>Ga0134128_10011851_pt1 | contig 10401 bp, 9 predicted proteins | sample KB31754_FD_96462 | JGI IMG/M metagenome (GOLD analysis project Ga0134128, IMG submission 96462) | Terrestrial soil microbial communities with excess Nitrogen fertilizer from Kellogg Biological Station, Michigan, USA - KB3-175-4 | ecosystem: Environmental > Terrestrial > Soil > Unclassified ...
TCACGGCTCCGTATGTAGTTGATTCTGCTTACGGAGCCGTGACCGTGAGGGAGCGGTAAATGGTGCATCGAAAGGCGTATGGAGCGCGACGAGAACAGTGGCCAAATTTTTTCACAAGCCCGTTAGGAAGCGGTAAAAGGTGCATCGAAAGGCGAATGGAGCGCCACGAGAACAGCAGCCGGATTTTTCACAACCCCGTGAGGGAGCGGTAAAGGTGCATCGAAAGGCGAGTGGAGCGCCACGAGAACGGCAGCCGAGTTCTTTCACAAGCTCGTCAGAGCGGTAAAAGGTGCATCGAAAGGCGAATGGATCGCGACGAGAACAACAGCCGGATTTCTTCACAAGCCCGTAAGGGAGCGGTAAAAGGTGCCGAGGAACGGAGAGAATTCGATTTTTTCACAGCTCGTCAATCCGCGAGGGCCGATCCGCTAAAGTGAGTTCTGTATGAATGCTGCACGCTGGCTCTGCTCCGCTTCGCTGTTTCTCTGCGCCGCGTGCGCATACCCGCAGGACAAGAATACTGCGGAGGAGGTGGCCGTGGTGGAGATTGGGGCTGCGCCCAGCCGGAACCTGACCGATCGCACGTCAAGCTTCGGACCTACGGTTGCCGTTGAATTCACGCCCGTTGAGAAGTGGCTGGAAGTCGAGGCAGGGGTGACGCCCAGCTTCGGGCATCGCACGACCGAATGGGCAACCGACCTCATATTTAAAAAGCCGTGGACGCTATCGCCAACCGTCGAGTTCATGGCCGGCGTGGGCCCGGAGTGGATTCATACCAGAGAATCCGGCGCCTCCACGAATTCAGTCGCCGGCGAAGCGGCGCTCGATTTCATGTTCTGGCCGAAGGCGTGGAAGCGGAAGTTCGGCTGGTATCTGGAACCGGCCTATGAATACAACTTCGGGCGCGGGCACGAAAAATCCATCGGCATCAGCTTCGGCGTCCTGATCGCGATTCGGAAACACTAATGCGGAACGCAGCCTAACTTTCGTTGCAACCGCGGCGTCTTACGAGCAGGAATCCTAACCCATGAATACGCTCGGATTTTTTGAGACTCTCTGGCAGGATCTGCGGTACGGTCTGCGCATGTTGCGCCAATCGCCCGGATTGACGGCGGTGGCGCTGCTCTCGCTGGCCCTGGGAATCGGCGCCACCACGTCGATCTTCAGCGTGGTGTACGGCGTGTTGATCGCGCCGTACCCTTACGCGAAGCCGGCTGAGATTTGGGCTCCGGCCTTGCGCAGCGCGAAGAATCCCAAACAATGGAGCCCGGCCAGCCGCATGAGCGCGTATCTGCGGATGCGGGAAATGCCCGTCTGGAGTGAGACGATGGCGACCTTGCCCGATACGCGGTTGTTGACGGGTGGCCGCGCGCCGGAGAGCTTCACAACTACGCTGGTGACCGGCAACGCCTTCGATTTTCTGGGTGTGCGACCCGTGCTTGGACGAACGATCCAGCCGTCGGATATCGGCCCGGACGGACAGCCCGCGCCCGTGATCGTGCTGACCGATAACGCGTGGCATCGCTTGTTCGACGGGCGCGCCGATGCGCTCGGGCAGAAACTGGTGCTCAACGACGAAGCGTACACCGTGATCGGCGTGATGCCTTCCCGCTTCGGCTGGTGGAACGACCAGGGCGGCTGGATCCCATTGAAACTGGATCCGCGACAGGAACGCAGCGTGTTTCCGATTGTGCGGCTGGCGCGCGGAGTCTCGCCTAAGACCGCGGAAGACCAGCTGGAAACCCTGTACCACGATCTGGCGAAAGCCTCGCCGGAGGATTTCCCGAAAGAAGGCTTCCACGCGCTGTTGAAGAATTATCTGGACATGACGGTCGCCTCGGGAACCATGGAGGCGAGTTTACGAATGCTGTTCGGCGCGGTGGGTTTTCTTCTGCTGATCGCCTGCGCGAATGTGGCGAACCTGCAATTGGCGCGGGCCACGTCGCGCGCGCGGGAGATCGCGCTGCGCATGGCCGTGGGCGCGGGTCGCGGCCGGGTGCTCAGGCAGTTGCTGACGGAAAATGTGGTGTTGTCGTTGGCGGGCGGTCTACTCGGAATCGCTCTGGCAAAAGGGATCACGCTCGGGGTGGTCAATCTCATGCCGGACTTCTACAAGCCGAACGAAGCGCGCATCACTTTGAACGAGTACGTCCTGCTGTTTACGGCGGCTGTGGCCGTGCTGACCGGTATCCTGTTCGGACTCGCCCCCGCATTGCAGTGTTCGCGGCTGGACCTGGTGGAAACGCTAAAAGAGGCTACCAAGGGATCGGGCGCGGGAGCCCGCGGCGGACGCACACGCAATCTTCTGGTGGTGGCTGAGGTGGCGCTCTCGGTCATGCTGCTGGTGGGCGCGGGATTGACGGTGCGGGGATTCGTCGCACTGGAGCAGACTGAACTCGGGTTTCAGCCCGACCGGGTTCTCATGGTGAATATTCAGTTGCCTGCCAAGCGCTACACCACCTGGACGCAGCGGGTGGCGTTTACGCAGGACCTGATGGAGCGCGTGGCAGCGATTCCCGGAGCACAATCGGCGGCTATTGGAAACGGCGGATTGCCGTTCGGCGGGTTCCGCTCGCCGTTCACGATTGACGGTCAGCCGGTTTCAGGTTCGCAGCCCATGATGGTGGGGCTGATCAGTGCGGATTACGGACGAACGATGGGGATTCCGCTGGTGAGAGGTCGCGGATTTACCGTGCAGGACGTGCAGCACGCCGACCATGTTGCGATCATCAATCAGGCGGCCGCGCGCTTGTGGCCGGCGGGGACGGACCCGGTCGGGCGGCACGTTCACCTGGCGGCATTGGACAAACCGCAGGGCGCTTTACAGGCGCCCGGGCCGCAATCGGGAGAGGCCACTGTGGTGGGCGTGATAGCGAACACGCGAAATGACGGATTGACGAGTCCACCGGCGCCGCAGGTTTTTCTGCCGTACACGGTGGTCGCGCCGCCGGGCCGCGCGCTTGCCGTTCGGGCACATGGAGATCCGATGCGGTTGCTGAATGCAGTTCGGGAGCAAGTGCGGCAGCTCGATCCGGAAATCCCGGTAAACCGGCCGATCACGATGGAGGAAGTGGTCGGGGAAGAGGTGAAGCAGCCGCGCTTTAATATGGCGCTGTTCACGTTTTTCGGCGGGCTCGGCCTGGCGCTGGCAGCCATCGGCGTCTTTGGCGTGCTGTCCTACAGTGTGGCGCGGCGAACTCACGAGATCGGGGTGCGTATGGCGTTGGGAGCGGAACGCAGCCATGTGCTCGGGCTGATGATGAGGATGGGTGGAAAGCTGGTCATGACAGGCTTAGCTGTAGGGGTCGCCGGGAGTTTGGTGTTGGGGCGATACGTCCAAAGTGAGGTGTTTTCCGTATCTGTCACGGACCCGGTTGCGATCGCGGGCGCGGTAGTTGTGCTGATGGCGACTGGTTTCGCAGCATGCGTGGCCCCGGCCCGGCGCGCGGCGCGACTGGAGCCGATGTCGGCGCTTCGGCACGATTGAGGGTCAAACGCGGCATGGTGGGCGCGCTGCGCGCCCTACGTCTCACTTCCACTGACTTTCCAGCAGCTTCGTGTATTCTCCGGAGGCGTAGAGGTCGAACCGGAAATTCTTTGCGCTGATCGGAAGATACGAATCCTCTTCCATATAACAGCGGTAGAGCGCGTCGGCGTAGCGGTGATACCCCCGCAGGAATTCGGCGGAAAGGTCCGCAAGGCCGGGTGGAGTAGTGAAGAGAGCGTTCAGGCCCATGGCGCGGCTGAAGATAGAGGGATAATCCGCCACTCCCCAACGGAGGAGTTTCTGCTTGACGGTGTCCGGCGGCGAGGTGGTGAGTAAGGCCGCGAAACTCTGCCGGGTGAGTTCTTCGGGCACCGGATTCGGGGATCGTTCGAGCGAATCGAGGCATTGATCGACCCAGCGGTGGACGTCTTTACCAATGAAAAAAAGCATGCGGATTTCGGCGTAGCGGCCCGCAGCCAGACGGCGGCGCAGTTCTTCGCGGTCCGCCCCTTCATCGGGAGCGAGGCCGGACAGGATCAGGGCAGCGCGGGAGTTTTCGAGTAGCGCCGAAGGGGGGACATGCTCGTTAAATGGGTGCAGAATCAACGGCGGGAGGTCCCAGACCGCCTCCGCCGGAATTGCCATTGTAGTTGCCATTCCTGTCTCTGGATGGCTTATCGGCAGGATGGTGCGAGAACTTTAAAGCGAGACAAATCCGATGTGTGCGAGGCAGTTCATACCAAAAGATAACCTAGCGTGGGGGTGCCATATCTCCTAGACTGTGAAACGGGTAATAACCGTGTTGAGTACTATACGGGACTTCTTTAAACGCGATCACGGACAGGACCTTGCGGAATACTGCCTGCTCGTGGCGCTGCTGGCGCTGATTACGGCCGGCATTCTGTTCCATGTTTCGGGTGGAATGCAGAACCTGTGGGGCGGCGCGAACACCACCATACAGACGGCGAATACAGCCGGCAGCGGCGGAACGCAGCAGACCGGGGCTCCGTCGAATCCGACGCCGAGCCGGGACGGCGGCCACGGTGGAGATGGCGGCACCAACACCGGCGACGGCGGGCACTAGTCCTCAATTGTGAATTCAAGCGCGCTCCATTGTCCGCGGCGGGGCAGCCGTGGTAGCCTACGAGCGAAACGAGGGGAAATGAAGAAACTTGCACTGGTGGCTTTGTGCCTGTCCGTTTCCGCGGCGCTGGCGCAGAATCAACCTGTCAAAACCAACCTGAAAGTAGGCGACGAAGCTCCTGATTTCACGGTTTCCGCGCGCAGCAGCAGCAGCGGAAAAGAAGTGAAGCTCAGCGATTTTCGCGGCAAGAAGAACGTCATTCTGGCATTCTTCCCCGCCGCGTTCAGCGGTGGTTGAACGCGCGAACTCACGGCATACCAGTCTGGTATCGGAAAATTTACAGCAAACGATTCGCAGGTGCTGGCGATCAGCACAGATACAGTATTCGTTCTTTCGCATTGGGCCAAGGAGCTTGGCGCGGAATTCCCGCTGTTGAGCGACCACGATCAGAAAATCGGCAAAGAGTACGGCGTTCTACAGCCGAACGGTTTCGATAACCGGGTCACGTTCGTAGTCGACATGGACGGGAAGATTGCGATGATCGAGGAAGGCAACTCAGCTATAGACCCCACAGGCGCGGACACTGCCTGCAGCAGGCTCGCGCACAAAAAACAGTAGAGCAGCATCGGGAAGATCTGCCGTTACACTGGTAGTATGCACCGGTCGGGGACGGCGGATCTTCCACTTCATGGCGGCCGCGTTCCGGAGTGGCTGGCGTCGCGGATGACTGCGCTGGGCGCCGCCATTACCGAGACGATCCTCCTGCAGTACGGGCACTCCGCATTTCTTTCGCGACTGAGCGACCCCTTCTGGTTTCAAGCGTTCGGCGCCGTGATGGGGATGGACTGGCATTCGTCCGGCATCACCACGAGTGTCCTGGGCGCTTTGAAGCGCGGTCTGAATCCCCGGGCGCACGAGTTAGGGCTTTTCATCTGCGGCGGCCGCGGCAAGCACTCGCAGCGAACTCCCGATGAGCTTCGCGCCGTGGCCGCGAAGGAAGGCTTCGACGCCGATACTCTGGTCCGCACCAGCCGTCTTACGGCGCGCGTGGACAACAACGCCATCGCGGACGGTTTTCAACTGTACCTTCACAGCTTCGTGCTGGCCCGTAATGGCGAGTGGGCGGTTGTGCAGCAGGGCCTGAACGACGCTACAGGCATGGCGCGCCGCTATCACTGGCATTCCGCGGCAGTGAAGAGCTTCACGCTGCAGCCGCACACGGGCATTGTCGGCGAATCGCAGGGCGAGATCGTGAACCTGGTGGACGCGGCGGCTGAACCCGCTCAGGGAGCTTTGTTGACCATGGCTCGCGAATCGCCCGAACGCACGCTCGCAGAGGCCCGCCGGTATGTCGCGCCGCGGCATCACGATGTGCGCGCGGGGGACGTGGACCTGAAGCGGCTGGGCGCGGTGCTGGCGCTGGCTCACGAGCGGGAGATCGGCGATTTCGCGTCGCTGCTGCTGGTTGAAAAGCTGGGTCCGCGAACCTTGCAGAGCATGGCGCTGATTGCTGAAGTGGTGCATGGAACGCCCGCACGTTTTTCGGATCCGGCTCGTTTTTCATTCGCACACGGAGGCAAGGACGGTCATCCGTTTCCGGTTCCGTTAAAGACGTATGACGAGTCGATCGGCGTGCTGCGCGGCGCTCTGGATGGCGCGAAGTTGGGGGATCGCGACAAGATCGACGGTCTGGCGCGGTTGCAGCGATTCACGCAGGCGGTGGAGCGCCGCTTAGCGCCGGAAGCGAATTTCGATGCGGCGCTGGCGCATGAGCGGGCGATTTCGAAGTCGCTCGGCGGCAGGACGGTCTTCGACGGCCGGAAACGCGGCAAGGGTCCGGCGCAGTTGGAACTGTTCTGAAGCCCTCGGGCGGCTTGATATAATCCTAAAGATCCTCAGAAAAAAGGTGTTTTTATGCTCCGCAAGTCTCTTTTTGCCCTTGCCGCGGCTGCTGCGCTGACGGCGAGTGCGCAGACCCTGCCCCCCGGCGTTCAGAAAATGGCCTCCGTCGGAGGAATTACCGAATACGATTACCCGAACGGCTTGCGCGTGCTGCTGTATCCCGACGCGGCCAACCCCAAGGTCACGATCAATGTGACATATCTGGTGGGATCGCGCCACGAAGGCTATGGCGAGACCGGAATGGCTCACCTGTTGGAGCATCTGGACTTTATCGAAACCACCAACGGCCGCCAGATCAAGAATGAGATCGTCTCCAAGGGCGCGAACTGGAACGGCACCACGAGCTACGATCGCACGAACTATTACGAGACCGTTCCGGCAACGGATGAGAATCTGAAGTGGGCGCTCGGGCTGGAAGCGGATCGCATGATCCACGTGAAGTTCACCAAGCAGATTCTCGATACCGAAATGACTGTGGTGCGCAATGAGTTCGAGCGCGGCGAGAACAATCCGGGTTCGATTCTGAGCGAGCGCGTGGCGGCGACCGCGTTCCTGTGGCACAACTACGGCAAGAGCACGATCGGGTCGAAGGAAGATATCGAAAAGGTGCCGGTGGACCGGCTCGAGGCGTTCTATCACAAGTATTACCAGCCGGATAATGCGGTGCTGGTGATCACGGGCCGGATGGAAGAGAGCAAGGCCCTGTCGATGGTGGCCGGGACGCTGGGCGCGATTCCGCGGCCCACCCGCAAACTGGATCAGACATACACCGTGGAACCGCCGCAGGATGGCGAGCGCTTCGTGGCGCTGCGCCGCGTAGGTCAAGGGCAGGACGTGATCGTGGCGTGGCACGCGCCCTCGGCCGGGCATCCGGACGCCGCGGCGCTGCAGGTGCTTTCGGGAATCATGAGCGGCGGAGGCGGCGGTCGCGGTGGGCGCGGCGGCGGTGGCGCTGCCGAGGGACGGCTGACGAAAGCCCTTGTGGACAACAAGCTCGCGACCAGCGCGAGCATGCGCGTCGAGCAGTTGCACGATCCCGGCCTGGTGGAAGTGTCGGCCAGCCTGACGAACGATCAATCCCTCGATAAGGCGAAGGAAGCGATTCTCGATACCGTCACCGGCATCATCAAAGAGCCGCCCTCGAAGGAAGAAGTGGATCGCGTCAAGCGCGGGCTGCTGCGCAACCTGGAGAACAGTCTGAGCGACCCGCAGTCGATTGCGACCGGCGCGCTCAACACGGCCATCGCGCAGGGCGACTGGCGGCTGATGTTCCTGCAGCATGACCGGCTGCAGACCGTGACGGCGGACGACATCGTTCGGGTGGCGAAGCTGTACTTCAAACCGAGCAACCAGACCGTTGGGTATTACATGCCGGACGCGAACCCGGATCGCACGGTGGTTCCGGACGCGGGCAATTTAGGTGCGGTGCTGGCAAATATCAAGAGCAGCGTGAACATCGCCCATGGCGAGGCGTTTGACCCCACGCCGGCGAATATCGAAAGCCGGTTGACGCGCAGCAAGCTGAGCAACGGCATGAAGGTGGCGATGCTCAACAAGAAAACCGAAAACAACATGGTCACCGCGACTGTGGAGCTGCGCTTCGGCGATGACGCAAGCCTCAAGGGGCAGAATGCGGCGGCGAGTTTCGCGGGCAGCCTGCTTTCGGCCGGCACGAAGAACAAGACGCGCCAGCAGCTTGCGGATGAGATGCAGAAGCTGAACGCGCGTATTGCCGTATCGGGCGGTGGCGGCGGCGGCTTCGGCGGCCGTGGCGGCGGCGGTCGAGGCGGTTTCGGCGGAGGCGGCGGAATTTCGAGCGCTACGGCGAGCGTGACGGCTCCCGCGGAGAACTTCGCGGCGGCGATGCGGCTGGCAGTGGAGATGTTGAAGGAGCCGGCGTATCCGCAGGCGGATTTCGACCGCGGACTGCAGCAGCGCATCAAAGGTCTGGAAGCGGTGCCGACCGAACCGAACCAGCTTGCGGCAGAGACTCTGAATCGCCACCTGAGCGCGTGGAAGCCCGGCGACACGATGTATCAGCCGACGCGTGAAGAGCAATTGGCGGAATTGAAGAAGCTGACGCTCGATGACGTGCGCAAGTTCCACGACCAGTTCTACGGCGCGAATTTCGGTGTATTCGCCGTTGTCGGTCCGGTGGATCAGGCGGCGGTGAAGACGCTGGCCGAACAGTTACTCGGCAAGTGGAACACGGCGAAACCCTACAAGCAGATCGTCGCCAAATACCAGAAGGCGGACGCGATCAATTCGAAGATCGAGACTCCGGACAAAGCCAACGCGCAGTTCGAAGCGGCGATGCGCATTGAGCTTTCGCAGAACGATCCCGATTATCCGGCGATGGTGCTGGCGGGCTATATGTTCGGCGGGCCGATCACGTCGCACATTTCCGATCGCATCCGCAATCGCGAAGGGCTGAGCTATGGCGCGAATGCCGGAATTTCAGTTCCCGCCGAGGGCGATTCGGCGATGTTGACGGGCACGGTCAGCCTGAACCCTGCCAATGGCCCGAAGGTGGAGTTCAGCTTCGTCGACGAGTTGAAGAAGACGTGGCAGAACGGCTTCACGGCGGCGGAAGTTGCGGAGGCGAAGAAGGCGTATCTGGATTCGCGGCTGGTCTCACGCAGCCAGGATGCGGCGCTGCTGCAACTGATCGCGCAGCATGAGCAGCAGGACCGTACCATGAAGTGGGATGAGCAACTGGAGCAGAAAATTCAGTCGCTCACTCCGGAGCAAATCAACGCCGCGTTCAAGAAGCATGTGGATCCGGCGGCGCTCACCATCGTAAAAGCGGGCGATTGGAAAGCCGCGGGCGTTTACAAGCAATAAGGCCGGTGCGGAAAACGCTACTGTGGCTGTTCGTGGGGGCACTGCTGGTTTACAGCATGTGCCCCCGTTTTACTTCGTACGACTCGCAGTTTCTGCGGGGCTTCCGATGATTCTGGCGATCGATATCGGCGGAACGAAATTCACGCTGGCGGCGTTCGACGGCGGGCGAATGGTCCGGCGGGAGTCGCGGGCGACGGATGCGGCGGGTGGCCGCGCATGGATGACGTCGCAGATCGCCGCGACCATCGCGGAGTGGCGGCGGGAGATGCACTTCGAGCGCTGCGGCATCGGGTTCGGTGGTCCGGTGAACTTCGCCGCTCAGCGGGTGGTGCTTTCGACGCACGTGGGCGGATGGCGGGACTTCGATCTATGCGCGTTCGTGGAACACGCGGCGGGCGCTCCGGCGGTGATGGATAACGACGCGAATGTGGGAGCGATCGGCGAGGCAGAGTACGGCGCGGGTCGAGGGCATACGCCGCTGTTTTACATGACGCTCTCGACGGGGATCGGCGGCGGCATCTATGAGGATGGCCGGGTTTGGCGCGGGGCGGATTCGTATGGCGGCGAGATCGGGCATTTGACGATCCGGCCGGACGGTCCGGAATGTTTGTGCGGGGCGCGCGGGTGCTTTGAACGCATGTGCTGCGGGTTGTGGCTGGCTCGGGATCATGGCCGCACGGCTCAGGAGTTGATGCGCGATCCGGCGTTTGTGGAGCGGTACGTAGTGGATCTGGCTTTGGGGTTGAAGGCGGCGATCATGCTGCTGAATCCGGCGCGGATCGTGATCGGCGGCGGGATCGCGAAGGCAGGGGATGCGCTGTTCGTGCCGCTGCGGGCGGAGCTGGGGCGGCAGATTACGGCGTGGTCTGGAGCTCGGGTGGATGTCGTGCCGGCGGCGCTAGGCGATGATAGCGTGCTTTGGGGGGCTTTTGCTCTCTCTCGGGGTGAAGCGCGCTAAAACCCGGCTGTCGCTCTCGTCGCACTTCATCCGCCTTTTCGATACCTTTTACCGCTCCCTTACGGTCACGGCTCCGTTAGCAGAATCAACTAGATACGGAGCCGTGACCGTGAGGGAGCGGTAAAA
>Ga0134128_10011852_pt1 | contig 10401 bp, 9 predicted proteins | sample KB31754_FD_96462 | JGI IMG/M metagenome (GOLD analysis project Ga0134128, IMG submission 96462) | Terrestrial soil microbial communities with excess Nitrogen fertilizer from Kellogg Biological Station, Michigan, USA - KB3-175-4 | ecosystem: Environmental > Terrestrial > Soil > Unclassified ...
GGTCGACGACGCAATCTGCTCCGACGGGCTGAACTTCGCCGCACACGACACCTACGCGCAGAACGCTGACCTGGTCAGGCAGGGAGTCGACTTCGCCGCCACTCGGCTCGGTGCCGGCCCACCAGCGCCGCGCCCGGCAGCACCCATCGCCGGCGGCCCGGCTGCGGGGCCGCCGCTATCTCCCGGCGACTGGGCCGCCACCGTACCTGCGACGCCGACACCGACGCCGGCACCGACGCCTTAAGAGTTCTCGCCTTCGATGACAGGTGTGAACACGTCACCGACGAGCAGTATCTGAGCTGACGACCGCTCGCAGGCGGGACGCCGACCTACAAAATCGGTCTTCCGCCGGTGACCGCCACGCGGGCGCCAGAGATGTAGCTGCCCTCATCGGAGGCCAAGAGCACATAGACGGGCGCAAGCTCGGCCGGTTGCCCCGCCCGGCCAAGGGGCACATTGTCTCCAAAGGTGGCCACCTTCTCCGGCGGCATCGTCGATGGGATCAGTGGTGTCCAGATCGGGCCCGGTGCCACGCTGTTTACCCGAATACCTTTGTCGCCCAAGAGTTGCGCGAGACTGGCGGAGAAATTGGCGATCGCGGCCTTGGTGGCCGCGTATGGCGCCAGGGTGGGCGACGGCATGTCCGAATTGACAGATGAACTGCCGATGATCGACGAGCCTGGCCCCATGTGCGGCACGGCCGCCTTGGCGAGGTAGAAGTAGGCGCCGATGTTGACCTTGAACGTGTAGTCCCATTCCTCGTCGCTGATCTCGGCTAGGTCGTCATGCGTCATTTGAAACGCGGCGTTGTTGACTAACACGTTAATGCCGCCGAGCTCGGCGACGGCTTGGTCGATGACCGCGCGGCAATGTGCTGGGTCGGACAGATCACCGCGGACCAATACACATTTGCGGCCGGCGTCGTTCACCAGCTGCGCCACGTCCTGCGCATCGTCATCTTCATTGAGGTAGGCAATCAGCACATCGGCGCCTTCTCGCGCAAAGGCGATCGCGACCGCGCGGCCGATCCCGCTGTCACCACCGGTGATCACCGCACGTTTGCCGGTCAACCTGCCCGAGCCTCGATAACTGCGTTCGCCGCAATCAGGAACCGGGTCCATGCGCGCCTGTACACCGGGCACCGACTGCTGCTGCTCGGGAAAGCCCATGCCGCACACTCCTTTCAGATCGATCCAGCCAGCCACGCTGTACCCCACCGGTCGTCGGTAAAAACGGGATCTCGCCATCCACGGGCCGCGGGAGCAAGCGGTTAGCTCCTAGACGTTGACGACCTGACACCCGCTGCAGGGCCCGGCCGGGGGTGCGGGGCGCGGTTGTGCGCCCTGCACCTGCAGCAGGCGCACGGATAGGCAATATCGGCCGCGCATGCCGAAGCCAGTTCTGCCACGTTGGGTTCGGCCGAACCGCGACAACGCGGCCCCACGGTGTCTTTCAAGAGTCCGGGTTTAGCTGCTCGACTCCCCGCGGCGGGTGCCTGACGTGTGTGACGGTCCGACCCGGTCATCATCAAGGTCAGTCTCCGGTGCCTGCGCGGCCGGTTGCTCGTCAGCCGGGGACTTCGTCGCACCGCCGCTGGTCGCCGCCGGGCTCCCCGACTTGTAGTCCGGATCCGAAACCGGGGCTGTTGCGCCCCCGACCTTCGCCCCACCTTCGCCCTCGTACTCCTGACGGCTCCTTCGCGCTCTGCGCCCGACCCTCGTAGGGCGGAATCACAGCGCCCGCGTCTTGTGGGGGCAACTCGCCCGTCCCGCCGTAGACATCCGACTTGGTCGGATCACTCATCGGTGGGTTCGCGTCTTCGTCCACAGTGCCCACAGCCCGATCCGCCTGGCCCGACTCCGGAGCGTCAACTCCGGTGTCGCGCACACCGCTGCCCAACTCCGGGTCATCGAATCGCTGGGCCTGCGCGCCGGATGATTGGTCTTGTTCTTGACTGCTCATAGCTACATCTCCTCAACCATCGCCCTTGTGGCGCGGCCCACACTGAATACCCTCGGCGACACTGCGGAAACGGCGCTAGACCCTGCACGTCACCGCAGATCACCCGCACCGGCGGCACAGCTGCGCGCTCGCGGCAGTGTGATCCGCGGCCCATTCAGCTATCGCGCGGTTCCACATCGGCACTTCCGAGGTGATGAGCGGGTCATGGCGGTCGACCACGCTTGAAATGCAGGGCCCACACCATGGCCTCCCAAGACGTCGAGGAAACGGTCATCCAGTGCGGGGTTCAGACGTCCCCGCACAGCAAGCCAATCCTGGTGCTGACAGCAAGCCACGCAGAGGCCGAAGGGCAGACAGGTTTGGCGAAGGGGTGCTCATCAAACGACGCGTCGACGACGGCTGCTGACGCGCAGCCCACGCAGATCTCCCATGGCTGTCGGGGACCCCACGACCGCCGGTCACCCAGAAATCGCCAGTCACGCCAACTGATTGAGGAATGCGACGAGCACCTCGGTAACCGTGCCGATCGCATCGCGCCGGATGACCTCGAATCCGTGAGTGCTCAATGTCGGCAGGCACAGCAGTCCAGCGCGGGCAGACAGCCCACTGGCCTTGGCATGCGAGGCATCGGACTCAAACGCGCCCAACACCGCCGCTTGGGCGACATCGCGCGCCGACCTCGATCCCACCCGATTGTTATGGGCAATTCTCCGAGTGCGACGGGCAATTCTCTGTTGACATTGCGGGACGAAAACGCTGTGTGCCGACGTCGTGAGCGTGCTCCCTTTCGGCCAGCGGCGATGAGAGCCTCACATCCGCCGTCTTGCTCATCTGGAATCATTCCAGAAAAGTGCCGCGTTGTCCCGCGGCCCTCCGCGACGCATCGCCGCGCCGCGGTGCACACAGCTTCCAACGCCACATAGCAGGTGGTGGCCGCTGCGTGGTCGAACCAACCTCGCTGAGTTCGGCGACCGGGACGTGCTTACCAATCCCGGTGCAACAGGCACAGGCCTATTGCCCCAAATGTGCCGGCTGACGATTCGGGGAGAACACACGCTCTCTTGCGATGGATCGTGTCGTGGGCGGTCACCAGGCCAAGTCACATCAGAGATATTGGGATTCAGCGGATTTCAAGGCCCCGAGGCTGGTTTTGAGACTCTCATACGTCGCCTCTTTCAAGACATTCCAAATTATTCGTGCGCGCCGAGCAGCTCGGGCTTGAGCAGGAGGTGGGGCAGCGCGTGGGCGAGCCACTGTTCATACTCATCGGCCGTCATGTCGCCGTCGACGGTCAGCAGTGAGTACACATACGGCGTGTTGATCGTCGACATCACGTTGACGGCCTGGGCCGTTGACAGGCCGGGCCGCAGCGACTTGGCGCCGAGTTGGTCGATCCAATGCCTGCAGTCGGCCCTCTGGATGTCGTGGAGCCGGCTGCGCAATTCCTTGAGTGCCAGCTCGCTGGAGGTGGCCTGCTCCATCACCCGGATCAGCGGTGCCACTCGCTCATTGAGGGTCCGGATGAATTTCGCATAGTCCGCGAACCGGGCGGCGCGGAGGTCGCCCGAGATGTCCGCAAGACCCGGCGCGCGGTCAACCACCGCAGTTCCGTCGTGTTCGCCGACCAGAGCGTCCTCGATGACCGCCGACAGCACGCCGGCCTTCGAGCCGTACTTCTTGTAAATGCTTTCTGGCGATACGTCAACCGCGGCTGCGATTTGGTCGATCGACGTTGCGCCGAACCCCTGCTCGACAAACAGCGCGGCCGCGGCGGCGATGATCCGGCGCTGCCGCGCTTCGGCGTCCGCGCGGCGGCGGCGGTTGTCGTACTTGCGGCGCGGCCCAGGTGGTTTGGCAGAACCTGTTGACATCACGATCCCACTTCAATACAATCAGTTATATTCAATATGAAGTCAATATTGAATATCTACGACTTGCCATAATACCTGGGGGTGGGTGTGACCGCCATGCCAACACGCCGGAGGGCCCTCCTTGATGCGAAACCTGCAGCGCTGCGACCAGCGGCAGGCGAGCCGGCCGTGGACCGAGTCGCCGAGGACCTTGCGGCGGGCACGCCGAACGGCTTGCGAGAAGACCTCATCCGCGTGTTGGGCGAACGCAAGGTGTTGCATTCGCTGTCTGACCTGGTGCGCTACGCCACTGACGCCAGTCCGTACCGCTTCGTCCCCCAGGTCGTGGTGATCGCCGAGACGGTCGACGATGTCGCCGCGGTGCTGCGGTATGCCCGCGGGCACCACCGGGACATCGTGTTCCGCGCCGCCGGTACTTCGTTGAACGGGCAGTCGCAGGGGAACGACATCCTGGTTGACGTGCGCCGCCACTGGACCGGCGTGGAGGTCCTCGACGGCGGTGCTCACTCGGATCAAGCCCGGCACGACGCTGGGGCATGCCAACATCACGCTGGCCCGTCACGGTCGCATCATGGGACCCGATCCAGCGAGCTCCAGCGTGTGCACGATCGGCGGCGTCGTAGCCAATAACGCCTCGGGTATGACGGCAGGCATTACGCGCAACTCCTACAGGCTGCTGTCCTCACTCACATTCGTCTTGCCGTCGGGCACCGTGGTGGACACCGCCGATCCCCGCGCCGACGACCGGCTCCGACAGGCCGAACCCGAACTCTGCGACGGGCTCATCGCGCTCAAGGACGAGATCGACCGCGACACGGAGCTCGTCGGCCGCATCCGCAAGAAGTACCGGCTCAAAAACACCAGCGGCTACCGGCTCGACGCCTTTCTCGACGGCGCCACCCCGGTGCAGATCCTGCGCGGACTGATGGTCGGCTCGGAGGGCACCCTCGGGTTCATCGCCGAGACGGTGTTCGACACGGTCCCGCTGGACCGGTTCACCCATACGGCCATGCTGGTCTTCCCGACGCTGCGCGACGCCGCAGCTGCCGTACCGCTGTTCGCCGATGCCGGAGCGCTCGCGATCGAGCTGATGGACAACCACACACTGCGCGCCTGTGCCAGCGTGGCGGGGGTCCCCGCTGATTGGGCGGACATGCCGGCGGGTGTGGCAGCGCTGCTGGTGGAGTTCCGCGCGGGGGACGCCGATGCGCACCGCGACAACCGGCAAGCCGCTGCGGTGGTTCGGGACAAGCTGACCCTTGTGGCGCCGGTCGCCTCGATCACCAACCGGTTCACCGAGGATGCCAGGACGATCGACATGTATTGGCATGCCCGCCAAGCATTTATGACGGCGGTGGGCAAGGCGCGTCCCACGGGCACGACGCTGATCACCGAGGATTTCGCGGTGCTGCCGTCGCAATTGGCGGACGCCTGCGTTGCGCTGAGCGAACTGCAGCGCAAACACGGCTTCGACGCCGCGGTCGCCGGCCACGCCGCATACGGTAACCTGCACTTCCTGCTCGCCTTCGATGCGGCCCGGCCAGCTGAGGTCGCGCGATACGCGGCGTTCATGGAGGACTTCTGCACCATGACCGTCTCGCGTTTCGATGGTTCACTGAAGGCCGAACACGCCACCGGCCGCAACATGACGCCGTTCCTCGAGCTGGAGTGGGGTCCCCGTGCCACCGAGGTGATGTGGCGGGTCAAGCAGCTCGTCGACCCCGACGGCGTGCTCGCCCCCGGGGTAGTACTCAACCGCGAGCCCCGCGCACACCTTCACGGTCTGAAGACCATCCCGACCATTGAGGCCGTCGCCGATCCGTGCATCGAGTGCGGTTTCTGCGAGTCCGTGTGCCCGAGCCGCGATCTGACGACGACGCCGCGGCAGCGCATCGCGCTTCGCCGCGAAATGCTGCGCCAACCTGCGGATTCCGCGGTCACCGACGCGCTGCTGGACTCATATGGCCACGACGCGGTCGACACTTGCGCCGGCGACTCGACCTGCATGATCGCCTGCCCGGTCGGCATCGACACCGGTGCCATGATGAAGGGTTTCCGCCATCAGCGTCACTCGGCCCGTGAGGAACGCAACGCTGCCCGCATCGCGCGGGCGTGCGGCTTCGCAGAATCATCCATTCGGGCAGCCCTCGCCGTCGCAGACCACGTCAATGACCGGGTCCTGGAGAACGTCACCTCCACGGTCCGCAAGGTGATCTCCCCCGAACTGATCCCGCAGTGGCTGCCCGAGATCCCCGGACCGCCGCCTCGGCGGCTGCCGCGCACCGATCGAACCACCGCCGCTGCCGTGTACTACGTCGCATGTGTCAACCGAATCTTCGCCGGCCCCAACGGCGAAGCCCTCCCCGAGGCCGTCGTCGAAGTGTCGCGCCGGGCCGGACGGCCTGTGTGGATTCCGCCGGACCTCGTGGGTTCCTGCTGTGCGACGATCTGGCACTCCAAGGGCTACGACCAGGGCAACATAGTGATGGCCAACCGCATCGTCGAGAGGGCGTGGGAGTGGACCGATCACGGACGGCTGCCGCTTGTCGTCGACGCATCGTCGTGCACTCTGGGCATTGCCAAGGAGATTCGGCCCTACCTGACCGCCGAAAACCTTCGCAGGCACTCCGCTCTCAGAGTCGTCGACTCGATCGTCTGGGCCGCCACCGAGCTGTTGCCGCACTTGGTCATCACCCACCGCATCGACAGTGCGGTACTGCATCCCACGTGCTCGATGCGCCATCTGGGCGATGATGGCGACCTTCACACCGTCGCGGCCGCGTGCGCCCGTGAGGTGCGGATTCCGGTCTACGCTGAATGCTGCGGATTCGCCGGCGACCGCGGCATGCTGCACAAGGAGTTGACCGAGGCGGCGACCTGGCACGAGGCCGAGGAAGTGACCGCGCAACCGTTCGATGCGCATCTGTCGGCGAACCGCACCTGTGAGATCGGCATGCAACACGCGACCGGACGCCCCTACCGATCCGTGCTGATCGAGCTCGAATGCTGCACCCGCCCGGATGGACCGCTGGGCACAGAACCCAACCCGTCTACCGGCCGCTGACCCTTTCACGTGGAAGCGAGAACACAAATGCGTATCGCGAATTTGTCCGGCCGCCTTGTCATCGTGAGCGACGGGAACGCGGTGGATGTCGAGACGGCCAGCGGCGGCCGATTCTCTGCCGATCCGGCCGCGATCTACCCCCGATGGGCCGAATTCCGCGGGTGGGCCGATCAGACCAAGCTCACCGACGCCCACCCGTTCGACCCGGCCGACCTCGGTGCGCCGAGCCCGGCCCCGCGCCAACTGTTCGCCATCGGTCTGAACTACCGGGCGCATGCGCGGGAGACCGGCTTGGCCATACCCGAGGACCCACCGGTGTTCACCAAGTACGTCACGAGCATCACCGGACCCATCACCGAGGTGGCGCTGCCTGAGAACGGCCACACCGACTGGGAGGTCGAACTGGTCGTGGTCGTCGGAAACCACGCCTACCAGGTTCCCGAAGCGCGGGCCTGGAGCCACGTCGCCGGACTCGCGGTAGGACAAGACATCTCCGAACGGATCGGCCAAATGAAGGGGCCCTCACCACAATTCAGTCTCGCCAAGTCTCATCCCGGCTTCACCGCTTTCGGCCCCTGGCTGGTCACGCCCGACGAATTCGACGACCCCGACGACCTCGAACTGGGCTGCACGGTCAACGGTGAGCAAATGCAGCACGCGCGCACCGACGACCTCATCTTCTCGGTCCCCGCGCTGATCGCCAGGCTGTCAGCCGTCGCGCCCCTGCTGCCGGGAGACGTCATCTACACCGGCACCCCACCCGGTGTCGGGCTCGGCCGCACCCCGCCGCGCTTCCTCGCCGCCGGTGACGAATTGATCAGCCGCATCGAGGGAATCGGTGAGCTTCGTCAGCGCTTCGTCAGCTGACATCACAAAGAGAACAGCCCGACCACCCCAAAGAGAGACACGACATGGCAACCACGATTCCCGCATCCGAAGTTCTCGCCGGCGCCTTCGCGATGCCGCTGGCAAGTCCGGCCTACCCGCCGCCCCCGGACAGGTTCCTCGACCGCGTTTCGCTGACAGTCACCTACCGTTCCGACTTCGACAAGGTTGCCGCGCTGGTGCCCGAACCGCTGACCGTCAGCGACCCGACGGTCAGCATCGCGTTCCTCTTCATGAGGGCGCCCAAGCTGGGCGACTATTACGAGGTCGCCCAAAGCATCAGTACCGAGCTAGACGGTGAGCCGCTGCTCTTCCGGCCGGCGATGTACGCGGGCAGCGTCGCCGCGGTCCTGCAGGGCCGCGAATGCTGTGGCCTGCCAAAGAAGTTCGGCACGCCAATGGTCCGCCTGCACAACGACACGCTCATCGGTACCCTCGAATACAGCGGTGCCCCGGTAGCCAGGGCGACGATGGGTTACGGGCACCAGACGATGGAGCCGGCTGATGCGCAGCGGGCGGCGGGCTCGCCCGGGGTGGTGCTCAAGATCATCCCGCACGTCGACGGGACACCAAGAATCCTCGAACTCGTCAAGTTCGGCTATGAGGACGTCATCGTCAAAGAGGCCTACACCGGCCCCGGCGCGCTGGAGTTGCACCCACACGCATTGGCGCCCTTGGCGCAGCTTCCGGTCAGGGAGATCGTGTCAGTGACCCATACGGTGTCCGATGTCACCCTCCAAAGAGGAGAAGTGGTCCACGACTATCTCGCCTAGTGGTGCTGTTGGCGGGGGATCCGATCCTGTCGACGTGACCGATCAATGCGACTCCCGTTCTGGGACAACAACTAAGTAGGACTGAGGGTGGCCACTAGCAGGGCAGCGTGGCAGGTCGTGAAGAGCAAAACGCGGCAACGATGGACGGCGACATCCGCGCGTGGCGCCGCAGACGTGGGCTCGGCAGGCCTGGCGCTGAGGCGGTTACGCGGTCGTGTGTGGGCGATCGTGCAGACCTCTGTGGCGGCCGAGCTGGCATGGTTCATCACTCACGACGTGCTCGGTCATTCGCAACCGTTTCTTCGCTCCCATCGCACCTGTGGTCTGCCTCAGCGCGAGCGCCGTGCTGCGCGCTCAACGAGCCGTCCAGATGATCATCGGGGTTGGTTTCGGGATCGGCGTCGGCGTCGTGGTCGAGACTCTTCTTCACTCCAGCGTCTTTACGGTGGGGGTCGCCGCGCTGATCACGTTGTGTCTTGCGGTGGTTTTCGGCGGGGGATTCATCGGCCAAGGTCTGATGTTTTACAACGAGACTGCGGTCTCTGCCATCCTGGTCGTCGCGCTACCGAATGGCGGCACCGGCGCCGAGCGCCTGTTCGACGCGCTGGTCGGCGGCGGCATCGCACTCCTGTTCAGCGTCTTGCTGTTTCCCGCCGAGCCGGTAGCCCTGCTCCGCACGGCCCTCGACTCTGCGCTTGCGGCGCTGTCCGGCACGCTCACCCACCTCGATGGCGTCATCGACCAACCCGGCCGCGAACCGTTCGACGCCAGCTGGACGACTGCCGAAGGAGATACCCTCAACGCGGGCCTCGCCGACGTCGCCGAGGCTCGCGCGACCGCCCGTCAGGTGATCCGAGCCGCCCCCCGGCGCAGAGCGGCCCGCCCCGCGATCGAGGGACTTGAGCGGCAAGCCACGCAGATCACGGTCCTCACCGGCGCAGTGCTCAACCTCGCGCGCACCACTACCGCCGCCGTCCGCTCCGGCGAGGACCTGCCAGAGGGACTACATGCCGCGATCGGCGACCTAGCCGAGGGGTTGTCGGCTCTCGCTTCTCACGACACCGCCGCGGCATCGCGGGCAGCGACTCGAGCCGTCGGCCGGATGGTTGGCCAACACACCGCGAGCCCGACCGGGACACCGCTCATTGCTCTTCTCAGCCTTGGCTGCGCGCGCGATCTCAAGCACCTGGTGGCTCTCAGCAACAGCGTAGACGGCCCGGCCGATCAGGCAGGCCGAGAAGCGGAACCAACAACGGCGCGCCGTTTGCCGGCCCCAAAATCTCGTTGAGGCCCTGAATGAACATTGAGAAGATCTCCATTGCCGAGGGCAGCCATGGCATTGATGGCGGCCGAGGCAGCCCGGTTACGTTGCCTACCAACCGATTCGGGTACCGCGCTGGACTTATGCGGCACTGGTCGCTAAGCCCGCGAGGTAGACATCGCCTGCAAGCGCCAACGCGCCCGGGCCACTGCACACGGTCGCGCCGGCAGAGTTGGCCGAGCTCGCCAAGTCCGAGCCGTCGGCGTTAGTGGTCATCTGTGACGACATGGCCCGCGCGCTGGCCTGACCCGCGACTGCTAATTCAAAGGCGTAGGCGGCTGCAAACAAAGCGGATACGGCCACGAAGGCACCGTCGACCACTACACCCTCACCAAAAACGTTGTGATCAACCTCGACGACCACGCCGACAGCAGGGCGCCATCCCGTCGTGTGCGTCGGCGACATGGGGTCATTTGACCCAAGACCCGCGCGTTGTCGCCGACTCAGGATAGACCCAGTTCATCCGCCAGAGGTGGCAGTGGCGGCCGACACCAGAACCGCCGTCAGAAAGGTGACCAGCGATGA
>Ga0134128_10011853_pt1 | contig 10401 bp, 7 predicted proteins | sample KB31754_FD_96462 | JGI IMG/M metagenome (GOLD analysis project Ga0134128, IMG submission 96462) | Terrestrial soil microbial communities with excess Nitrogen fertilizer from Kellogg Biological Station, Michigan, USA - KB3-175-4 | ecosystem: Environmental > Terrestrial > Soil > Unclassified ...
AGCGCGGCGGCGCTGACGATCTGAAAAAGCGTGGAGCGCTGGCGGTTCTTCAGGTTGACGTAGACGGCGAGGACTCCAAAGGCGGCCACGCCGGCGCCGATGGCGAGGAATGCCTTGAGCGGCCACGTGGCGAGGAGCACGACGATGCTTGCAATGAGGATGGCGCTCCAGCCGGCGAGCCATCGCGTGGCAGCGGCGGCGTCGGGGCTCTTCTGCTTCCAGACAAAGCGCTGGCGCACGAGGAGAACAGCGGGGTCTTTGGCGGCCATGGCGGCGAAGGCGGCGAGAGGGACGGCGAGCTCGCTCCAATGCCAGGTGCGGGCGAGGATGGCGACGCCGACCACGGGAGTGAGAAGCATGGCCGTGGCGCCGTGCTCGCGCGGTAGATAGAGCTTTGAGCGATGCGTTGCCGGGATTGCCTGCGTGAGTGTTTGCATGGCGTGTTCTGTGCGGCGCGCCTTCGAGAGCTGTGCGCCGGATGGTTTGAGAATACGGGCGGGCGGGGCACGCCGCAGCGACTTTCGTCACTCGGGTTCTTCGACGCGAACAGCACATCCCCTGCGGGAATTACAGGCATAACGGCGGGCGGATGGGATCCGGCTACAATGGAGCGCAACCAGTTCCTGGCTGCTTTGAGAGGTCAAGCAAATATGTTGGTTCGTCGCAACGGAATCCTGTCCGTTTTTGCCCTGTTGTGTGTCACCGCTATGCTTGGCGCGCAGAGCGCGCCTTCCGCGCCGCATACGTTCTTCCGCATTAAAGCGGGGCAGACGCTGAAGGAGCCGGTGAGCGGGCGGCTGCTGATCTTCCTGAAGCAGGGATCGGGCGATAAGAACGTCGAGACGGACGAGTTTCGTCCCAGCGCCACATGGGTCGCCACGCAGGAGATTCACGACCTGGAACCAGGGAAGACGGTCGAAGTGGACGCGGACCAGATCGCGTTTCCCAAGCCGTTTTCCGAGCTGACGCCGGGCCAGTACGAGGCGCAGGCCGTTCTGGACGTGGAGCACAACTACAACTATGGCGGTCGCGCGGCGGAAGACTGGGTGAGCCCGGCGGTGACGCTTCCCGCGGGATGGGCACCTGGCGCGGGCACTGAGGCGGAGCTGGTGCTCGATCATCATCCTCCGGATCCCAGGACCAACGCGGCATTCGAGAAGTTCAAGGCTTCTGTCACCCCTGAGACGGCACAACTTGTGGAGTTCGAGAGCCCTCTGCTGACGCGCTTCTGGGGACGATCGACGAAGATCAGCGCATGGGTGATTCTGCCGCCGAATTATGACAAGACGCAGGACAAATACCCGACTGTGTACTGGACGCACGGTTTTGGAGGCGGAATCCACGGCGCGATGGTGGAAGGGCTGCGCATTCACGAGAAGATGGTGCAGGGCAAGATGCCGCCCATGATCTGGGTGATGCTGGACGAGAGCTGTCCGCAGGGGACGCACGAGTTTGCCGATAGCGTGAACAATGGGCCGTGGGGCACGGCGCTGACGACGGAGTTCATTCCTTCGCTCGAAAAGAAATACCGGATGGATGCGCGGCGAGACGGGCGGTTTGTGCAGGGGCACTCGAGCGGCGGATGGGCCTCACTGCAGTTGGAGATCAACTATCCCAAGGTGTTTGGCGGGACATGGTCGACGTCGCCGGACCCCAGCGATTTTCACAATTTCACTAACATCGACCTGTATGCGGCGCATGCCAACGCGTATCACGGGGCGGACGGCAAGCCGTATCCGCTGATTCGTGACAAGGGCAAGGTGATTGCCACGTTTGAGGAGTTTGCGCGGCTGGAGCATGTGCTCGGGCCCTATGGCGGACAGATCGCGTCGTTCAACTGGGTGTTTTCGCCGCGCGACAAGAGCGGCGCGCCGGAGCCGATGTTCGACTGGGCGACGGGCGATGTGGATCCCAAGGTGGTGGCGTACTGGAGCGAGCACTACGACCTGGCGCGCGATGTGGAGACGCATTGGGCGCAGCGCGGCGCGGACTTAAATGGGCGGATTCACTTATACGTGGGCACGGCGGACACGTTCTACCTGGATGGCTCGGCGCATTTGCTGGATGCGCGGTTGCAGAAGCTGGGTGCGGATGCGCATTTCACGTTTATTCCCGACCGGACGCACATGGATCTGTACGTGGTGGGCAAAGACCGCATGGGGCTCTTCGATGAGATCGCGCAGCAGATGTGGGAGGTAGCGCGGCCGGGGAAGAGCTGGAAGAAGTAAGGCGCGATTGCGAAAAGCGCGGGCGGCTGACGCGGGGTTTCGCGTAAGATGGCGCGCAGAGTCTAGCAACAGGTGAGAAGGAGAACGCATGGAGCCGGAGAATCCGACCCAACAGGCAGGGGAAGCACAGCCGCCCGAGAATCCGAATGAGAACGCAGTGACGCAAATGAGCGTGGCGGCTATCACGCCGCGAGGCCATCGCGGTGTGCGCTGGGTGTTTCTGGGGCCCGAGGGTTTGCGGGCAGGATGGTCGGTCCTGATTTTCGTTGTCCTGCTGATCGGCATAGTAAGCCTTCTGCAGTTTCTGCTGAAACTGGCGCACCTGGCGCCGCAGCACATGGAACAACTGAAAGAGCTGACGGTGCGCATTGGATTTCTGCAGGAGGGGACCACTCTGCTGGCTATCGTGATTGCCGCGTGGGTTGTATCGAAGATCGAGCAGCGGCGTGTGTCGGATTATCACCTGCGGGGCCCGCGTCGCGTGCAGCGGTTCTTCAGCGGAGCCATAACCGGGATCGTTGTGCTCTCAATTCTGGTTGCGTCCCTGGTTGCGGGCGGGTGGATGCATTTCGATGGCAGGGCATTAAGCGGGAGCCAGATGCTCCTCTACGCCATCGCCTGGGGCGTGGTCTTCCTGCTGGTGGGCTGCGTAGAAGAGGGACTGGTGCGCTGTTTTCTGCTGTTCACGCTGGCGCGCGGATTGAATTTCTGGTGGTCGCTGGGAATTGTGGCAGCGCTGTGCGCACGAGTGGCAATGAATACGAAAGCGAACGGGACCTGGGGCACGTACGTGATCGCGCTTCTGGGACTCGTGCCATGTCTTGTGCTGTACCTGAAAAAGACTCCCGGGCAAGGCTTCTGGGACGCAGCCTGGGTGACGTCCGTGCTGTTCGGGGCTGGGCATACAGGCAATTCGGGTGAGAGCTGGGTGGGAATTTTCTCGGCTGCGGGAATCGGCCTGGTGTTCTGTGTGAGCGTGAAACTGACCGGGTCGGTCTGGTGGGCGATCGGGTGTCACGCGGCATGGGACTGGGGCCAGAGCTATCTCTATGGCACTCCGGATTCGGGGTTGATGGCGCGGCGGCATCTGCTGAACTCGGGCTATTCGCAACAACACATGATTTGGAGCGGGGGCTCGACAGGACCCGAAGGGAGCATCCTGATTATCCCCATCATGGTTTTGATTCTGCTGGTGCTGATTGTGCAGTACGGCCGCAATCGGCATGCTGAGACAGCTCTTGTAGAGCAACCGGGATAAGGGGCGCGCGTGCGGCTCTGGCTGAATCGAAGCACGGACATCAGCCTGCGGGACCAGTTGACGACGCAGGTGCGGCTGGGAATTTTGTGCCGCGAGCTGCGGCCGGGCGAGAAGTTGCCGAGCACGCGCGAACTGGCGCGACGGTTCGGGATTCATGCCAACACGGCGAGCGCGGCATATGGCGAGCTGGAGCGGGATGGATGGCTGGAGTTCCGGCACGGCAGCGGCGTGTATGTCCGGGCCACGCGGCCCATGCTGCCGCGCACGCCCGAGCTTGCGCTTGAATTCAAACTCGACGAGTTGATCGGCGAGTTTGTTGCGAAGGCGCGCAAGGCGGGCGCGCCGGCGGGGCTGATCCGGGAGCGCATGCTTCGCTGGCTCCAGATGGAGCCGCCGGGGCGATGGCTGGTGATCGAGCCCGATCCCGAATTGAGAGAAATTGTGCTGACGGAGATTCGCGCCGCGGTGGCGTTTCCGGTAGACGGGTGCGCGCCGCAGGACTGCGCGCGAGGCGATGTGCTGGATGGGGCGATGCCGCTGGTGCTGCCGAGCAAGGCGGCGATGGTGAAGAAGCTGCTTCCGGCGGGGAGCGAGTTGACGGTGCTGCAGGTTCATCCGGTGGCTCCAGCGCTGGGCGGATACCTGCCGGCCCCTGCGGGGGTGCTTGTGGGGGTTGCATCGCGTTGGGAGGAGTTTCAGCGCGTGGCGCGCATCATGCTGATCGCAGCGGGGATTCCGCTGGAGAGCCTGGTGGTGCGCGATGCCGCGAAGCCAGGATGGAAGCGCGGGCTGGCGGAGACGTCGGGCGTGGTGTGCGATGCGGTGACGTGCGCAGAGCTGCCGAAGGGGTGCCGAGCCATTGAGTTCCGGCTGATTGCGGAAGAGAGCCTAGGCCAGTTAAGGCAGGCGGAAGCTAACTGTTAGCTATTAGAGCGAAACCAGCGAAGGTGTAGCCTGGCTTTGTGTCAGGGCACGACTTTAGTCGTGCCGATAAGCGCACAAAACGTGTGGGCTTTAGCCCCTGAGTGATGCTGTTTCCGCCGACACTGCTGAACGCCATCCTTCGGCATACACCAACGTTGGTTCCGCTCTAGTCCTCGGCCCGTAGCTTTTAGCTTCTAGTTTCTGGCTACTAGCTTGGTCACAATGTGACAGAGGCGAAAGTGTCCTGCTGGTGCGCCGCGCGGGCCATTCGACTGCCTACGATCTGGGCATGAAACAGATCGGATTCACCCTCATGCTGTTCGTTGTGGTGCTGTCGCCGCTGGCGGCGGTGTGCCAGAAGTTGCCGGATGAGAGGGGTGCGCTTCGCACCGGGACGACCGTTCCAGCGGAGAGCGCGCGGCCCCAGACGGCCGCGACGCAGGATGCTGCTCGAAGGACGAGTGCGCCGGTTCCGAATCCGCCTGACCTGAGTCCGCCGGACAAGGAGTGGCGCAAGATACAGAAGCTCCCGGTGGGCATTGAGATCGTGGTGGGCAGCACATACGGCGCTCCTCTGAGCTGCCGGCTTGCGGCGGCCACGGACGACGCTCTGTACTGTGACGCTCCGGAGAGCCCGGCCGGATCAGGATGGCAATTTGATCGAGCGGCGGTGATCAGCGTGCAGGCTACGATTTCCCGCAGGAATCATCATCCGGGCTTGTTGGCGGCGATGATCGGGGGCGGGTTGATCGTGGGGGCGGTCGCGACGCGAAGCACGAGCGCGGGGAATGCCGCGAAGGCGGGGGCGATTGGCGCATTGATTACCGGGGCTGCCGGGGTTCCTATGGCCATGTCGACGCCGGACTCGGATTGGGTGACGGTGGTGTACCGGCCGCGGGTGGTGCGGGTTGACGCTGCCGGACACGCCGAATTGCGAGGGACGGCGGGTACGAAGTAGAGAAGGAGAGGGAGCGATCGCCATGAGGTGCGTTCTAATCGCCCTGGTGTGGGCTATTGCCTCGCCGCTGGTTGTGGCGCAGCAGACGGCACCAACTTCGAATGGCCCGAGTACGGTCGTGATTCCGCAGGATCTGCAAGTGGAGCTGAGATTGACGGAGGGCTTGAGCACGGTGACTGACCGTAAGGGCTATGAGGTTCATCTCGCGGTGGCATCCGATGTGGTGGCAGATGGGATTGTCGTGGCACGGGCCGGGACTCCAGTGACGGTGAAGCTCACGCATGCGGGGAGCCGGATCGAGTTCTCGGAACCGAAATTGACGATAGGCGGACGGGAGGTTCGACTCTCGGATCTCACTTCCGGGCAGAGGGGTGAGTTGGGTGCCGAAAAGGGGGCAGCGATCGGAATTGCCATCTTCGCTGCCCCGGTGATTGCGATCGGATTGCCTATCCAGGCTGTTCTTGGTGTGCGGCATGCGATTCACGATGCCCATAAGAGGGAGCCCAAACGGTATGTGTTCATGGAAAAGGGTGAAACATTCACGTACTACACAAGGGACAGGACCCGCGTGAAGATGGTCCGGCACTGAGGTCACTTTGGGAGTTGGCATCCATCCCCGGTCCCCAAGTGCGATGGACCGGAGGCACTCGCGAAATGTCGGCGGTATCCTGTTGTTGACCCATGGCCCGCATCCGTACGTTTGAAGACTCCTCGCTCGAAGATTCCTCTGTGGCCCCGCGTAAACGCAGGCGGTGGCTACGCATCGTGCTCGGCACCTTTGCGGCGATTGTCTTGCTCGTCGTGTTGGCTGCCGCCGGCGGTGTGCTGTGGCTGCGCTCGGCGGCGAAGGCCGGTCTACCGCAGATCGACGGTGACATGCATGTAGCGGGGCTTTCCGCGCCGGTGACGGTGCGGCGCGATGCGCATGGGGTTCCGCACATCGAGGCCGCCACGCAGGATGATCTGTTCTTCGCACAGGGATATGTCGTCGCCCAGGACCGCCTGTGGCAAATGGACATGTATCGCCGCAATGCGTATGGCGAGCTGTCGGAGGTGCTGGGTCCATCGCTGGTCGCGCACGACCGGGCGCAGCGCGTGCTGGGCTTCCACAAGATCGCCAAGCGGATGTGGGCGGAGCTCGATCCGCAGGACCGGCGCTGGATTGACGACTATGCGAAAGGCGTGAACCAGTACATCGCGGATCATCCCGACAATCTGCCGGTGGAGTTTCGGCTGCTGATGTACAAGCCGCAGCCGTGGACGGGCGTGGACGCGATGAGCATCGGTACGATGATGATCGACATGCTCGACACACACTGGGATGTGAAGCTGGCGCGGGAAGAGATTGCGGCGAAGTTGAACAGCCTGCCAAATGGAGCGCAGCTTGAGTCGCAGTTGTATCCGGTGGGGTCGTGGCGCGATCGTCCGCCGACGGGCGAGGTGATCGATCTGACGCAGCCGGAGGTGAATCCGCCGCCGGTGACGGATGAGGATGACGATAATACGACGGCGGCCGGAGGGACGAAGGGACAAAGGGACAGGGGACAGGGAACAGGGGACAGGGTACAGGCAACAGGCGGCCCCGCGCACATAGTCGACGTTGCCGCGCTGAGGGCGATGCTGGGCGTGCCGGATTGCAGCGGGTGCGCTTCGGGGTCGAACAACTGGGTAATCGCGGGCAAGCATACCGCCAGCGGAAAGCCGCTGCTGGCGAACGATATGCACCTGGTGCTGACGGAGCCGAATATCTGGTACATGGCGGAGCTGAGCGCGCCGGGGTATCACGCGGCAGGCGTGGCGCTGCCGGGGATTCCGTGGATTATTGCCGGGCACAACGATCACATTGCGTGGGGATTCACCGCGCTGTTCGCCGACGTGCAGGATCTATATCACGAGAAGCTCGATGGGCGGGGCAACTACCTGGCGACGGATGGGAAGTGGAAGCCGCTCGAAGAAGATCGCGAAGCGATCCATGTGCGCGGGGGTAAGGATGTGATGGTCGATGTGGAGTCGACCGATCACGGGCCACTTCTGAATCCAATGTTTCGCAAGGCGCTGCCGGAACCGGTGGCGTTGAAGTGGAGCCTCTACGATGGGTCGCTGAAAGGGCTGCCGCTGTATGCGATGAACACGGCGAAGAACTGGGCGGAGTTTTCCTCCGCGCTGGGCGATTGGTGCTGGCCGACGCAGAACGTGGTGTACGCCGACGACCAGGGACACATTGCGTATCACGCGGTGGGCCGGGTGCCGCTGCGACCGGGCGGGTTGCAGGGCAAGCCGGTAGCCGCCGGCGACGCCGGGCACGAGTGGAGCGGATATATTCCGTTCGGTGACATGCCGAATGCGTTCGATCCGCCGTCGGGGTTTCTGGCCACGGCGAATGCGCAGGTCACGACGCCGAAGTCGCCGTATCCGCTGTCGCTCGAGTGGATCGATCCTTATCGCGTGGAGCGGATCTACAAGCTGCTGCAGGGTCGCGATGGCCTGACCGCGAAGGACATGACGGCGACGCAGACCGATATCTACAGCGAAGTGGACCAGGAGCTGGGGCACCGGTTTGCGTACGCGATTGACCACTCGGCCAAGGCGGATGAGCGGCTGAAGAAGGCGGCCGATCTGATGCGGAGCTGGGATGGAAAGCTGACAACGGATTCGGCGGCGGCATCGATCGTGGACCAGGCGCGGTTCGCGCTTTGGCCGCTGATTCTGCAACCGAAGCTGGGCGATGTAGCGACGGACTATCGCTGGGCGGAAAAGGATTTTGCCGAGGAAGAGATCATCATGCACGGCTGGCCGGAGTGGATTCCGCCGGGCTACAAGAACTGGGACGAGGTGCTGACGGAAGCGGTGCGGCGGGGCATGAAGAAGGGCGAGGCTCCGGCGGACGTGAGCCAGTGGACGTATGGAAGCTGGCACACGATGGACATCGAGCATCCTCTGAGCACGTTTCTGCCGGTGATAGGAAGGATTGCGGGCACGGGCCGCCAGCCCATGAGCGGCGATGTGACCACGGTGAAGCAGATCAGCGTGACGCTGGGGCCGTCGCAGCGCTTCACGATGGACTGGAGCAACGTGGACGGATCGACCGAAAACATCGTGCTGGGCGAGAGCAGCGATCCGTATAGCGCGTATTTTCGCGATCAGTGGAGCGACTGGTACAACGGCACGACGTTCGCGCTGCCGTTCAGCCCGGCGGCGGTGGCAGCGAATACGCGGCATACGCTGCGGCTTGTTCCATGAGGGCACAGGGCACAGGGTTCAGGGGACAGGGTACAGAGGTTCTTTCGCGGGGCCGTCGATTCTTCGGGCCGGGTCTTGTGCTGCTGGCGGCTCTGCTGGCGGTTGCGCCGCTGCTCGTGCGCGGTGACTCGTGCGGGCACGATTTCGATTTTCACCTGGTGTCGTGGTTCGATGCGCTGCATGCATGGCGGAATGGGGTGGTGTATCCGCAATGGGCTCCGAGCCCAAATTTCAATGCGGGTGAGCCGCGATTTGTTTTTTATCCGCCGCTGACGTGGATGCTGGGCGCGGCGCTGGGCGCTGTGCTGCCGTGGACGCTGGTGGCTCCGGCGATGGTGTTTCTGCTGCTGGCGGGAACGGGACTGGCCACGCGCGCGCTGGCGCGGCAGGCGCTGCAGAATGCGGCGGCAACGCTGGCGGGGTGCATCGCGATTTTTTCCGGATACACGCTGTACACGGTGTATGAGCGGTCGGCGCTGGCGGAGCTCGCCGGCGGCATCTGGATGCCGCTGATTGTGCTGCTGATGCTGCGGCGGGGTGCGGATGCGCGGGGTTTACGCCGGGTGGTGGATGGCCCGGCGATTCTGTTGGGGCTCGTCGTGGCCGCAGCGTGGCTGTCGAATGCGCCTGTAGGTGTCATGAGCTGCTACATGCTGGCGGGGGTGGCGCTGGTTGTGGCGGTGGTGGACCGGTCGTGGGTTCCAGTGATGCGGGCCGCGGCGGGTGCGGTGCTGGGGCTGGTGCTGGCCGCGTTCTACCTGGTTCCCGCTGCGGTCGAGCAGCGGTGGGTGGATATCCGGCAGGCAGTGGATGATCCGGGCGAGAGGATTCAGAACAGCTTCTTGTTCGGGCATCATGCGGACCGGCGGCTGGCGCTGCACGATCTCGAATTGCATAGAGTGTCGTGGATTGCAGTGGCGATGCTGGCGTTGGCCTTGGGCGGGCTGCTGATCTGCGCGGCGCGGAAACGGTTGCCGGGCGAGCGGCGCTGGTGGATTGCGCTGGCGGTGATTCCGGCGACGGTGCTGGTACTGATGCTGCCGGTGAGCTTGCCGGTGTGGAAGGCGCTGCCGAAACTGCAGTTTTTGCAGTTTCCGTGGCGGTGGCTCGTGGCGGTCGAGGCGCCGCTTGGAATTTTTGTGGCGGCTGCCGCGTTGGGCGCTGGCCGGCTTAAGCGCTGGTTGGCGGCAGCCGGATTTGCCGCGGCGTTTTTGTGCCTGACGATGGTGGCGGACCGTGTGTTCTTTCAGATTTGCGACCAGTACGATGCCGTGCCTGGAATGCTGCAGGACTATGGCGACGGCGGCGGTTTCCAGGGGACGGACGAGTATGCGCCCGTGGATGCGGACAATTCGCTGGTGGCGCAGGATCTGCCGGCGGGGTGCCTGGTGCGGGATCCGATGCAGACGCTGGGGCTGATTTCCGCGAACGATCCGCAGCCGGATTGGGCTCCGGCACAGAAGAGCTGTGTGGCGGTGCTCGATGGCGGCTTCGAGGCGCAGGGCCTAGGTTGGCAGGCGCGGGGTACGGCTCCTGAGCCCGGTTATGTGGTGCTGCGGCTGCGGCGGTATCCAAGATGGCGGGTGACGGTGAACGGGAGATCGGCAGGCGACGGCGACCGGCGCGACGATGGGCTGATTGAGGTTCCTGTGGCCGGGGGGCCGGTGGCGGTAGATGCGCGGTGGGTGACGACGCGCGATGTGGAGTGGGGAAGGGCGATCAGTGCTGTCGGATTGCTGGCCCTGGCAGTGCTGGGACTAGCGGCATGGCAGAAAAAGAAAGTCGGCTAGAAT
>Ga0134128_10011854_pt1 | contig 10401 bp, 9 predicted proteins | sample KB31754_FD_96462 | JGI IMG/M metagenome (GOLD analysis project Ga0134128, IMG submission 96462) | Terrestrial soil microbial communities with excess Nitrogen fertilizer from Kellogg Biological Station, Michigan, USA - KB3-175-4 | ecosystem: Environmental > Terrestrial > Soil > Unclassified ...
CGCATCAGTCCGTGGCGGGCCAGCGCCCGCATGACGATGGCGTCGGCTTCGCGCAGGAGGTCGAGCCGCGCGCGCGTCATCCGGGCGGCGTGCGGCTGCGGCCGACGGAGCGCGCGGCCCGTGAGATTCAGCACGCAGCGGTTCACGCCCGGCACGCGCCCGTAGATCTGCGCCGCGACCGACAACAGCGTGTCGAACGGAGCCTGGCCCGTGAGCATGACGGGCTGTTCGTACGTTCGCAGGTCGGCTTTCACGCCCACCGATCGCACCGGCAGCAGCAGTCCGGTGAGTCCGGTGCCGGCGAGCTGCGAGTCGACGAGCGGCACCGCGCGCGCCGGGTCGTGCGTCTCGGGCACGCGGCCGTCCGAGCAGAGCAGCCGCACCCCGAGGCCGGGGCCGGGAAACGGATGACGCCAGGTCAGCTCCGGCGCGATGCCGAGGGCCTCGGCCAGTTCCCGGACTTCGACCTTGTACAGATCGCGAATCGGCTCGATGACCCGGCCGGCGCGGATCATCTCCTCGATGATCGGCACGCGGTTGTGGTGCGTCTTGATCGTGTCGGCGCGTTTGGTGCCGCCCGTCTCGATGGTGTCCGGGTAGATCGTCCCCTGCGCGAGCAGCATGTCGCCGAGGTTCAACCGGCGCGCTTCCTCCTCGAAGACCTGCACGAACGTGTCGCCGATGATCCGCCGTTTGCGCTCGGGCTCAATCGCGTCGCCGAGCGCCGCGAGGAAGCGATTCGACGCATCCACGAAATGCAGGTTCCGTCCGAGGCCGTGCGTCCGGAATTCCTCGACGACGAGCCGCGATTCGTCCTTCCGCATGAGGCCGTTGTCGATGTGGAGCAGGTGCAGTTGGTCGGGGCCGAGCGCCTCGCCGAGGAGGCGCGCGCAGACGGTCGAGTCGACGCCGCCCGACGCGAGCAGGAACACGTGGCGCCGGCCCACTTGATCGCGGATGGCCGCAATCTCCTCCTGCAGGTGCGCCGCCATCGTCCAGTCCGGCCGGCAGCCGCAGACGCCGAGGACGAAGTTGCGGATCATCGCTTCGCCGTACTGCGTGTCGTCGACCTCCGGGTGGTACTGGAAACCGTAGCGCCGGCGCGCGTCATCGGCGATCGCCGCGAAGCGGTGCGGCGCGCCGTCGTGGTCGTACGAGATGCCAACCTCCTGAAAGCCGTCGCCGACCGAGACGACGGTGTCCTGGTGGCTCATCCAGACGGTCTGATCGCGCGGCGTCCCGGCGAGGACCGGCGTCTCGTGCGTCACCTCGAAGCGCGCCGGTCCGTATTCGCTCTTGCAGTGCTCGACGCGGCCGCCGTAGCGCTTGGCGATCTCCTGATGGCCGAAGCAGAAGCCGAGGATGGGCACGTCAAGGTCGAGGATCGCGCGGTTGAAGCCGCCCTCGTCGCCCGACGCGAGCGACGGGCTGCCGGACAGGATCACGCCCTTCATGCCCGCGAAGGCCGAGATGGGATCGTCTGGCTGACGGATTTCCGCCAGCACGTGCTGGCGGCGGACTTTCGTGGCGATCAGATGCGCGTACTGGCCGCCGAAGTCGACGACGGCGATCCGGTCGTGGGGCATGAGGACAAATCATATGAGGTGCGGGGGGAGGGGCGCGACGTGCGGCGTGCGAAGCGCGAGGCGTGACGTGCCAGGCGCCTACTTCGCGACCCGGAATATCGAGGAATCGATCCGAGGATTGATCTGGAAGGTTCCGAGCTTCAGGTCCTCGTACTTGTGTCCGCCAAACGTCGTCGTGAAGCGGTGCGGCCAGGTGAGGCCGCCTTCGGCCCTGTAGTCCGTCACGACCATCTGCCACGTCACGTCCGGCAGGGTCGCGGGTGGGGGTGGCGGCGGCAGGACGGCTGGCGGGCTCATCGAGGTGATCGACGTACCAGAGGCGCCGACTCTTTCCCGCATGGTCATCGTGACGGTGCCGCTCGTGTTGACGATCGGCTTGTCCGTCCACATCAGGCCCGCCACCCGGTACGTGTGGGCATCGACGAACGCGGTCATGGTGAAGTCGTCGGAGGTCTTGAGGCTGATGGCGTACGCCGGCCCCGTGGGGCCGCTCGCCTGGCCGATGGCGGCGATCGTCACCGGTTCGGCATCGAGCGACGCGGCGAACAGCGGAAAGGCGCGGCGGACGAATGCGCGCTTCGCCTGCCGCAGTTGACGGAGGCGCTCGCTGGCCGCGTCCACTGGCGGCGAAGCGTGCGCGACGGTCGGCGTTGGCAGGGGATCGTCCGAAAGGTGCTCGACGATGACGTCGTCGCCGTTGAATCCGTGCCGTCCGGACACGTTGGACAGGCCGAGGGGCCCCAGGTTGTTCAGATGCTCGGAGCGCTCGACGAACCGATCCGGCAGCGCGCAGGCCAGCTCCACGGAGTCCGTGAGCGAAAAATCGCCGGACGTAATCGCACGCGAGCCCTTGACGGTGAACGAAGTCACGGCGGCGAGCGCCGCGTCGCCGCCGAGCGCCTGACGCATCCAGACCAGAAGGGTGGCGACATCGGCGGGCGATTGCGTCGTCTGTCGCGCCGCCAACGCGGTCGATGCAAGCAGAAACAGAACGGCTGTCCGGACCAAGGTCCGAGAAGCGCCTGGCATGTCGACGTGGAGAGCGTAGCACGCCGGCTCAGCCGCCAATCCTTCAGGCCGCTTCGGCGTCTTTCAACCGATCGACGGCCCGCAGCGCCGGAAAGAGAAACATCCACGCGACCACGACCGCGAGCGTGCCCAGACCGCCGATGACGACGGCGGGCACGGTCCCGAACCAGGCGGCCGTCACGCCGGACTCGAACTCGCCGAGCTCATTCGACGCACCGATGAACAGCATGTTGACCGCGCTGACGCGGCCGCGCATCGGATCCGGCGTCGCGTACTGAATCAGCGCCGAGCGCACGAACACGCTGACCATGTCCGCCGCGCCCGTCACGAAGAGCGCGGCCAGCGACAGAAGGACGTTCGTCGAGAGGCCGAAGACGATGGTCGCCGCGCCGAAGATCGCGACCGCGCCGAACATGCGCGACCCCGTCCGGCGCTCGAGCGGCGTGCGCGCGAGCGTCAGCGCCGTCGCCGCCGCGCCGACGGCCGGCGCGCTTCGCAGCACCCCCAGGCCGATCGGCCCGACGTGCAGGATGTCGCGCGCGAAGGCCGGCAGCAGCGCCACAGCCCCGCCGAAGAGCACCGCGAACAAATCGAGGGAGATCGCCCCGAGAATGATCCGCCGGTCGCGCACGAAGCGCACGCCCTCGACGACGCGCGACAGGCGTGAGCCGGCGTGGAGCTGGCGCGCGACGCGTCGGCCGCCGAGCGTCGCCATGAGCACCGACGCGACGAGAAAGGCGGTGAAGCAGACGCCGTAGGTCGCCACGGGTCCGAGGACATAGAGGAAGCCGCCGAGCGCCGGCCCGGCGATGACGGCCGTCGTGAAGGCCGACGAGTTGAGCGCGATCGAGCGCGGCAGCTTCTCGGGCGGCACCAGGAAGGCGAGCAGCGACTGGCCGGAGGGGCCGGCGAAGCCGCGCGCGGCGCCGAAGAGCACGAGCACCGCGAAGAACGGCGCGGCCTGGTGAGGGCGCGTGCGCGAGAAGAACAGAAAGAGTCCGGCTGAGAGCGCCTGCACGACCTGCGCGCCCGACAGCACACGCCGCTGATCCAGGCGGTCGGAGACCTCGCCCGCCGGCAGCGTCAGCAGGAACATCGGGAGGAACTGACAGAGGCCGACGAAGCCCAGCGCGAGCGTCGAGCGCTCGATGTCGTAGATCTGCCAGCCGATGGCGACGGATTGAATCTGCGTCGCGAGCGTCGAGAGAAAGCGGCCCGAGACGAACCGCGCAAAATCGCTCGACCGGTACTCGGTCGGCGAGGCGTCCTGGTCTGTCACCACCGCCATTGTGTCCCGCGGCACGGGCCGGCGCACCCTCCTGACGCTGTGTCACACCTTCGTCAGTTCGCTTACAAGTCCCGCCCGTGCGCGACAGTTCTGAAATCGCCTGGGCGTTCGACGGCGCCGCCGCCGTCCAACTTCTGCACACGCGGGGATTTGTTCGCAGGATCGGGCGGAATTTTTCAGGTCGCGGGCGGGCAGCGTCCGCAGTCTGGCATCGGACCTGCACAAAGGCCGCCCGGCGTTCCGATGCTCCTCGGGAGCGCCAGGTCCTCACGTCGGCTTCACACGTCGTGTGCCTGGCGACCACTGCACGGGCGCCGCCAGATGAGAACGCTCCCTGTCGCCGTTCGTCTCTACATCGCCGCGGTCCTCGGGGCCGCTGGATGGATCGCGTTCGTTTTGCGAACGCCGATCGGCATCGATCGCCCGCTCCTGCTCCTCGCCATCCTGGGTCTCGGGTGCCTCGCCGCGCGCGTGCGGCTCGAGGTGCCGTTTCCGTCGGTCGGCGGCACCGTGACCATCGGCTATGGCGGCTCGCTGGCCGCGTTCCTGCTGCTCGGGACGCAGCAGGCGCAGTTCGTCGCGATCGTGTCGACGCTCATCCTGAGCCTCATCACGAGGCCGCGCCCGGCGTGGTATCAGGTGGTGTTCACCGTCGCGACGCTCACGATTTCGATCGCGGTCGCGGGCATCGTCTTCACCCGGCTCGGCGCGTCGCCTGGGCTCGACCTCAGCCGGACGGCGGGTCCGCTCGTCGGCGCGGCCACGACGTTTCTCCTGGTCTACGCGCTCATCGCGGCCCCCGCGAACGCGATGACCGCTCGACAGAATCCGTTGCGGATGCTCGACGACGCGCTGCTCACGACGGCGCCGAGCTACTTCGCGGGGACGTTCGTCGCGGCCGTCTTTGTCGGCGGCCGCCCGTCGTGGCTGACGGTGGTCTCGTGCGTCCCGTTCTACCTCGTGGTCCACGCCAATCGCGCGTACTGCGAGCGCCAGAAAGAGCATGAGCAGCACGTCGAGCAGCTCGGCAGCCTGCACCTGGCGACGACCGAAGCGCTGGCGCGGGCGATCGACGCGAAGGATCAGACGAGCCACGGTCACATCCGCCGCGTGCAGGTCTACGCGCGCGGTCTGGCGCGCGCGCTGAAGATGTCGCCGACGGAGATCCGCGGCGTCGAGACGGCGGCGATGCTGCACGACGTCGGCAAGATCGGCGTGCCCGACTACATCCTGTCGAAGCCCGGCCCGCTCACGCGCGACGAGTTCCGGCGCGTCAGGCGCCATCCGGAGATCGGCGCGGACATCATCGCGGCCGTGCCCTTCCCGTATCCGGTCGCGCCGTACATCCGCAGCCATCACGAGCGCTGGGACGGGTCCGGCTATCCCGACGGCGTGGCCGGCGACAAGATTCCGCTCGGCGCGCGCATTCTGTCGGTCGTCGACTACTTCGACGCGCTCGTCTCGGATCGGCCGTATCACAGCGCGATGTCGGAAGCCGAGGCGGTCGCGACGCTCTCGGCCGAGTCCGGCCGCGCCCTCGACCCGACGGTGGTCTCGAAGTTCCTGGCGATTCGCCCGCAGCTCGACGCCGAGCTGAGCCAGGCGCCGCCCGCGGCGGTGGCGCAGGTGTCGTTCGGCGAAGCGGCGCTCGGCAGTCCGGCGACCGGCTTCGCGATTTCGCCGAAGGACAGCGTGTTCTGGGACATCGCGAGCATCCATCGCGAGGCGGGCGCCATGTACGAAATGGCGCACGGCCTCGGCGCGTCGCTCTCGATCGACGGCACCATGGACCTCATCGAGTCCAAGGTCCACCAGCTCGTGCCGCTGTCGGCCTGCGCGCTCTTCCTCTGGGACAAGGACGACCACGAGACGCTGCGCTGCCGCGCGGCGCGCGGCGTGGACGCCGGCTACCTGAAACGGCTGAAGCTGCGCGGCGCCGAGGGCGTGAACGGCTGGGTCGCCCGGCACAAGAAGCCGGTCGCCAACGCGCTCGCGCGCTGGGATCTGCAGATGCTGCCCGGCGACCTGTCCTCGGTGCGGTTGAAGTCCGCGGCGGCCTGGCCGCTCATCGTGAACGAAGCGGTCATCGGCACGCTCGCGCTCTACCACATCGACGAGAAGTTCTATACCGAGGAGCTCTGCCTGCCGCTCGAGCGCGCGCGCCAACAGATCGCCTCGGTCGTCCACAACGCCCTTCTCTTCGAGCAGACGCAGGCCGCGTCGCTCACCGACGCGCTGACGGACCTGCCGAACGCGCGGCAGCTCCAGCGCTTCGTCAACGACGAGCTGGCCCGCGCCGAGCGGCAGCACCTGTCGCTGGCGGTGATGATTTTCGACATCGACAACTTCAAGCACGTCAACGACCGGTACGGGCACGACGCCGGCAACCGCGCGCTCTGCACGGTGGCGCGCGCGCTCCAGGAGTCGGTCCGCACGGGCGACCTGTGCGCCCGCTACGCCGGCGACGAGTTCGTGGTCGTGCTCGTCGGGTGTGACATGGAGACCGCCGAGGCGAAGCGCGCGCAGATCCGGCGCGCGATCGAGCAGCAGCCCTTCGAGGCCCGCCAGGGCGTCGTCGGACGGCTGAAGGTGAGCAGCGGCGTCGCGGTGTTCCCGATCGACGCGACGACCTTCGACGGCCTGCTCGCGGCGGCCGACGGCCGGATGTACGGCGACAAGGCCGAGCGCCAGTCGGCGGCCAGCGCCTAGCGGCGGCCGGCTACGGCCGGCTCGGGTTCGCGCACGGCGGACCGGACTGGACCGACAGCACGAGCACAGGCTTGCCCCCGCGCGGCTTCAGCGCGTGCGACATCCCGCGCGGAATGAGGCCGAACCACCCGGCGCTGACCACCTGATCCTTCCCGTTCATCGTGAGCGTCGCGTTGCCGGCGATGAGGTACATGACCTCGTCGGCGTCGGCGTGCGTCTGCGTGGCCAGCGCGTCGTTCAGCCGGATGAGCTTCGACGCCGTCGCGCCCGAGCAGCCGAGCGCGTGCTCCGCGATCGGGTCCTTCGACTTGATGAGGTCGTCCGCGATCTGATCGATGAGCGACATCGTGACCGGCGAGCCCGCCGCGAGAGCCGGGGCCATCGTCTTGGGCGCCGGCGCGGGCGCCGGGGGCGGCGGGGGCGGCGGCGCGGGCGACAGCGTCGCCTCGCTGGTCGTTCGCGCGCCCGCCCGCACGACGATCTCCTTCTCGAGCGTGAAGAATCCGTCGCGCTGAATCCGCGTGCGATAGGTGCCCGGCGTGACGTTCGTCAGCACGACCTCGCCTTCACTCGACGTCGTGCCCTGCCGCGACGACGGGCCTTCCGCGCCGACCTTCGCATCGGCGAGCACGGCGCCGGTCAGGCTGGTGACGGTCAGGTCGATGGACCCGACCTTGGTCGAGGCGGTCGACGCGCTCGAGGACGGAGCCGGTTTCTGATCGGCTGGCTTCGCGGGCGGCGCCTGCGGAAGCACGCCCACGCCGGCGGCCAGCGCCAGAGAGACGACGGTGCGGGTGATGATATCCACGCTCATTTGCTCCGTAAGAGCGCGATCGCGTCGTCGACCGCGGCCTTGATGACGCTGAATTCCTGCAGCGTGCATGTCCGATGCGTGGGATCCACCAGCCCGGCCTCGACGTAGCCGATCTGGTTGCGGTTGCTTTCGCGGAAACCGATGACGAAGCCGCCCGACGTGGCGAAGTGCGCTTCGGATGCGCGCGTGTCTTCGCGGGCGGTCCATTGGGCGGCTTGCGACGCCATGAGCGACAGTGCTTGCGAAAGCCCTGCCAACTCCCCGCCATCGACGTAGCTGATTCGCGAGCGCGCCGGCGGGCCGGCTTCGCTCACTTCTACTCGGAGACCCTGTAGGTGCGCGGCACTGACGGGGAGCGTGTTGACCACGATGGCATCGATGACCAGGCCGAACGAGGAGGCCAGCCCGTCGGTGGTGACGCGGTACACGTCCTGCGTGACGAGGGTGTTCGGCCGGGTCAGCAGGGTTTCGAGCTGGGTAGCCGGCGGCGGGATCTGCGAGACGGCGGTGACGGCCGCCTCCCGGGAGCGCTGCGCGCCGCGAGACGCGAGCCCCGCGCCGGACAGGACGACGAGGCCGACGACCGACGCGATGATCGAACGCGTATGCATGCTCAGGACCTCGCGCAGGCAAACGGAGTGCGACTGGCTTGCGCAATTCTATCGCTCACCGCGCGGGGCGCCCCGCGTCCGTCCCGGGACGGCGGAGAAACGCACGTGACGGCGCCGCGCGGGTGCTATGCTTCGAACACGCGCATGAGCACGCTGGGTCCGAGCATCGTTGTCAAAGGCGAACTGAGAGCCACGGACGACCTGACGATTGAAGGGACGATCGAGGGTGCGATCTTCTGCGAGGACGGCTCGGTCGTCGTCGCGGCGTCGGCCAACGTCGGCGGCGACATTCTGGCGCGTGACATCACCGTGTTCGGCCGGAGCTCCGGGCAGTTGATTGCGACGGAGGTCGTCGACGTCCGCGCGGCGGCGGCCGTGACCGGGCAGGTCGTCTCGCCGAAGTTCATTCTGGACGAGGCCGCGCGCTTTCAAGGCCGCGTGGCGCCGCAGATGCTCGAGGCGGCGATTCGCGTCGCGCGGTATCAGCAGCAGAAGGTGAAGACCGGTGTGCTCGCGCCGGTCGAAGCGAAGGGAACCCGATGAGCCAGCCGGGCGTCACGTTCTATCGCTGGAACGACATGCCGAAGGAAACGGTGAACGACCACCTCGATCGCCGGCTCGTGACGGGCGATCGGATGATGCTCGCGCACGTCTATCTGAAGAAGGGCTGCGTCGTGCCCCGGCACCAGCACGAGAACGAGCAGCTGACGTACATCCTCGAAGGCGCCCTCCATTTCTGGATCGGGGAAGACGAGAAGGAAGAGATCACGCTGCGCGCGGGGGAGGTGCTGCACATCCCGTCGCACGTGTGGCACAAGGCGCTCGCCCTCGAGGACACGCTCGACGTGGACGTGTTCAGCCCGCCACGCGAAGACTGGCTCAAGAAGACAGACGAGTACCTCCGAGGATCGACGGGGTCGACGGGTACGCCAGGTACGAGGGGTCCGTCAGGTACGCCGGGTCCGAGGTAGGTTCTGTCGCTGGCCATCTTTCTTACGTATCAGGATTGATGCAAGCGCCCTTGCCCTTGAGAAAATAAGATGCGGCCCGGAAATGCCAGCCGCCACCTGGTACCCGTCGTACCCGTCGCACCTGCCGTACCCGTCGTACCCGTCTCATGGACCTAGCTCTCCGCTCCCGCGTCGCGTTCGTCCTCGCCGGCAGTAAGGGCCTGGGCCGAGCCGTCGCCGAGGAGCTGAGCGCGGAGGGCGCCGCCGTGGCGATCTGCGCGCGGGGCCGAGCGGCGCTCGACGAGGCCGCCGCGGCGATGCGCGCGCGCGGCGCGCGCGTCCACGCCGTCGCGGCCGATGTCGCATCGCCCGAGGACCTGATGCGCGCCATCGAGGACGCCGCGAAGGCGCTCGGGCCGATCGACATCCTCGTCACGAACTCGGGCGGCCCTCCGGCAGGGAAGTTCGAGACGCTGACGCCCGAGCAGTGGGACCAGGCCGCGCGCGTGCTCCTGACGAGCGCGGTCACCGCCGCCCGCGTGGTTCTGCCCGGCATGCGCGAGCGCCGGTGGGGCCGGATTCTCAACATCGCGTCCATCGCGGCCAAGCAGCCCGTCGATGGTCTGATGCTGTCGAACAGCCTGCGCGCGGCGGTGCTGGCGTTCGGCCGGACGCTCGCGAACGAAGTCGCCGCCGACGGCGTCACCGTCAACAACCTGCTGCCCGGCTACACGCGCACCGAGCGCGTCGTCGAGCTGTCCGAGCACATCGCGAAGACCGAAGGCATCGACATCGCCGCGACGTACGCGCGCTGGGAGCGCGAGATTCCGATGGGCCGGCTCGCCGAACCGCGGGAATTCGCCGCGCTCGCCGCGTTCCTTGCCTCCGATCGCGCGAGCTACATCACCGGCCAGACCATCGCCGTCGACGGCGGGTGGATCAAGAGCGTCTACTGACGGCCCCCGCGCGCTCGCGCGGGCCTAGCCGATACGTATCTTCGCGTTAGGATGATACGTATGCCCAAACTGACCCTGAGCGTCGACAAGCGCGTCGTGGAGCGGGCCAAACGCCACGCCCGCGCCCAGGGCCTGTCCGTCTCTCAAATGGTCGAACGGTTTCTGCGGGCGGCAACCGACGCTCCGCCGGCTCGCGCCCTGCCTCCGGTGTTGCGCCGACTCCGCGGATCCCTTCCTGAGGGCTCGGTCGAGGACTACCGTCGCGCCCTCGAACGCAAATATCTGTGACGCGCATTCTGCTCGACGTCGACTCACGCCGGTCGACGCCGCCGCCTGGCTCGAAGTGGCGTAGACCGTCTACCGTTTTCCGACCGCTGTCAGCACGCCGTGGCCGCGGACGTGGCCGGCCATCGCGGCGATGACCGCGGCGCGCGTCGTTGCGGGTGCGGCGCCGACCG
>Ga0134128_10011856_pt1 | contig 10399 bp, 11 predicted proteins | sample KB31754_FD_96462 | JGI IMG/M metagenome (GOLD analysis project Ga0134128, IMG submission 96462) | Terrestrial soil microbial communities with excess Nitrogen fertilizer from Kellogg Biological Station, Michigan, USA - KB3-175-4 | ecosystem: Environmental > Terrestrial > Soil > Unclassified ...
AGTAGTCGTCGCGTACCTTGACCATCCACGTGGGTTGCTTCTCGGTCTCACCGAAATGCACGTTGATCAGGCAGTCGATCACTTGGTTGGTGCTCATGTGGACATCGACGCCTTTTCTGTCGCTTGCCTTTTCGCCCAGCGGTAGTCGGCCTTACCGTTGCCCAGGCGACGAACATAATCGACGGGGATGAATTCCTTGGGCACCTTGAACCTGGCCAGGTGTGAGGCGCAGTATTCCGGCAGCGACTCCGGGGCGGCGACCCCGTCCCGCGGCTGGACCACGGCGACCAGCTCCTCGCCCCACCGTTCGCTTGGACGGCCCACCACCAGCGCGTCGGCGATATCCGGATGCGCCCGCAGCACCTCTTCGACTTCCTCGACGAACACCTTCTCGCCCCCGGTGTTGACCACCAGCGAGTCACGGCCGTACAGCCGCAGTGTCCCGTCGGCCTCGAGCGCGGCGCGGTCGCCCGATATCACCACGCGCTTGCCGTCGACCACCGGGAATGTCTTTTGGGTGGCATCGGGATCGTTGAGGTATCCCAAGGGAATTCGGCCTTCCCGGGCTGCCCAACCCACCTCGCTGTCGCCGGGAGACAGGAAGTGGGTGTAGTCCTCGGACAGCACCAGTCCGCCCTCGCGCAGGGTGAAGGTATCGGTCCGGGTGTCGCAGCGGCTGTGCCCGAAGCCCATGTTGCCGGTTTCCGATGAGCCGTAGCCGTTGATCAGGGTGAGCTGTGGCAGCAGTTCCAGCAACGCTGCCTGGTGCTTGGGATTGGTTGCGGCGCCGCCGGTGCCGATCGTCGCCAGTGACGGCAAGTCGTAGTCACCGCGGCGCAGCTCGGCGATCAGCGGCGCGGCGTACGCGTCGCCGACCATGGTCATCATGCCCACTTTCTCACGTTCGGCGGTCTGCCATACCGACTGCGGATCGAGCTTGTTGCTGGTGTCGTACAGCACGACGGTCAGGCCGGCCATGATCGCCGAGAACGCCGTCCACATTCCGGCGGCATGCATCAGCGGCGACACCGCGAACCACGGCGACCCGGTGTTGCGGCTCACCTTGTCCCGGATCTCTTGGGCGCCGGCATGATCGGCGCCGACCATCGACGAGACGTAGATGTCAGATTGTCGCCACAGCACCCCCTTGGGGCGGCCGGTGGTGCCGCCGGTGCAAATCATCAAGAGATCGTCGGGAGACGCGTCGATGCCTTGGTCGATATCCCCCTGCGACAGAGCATCGTCCAGCGAGACCGCACCGGGGAGCTCGGATGCCGCGCTCCCGTCGTCGATCGACAGCAGTAGGTCGGCGCTGTCGGGCGTAAGCGCCTCGGCGAACTTGGCACCGAGCGACTTGTGATAGATCACGGCGCGGGGGCGCACGTAGTCCAGCAGTTCGCGAACTTCGCGCGGGGTGTAGTGGTAGTTGACGTTCACCGGAACGGTGCGGGCCTTCAAACAGCCGACGACCATGTCGACGTAGAGATCGCTGTGCATGATCAGCGCCACCCGGTCCTGCCCGCATTCCCAATTCTGCAGGGCGCCGCGTTCCTGATGGGCCCCGAAACCGTTGGCCGCGAGATAGTTTGCCAGCCGTCGGGTGCGGTCCGCGGTCTCGGCGAACGTCCTACGTCTGTCACCACAGACGGTGATCTCCCGGTCGGGAATCGCCTCGGCGATCACGTCGAGCACCGCACCGATGGTCCACTCGCTCATGGCGTCACGCGGCCTCGAGCGCTCACGCCGACGCGCCGACCTTGACGTCCAGCAGGTCCAACGCGTTGTCCCGCATGACCTTTCGGACATCGGCGTCGCTGAAGCCGGCCAACTCCGCGGTGAAGGACACCGGATCCGCCAACCCTTCGCCGTGGGGCCAGTCCGATCCGAACAGGATCTTCTCGACACCGATCACCGATGCAAGTTCGGTCAGGTCGTCTTCGTAGTAGGGCGCGATCCAGACGTTCGTGCGCAGCTGCTCCACCGGATCCTGCGGGAAAAGCTTGGGATGATTGTTGGCGGCCTTTTTGAGCCGCTTGACCAGCCGGTGCACGAAATATGAACCGTTCTCGATGCTGACGGCTTTGAGGTTCGGGTGCCGGGTGAAGACGCCGTGGGCGATCATCGAGGCCATCGCGTCGTGGATCGCGCGGTCGTCGACGAGTATCTGGTCCAGCGGATCCGCGCCACCGAAAGCCTCGAAAGTTGATTTGCCGCCCCACATTCCGGCTATCTGGAGGTAGCCGGAGTCGCTGAGGTGGAAACCCACCGGAACCCCGGCCTCGGCCAGGGCGGCCCACACCGGATCGTGTACCGGGTCGCCCAACGACCGCGGCTTGACGACACCGGGCACCGGGGCCGGACGCACCAGAATCAGTTTCGCCCCGCGGGCGAGGACGAACTCGACTTCCTCCAAGGCTCCGGCGGGGTCGGCGAGCGAAATGATCGGCGCGGCAATGATCCGGTGGTCGGGCCGATCGAAGCCCCAATCCTCGTCCAGCCACAAGTTGAAGGCGTGAACGGAGGACATCGTCGCTTCCACGTCGCGCTTGAGCGCCTCTTCGACCCCGCACGCGAATGTCGGCAACATGAACACGGTTTCGATGCCCTGCGTGTCCATCACCGTGATGCGGGCGTCGCGGTTCTGGTACTCGGGATGCTGCTCGAGCCGCTCGACCTTCATCAGCGATGCAGGGTCGACGCCTTCCGGAATTTCGCCGCGAAACAACAAATCCAGACACCCCGGCACGATGATGGGATCGAAGGTCGGATTAGGGATGAAGCGATTCACCCGGTCCCCGATGACCGCCTGAGAGTGCTTGCCGTCCTGGAAGATCTGAACGCCACGCCTGCGGAATTTCTTATCCAGATGCCGAGTGAAGGCGTCCAGCGGTTCGTAGTAGTGATTGTCGACGTCGATCGCCTTATAACCCAAGGTCGCCATGGTCATCCTTTCCGTTAACGCAAGATTCGTCGGACGCACGCAGCCCCGGGAAACTCGGGGTGCGCTTTTCCAGGAAGCTGGTGATGCCTTCGATCACGTCGGGTCGCTTCAGCGACTGCTGCAGCAGGACCTCGGAGCGCATGTTGGCGTCGGCAACCTCGCGCATCGCATCGCCATATGCCTGACGCTTGATGATCGCCATCGATGCCGGGGAACAGTTTTGGGCGATGTCCTCGGCGTAGGCCATCGTGCGGGCCATCAGTTGCTCCGGCGGCACGACCTCTTTGACCAGACCGAGCTCTGCCGCCTCGTCGGCGAGAAAGGTCCGACCGCTCAGCAGAAGATCGAGCGCAACGCCCCAGCCGGTCAGCCGCGGCAGGATCCACGAGACGCCGTACTCCGCGATCAACCCGCGCCGGGAAAACGACGCCGCGAACTTCGCGCCGGTAGCGGCAAATCGGACATCGCACATCAGCACTTGGGTGAGACCGATACCGACGCAGGATCCGTTGATGGCGGCGACGACTGGTTTGCACAGCGTCGTGAGGTGGTAGGGCTGACGGTCCCCGATCAGGCTGGCCAGCTTGCCCTCGTCGGTTTTGTCGATCGACTCCGTGACACTGCCCATCGAACCCAGCTGCGCGCCGGCGCAGAAAGCCTTGCCCCGGCCGGTCAGCACGATCACCCGAACCGCCGGGTCATCCTCGGCGCGCTCGATTCCCGCGTAGAAAGCGGTGGCGATGTCGCCGCCCCAGGTGTTGAGCCGGTCGGGACGGTTCAGCGTCAGCACCGCGACACCGGTCGACGTGACCTCGTAGATCACCGCCTGCTCCTGACCTGATTCGGCCAGTCGGTCTTCGGTGGTGCTCATCGACCGTCCTTCCCTGTGCCCAGGCGGCATTTTCACTACAGCGTGTACGCATACTGTATACCTATCGGTAGCGCATTCTGCAACAGTCGACGGCGGCGCTTCGATGCGGCTCTAACAGCCAAAACCCGGGTTTGCGCCGGGCACTACGAAGAGTCCGGGCCGCCGGCACCGACGCCACTGGCTCAAGGCGCGCGCACGTTGTGCGGCTCTCTCAAAAACACTGTGGCTGAATCGATTTCGCCCTGCACGCCGGTCGTCGGCCGCCGGACCGGCATTCGTTGCGCGCCGCGGTACGTATCAAAAACCCTACGATAGGTATTACAGTAGCTAACTGGGACAGTCACACGTGATGGAGGTGCCCCAGTGGCCAAACAGGCAACCGCCGAAAAGCGGCAGCGGCGCGAACGCGGATCCATCAACCCCGACGACATCATCAGCGGGGCGTTCGAGCTTGCGGAGCAGGTGTCGATCGACAACCTGAGCATGCCATTACTCGGTAAACACCTCGGTGTCGGCGTGACAAGCATCTACTGGTACTTCCGCAAAAAAGACGACCTGCTCAACGCGATGACCGATCGCGCGCTCCGCAAGTACGTGTTCGCGACGCCGTACGTCGAGGCCACCGACTGGCGGATCACGCTGCGCAATCACGCCCGCTCGATGCGTAAAACGTTCATGGGCAACCCCATTCTGTGCGACCTGATTCTTATCAGGTCGGCGCTGAGCCCGAGGGCCGCCCGGCTCGGCGTTCAGGAGATCGAGAAGGCGATCTCCGGGCTGGTCGAAGCGGGCCTTTCGCCGGAAGAGGCCTTCGACACCTACTCCGCAGTGTCGGTTCATGTTCGAGGGTCGGTCGTGTTGCGCCGGCTGCAGGAGAAAAACCAGGCGACCGAAAACGGCGGTCGGACGTTCGAAGATGCGATGGTCATCGATCCCGCGGTCACTCCCCTGCTTGCCACGATGACCGCCAAGGGGCATCACATCGGCGCTCCCGACGACAACAACTTCGAATACGGCCTCGACTGCATTCTCGACAATGCCAGCCGTCTGATCGAGCAGCGCTCGAAGTCCTCTGGCCGGCAACAGAAATCGACGCCGGCGCGGCCACGCAAATCGTCCTCCGCCGGGCGCGCCAAGGCCCCGCGCAACTGAGACGACTCAGCTCGGCGGCTCCGGCACGTTGAAGTGCTCGTCCCGGAGCCGAAATGCCTCCTTCGTACCGTGCTGTGCACGCGTCTTGACGAAGTTGAACTCACCCGGCGCGAACTGCAGATTCGTCCCGAATGCGTGGAACAGGTAGCTCGCCACCTCTTCGCCCTGGTATGCCTGACTCTGCTCGACGAGCCGAAACGCTTCTTTCGCGATGACGACACCGTCGGCGGGCATCTTGGCGGCCTTCTCCGCCCAGTACCGTGCCCGCGCCGTCACGTGCGCGGGATCGCAAGTCTCCGTGAAGATTCCGAGGTTCTCGATCGACCCGGCGTCGACGATGTCGCCGGTCAGCAGCAGCCGACGGGCAAGCACGGGGCCCAACCGGTGGAAGAACATGTGCAAGCTGCCCAATGCCGGGCCCAGGAATCGGGTGGCCGGCATGCCGATCTTGGTGTCCCGGGCAATGACGGAAATGTCTGTCATCAAGGCGATTTCGAAACCACCGCCGAGAGCGTAGCCGCTGATCTCCCCGACGGTGACTTTCGGAAAGCCCATCAGGTTGTGGTAGAAGCTGAAGGACTTGCGGTCGACCGTCAGCCGACGGCGCTGGCTGGGGCGTTTCTTCGCGGATGTATCCCCTTGCTGCGGGCCGCGTTCGCCGTACCAGCCGTATGCGTTGTTCATGTCCGCCCCGGTGCTGAACACCCCGTCCGCGCCACGCAGCAGAACCACGGTGAGGTCGTCGTCCTCCGCGACGCGATCCAGATATCGGGCCACCGCTTCGCGCATGGTCGCGTCGTAGGAGTTACGTTGCTGCGGATTGTTCAATGTTATTGTGGCGATCCGCTTTTCCGGATCGACCTCGAACAGAACGCGATCATCGTCTGAGTCGCTCATGCGCCAGACCCCTTCCTACCGTTCGGGAGTGCATCGAGGTTCGACACCAGCTTGGCCTCGATCGTCTGGTCGGTGCCGAGGGCCAGCGTGTTTCGGCGCGCGGCGGCCAGATGGTCTTGCGCGAGCCGGACAGCTCTGGCGGCATTGCCGTCGGAGATGGCGTCGAGCAATCGCTGATGATCACGCAGCGCCGCCCGCCTGGTCTTGTCCACCATCGGCGCCGATTCACCGTGCCACACTGCCGACTCGTGGGCCGACCAGATCAGTTCCAGCGACCCGATCAGCAGGATCATCGACTCGTTGCCACATCGGGACACCAGCGTTTCGTGAAACCGGCGAGCGTTCGGCACGTAACGCGAGACGTCGTCGAATTGCGCTGTCTGGATGTCGATTTCGCTCTGCAGGTAGGGAACCACTTCGGTCATCCGGTCCTCGCGCGAGGCGCACATGCCTGCACACACCGGCTCTAGATGCATCAGCGCTTCGCTGACGTCCACCGGCGTCGCTGCCCTGGACTGCAACACCATGCTGATCATGTGAGCGGTCCGCTCTGCGGTCGGATGGTGAACCAACGCTCCACCGACGTTGCCACGTCGTACCGAAATCAGGCCGTCTGTCTCCAAGAGATGGATCGCCTCACGCAATGCCGGTGGGCTGACGCCGAACTCGGCGAACAGGGCTTCCTGCGAGGGGAGCACATCGCCTTCCTTCAGCCGACCGGACAAGATGTCGTCCCTCAATTTCGAGGCGACCAGTTCGGCCACCCGTGGTTGGCGAAAGCGCTGAGTCGCCACCTCAGACCCGCTCGGCTCGTCGCTTGCCGAGCAGGTGTCCGGTCAGCTTCTCGGGAGGCACCGCCAACGTGGTGATCTCGCCGACGCACAGCACCTCGTCGTCGAGCAGCAACCGGGCCGTCGAGTTGATGCCGCGTGGCACCTCGGAACGCGTGATATCGAACCGCAATTCGGTCAGCACCGGGGTCGGCCGCCGGAAGGTGACCTGAAGTGACCGGGTCTTACCGGAAAGTCCGCGGACGCAGTTGTGGTGCTGCACGACGCTGTCGAAAAACACCGCGAGAAAGCCACCGTGGACCAGTCCCGGCGGCCCTTCGTACATCAGCGGGAAAGCGACTCGCCCCGAGGCAGTCTCGCCGTCGAGTCGATCGAAGTGGTACTCCGGAAAGCATGGGTTGAACGCACCGATGTCCGTTGCGTGATCCAGGTAGACCCGGTGCTCGCCGGCATCGTCGGCGCCGACCCGCGGCGCGCTGTCCGGCGGTACCACCGCACGCAATTCGTGTTCCCACGCATCGAGTTGCGTGACGATCGCGTCCACCGTGGGATGCGGATGTTCCAGCGACAGCAGCACGTCACCGAGCCGCCGGATCGCGCCTGCGGCGGCAATGGTCTGCGCCAGCGGCGATTCGCCGAACCGCGCACGCGCGCCCGCGCCCTGGTGTTCGCCCAACCGACCTCTTCCCGACGCATCTGTTCCGCAACGCCGCTTTCCTTGCTAAGTTATACAGCGAAGCAATTGTAGTGCCTACTGTAGAGGTATCGATATCATCAGGGAAGGGCGGATTCGCGGGTGAGCCAGGACGCGGACTCCACGCCGGTCGACGGCTCGCTCAGCGCGAGTCGGGACGGCTCGATCCTGCGGCTCCAACTCAACCGCCCTGCACGTCGAAACTCGTTGACGCAGAGCATGATCGCGGCATTCGTCGATGCGCTGACGTCGGCCGCAACCGATGATTCGCTACGCGCGATCCACATCAGCGGCGCCGGCGAGGACTTCTGCTCGGGCGTCGACTTGGTGGCCACCAACAGCGGCGAGCAACGACCACGCACCGGTGACATCCTCCGGCGGATCCCCCACGCCGCGAATCGGGTGATCGAACTGCTCCACGCCATCCACCTGCCGATTGTCGCCAGTGTGCGGGGCGTCGCCGCCGGACTCGGCTGCAACCTGGCGCTGGCCGCGGATTTCACCGTGGCCGCCGACGACGCGGTGTTCTGGGAGCCGTTCGCGACGCGGGGATTCAGCCCGGATTCGGGCGCAACGTGGCTGCTTCCGCGGTTGATCGGCCTGACGCGGGCCAAGCGGATGCTGCTTCTCGGCGAAAAGGTGAGCGCCGCCGACGCCGCCGACTGGGGGTTGATCGATCAAGCGGTGGCCGCGGCCGACCTGGATCGCGTGACCGACCAACTGCTGGCTCGATTGGCCGACGGGCCCACGGTGGCGCTCGGGTTGGCCAAACAAGCCATCCATTACGGACAGCACGCGACACTGAGCCAGTCGATGCAGCAGGAATTGTTCGATGTCGAGTTGTCCTGTAGGACCGCCGATTTCAAAGAAGGACTCGCGGCGTTCCGGGAACGGCGTCCGCCGCGATTCCACGGGCGATGAGCGAAGGAGAGTTGAGATGACGTCCCGGTCCTACGACACCATCAAGTACGAGGTGGACGGGCACAAGGCCACGATCACCCTGAACCGCCCCGACGCCCTCAATGCGCTCAGTCCGCACATGATCACCGAGCTGCGTGACGCGTACGACGCCGCCGAAAGCGACGACAACGTCTGGATTCTCATCGTCACCGGAACCGGGCGGGCTTTCTGCACCGGCGCTGACGTCAAGGCGATTCCCGGCGACGGCAAGGTGATGAACGAGAGGCCGTACCTGTCCACCTATGAGCAGTGGGAGGCACCTCAAGAGGGCACCCCGCCGTTTCGCACGATGGCCAAACCGGTGCTCGCCGCGATCAACGGATTGTGTTGCGGCGCCGGTCTCGACTGGGTCACCACCGGTGACATCGTCATCGCCTCGGACAAGGCGACGTTCTTCGACCCGCACGTCAGCATCGGGCTGGTTGCCGCTCGGGAGTTGGTCCGGGTGGCCCGCGTGCTCCCCCGCTCGATCGCACTGCGGATGGCGCTGATGGGCAAACACGAACGGATGAGCGCGCAGCGGGCCTACGAGTTCGGGATGATCAGCGAGATCGTGGACCACGAGCGGCTGTTGGAACGCGCCCACGAAATCGCCGATATCGTCAACTCGAATGCGCCGCTTGCCGTCCGAGGAACGCGGCTGGCCATCCTCAAGGGCCTCGATCTGCCGCTGCACGAAGCCGAGTTGCTGGCCGAATCCTTCCGCGAACGCAATCTGCACACCGAGGATTCGCTGGAAGGGCCCAAGGCGTTCGTCGAAAAGCGGCCACCGGAGTGGAAGTGCCGATGAGCTTCACGACGATCGAGCTCGAGGTCGACGGCGAGGTCGGCGTCGCCACCATCACCCTGAACCGACCCGATCAGCTCAACGCGTTCAACCGAACGATGTGTGAAGAGATGGCCGCGGCGTGGCAGGCGGTGAAGGCGGACGACTCCGTCAACGCCGTCGTGCTGCGGGCCGCCGGCCACCGGGCGTTCAGCGCGGGCCTCGACATCAAAACGCCCTACGGTCAACCCGAAAACATCTGGAATCACGAGGATCCCGGCGAACTGCTCAGCCCGAAGTGGCAGAAGATGTGGAAGCCGGTGGTGTGCGCGGTGCAGGGCATGTGCACAGCGGGCGCGTTCTACTTCGTCAACGAATCCGATGTAGTGATCTGCTCGACGGACGCGACGTTCTTCGACTCCCACGTGTCGACCGGGTTGGTCTGCGCACTCGAGCCGATCGGGCTGATGCGCCGCGTCGGACTGGGTGAGACATTGCGAATCGCCCTGATGGGCAATGACGAACGGGTCAGCGCCGACACGGCCCTGCGGATCGGCCTGGTATCCGAAGTGGTGCCGCCGGACGATCTGTGGACGCGCGCCCACCAGATCGCCGCGACGATTGCCGCCCACCCGCCATCGGCCACCCAGGGCACCGTCAAAGCGATCTGGGAATCACTCGACAAGCCGTACCGGGCCGCGCTCGAGCAAGGACTCATCTACACCCGACTCGGCAATCCGATCGGCGCCGCCGAGGTCGCCAGGCGCGGCGGGCGCCGGGCATCGGACCCGTTCGTTCGATGACAGCGCACCGGCTCAGTCGGCGCATCGACCATGTGCTGCATCTGGATCCCGACGCGCGCGCCGTGGAATTCGAGCAGCAATGGTGTTCGTGGAAGCAGCTCGGCGTCATGGCCGACCGGGTCGCTTCGATCATCGATGACTAGCGAGCCCAGGTCGGCATTCTGCTGCGCAATCGACCGGTCCACGTCGCGGCGCTACTCGGCGTTTTGCGACGCGGCGCGACCATCGTGGTGATCAACCCGGCCCGCGGTGGCGAGCGCATCAAGGCCGATGTCGGACAGCTCGAGCTGACGGTGATCATCGGCGAACCGGACGACTTGGCAATTCTCGGCGAGCTGCCCGTCACGACGGTGGTCTCACTGTCGGATCTTGCCGCCGAACCGAATGTCGTTGCGGCCGTCCAGAACCACGTGATCCAGGAACGGCCCGGTGTTGCCGTGCGAATGCTGACCAGCGGGACGACCGGACCACCCAAACGCGTCGACCTCACCTACGACATGCTGGCACACAGTGTGATGGGTCCG
>Ga0134128_10011857_pt1 | contig 10398 bp, 7 predicted proteins | sample KB31754_FD_96462 | JGI IMG/M metagenome (GOLD analysis project Ga0134128, IMG submission 96462) | Terrestrial soil microbial communities with excess Nitrogen fertilizer from Kellogg Biological Station, Michigan, USA - KB3-175-4 | ecosystem: Environmental > Terrestrial > Soil > Unclassified ...
CTGACCGGCAGCGCCGCCCGCTACGTAATCCAACTCCAAGTCCACAGGTAATGGCCGCTTGGCGCAACGGGCGCCGTTGAACTTGGTCTGGCCGTTGTGGCGGCGAGCTTCGCCTCGCCATCTTTCTTTTGCCTTGTAGTGACGGGTTCTTTAGACCCATCCACCCGCTCGACTCTCCAGGAACTTGTTGTTAAGTCCTTTTAAATCAAGAAATCGTTCTAAGCAAGTTCCTGGCAGCGACGCGTCGAAGACGCAGTTAAGGCTTACCAGACTTTAAGGAATCGTATTCGTTCGCTTGACGGAAGACGCGAATGGAGGTACATGGAAGCAGAGGTGCCAACCATGAAAATCGTAGTGATCGGCGGCACTGGACTGATCGGGTCAAAGCTCGTTACCAAATTGCGCGAGCAGGGGCACGAAGCAGTTGCCGCATCCCCCAATTCCGGTGTCAACACAATCACGGGCGAGGGACTGGCCGAAGCGCTGAAGGGTGCGTCGGTGGTCGTTGACGTATCGAACTCTCCCTTGTGGGAAGACTCAGCTGTGATGAAATTCTTCGAGACATCAACCCGTAACCTCCTCGCCTCTGAAACGGCCGCGGGCGTGGGACATCACGTTGCTCTATCTGTCGTAGGATCTGAGCAACTGCTGGAAAGTGGCTACTTCCGTGCAAAAATCGCTCAGGAGAATTTGATCAAAGGCTCCTCCATCCCCTATTCCATTGTCCGCGCGACGCAGTTCTTCGAATTCGTCAAGGGCATTGCCGACATTTCCATGGATGGCGGCAAAGTGCACTTGCCAGGGGTGCTTTTCCAGCCCATGGCAGCCGACGATGTCGCCACTGCCGTCGCCAGAGTCGCACTAGAAGCGCCGGTAAATGGCACGGTCGAAGTTGGAGGGCCGGAACAGTTTCGCCTGGATGAACTAGTCCGGCGGCGCTTGTCCCAACTCAATGATTCTCGAGAGGTCGTCACCGACCAGAACGCGCAATACTCCGGCGCGAAGGTCGACGACCGAACACTGGTCCCCGGCAAGGATGCCCGACTTGGCGAGACGCGTTTCGAAACCTGGCTCACGAAGCCCGCAGCGAAAATGGCGGCAGCCGCTCACTAGAGGTGCAGTTGTAAACAGAAACCGGTTGGGTGCTACGCGTAGCTGAAACACCAACACATTCCACAATGGAATCTTAATGGTCTCGTTCACACGAAAGGTTTGGTTATGTCGATTACAAAACTGATTTTGGTGCTCGTGTGTCTTGTGGCCCTCCCGCTGGATACCCAAGAGGCCAAGGTCACGCCGCTCCTGTCGAAAGACCTCACCGAGTTTCCCGGCAAGGAAGGTGTCATGCTCACCGTGGAGTATCCGCCGGGCAGTAAAGACCCAATCCATCGCCATAATGCTCATGGGTTTATTTATGTGCTGGAAGGCTCGATTGTGATGCAGGTGAGGGGTGGGAAGGAAGTGACTCTGACACCCGGTCAGACCTTCTATGAAGGTCCCTCTGATGTTCACGTCGTGGGTCGAAACGCCAGCCAAACCAAACCGGCGAAATTCGTCGTGTTCTTCGTGAAGGACAAAGGCGCTCCCATATTGGTGCCGACGAACTAAACCAAACCTCACAAGAATTGGCCCGACCGGTACGCCGCACCCTCGACGAAGGACCCCAGGCTTCGCGCAATCGCTTGATCGCCGTATGGAGGCCTTTTTGGAAGTCAACGAAGGTGTCTTCCTGCCAAAGCGCTGAACGCAATTCCTCGCGGCTCGACAATTTGTCCAACGATCCCGACCAAGAATATTTTTCCGATGGTTTGACGGAGAACTCATCGGTGCCCTGCATTTCCCCACTCTTTGGCACTCCCGTTTCGAGTAACTCACTCAAAATCAGCAACATCCGTACTCTTTGTCGGGAAACGACCGCGGTGGGGTATCCCCCTCAATCCAATTCGGAAAAGCTCAGCCGAACTTGCGCCAATTACCCCCGCCTTTTCAATCAGATACAGCTATGCCAATAAAGCCCGCAAATTCAGCACGATACAAAAACATAGGAGGAGGAGAGGGGTGATCCATCGCTCCAGATGCGGGATCGCTGCGTTCTTGCCTCATTCCGGTCCTTACCTCGTTACCTCCTTACTTCATTACTTCGCGCCTCTCCAGCTACAATGAAGCCATGACCAAGGAACAACCGTGGCGATAACCAAAGATCAAGCCCTCGACATGCTCCAGTCCGATGACCTCGTCGGCATCGGCATGGACGCGCACCAGCAGCGCCTCAAAAAGAACGATCCGCGCATCGTTACCTATCAGATCGATCGCAACATCAACTACACCAACTTCTGCACCGAGTACTGCTCCTTCTGCGCCTTCTACCGCCCGCTCGGCGACAAAGAGGGCTACATCCTCAGCTTCGACACCATTTATAAGAAAATCGAAGAGATGCTGGAGCTCGGCGGCACCGGTGTGCTGCTGCAAGGCGGGCTGCATCCCGACCTGCAGATCGGCTACTACGAAAATTTGCTCCGATCGCTCAAGCAGCGCTTCCCGCAGGTCCACCTGCACTGCTTCTCGGCGCCGGAGATTCTGTGCATCGCCGAAGTCTCCGAGCTCACCGTGCGCGAAGTGATCCAGCGTCTGATGGACGCCGGCCTGCAATCCATTCCCGGCGGCGGCGCGGAAATTCTCGACGACGAAATTCGCGGCAAGATCGCGCGCCTCAAATGCACCAGCGACGACTGGGAATCTGTTCATCGCGAAGCCCACGCGCTCGGCCTGCGCACCACCGCCACCATGATGTTCGGCTGCGGCGAAGAGCTGCGCCATCGTGTCAACCATCTCGATCGCCTGCGCCGCATCCAGGAAGACACCGGAGGCTTCACCGCCTTCATCCCCTGGGTCTTCGCCGCGGAAAACACCGCGCTCGGCAAAAAGCAGCAGGAAACTACCGCCGTCGATTACCTGAAAACGCTGGCTGTCAGCCGCCTCTATCTCGACAACATCGATCACATCCAGTCGAGCTGGCTTACCCCCGGCATCAAGGTCTGCCAGGTCGGCCTGCAGTTCGGCGCCGACGATGTCGGCAGCATCCTCATCGAAGAAAACGTCGTTTACGCCGCCGGCGTCCGCAACCGCACCAACGAATCCGAACTCCGCCGCATCATCAGTGACGCCGGCTTCATCCCCGCCCAGCGCGACACCCTCTACCGCTCCTACGCCCTCAAATGAAATAGCACACGAGGTCCAATCCGCTGCAATCGCTTGGCGCGGGTACAGGAAATTGTGGATTCAGCGCTTCGTCAGTTCGGCGCTGCTTCTTCTCTGTATTGTCGTGGCGTTCAATCAAGGCGACCAATCGGTTGAGCACGGACTCGGTCGCCTGCTCTGGGCCTTATTATTTCTTGCTTGGATTGCAGCAATCTGGGCGGATGTTAAGTTGTCCCGTTGGCCGTGTCCACGGTGCGGAAAGCCGTTCATTGGTTTCGAGCTGGCTCGATTTCTGACACGAAACAGGAACATCCGAAGGGATTGCAAGAATTGCGGCTTGGAAAAATGGGAGGACCCAAACACCAATCGGCAAGTATCGCTTGCGAGTTAGCAGCTCAGCGATTTCTCTGAGTTCGCTGGAAGCCGATTTTGTCGAGCATTGGTTGGATTTCGGGATTGCACATGAACAAGCGCCAGATCAAACCGGTGCGGTGATTTTCGATCATCACCGCGATGGGCGCCTGGTTCAGGCCCATGTAGATCGGCGAGATCCAGCCCTGCGATTCGTTGAAGGCGTCGAGCGGGCCGTAGATGCCCCAGATACGGTCACCGAGATCACGATAAAAATGCTTGAACGCCGCCATCGACGCTTCCGGCGTGTAGGGAAACGAAGCGAGCGCTCCGGTCGGAGTCATCGTGCCGTCGTCGTCGAGATCGTCAGGCGCATGCGCTAAGTAACCCTTCGGGCCGTCGCTGGCGGTGAGTCCCCAGTTGTTGGCGCCGTATCCGGCGAAGTGCTTGGGATTTTTCACGCAATACGCGCGATTGATCAGCGCCATGTTGCGATTGTTCTGGAAATAATCGGTGAAGCGATCGCGCAGCCCGCGCGGATCGAGTGCCATGTAGGAGTAGTGAGCGAAAAACAACGGCCCGCCACTGCCCACGCCGACATCAAGCTTGATGCCGAAAAAAGCCTGGCCGTTGACGTAGCGCTCGCCCGCGGCAACCGGCGGAGAATTTGTCGCGGCAGTTTTTGGGGAGTCAACTCGCGATTTTTTTGTGCCGCTTGCTGCCGGACTTGGCGCGGCGGCGGAATCGGGCGACCAGCCCCGGCGATAATTCACCGCGGCTTTCGATTGCCCGGCCCAGCCGGAGTAGTAAAGATCGGCAGGCACCGAATGCGTCGGCGAAGCGATCGCCAGCAGATAAATGATCATCGCTTCGTTGTAGCCGGTGATGCGGTGATTGATGTGCCAGGAAAAATCGGGAGACCAGTGCCAGAACAGCGCGTCGCCTTGCGGTGAGCGGCGATACCAATCCCACTCCACGGTCTCCCAAAGCTTCGTGATTCGGTCGTACAGATTTTTTTCGCCGGCACCAAGATCTGGATGTTTGGGATCGCCGCGAAAATATTGCCGCGCGGTGAGCAAACCTTCCATCAGGAAGGCGGTCTCAACCAGGTCGCCGGCGCTGTCGAAGACGTCGAACACCGGCAAGCTTTGTCCGGTGTGCCCATCCATGAAGTGAGACCAGACGCCGTGGTAGCGCGGCGCTTTTTCCAGGAACGTGACGATCTTCGTCAGCCGCTCGAGTCCCTGTTCGCGCGTGATGAATCCGCGATCGATTCCGACGATCAACGCCATAATGCCGAAGCCACTCGCGCCGGTGGCGACGATGCGATCGTCGCCGGGAATATTTTCGAGTGTCGTGCCAGAGTCGGGATGCGCGCCTTCGTAGTAATAGCGAAAGCATTCTTCCTGCAACATTGTCAGAAGTTCGTCGTCGCTCATCGCGTGCGTCGTAGCGCTGGCGGCGCGCGAAAATTCGGACGGGCGATGGGCTGCGTTCGAGGCGATGATTTTGTAATGAGCTGTTTCACCAACTTTGCCGAGGAAATCGGTGTAGCGAGAGACTCCGCGAATCTGACTGCCAATGGGATGAAACGTTGTCCCATCGAAGGAGCGATAGATTACGTAGCGCTCGGGCGGCAGGCCCGGAGGCGAGTCCCAAGTCAGATCGATGTGGCGTTCGAATGCGGTGGCTTGGAGATTCTGCGGCGTCGCCGGTGCGACGGAGCGCAGGGGATCTTGCGCTGAGCCTTGGTCATTGTCGATGCGGATTTCGTCGAGGAGCAGCGTGTGCGGAATGCCGTCGGCTGCGCCCTGCGAGAAGATCACGCTCTGTAATTGCTGCGGATCGAGTGTGTGGATCGAGGCGGTGACGAACTGATCGAGCGGGATCTTGATCTGGGTCCAGCGGGCAGCGGGAAGATCGCCAGCGACGGACTGCAACTTCAGGCCTGCGGAGAATTCGCCGCTGGCATCGGAGATTCGAAGGATTGGCAACGCGGCCGCGGCAATTCCTTCCGATGAATACACCCAGAAATAGAGATTCGAGCCGGTGAAGCGAATTTCGCGATTGCGAAAGCGCATGACGTCGATGCGCGCCTCCCATCCGCCGTTTTCGGCGGATTTCCATTCGAGACCGAGTGCGTTCGGCGGAGTTAGAGAAAACTTCTTGTCAACCGGCAGCTTGCCGTTTTGCAACCGGAGTGTGCTCGGCGCGGACGCTTTGCCGGAGGAATAGAAGTAGGCATCGCGAGTGAGGCTATGGTCGAAGAAAACGTGGCGGTAATAGGTGGTGTCCGCAGCGACGGGCGAGAGAAGAAGAAACGCCGCGATGAAACCGCAGAACAGAAAACTGCAACAGCTTCCGTTGAGAGGGCCCATTGGAGTTTTGCGCGCACATACTTCCGCACTCCTGTGTGATGCTCCGTAAGCGCCAGAGGTTCAGTATTTATTGGAAGGGTGCGATCTCCCTGCCGACGCGTAGTCTCTTTCTTCTACCCTTGACCTTCTAGGGGGGAAGGAATAGGCTCGGGCTCTACTAGAAGCCAATAGGAAGGAGATTCGATGGGCAATCAAAAACCCGATTTACCTCAAGGAACGCTGGACATGCTGATCCTGAAGGCGCTGTCTGTCGGGCCGATGCATGGATATGGCGTCGGGCAGCGGATCGGGCAGCTTGCCGAAGAGATGCTGAAGGTTGAAGAGGGCACGTTGTATCCGGCGCTGTACCGAATCGAGCGGCACGGATGGATTGCAAGCGAGTGGGGCGTGTCGGAGAACAACCGACGGGCGCGATTTTACCGGTTGACGCGAGCGGGACGAAAGCAGTTGGGAGTGGAGGAGAAGAATTGGTCGCATCTTTCGGTGGCGATCGGGAAGATTTTGCGGACGGCGGAGTAAGACAAAGGCTTAACGCAGAGTTCGCGGAGGTCGGAGCACGGAGAGCACGGAGAGTGGGCTGGCGAGTGGGAGTCGTGGTGCTTGAAGCTAGATCTGAAGCCGCACCCTTCTGAAGGCGCCCTTCGAAACTTAGGGCAAGCCGGTGCGGTGCCCGGCCCACGAAGGATGAGAGCGGACCCACCCTTTGCGAAAGGCGCAAAGGATGGGCCACCCTCAAGTTCAATCGGGATTGCCGTGAGGTCTGCGGGAGGTGAGTCGTGGAATGGTGGGCGAATTTGCGGATGAGGTCGCGGGGATTGCGGCGCGGCGATGATGTGCATCGTGAGATTGCCGAGGAGTGGGCGTTTCACGTGGAGCGGCGCACGGAAGAGAACATTCGGCGGGGGATGTCGGCTCAGGAGGCTCGGCTTAGCGCGGCGCGGAGTTTTGGGAACAGCGGGTACATCAAGGACTTGAGCTGGGACGAGCGCGGGGGCGGCGTGGTGGAAACGCTGTGGCAGGATTTGCGGTTTTGCTGGCGGCAATTGCGGAAGAGTCCAGGATTTTCGATCGTGGCACTGCTGTCGTTAACGCTGGGGATTGGCGCAAACGCGGTGATCTTCAGCCTGGTGAGCACGGTGCTGTTGCGGCCGCTGCCGATTGCGCATCCGGAACAGGTCGTGGCTGTGCATCAGGTGAATGAGAGGACACTGGATTCGCAGTCGATGGCGTATCCGAACTACAAGGATTTGCGAGACCGGAACCAGGCGCTGTCGAGTCTTGCGGTATATCGATTTGTGCCGGCGTCTTTCAGCCACAGCGGGACTAACGAACGCGTTTGGGGATTTCTGGTGACCGGGAACTACTTCGAAATGCTCGGGGTCCAACCGTTACTTGGACGCACTTTTACGCCAGACGAAGATCGTGAAGTAGCGGCGCATCCGCTGCTGGTGTTGAGTTACGGATGCTGGCAGAGGCGATTTGGACGCGATCCCACAATTGCAGGGAAGACGATCCTGGTAAATGGACGGAGCTTCGTGGTGATTGGCGTGATGAAGCCGGAATTCACCGGCACGGAAAGTGTTTTTTTGCCGGAGTTCTGGACACCGAGCCAGATGCAGGCGTGGATCGAGCCGGACGAAGTCGAAGCGCTGGGCCGCAGAAGTGACGGGCAATGGTTTGCGGTCGGGAGGTTGAAGCCGGGCGTCAGTGCGGAGCAGGCACAAGCGCACCTGAACGGAATAGGGCGGCAACTTGCAAAGGAATATCCGGGGGATGACGACGGGAGGATGGCGTTTGTGCTGACGCCTCCCGGCCTGGTAATTCCTGGACTGCGGGCGGGGGTGATCGCATTCAGTGGAGCGCTGATGCTGACGGTCGCGTTGGTCCTACTCATTGCGTGCACGAATCTGGCGTGTTTGCTGCTGGCGCGCGCGGTGCTGCGGCGCAAGGAAATCGCGGTACGGATGGCGATCGGAGCAACCAGGTGGCGGCTGGCGCGGCAGTTGTTGACGGAAAGCGTGCTGCTGTCGGCGGCGGGAGGCGCGCTTGGTCTAGGCCTTGGCTTCGTGCTGATGCGACTCGCACAGGCGGCAATTCCCTCGACCGATTTCGGACTGATGCTTGATCTGCGACTGGACTGGCGGGTGGTGGGTTTTGTCGCGTCACTGGCATTGCTGACCGGAATTGGATTTGGGCTGATTCCGGCGCTGCAAGCGAGCCGCTCCGATGTGCGTTCGGTGCTCGTCGAGAGTGCGACCGGCGGACGGCGGCGCGCGTGGTTACGAAGCGTGTTGGTGACCATGCAACTGGCGCTTTCGTTGATGCTGTTGATTGCGGCGGGTTTGACGGTGCGAAGCTTGCGGCACGCGGAGACGATGGGACCAGGATTTGTGCCCGAGCACGTGGTGATCGCATCGGTGGATGTGGGACTACAAGGCTACGACGAAAACAAGGGGCGGAACTTCCACCGGCAGCTGCTGGATCGCGTGCGTGCGCTGCCCGGAGTGGAATCGGCGACGTTGTGCAGCCCTTTGCCGTTGAGCTTGAGCACCAACACGACATGGGTATTTCCGGATGGGATACCGCGGCCACCGGCCGGGCAGATGCCCGATGCAATCGTGGTGAGAGCGGGAACCGATTACTTTGCGACACTGCACACGGCTTTGGTGGCGGGGCGGGAATTTTCAGAGAAAGACAAGGCCGGAGCACCGTTGGTGGCAGTGGTGAATGAAACGTTCGCGCGCCGATTTTGGCCGGGGCAAAATGCGGTGGGAAAGGGCTTCCACGATGGCGGTAAGAGGGTGATAGAGATTGTCGGAGTGGCGCGGGACGGAATTTACCGAAATTATGGAGAGGGTCCGACACTGGTGGCTTTTTTTCCGATCGCACAGTGGTATTTACCGAATGCGGTGCTGGTCGTGCGGACGCCGGCTGACCCACAATCGGCAATTGCGGGGATACGCGGCGAGGTGCGGGCACTCGATCCGACGCTGCCGCTCTATGACGTAAAAACACTGGAGGAGCATCTGAATGTGCCGTTGTTTCCATTGCACGCTGCGGCGGTGGCGGTCGGGAGCTTTGGCGTGCTGGCGTTGATTCTGGCGACGATCGGGATTTATGGAGTGATGGCGAATTCGGTGAGCCAGAGCAGGCAGGAGATCGGAATTCGGATGGCGTTGGGGGCGCGGCCGGGAGATGTCTGGCGAATGGTATTGCGGCGAGGGATTGCGATTACCGCGGCGGGAGTGGGGATTGGTCTGCTCGGGTCGTTCGGAGTGTCGCGGATCGTGGGCAATTTGCTTTATGGAGTTAGTGCCACCGATCCGATGACGTTTGCGCTAATTTCGCTGTTGTTGTGCGGGGTGGCGCTGGTGGCGTGTTTTGTTCCGGCGCGGCGGGCGACCAAGGTGGATCCGGTGATGGCGATTCGGAGTTTGTAGGAGTGGCGACTAAATGCGTAATTGATTTCATCGGTGTCGGCGCGGGTTTGATCACGCCACGGTCCTTCCACTTCGCGACCCAGCACGCGTTTTTGTCTGATGGAACGGGCGCGTGCAGGAAAAAGCCGGGTCGCTGCGGTCGGGATGACAGTTCTTGCCAAGTTAAATTCCAGAAAGACACCATCTATGGGGAAGTGGGTCAGTTTCCGGCAACCGCGTTTACCAAGATGGGATGAGAAGGCCGGTCTCCAGCGGGATGCGTTACGCTCCCAATGATCGACGCGCTCAAAGGCGCAAGAGAAAGGAGACCGGCTGTGAAAAGATTAGCACTGTGGCGAAGAGGGGCAACAAGATTTTCAAAGAGCCCAAGCTGACCATTGGTCTAGACTTGGGAGACCGAACCAGCCATTACTGCATCTTGGATGAAGCAGGTAACGTGATTCTGGAGCACAGTTTTCCGACGACGCCGAAAGGCATCCTCCAGGTCTTCAGCAGGATCCCGCGCAGTCGTATCGCCCAAGAGACCGGAACCCACTCACCGTGGGTAAGCCGGCAGTTGACGGCCATGGATCACGAAGTGATCGTGGCCCATGCGCGAAACGTGCAACTAATCACGGAGAGTAGTTGAAAGGATGATCGGCTGGATTCGCGAACGCTGGCACGGCTAGCGAGAATCGATCCCCAATTGTTAAGCCCGGTGCGCCATCGCACTGCCCAAGGGCAAATTCATCTGACGGTGATCCGTGCTCGAGCAAGCCTGGTCAGCGCGCGTACTTGTGGATAAGCGGGGAGGTATATGAACCACTGCGGAACAACCACCAAGTGGTGAGCGCTGTGGCGTAGAGTTGGAATCGCACAACCGAGCTCAACCGCCGAGATCAGGTGACTGCGCCTAACTCCTGGCCCAGCTTCGGTCGAAAGATGAGAGCCTGGGTCGATTATCAAGTAGCAGCACCTACGGAATTGGGAACGCCCACCATGCACCGAGCGAAAATCGCTCAACCAAGAGTGCGGATGGAAGGATGGCGACA
>Ga0134128_10011860_pt1 | contig 10397 bp, 7 predicted proteins | sample KB31754_FD_96462 | JGI IMG/M metagenome (GOLD analysis project Ga0134128, IMG submission 96462) | Terrestrial soil microbial communities with excess Nitrogen fertilizer from Kellogg Biological Station, Michigan, USA - KB3-175-4 | ecosystem: Environmental > Terrestrial > Soil > Unclassified ...
CCGAACGGGGCCGCCCCGCCCGGCGCGGAGCCGACTGCCGTGACACGCGCGGTTCGGCGAGCACCGGGTGGGGCTGTTCGGCGGCAGGACCCGCCGCCAGCGAGTTTTGAAACGCACTCTTAGCGAAGCGTCACCGTAAACGTCGACCCGACGCCGGGCGTGCTGGACACGTCCACGCGTCCGCCGTGCGCGGCGACGACGGCCTTGACGAGGCTCAAGCCGAGACCGAGGCCGGGCTCGCCGCGGCTGCTGTCGGCGCGGTAGAGCCGGTCCCAGATGCGCGGCAGGTCCGCGGCGGCGATGCCCGCCCCGGTGTCCTCGACGCTGATGTGGACACCGTCGGCGGCGCGGCTCGCGCGGATCGTGACCCGGCCTCCGGCCGGCGTGTACTTCAGCGCGTTGTCCACGAGGTTGGCGAGGACCTGCCGCAGCCGCTGCCGATCCGCCCGGACGCTGAGATCGCCCGCGACGTCTGAGGTGAGCGTGACGCCGCGATCCTCGGCCGTGTCCTCGTAGAGGTCGATCGTCTCGGCCGTGATCGCGGCGACGGGCACGGCCTCGAGCGCGAGCCGCATCGTGCCGGTCTCGGCCTCCGAGATGTCGAGGAGCGTCGCGAGGAGCGCAATCACGCGGTCCGCTTCCTCGACGCAGTCGGCCAGGGCCGCCTGCGTGACGTCAGGGGATGCGCCGCTCGCCAGCGCCGATTCGGCCTTCGCGCGAAGCCGCGCGATCGGCGTGCGCAGGTCGTGCGCGACGTTGTCGAGCGCGCCGCGCATGCCGCCGACGAGCGTCTCGATCCGGCCGAGCATCGCGTTGAACAGGCGGCCGAGTTCGTCGACGAGGTCGCCGTCCGGGCCCGCGTCGACGCGCGCGTCGAACCGGCCGGTCTCGGTGATCGTGCGCACCGTGTCCCGCAGCGAGTGCAGCGGGCGCAGCGCCTGCGACGTGAGCGCGAGGCCGCCGGCCAGGCCCGCGAGCGCGACCGCGACGATCAGCACGCCGAAGAGATTGCGGATCTCCTTGAGAAAGCGATCGCGGCCGATGGTCGTGCGGCCGACGTCGAGGACGACGCCGTCGCTCAATCGCTTCGACACGACCTCGAGCGTCGTCGTGTCGGTCGGCGACGAGAGCTCGGCCCAGGTGCCGTCGGGCGGCGTCGAGTCGTCGAGCGACCCGACGTTGAAGGGGCGCCACGCCTGCGGCGCGCTCATCATGCGGACTTCGGCGTTGGCGCCGACGAGCCGCACCAGCACCGAATCCGGGCCGCCCGACGCCTGCTCGGCCGCGACGGCATCCTGCAGCGCGCCGAGGCCGTCCGACTCGTACCGCGCCGCGTATTCCTCGAGCTTCACGCGCAGCAGGTCGTGATCGCGGCGGACCAGCGAGGCGTCGATGAGGTTGTAGGCGAGCAGGCCGACGCCCGTCGACGAGAGCACGAACACGACCGCGTACCAGGCCGCGATTCGAAGGCCGATCGTGTTCGTGATCCGCCGTCGCCAGACGCCGGCCATGGATCAGGCCGTCGACGGCTCGGCCGACAGGATGTAGCCCATGCCGCGGCGCGTGTGCAGGAGCTTCGGCTCGAACGGGCGATCGATCTTCTCGCGCAGCCGGCAGACGAGCACGTCGACGACGTTGGTGCGCGGGTCGAACGTGTAGCTCCACACCCGCGAGAGGATCATCGTCTTCGAGACGACCCGGCCGGCGTGCCGTGCGAGGTACTCGAGGAGCGCGAACTCGCGCGGGCGCAGGTCGATCGCCTGCCCCGCGCGCGTGACCCGGCGCGAGAGCAGATCGATCGTGAGGTCGCCGACGCGCAGTTCGGTTGGCTCGGCGGCGGGCGTGGCCCGGCGGAGCAAGGCCTGGACGCGGGCCAGCAGCTCGGCAAAGGCGAAGGGCTTTGTCAGGTAGTCGTCCCCACCGCCTTCGAGTCCTCGCACCCGGTCGTCCACCGATTGCTTCGCGCTCAGAATCAGCACGGGAAAGTTGAGTCCGCGCCGCCTGACGGCATCGATGAGCGAGAGGCCATCGAGGCCGGGCAGCATGATGTCGATGACGGCCAGATCGGGACGGTCGGCCGCGGCGCGGTCGAGTCCCAGGCGGCCGTCGGCGGCGAGGTCCACCACGTACCCGGCTTCGCGAAGGCCCTTCGCGACGAACTCAGCCAGGGTCGGGTCGTCCTCGACCACCAGAATTCGCATGACGGTGTTGCGTTCCATTGTACTGAAGACGGGGACGGGTCTCGACCTGTGGAAAACTCCCTCACACTCTGGAGTTTTCCACAGGTCGAAACCCGTCCCCTTATGTCACCCGCGTGGCACCGCGACGTAGAAGTGCTGGTCCTGACGCTGCACCAGCAGCAGCGCGGGGCGATCCGTCCGCCGCGACAGGGCATCGCGTAGCCCCGAGGCCGACGTCACGGTTTGACCGTCCACCGAGCGAATGACGTCGCCCGTGTGGATGCCCGCGCGGAACGCCGCGCTCGAGTCATCGATGTCCGTGACCACCACGCCCGTCGTGCCGACCGGCACGCCAACCTGTCGTGCGGTCTCCGGGGTCAGCGCCTCGAGGGTCATGCCGAGGGTCGTGTCATTGCCGCCCCTGGGTGACGACGACGCCGCCGAGGACGAGGTCGCGGGCGTCGTTTCCGCCAGCGTCACCGAGAGGTCCTTCGGCTGTCCATTCCGCTGAATCGCGAGGTCGACGCGCGATCCAGGCGCCATCGAGCTGATGCGGTTGCGCAGGTCGTTCGAGTCGTCGATCGACTGGCCGTTCACCTTCAGGATGACGTCGCCGTCCTGAAGTCCGGCCTTCGCGGCCGGGCTCTCAGCGGTCACGTCGGAGACGATCGCGCCGCGCACGCTCGACAGACCGAGGCTCTTGGCCATGTCGGAGTTGATGTTCTGCGCGAGGACGCCGAGCATGCCGCGGCGGACGTGACCCGTCGCGACGAGCTGCGACATCACGTTCTCCGCCATGTTCGACGGAATCGCGAAGCCGATGCCGATGCTGCCGCCCGACGGCGACAGGATCTGCGAGTTGATGCCCACCAGCTCGCCGGTCGTCGTGATCAGCGCGCCGCCCGAGTTGCCGCGGTTGATCGGCGCGTCGGTCTGCAGGAAATCCTCGTAGCTGCTGTTGTCACCCTGCGACGTCGATCGTCCCTTGGCGCTGATGATGCCCATCGTCACCGTCTGGCCGACGTTGAGCGGATTGCCGATCGCGAGCACGACGTCGCCGACGCGGATCTTGTCGGAGTCGGCGACGGGCAGCGTCGGGAGGTTCGACGCGGAGATCTTGATGACGGCGAGGTCCGACGCGGGATCGGTGCCGAGGACCTTTGCCGTGTACTCACGGCCGTCCTTGAGGCTCACCGACACGTGCTCGGCGCCTTCGACGACGTGGTTGTTGGTGAGGATGGTGCCGTCGGGGGTCATGATCACGCCCGAACCGAGACCTTCCTCGAGCGGGCCCTGCTGCTGCCGCCGCTGCGGTGAGCGGTTCGGCCGCTGCTGCGGCTGCACGTCCGGTCCGAAGAAGCGCTGGAAGAAGTCGTCGGGCATCTGCATTTGCATCTGCGCGTCGCCGTGCTTGTCGACGGTGACCTGGACCACGGCGGGCGCGGCCTTGTCGACGGCATCGGCATACGACGCGGTGGCCGGGGCGACGATGGCGTTCACGGGCGCCGTGGCGGACGCGGATAATTGCGGTTCCGACCGCGAGACGGCATAGGCCGTGCCGAGGCCGGCGAGAAAGGCGACCGGCAGCGCATAGCGCCGCGCGAGAGCCATGGGAAACAGCGACATAGCGGGAAACCTCCTGAGTCGATCCGGTCGAGCGGAAACGTGCTCTGTATGGTTGGACGTCGGAGGGGTTTGCGGCAGCCTTACGGGAGGATGACAAGGGTGAAAGGTTGCGAAGGATAGTGTTTGCAGGGAATTGCGGCTATATGACAGAATGGCTGTTCGCAGACATGCACGAGAAGCACGTCGTTGATCCTTGGATCCGACCTGGAGAGACTGATGCCTAGAACGACACCTGCCCACGCCGAGTTCGCCCGGTTAGGTGCGATTGCCCGCCTGCAGCAGATCGATCGTGAGCGCGCGGAAATCCTCGCGTCATTTCCCGAGCTGAAGAAGAAGGGCGCGCTGACGGCGCTGGCGGTGGGCGCCGTGGCGCCGCGCCGGAAAGTTTCGGCCGCCGCGCGCCGCGCCATGAGCGAAGGCATGCGGAAGTTCTGGGCTCGCCGGAAGAGCCAGGCGAAGCACGCCTAGGGCGGTCGTCGGCGCGTGATTGTTCGTCCCCGGGCGGCCCGTCGGGCCGTCCCGGCATTCTCGTTCCTTTTTTAACCCGGTACTGATACAAGGTCGTCACGGCGGGCTGCCATCATCGGCCGTTCGGGCGGATGGTGTGCCTCGCGGTGCGCGACGCGTCACGGATTCGCTCAAGGAGCCCTATGAAAGCGAGTGCGAAGAGTCTGATTGCCGCGGCCGCCGTGGTCTGCGGCCTGTTGTTCTCGGCTCGGCCGGCCGTCGCGCAGGTGACGACCGGCAACATCGTGGGCACGGTCACCGATCAGCAGGGTGGCGTGCTGCCCGGCGCGACGGTCGTCGCGACGCACGTGCCGACCGGCACGGTCTACAAAGCGGTCACCGACAAGGACGGGCGCTTCCAGATGCTCGAAGTACGCGTCGGCGGGCCGTACACCGTCGTCGTGACGCTGCAGGGCTTCAAGGACGGCGACGCGCGGGACTTCGCCGTCAAGCTCGGCGAGGATCATCCGATCGACTTCAAGCTCCAGATTCAGGCGGTCAACGAGATCGTCACGGTCGGCGAGTCGCCGATCGACGTCTCGCAGAGCGGCTCGTCGAGCAACATCACGCAGCTGCAGCTGCAGTCGGTGCCGACCATCGCGCGCAACATCTTCGACATCGTCCAGTCGAATCCCTATTTCAGCGGGTATAACGCGAAGGGCAACGGCCAGCTGTCGCTGTCGGTCGCCGGCCGGAACAACCGCTATAACAACATTCAGATCGACGGCGCGGCCAACAACGACCTGTTCGGCCTCTCCGACTCGGGCACGCCGGAAGGCCAGGCCGGCGCGCAGCCGATCAGCCTCGACTCCATCCAGGAATTCCAGCTGCTCGTGTCGCCGTACGACGTGCGGCAGGGCGGCTTCTCGGGCGGCGGCCTCAACATCGTCACGCGCAGCGGGTCGAACCAGTTCGGCGGAGATGGCTTCTTCTACGGCCGCAACCAGAGCTGGGTTGGGAAGTACTTCGACCCGAACCGTGCGGTGACCGACGCGACGACCGGCGCGACGACCGTCGGGAACGACTCGGCGAAAGTGGGGCAGTTCAGCGACAAGCAGCTGGGCGGCAGCCTGGGCGGTCCGATCATGAAGAACAAGGCGTTCTTTTTCTTCACCTCCGATTCACAGCGCCAGCAGACGCCGGCGGGCGTGTCCGCCGATGGCACGGGCGGCGCGGCGTTCGCCCAGGCGGCGCTCGGCAGCGCCGGGGCGCAGGCGGCGGTTCAGTCGATTCTCGACACGCTGCAGTCGAAGTACAACTACAACCCGGCCGGCACGACGGGCCTCGACGCGCTCGGGAACTTCACGAAGCTGACCAACAGCGACAAGTACTTCGCCCGCGTCGATCTGAACCTGAGCCCGACGCAGCGCCTGACGATCCGCAACAACTTCATCAACTCGGTCGCCGACTCCGGGACCGCGACGCAGTCCGCGTTCATGTTTCCCGACAACTACGTGCGGTTCCACATCAAGACGGACTCGACGGTCGGGCAGCTGAATTCAACCTTCGGCAACAGCACGGTCAACGAGTTCCGCCTGGCCACGACCGAGATCCGGAACCATCGCGGCGGCGAGCCGTTCGAGCAGAGCGCGTTTCCGCAGTTCACGGTGACGATCGCGCCGGGCACGACCGTGGTGGGCGGCCGCGACCGGAGCTCGACGGCGAACCAGCTGTTCCAGGACGACATCGAGCTCAACGACGACCTGACGATGGTGAAGGGCAAGCACACGATTACCGTCGGGACGCACGACGAGTTCTTCCACTTCCAGGACCTGTTCATCCAGAACACATTCGGGACCTATTCGTTCACGAACGGGTCGAGCAACGGCCTGGCGAACTTCCAGTCGGGTCTCGCGCAGTCCTATAGCTTCAACTTCTCGAATACGGGCGACCCGCTCCAGCAGGCCGACTTCCGCGTCGCGCAGTTCGGCGCCTATGTCGGCGACCAGTGGCGGCCGAGCGCGCGGCTGACGGTGACCGCGGGCCTGCGCGTGGACGCGCCGCGCTTCAATCACACGCCGAACCCGAACCCGCTGACGGTGCAGCTCTTCAGCCTCAGCACGGACGTCACGCCGTCGCCGACCCAGTGGTCGCCCCGCGTCGGTTTCAACTGGGATCCGATCGGCCACGGCAAACAGCAGCTGCGGGGCGGCCTCGGCATCTTCTCGGGCCGCACGCCGTACGTCTGGATCGCGAACCAGTACACCAACAACGGCGTCGACTTCTCGGCGATCAGCATCTCGACGAACAACAACAACAAGATTCCGTTCATCGCCGATCCGAACGGCCAGACGGCCAATCCGACGGGCGGCACGGTGACGACCGCGAAGCAGACGATCAACATGATCGATCCGAACTTCAAGTTCCCGAGCCAGCTGCGCGGCAACATCGCCTACGACACGGACCTGCCGTGGGGCCTCGTCGGCCGCGGCGAGTTCATGTTCAACAAGACGATGGAGGACATCCTCTATCAGAACCTGAACGCGCTGCCGACCGGGGCGACGAGCAACCTTGACGGGCGGCCGCTGTTCACGGCGAGCGGCATCTCGTCCACGATCGGGCCGGCCATCGTGCTCACGAACACGAAGCAGGGCCACGGGTGGAACGTCTCCTACGACGTGTCCCGCACGTTCCGGAACGACTTCGGGTTCGAGGCCAGCTATGCCTACGGCCGGCAGCGGACGCTCGAGGAGAGCGAGTCGAGCGTGGCGCTCACCAGCTGGCAGAACGTCTACTCGATCACGCCGAACAGCCCGTCGCTCACGACGTCGGACTTCGATCCAGGCCACCGGGTCGCGGCGAACGCCTCCTACTCGGTGCCAGTCGGCGGCGGCCTGCGGGCGCTGCTCTCGCTGATGTACGTCGGCCAGTCGGGGCACCCGTACACGCTCAGCTACAGCTTCGACGCGAACGGCGACACGCAGAGCTTCAACGACAACCTGTACCTGCTGCCGCCGTCGCAGTCGACCGCGGTCCAGTTCTCGAGCTCGAACGGCGCCGGCAACTACCAGACCCTCGCCGACTTCTTCACCTCGCTCGGCACCTGCGTCACCAATCAGATCGGCACGATCTACGTGCGCAACAGCTGCCGGGCGCCGTGGACCAACTTGCTGAACGCGCGCATCAGCGTCCGCCTGCCGTTCAAGTCGGTGAAGACGGACGTGACGCTCGACATCCTCAACCTGCTCAACCTGCTCAACGACCACTGGGGCATCCAGCGGTTCGTGAACTTCAATCAGATCGATCTGGTCAACCCGTTCTCGACGGCCGGCCAGATCACGCGGCTCGACCTGACCTCGATCGATCCGAAGACCCCCGGCACGTTCGCGCCGTTCTCGATCGACGACCTCCGGTCGCGGTGGCAGATGCAGCTGGGCGTGCGGGTGGTGTTCTAGTCGGCGCGGAGGATACGGAAACCCGGGAGCACACGGAGACCGGGGAGGACACGGAGGCAGGCGCGAGGATGGGTTGGTACTCCGCTCGAGTGAGCACCGGAGCCAGTTGGTCTTCGGTCATGCTCGTGCGCTTGTGAGTCGATCGATTTCCGATCCTCACCCGGCGGAGCACCACCCATCCCCGCGGTCCTCTCGTGGCGATCTACACGGCGACGGCCTCGCGCCCGATCACGAGTGAGGCGAACCGCTCCATCTCCTCGAGCTGCGGGCTCATCTGGAGCAGGACCAGGTCCACGCCCGCGCGCGAGAAGCGGTCCAGCTGTTCCTGCACCTGTTCCGGCGTCCCGACGAGGCCCGAGCGCAGGCCGCGGTTCGAGACCGAGTATTCCTGAATCGACATCGCGTGCTCGAGCTGCGTGCCCGACAGCCACTGCTGGTAGTTGGCGAAGCCGGCCGCGCTCGACTGCACGTTCGTGATCCGCGCCAGCTCGTCCTGCGCCTCACGCTCCGTCTCGCGGACGATGGCGTAGCCGGCGACGCCGAACTTCATCGGCGGCAGGTCATGCTTCGCCCGCCGGGCGCGCAGGTCCGCGACCTTCGCCGCGACGCGCTCGGGCGGATCGCCGTGCATGAGGTACGCGTCGCACTTGGCCGCGATGAGCTCCTTGGCGGCCTCCGATTCGCCGCCCGCGTACAGGCACGGCCGCGGCCGCGCGATCGGCTTCGGCTCGAGCACGGTGTTCGCCACCGAGTAGTACCGGCCGGCGTATGAGAACCTCGGCTCCTTCCACAGGCCGTCGACGACGTCGAGCCACTCCGACGTCCGCGCGTAGCGGTCGTCGTGCTGCTCGAAGTGGACGCCGTACATCTTCGCTTCCTCGGCCCACCACGACGAGACGACGTTCAGCGTGAGGCGGCCGCCGCTCAGGTGATCGATGTTGGCCGCCTGCTTGGCGAGCAGCGCCGGCGTGTGGAACGTCGGCCGCACCGCCACCATGATTTCCAGCTGCGTCGTGACCGCCGCCACCGCCGAGGCCGTCGACCACGCGTCCATCGACGGCGCCTCGACGCCCTTGATGTCGTTCAGATTGAGCTCGGCGATCAGCGTGAGGTCGTAGCCGAGCTCCTCGCTCCGCCGGACGAGGTGGCGGATGTACGGCCACGTCGCCGACATGCCCTCGTCCTGGACGTTCCGCAGCCACCCGCCGAAGACCGGCAGCCAGTACCCGATGCGCAAGCGACGGTCAGCCACGGCGGCCCTCCGCGAGCAGGTAGTCGACGAGGGTGACGTGCGGGTCGAAGCCGATCACTTTCGGCGCGTCGGCGACGAAATTCGACAGCGCGTTCACGTCGTAGAAATAGAGCTGCCCGTCGCGGTCGTCGACGATGTACTCCACGCCGCCGACGTCGATGCCCATCGCCTGGACGATCTTTTCGACCGCCGCGCGCAGATGCGGCGGCGTGTCGTAGCCGTCCACGCGCAGCCGCGCCTTGGGCGCCTCGACGACGCACGCGTTGTCGAGCGCGACGCCCGAGCCCGTCTGGCAGATGTCGGCCGGGCACAGGTCGAACGTCTCGCCCGACAGGAACACCTGGATGCCGTACACGTACCGCCCGCCGATGGTCTCGACGCGCACGATGTGGCCGCCGCGCGCCGGGATGAACTCCTGCACGAGGCCCACGTGATCCAGGCCGAGGTCGATTCGCCCCTCCTGCACGGCCTTCTCGAGGTCGGCTTTGGAATCGAATCGCACGACGCCGACGCCGCTGCCGCCGACGTTCGGCTTGATGACGATGGGGAACCGCAGGCCGGCCGTGGCGCCCGGCGCGTCCTCCGGCCGGTGGATCACGCGCGTCTTCGGCCCCGGCAGGCCGATGGCGTTCAGCACCGACAGCTGCAGGGCTTTCGAAATCTCATGCGTGAACGCGCGCTGGCCGTTGATGACGCGCTGGCCGTGACGCTCGAGGTGGCCGAGCCACGAATGGGTGTACGCGATCGCCGGCCCGTGTCCACGGTGATAGGCCGACGGGCTCATGCGGTTGAAGACGACGTCGGCCGCGAGCCGCCCGCTCGACGGATCGTAGACGTGGTCGTCGATGTGGGTCTTCGTGTACGGCACGCCGCGGCGCTCGAGCTCGGCGAAGAGGCGCTCGAACCAGCGCGGATGCTCGTAGTAGACGGCGACGGGGACGGTGACGGCCTTCGCGGACGACGCCGCGGGGGACGGGCGAACTTCGGCAACTGACGGCATTCCTGGACTCCTGATTTCGACAACCCGACATCGGCGTCTGTCGCTGGACAGACCTCACGCCGGCTTCGGACACGGGGCCGAAGCGGCACCTCGACGGAGACTCGGCATCAGCCGGCGATGCGGGGCGAAATCAGCGGTGGAAGATTCCCGGGAGGCGGGAGGTCAGGCTGCCGATGTCGTCGCGCGCAACGCCGGCGTGCTACAGGGGCACCCGCAGGCCGTCAGCTGCGGAACGCTCGAGCAACACCAACACGCGCGAAACATGGCTCCAGCGAAACTAACAGAGGCGGAGGGGGAAGTCAAAGTGCCAGGGCTTGGGGCCTGGGGCTCCGGGCCAGGGCCTGGGGCTTGCGGAGGCCCAAACCCTATCGCCTCTCGATCACGAGGAGCGCGAACGAGCCGGGCACGACCGGCGCACGCCCGCGGCCGGTCGCCGG
>Ga0134128_10011861_pt1 | contig 10397 bp, 3 predicted proteins | sample KB31754_FD_96462 | JGI IMG/M metagenome (GOLD analysis project Ga0134128, IMG submission 96462) | Terrestrial soil microbial communities with excess Nitrogen fertilizer from Kellogg Biological Station, Michigan, USA - KB3-175-4 | ecosystem: Environmental > Terrestrial > Soil > Unclassified ...
CGTGACCGGCCTCGAGCTCGAAAGTTATGTCCTGCACCACGAGTTTAGGCACACCGGGAGGCGTTGCACTGGCGGCTTCAACGGTCAGCCGCTGCACCGGCGGCTGCAGCTGCATCGGGACCGATTGCAGCGGCGCGGCTGCCAGAAGTTTGTTCAGGCGCTGCCAACTCTGCCGCGCGTTGACGAAGCCCTTCCAGTTCGCGATCGCGAGGTCGACCGGCGCCAGCGCACGGGCGCTGAGGATCGATGCGGCGATGATGATGCCCGCGCTGGCTTCCTGCTGGATGACGAGATAAGCGCCCACCGCAAGCACGACGGACTGCAGCAGCATCCGGAAAACCTTGGAGATTGCGCCGAGGCCACCGCCGAGGTCACTCGCCTCCTGCTGGCCGTGCATGTACTGCCTGTTCGCCTCATTCCATCGTGCGGCAATGCGGCCAGCCATTCCCATGGCGACGAGTGCCTCAGCATTGCGTCGGCTCGCTTCCGCGAGACTGTTGCGCACGATAGCAGCCTGCGTCGCCGCCTTGGTGGGCGCGCGCATGAGGATCTCGGTGAGCAGCGTCAGCGCGATCAGAATAATCGCGCCGGCGAGCGCCGTAAGTCCGATGAGCGGATGGAATACAAAGCAGACTGCGAGATACAGCGGGATCCAGGGCAGATCAAAGAGCGCCACCGGGCCAAGGCCGGAGAGATAGGAGCGGACGGCATCGAGATCGCGCAGCGGCTGGGTGCCGTCATTCTGCCCGCCGATGCGCAACGGCAGTCGTATGAGCGTTTCGTAGACGCGGCCGCTGAGCGTCTCATCCAGTGCGCCGCCGATCCGGACAAGAATTCGCCCGCGAATTGCGTCGAGAACACCGAGGGCTGTGAAGAGCACCGCCACAAGAACCAGCAAGCCGACCAGCGTCGGCATGCTGCGGCTCGGCAGCACACGGTCGTAGATTTCGAGCATGAACATCGCGCCAGTCAGCATCAGCACGTTGCTCATGCCGCTGATGACGGCCGTGCCGTAGAACGCGCCACGGCACGCAGCGAGCGCCGCTGCGAGCTCAGAGCGAACCGGAAGCTGGTTTCGACCCGATTGGCTACGCTGCATCAACTGGTACCCGACGAGACCCGTGTCCCGGCATTGCTCAGGGCCACCCCGAATAGTCTAAAATCAAAGCCCCACTCATTAAATATGACACGAATGAGGGATTTTGTCGCCGGAGCCGCAATACCAACGTTAATGGCGGTTTCGCAAGCTCTTGCTTGGTTGTTGCAACTTCGGCTCGATACATCCCATAGCGGCTCGGTATAGCAGCTACGTATGATGAAGGATGTCGCTTCCGGTCAGGTTGATGTTCGCGCCGGTAAGGTGGATTTCCATGTCCACGTGGTTGGCGGTATTGCCAGAGTTAACATAAACAATCGTTTGGTTGTTCACGCTGTCGACAAACCAGCTGATGCTGTGAGCATCAGCCGTACTCGCGGCGTCGACCGGGCCCTGCACCGCATTCGCGCCAGCAATGGCCGTCAAGTCGATGTGATCGGAGTTGTGCGTAAAATTCGTAATCGTATCGAAATTTCCGGCACCAGGCTGCGAGTCGGTGATCGCCTTAAACACAAAAGTGTCGCTTGCTGCCGTTCCTGTAAGCGTATTGCCGCCATTGCCCGCATCGATGACCGTTCCGGAGCCGGAAGTCGCCTGATCTGCGATCAGAACTCCCCCGCCGCCGTCGCCGGTCAACACAAAGCTATTCGTTGTGTAATCGCCGTTTCCGAACCTTATGCTGTCGACTGCAGTCTCGGTGCCGTCGATATTTCCATAGATTGTAAGCGTGCCCCCGGTATCGGATCCATCGCTGTCGTAGTATGTCCACGATGTGCCGGCGTCAAACGCGATCCCTTTGAGATCGATCAAATCTGAATCCTGTGAGCTGCTGCCAGCGAATCCAAAGATTTGCCCGGTGAAGGCAGTCGGGTTGTCGAGTACTAACGTTTCGAAGCTTTCTTCTGCAAACGTGACATCTATCGATGAAGCTGCGAAAAACTCGAGTATTCCGCCGCTGATCAGCGCGCCTCCCGTCCCGGTGACGGCACCCTCGATTGTGATATTTCCGCCGTCAGCCCAAATTAGCCCTGAATTTGAAACATCACTATTCACGATCAAGCTGCCGGGTCCGGTCGCCTCCAGAACTCCGGAGTTGATCACGACGTTTGATCCAGTATCGATCGTCAGAGCATGGGTGCCGTTGGCGACGATCGTTCCCTGGTTAATGAGTATCGTCTGCCAGTCGCCAAGCTGGCCGGCGCCTGAGATCGTGTTGTCCACGTTGGTGAGCGTGACGCCTGGGATAGCGCTGGAGATGAAATTCTCGTCGCTATCTGACAGTGTAACCTGGCCGCCGCCCTGAAGCATGATGCCATGCTGAGTGAGTTGCAGTGTCGTCGTGCTTCCGGCCGATTCGAGGGCGATGGTGCCTGTATTATTGATGATGCCGCTCAGCGGCAGGATAGCGCCGTCGCCGATTGTCATTGTCCCGGCGTTGTTCATGACTGGCGTTTGGTCGAACACGAAGTTCCACGCGCTGAGTGAAGCTGCGGCTAGGCCGTAAAGCGTGATCGACTGGCCGTCTGCTAGCGTGATCTCTGCATTGCCATTGACATCCGTGGTCAGGTGATTTTTCACGTCATCGAAGCTGGTAAACCCGGCATACCCGATGAGGTCAATCTGATCCTCGCTTACATTGAAGTTGTAGATGATGTCGTCGCCGATTGGCTGCGAGAACACGAACAGATCTTGGCCGCTCGACCCAGTGAGGGTGTCGTCTCCCGACCAAGCGAAGACGGGCGACCCGGGCGCATAGGCCTCCAAATTATCTGTGATGGTCTTGATCCCGGGAGTCCCGTCGGCGTTGGTCCATGTCTCGGTCACGTTCAGCGCGAGCGCACCGGCGAAATCCGCGGGCGGCGTGACGGTCAGTGATTGGATGTCAGTCGTCTGTACCGTCGAAACACCGTCACTGAGGAGCGCGCCCCCGTTTAACGTCCACCCTGGGAGAAGACCACTAACCGTGACTGTAATTAGATCACTCTGATCCGGCGAAGGATCGCTGAGAGCCAGATTAATGGGCTCTCCCGCAATGCCTGCTGGTTTTACATGCGTGTTGGCGATCAGCGTAGACAGACTGGTGCCGCCGCTGGTCAGCGTTACACCCGCAAGATCAACCAAGATATCGTTTGCGCTATTTGGAACGGCGCCGACTTGCTCGTAAATGTACGTGTGGGCTGTTCCATTAATGGTAGCAGTGAATGCTACAGTTGCACCAGCATTGCCAAGGTTGTTATGTCGCAGATAGTCGACAACAGCGGCGACATGCAAGGTGTTTGTCAAACTTAACGCTGCGGCATAGTTATTTTGGTCATCGAACGTGATGATGCCGTTTGAAATTGTATGCGACTTCACCGTTTGGCCGCCAATGGTCAAGGTAGAGTCTACACCATTAACGTTGGTACCGGTTGCGGAGGTGGGCGTGCCCTGCAGGTCTAAGAAGTCGCTGGCCGTCGCGAAGCCATTTATGACGTCATATCCGGAAATCGTGCCGTTGTTCCCGGAACCGCCGACGGTAGCTGATGATGTCGTGCTATTGACAACGAACGTATCGTTTCCCCCTGCACCAAAGAAAATGTCAACGCCGGTTCCGGACTTCAAGGTATCGCCCTGCGGTCCAGCAACGAGCGTTGTCGGTCCCGATCCGGCCTGAAGTGTATTGCTTTGCTGGCCGCCGACTATGAAATCGTTTCCGCCGTCTCCGGTGATCACGTCCGCGCCGTTCAGCCCGTATACGAGGTTTATCCCGTTCGGGTTTCCGAGCGTCGCCAAATCGATCGGATCGGGGCCTGTCGTTCCGACTACAATCTTGACAACGATGGTATGCGAGGTGCCGGTTGAATCGATGGCAATCACGTTGAGGGTATAGGTCCCTGAAGGGATATTTTGACCTCCGAGTGATGTGGTTGACAGGATACCATCGGTCGATACGGCAAAGCCGGCGTCTGACCCGGCCCCAAGAGTATAGGTGGAGCCGCTCGCAAAGGTTCCCATCGGTTTGAACTTGTTCAGAGCGCTACCCTGCAGAGCATTCAGGCCCGGAAGATCCAGAGTGAACGTTAAATCGGGCGGCGGCAGGATATTGATTGACAGCGTAGCTGTATCTTGATCGCCATCGCCGTCCACGAGCGCATAAGAAAAGCTTTCAGGGCCGGCGGTGCTGGTTAAATAGCTCCAGTCGCCAGCGACGTGGGCTCCGGACGCGGCAAAATGGAATGTGAGCGTCCCGCCAAGCGCGGTCGTGACGGTAAGGACCGGTGTGTCCTGAGTCGGCTGCGGGCCGGAACTTGCCGAGATGTCATTGCCGGTCGGATCGTACGTGTACGTGATGCCGTCAATCGTGATCTTTAGAATCCGGCCACCGTCTGCGCCGAAGCTGTCGGCGCCGGTGCCCATGCCCGGATCGTCCAACAGAATGTTGCCACTGATGGTGGAGTGGAGTTCGAGGGCATCCTGCAGCCTGTTGGGCAGAGCGGCAACATCCGAAGTGCTGACGAGGATGACATTGTCCTCGGCCCCAATGGGCGCTTGAACATCCGTATTGGGAAAGGCGATGGGCTCCAGATTGTCTACGTTCACGCCATTGCCGATGCCGATGGCGAAAACTTGGTCGATGCCTTTCGTCGTGACGTGGCTTTCCCACGCCGCAATCGAGACGTTGCTGCCGCTGCCGTCGGAAGTGATGCCGCCCCCAGCCGTCGGCGCGCCGTCGGACATGAAGTAGACAATGCTCTGCTCGGATGGCGAAGCCGGACCCGAGCCAAAGCTCGTGATTGCTTGCTGCAATGCGGCGTCATAGTTGGTGCCGCCCAATGAGGTCCAGTTGGCGTCGTTTTGGATAAATGTCAGCGCTTGGGCTTTGGTAAGCCACAGGGTTCCGGACGCAGAATCGCCGAAGCGAATGATCTGAACGTTTTCGATTTGATCGTTTGATAACAACAATTGCTGCATCGAGTATCGAGCAAGCCCGATGCGGTCATCACTAAAGCCGGGCACATCGAAGCCGACGCCACCGCCGCCCGATGCAAACATGCTCCCGGATAGGTCGACGATGAATTGAACGTCAGCACTTTGCAGTGTGCCTTCCACGACGTTGCGTGTGTTGTCGACTGCCGTCGGCGCATCGTCGGTAATGTTGATGGTGACGATCTGTGTCTGGGTGTTCCCCAGACTGTCGGTCACCGTGTAGGTGAACACATCGACCGGCGTCTGCGTATCGTTGTCGACCGGCGTCGTCAGCGTATAGGTGTAGCTCCCGTTGGCGTTGACATGCAGCAGACCAAAGGAGCCGGCCACGTTCGAACCGACGTTGCCGCTCACGTCGCTGCCGCCGCTGTTGCCAGCTTGGACACCCGTCACCGTCACCGGCGTATCGGGATCGCTGAAACTCAACGTCCCGCTCACCGTCTCCGCCGTCGAGGACGGGTTCGAGCCCGTCGCAGTCGAGGCCGCGAGATCGCCAACCGCGCTCGTATCCAGCGCCGCTTCGTTAACCGTGCGCGTCTCAGGCGACGCCGACGGCGAGCCGTCGGTCAGCGTGATCGTCAACGTCGTCGTTGACTGGTCGCCGTCGCTGTCAGTGATCGTATAGGTGAACGTGTCGATGCCGGACGCGTTCGCATGCGCCACATAGCTGTAGCCGCCAGTGGCGTTGAGCGTCAGCGTGCCCAGCGAGGTCGCGATCGGGCTGCCGACAAGACCACTCACGTTGCCGCCAGGGGTGCCAGCCGCAACCCCCGTTACCGTCACGCCGTCAGCGCCAGGCGTGTCGGCGCCGCCATTGGTCGTGCCGATGCCCGTGATCACGTTGCCGGTCGCGGGCGCGCCAGACTGAACCGCGTCCGTGTCCGCCGCTGCCGTCGGCGCATCGTCCTCGATGGTGACTAATAGGGTCGTCGGCGTTGTCGCTTGGCCGTCCGATACGGCGACCGGCACTGCAATTGTCTTTATATCTTCGGAGGAGGGATTCAGATGGTCAATTGGACCATCCAGCGTCACGGTGTAATTGCCTGAATTGTCAATCGTCACCGTGAGGATTGTCGTAGTTCCGACCTTACCGACCAACGTGTCGGTTCCAATTCCCGTCCAGATCACAGGCTGCCCACCGGAGGTCAGCACGGCGCCTGGGTCGCCCAGCGTTACGTTCAGTGCATCCCCATCTGGATCTGAAACATTGATTTGTCCGCTGGCAGACTTGCTGTCCGTCGTATCCGTGGGATTACCGACGCTATCGGGAATACCCCCGGTCAGGCCCTCCTCCGACACCGTCGTAGAGCTACCAGTGACTATCGGTGCATCATTGCTGCCCTGAATCGTGAAGGTAAGAAACTGAGTCGCCGTCCCACCATGTCCGTCATCGATTTGGACCGTGTACTTCAACGTTACGGTCTCGCCGGTACTTAGATAATTGAACGCGCTGTCTGGTGCAGCAAACTGTCCATCAAGGTGGCCGAATATTGAGCCGGCGTCCTTGATGATTTGCAAATCCGTCAGGTAGGACACCAGCGTGGCGTTATCGGGCAAGCCGATCGTCGCACCGCTGACAGCAAGGCCCGTAATCGTCGCTGTGTATGTTGACGCAACGTCGTTGAGATCAACGTCCTTAAAGATAAGAGAGCCGGACGCTATCAAAGTGGGTGGATTGCCCACCGCATCGATCGTTTCGATGCGAAGAATATTTGGATCTGAAGAAGTGAAAATCGGCGCGTCATTCGTGCCATTGGCTACGATGACGACTGGCTGAGTCAGGGTGTGCCCGGCTCCGTCCGTCAGCGTCACATTATACGTAATTGTAAGCGTCTCGTTCGCGGCAAGAAGATCGAGGGCCTGATCCTGAATGTTGAACTCAAAGGCGGTCAAACTCGGGCCTGCGAATGTCAGACTAGTTGCTGATGTCAGGGCAGCCGTCTGCCCGCTCGTCAGAGGTCCTCCCGACCAGACAAAACTCGGCGCACCTGGGTCAACACCGGTAAATGCGAGCGATCCGATCGTAGTGTCGTTGGATGGATTTCCCGTTTGCTCGGGCCTCTCGACCGCCGTTCCACCTGTGGGCGGTGGCGGTGGCGGTGGAGGCGGCGGCAACTCGTCCCCAGATGGGGGCGGAATGATAAGATTCAAACTGGCTCCTGCCGAGTTACCCCCGCCGGTCGAACCGCCGGTCGGACCGACCGGATCCATCGGCACGAAGATGTTTATCGGCGTCACAAATGAAGGCGGCCCTGACGGTGGGGCGTCACTAGACCCGCTCGGTCCACCAACTGTCGGTCCCTGACCCAACGCAGCGATGCTATGCACATTGTTTGATTCGACCAGAAACTGCTGAAGTTGCGCGGGGCTAAGTGGCAACTGAGATACGCTCGTTCCGCGCACCACGAATTCTGAAAAGGGGGTGTCGATGAAGATGGTCTGGCTGCCGACCGTCAGCTCAATGATGCCGAATGGCGCATTGATGATGTCCGAGGATTCCCGGATGTTGATAATGCCGTCTTCGGTGCCGGGCGGTGTCGTTGCGGCCTGAGTGTTTTCCAAGGCGGCGAAGAACAAGGAAGCGAGCGACAGCATTCCAATGCCGCCGGACTGGGCGCGACCCCGGATGCTTGCAAATGGCGTTTGGATATGCAGCCCGCCGAGCTTCGCCATTTCGCCGGCGATGAATGCAAACGTGCCGCGGCCGATATCGAACAGAGCGGACGGTTCGGTGCCATCGCCGCCGAACTCTTTCACGACCGCGCGTGCGCTGTCAGACAAGCTAAATGCGGTGCCGTCGATGAAACGAATGCCGACCTTGCCGCCTGCCGTGGTCTCAAGGATGTCGCCGCGGCAAATCGGGTCACCAGGTTTGACCCGAAATGGATCGCCGCCCGGGCGCGTAAGAGAACACGACCCCACGACGGTTTCGACTTGCCCGACGACCAATGCAGATTCCGCCGCCGGCTTTGCATCAAAGCCGGTCGCCTGAACTTCGGGCATAAAATGACGATGGCCGGACACTGGCCCCGCCCCTATGTTTGCGCCGCGCCCTGGGTTTTTGGTCTGGTTGCGCTGCCGACGCCTGTGCCTGTTAAGCTAAAACTATCGCCTTGATCACAATTTAAATCAACGGTTAGTCGATCCATAGGGTTCAGATTAATGGTTTATTTTGAAGCGCTTACGTCGCATTGTGGACGATAGGCACCAATCTGCGGGTTTTACCAATATGTTGCTTGGGGGCCACTTCAGACCCCGCATCATTGAAATGACCCAGTAACACTGTTAGTTTGACTTGGGGACACCCGCCCAGAGGGGTCGATGATGCGCGCGCACAAATCAACAGTCTTGGTCGCGGGTGCCATTTTGTTCGCCGGAGTCCTTTTTTCCGGCCAGGCACTCTCGCAAAATGCTCCGGCGCAACCTGCTGTGCAGAATGCGTCGATAACGCCCATCGGCAAGGTCGTTACGGCAACCGGCGTGGTCTCGATCGAGCACGTCGGCGCCGTTGTCGTTCAGGCGAGCCTCGGCGCTCAGTCCGGCAGCGCCAAGGTCGGCGATTCTGTTTATCTCGGCGATGTCGTCGCGACCGGAAGCGATGGCCGCGTCGGCATTACCTTCACCGACGGCACGGCGTTCGATCTGTCCCCCAACGCCCGCATGGTCATGAATGAGTTCATTTATGACCCTAACAGCAAGTCGAATTCTTCGCTCCTGAGCCTCACCAAAGGGACGTTCACCTTTGTTGCCGGCAAAGTCGCAAAAAGCGGCGACATGAAAGTGAACACCCCTGTCGCAACCATGGGCATCCGGGGCACGACCCCGCGCGTCGAAATCGCCGAGGACGGGTCTGTTAAATTCTCCACCCTGATCGAAGAAGGCAAAGACAGTATCAATCGCGGGGCGGCGCCAAGCGCGGCTCCTGTTATAGACGAGAGCAAGCCCAACCTTCAGATCTGCAAAGGTTGCTGAACCGACGCCTCGGGCAAAGCTCTTTTTGGTGTGCGCGATGCCAACGCAAATTTCGCCGCTCCGCCCTGACCGGTTGGTTTTGGCTGGAGCGGCGGTGTTGTTTTTGCTCAACCTGTTGGCGTACGCGTCATCGGCGCCGCAAAGCTCGAAGCTCATCAGCAAGATGAAGAATATCGAGCTGTGCAACGGCTCCGACCGCAGCTCACCTGAACCGCAGATCAGGGGCTGCACTGCCCTCATCAATTCCGAAAACGAGACCACGCTGGTTCGGTCGGTAGCCCACAACAACCGGGGCGACGCCTATGTGGCGCAGGGGAATTTCGAAGCCGCGATCAACGACTACGATCAGGCTATTGGTCTCAATCCGGATTTTGCGCGGCCGTTCAACAATCGCGGCTTCGCCTACCTGAAAAAAGGAAACTACGAACAGGCGCTCAAGGATTTCGATCAGGCGATAAAGCTCAAGTCGGACTATGGAAGGGCTTTTGCCAATCGGGCCGAGGTCCATCAACTGCGGCACGACTATCGGAGCGCGGTGCGCGACTACGACAACGCAATTCGCATCCAACCTGAGTTTGTGCCGGGCTGGAATGGCCGCTGCTGGACCCGCGCTATTATGGGCGAGTTGCAGCTCGCTCTTGCGGATTGCAACAAAGCACTCGCCATACGGCCCAATGACGCGGCGACGCTTGATTCGCGAGGATTGGTCTACCTTAAGCTTGGCCAACTTGATTCCGCGATCAACGACTATAGCGCGGCGCTGCGTGCCGAGCCGACTATGGCCACCGCGCTCTACGGGCGCGGGCTTGCGCGAATCAAGAAGGGCGACGCAACGGGCGGCAATGCCGATCTTGCTGCAGCCGCAAAGTTAGAAAAAAAGATCGCCGAGAATTTCTCGAATTACGGCGTTCGGTAGCTTTCAGAGATCTATGATCTGCCCCTCGCGCGCCGTCACGGTTCCGGGACGAGCATCGTTCGCTTCGGCGGCGAGCGTATCCATGAAATCGTCGTCATGAGACGGGTCGTGGTGAAAAAGGCAGAGATGCTTGACGTTGGCTTTTTCGGCTAGGCGAATTCCGCGCAGCCACGTCGAGTGCCCCCAGCCGATCCGTGACACGATTTCATCCTCGGTATAGGTCGCATCGTAGACCGCGAGGTCCGCGTGATCGGTCAGCGACAACAAGTCCTTATCGCATTTGCCGGGAAATCCTTCCGTATCGCTGACCAGCGCGAAGGTGCGCCCGCCATATTCAAGCCGATACCCGTTGCTGCCATCCGGGTGATCGAGCGGCGCGGTGTGCAAGACTACGTCTTCATGCGGGCGCAAGACCTCGCCTGACCGGAAGTCGTGAAACTCGATGGC
>Ga0134128_10011862_pt1 | contig 10397 bp, 10 predicted proteins | sample KB31754_FD_96462 | JGI IMG/M metagenome (GOLD analysis project Ga0134128, IMG submission 96462) | Terrestrial soil microbial communities with excess Nitrogen fertilizer from Kellogg Biological Station, Michigan, USA - KB3-175-4 | ecosystem: Environmental > Terrestrial > Soil > Unclassified ...
AGCGTCACGGTCACCCCGGCGTCGGTGTTCTTGACGCTCTCGAACCTGGTGCCGAGCTTGTACTTGATGCCGCGCCGCCGGAAGGCCCGCTGCAGGATCTTGGCGCTCGCCTCGTCCTCGAGGGGGAGTAGCTGCGGGAGCATCTCGACGATCGTCACCTCGGCGCCGAACGACCGCCACACGCTGGCGAACTCCACCCCGATGACCCCGCCGCCGAGGATCACCGCGGACTGCGGCACCCGGTCCAGCCGCAGCGCGTGATCACTGGTGATCACCCGCTCCCCGTCGATGTCCAGGCCGGGCAGGCTCTTCGGCTCCGAGCCGGTAGACAGCACCACGTGGTCCGCGTCGTAGACGGTGTCGCCCACCTGGACCTGGGTCGGCGAGACCAGCCGCCCATCGCCGTAGATCATCTCCACCTTGCGGCTGGCCAGCGTGCTCTGCAGGCCCTTCCAGAGCCGGTCGACGACCTTGTCCTTGTAGCCGTTCACCCCGGGCATGTCCACGCCGTCGAACGTGGACCGGACGCCGAACGCGGCGCCGTCCCGGGCGTGGTCCGCTATTTCCGCGGCATGCAGCAGCGCCTTGGTCGGGATACAGCCACGGTGCAGGCAGGTGCCGCCGACTCTGTCCTTCTCGATCAGCGCGACCCGCTTGCCGAGTTCCGCGGCGCGCAGCGCGCAGGCGTAGCCGCCGCTGCCCCCGCCGAGGATGACAAGGTCGTAGGTCCCGTTGCTGTCCGCCACCACAAGCTCCTTGCTCCGATCAGTTATGCCCGACCGTCTAACACCGGCCCCGGTTAGAGCCTTCCGTCTGCCACATCCAGGGCAATCTGCACCAGCGCCCTGGTCGCCGCGCCTGTCCCGCCCTTGGGGGTATACCCGTGCGGCGCGCTGTCATTGAAAGCTGGGCCGGCGATGTCCAGGTGCGCCCAGCGCACCCCGGCCGGCACGAACTCGCGCAGGAACAGCCCGGCGACCAGCATCCCGCCGTAGCGGTCCGGTGCCACGTTAGCCAGGTCGGCCACGGCGGAGTCCAGACCCTTGCGCAGCTCGCCGGGCAGCGGCATGGGCCACATGGCCTCGCCGGCCTGGTTCGCGGCCGCCACCAGCGCGTCGCGCAGTTCGTCATCGTTGGCCATCACCGCGGCAATCCGCGGGCCCAGCGCCACCACCTGCGCACCGGTCAGCGTTGCGACGTCCACCAGCACGTCGGGGGAGTCAGCGGCGGACCGGGCCAGCGCGTCGGCCAGCACGAGCCGGCCTTCGGCGTCGGTGTTGAGCACCTCGACGGTCTTGCCGCCGTAGATGGTCAGCACGTCAGAGGGGCGCTGCGCGCTGCCGCTCGGCATGTTCTCGGCCAGCGGCAGGTAGCCCACCACGTGCACCGCCGGGCTGAGCGCCGCGATGGCCTGCATCGCTCCGATGATCGCCGCCGCGCCGCCCATGTCTGACTTCATGGCCTCCATGGATTTCGCCGGCTTGAGGGACAGCCCGCCCGAGTCGAACGTGATGCCCTTGCCGATGAACACCACGGTGGCCGGGGGATGCGCGCCCGGCGGCGGGGTGTACTCCAGCCGGACCAGCCGCGGCGGGTGCACCGAGCCCTGGCCGACGCCCAGGATGCCGCCGTAGCCGTTCTCCGCCAGCGCCTTCTCGTCCAGCACCTCGGCATCCAGCCCGGACGCGGCGGCGACCCGCTCGGCCTCGGCCGCCAGCGTCGCCGGGTACAGGTCGGACGGGGCGGTGTTGACCAGGTCACGGGCGAGCGACACGGCGTCCGCGAGGACCTGGGCGCGCTTGCTGGCGCCGCCCGTGTCGCCGCTGCCGGTCAGCACGGTGACCGAGGCCGGGGGAGCGGCCGCCCGCCGGTAGCGGCGGAACGAATAGCCACCGAGCAGCGCGCCGAGCGCGGCCGCCTCGGCCTGCGCCGGATCCTCGGCGGGCAGGGCCAGCGCGATCCTGGGCCCGGGGGTTTCCCGGCCGGCGTCCGGCTGGCTGGCCGCGGCCGACGCGGTGATCGCCCGGGCCGCGGCGCCGGCCGCCCGGCGCAGGTCTTCCGCGCTGAATGGCGCCGGGCCGAGACCCACCGCGACAATCAGCGGGGCGGCGAGCCGGCCGCCGCCCGGCAGCCGGGTGATCTCCTCGGCCTGCCCGGTGGCGCCCAGCGTGGCCAGGGTGGCGGCGAGGTCCCCGCCCAGCGCGTCATCGATGTCGGCCGCGCCGGGCGCGAGCAGCGGCCCGTCCGGGCCCTTGAGCACCCCGATGACGACGGCGTCTGCGTCGGCTGAGCGGGGCAGGGAGTTACTGAAGTCGAGGGTCGTGGTCACGGCTCCGATGCTAGTCCCTGACCGGTCCCGCCGATCACAGTGTTGGCCTGCGGGGCGGCCCCCCGGGACCTCCCGGCCGCCGCTGTGCGCCGGGCCGGCGGAGCGGGCCGGGACCGGAGCTGGAGATTCCGGTGATCAGGACGGGCAGGGGCGGCCTGGAGTGCGCTTCATGAGCCGCAGCGTGCACGGCCGTTCGTACCCTGGGTATGCAAACGGTAGCCGGAGGGTTAAGCGGTTGACACAATAAATATCTAACAACGGTTACCTTCAGTTGCTCACGGATGTTACCCTCATCGAGATGTCTCCGGGCCGCCCCGTAGGGCCGGGGTGCCAGCCAGGAAAGAGGTGGAGCTTGGCCGGTGGTCTCTGGGCGGGACGCTCAGTGGCCTTCCTCGTCCGCCGCGTACACGCGGGCGGCGTAGTCGTCCAGCGACTGCTGGCAGGTCTCCAGTGCCTTCTCCGCCTCCGGGCGCCCGCTGGCGCCGAACGCATCGCGCTGGCGCACCCGGGCGAACCAGTTCCGCAGCTTGACGAGATCGACCTCGTTCTCCTCAAGCTCCGCGTAGGTGAAGTGATCCGCCAGGTATTCCTTTTTCACCTGGGCCAGGAAATCCTCGCAGCGGTCCACGATCTCTTCGTACTCGTCGTTCCGCGCGGCCTGGAACGCAGCCCGTACCTCGGGCTCACCGGCCAGCACACGGGAGGACAGCAGCGCCGCCGTCCCGCCCATGTCCAGGATCTGGCTGCGCAGCTTGCGCATGGCCCGTTCCGTGCTGGGGCCCGCGGGCAGCGCCGCCGCGGAGTTCTGCAGGTAGATCGCGCCCAGGCTCTTGAGCCGGCGCCACACCGCCGAACGCAGGCGGCTGGGCTCGGACGGTACCCGGTAAATGAGGACCAGCCAGCCCTCACCCGGACCACTGCCGCCGTCAGCCATGCCGCCATCCTCGCAGACGCCGGGCCACCTGCCACGCCACGGCGCGGCACTACCGTGCCGTCACCGGCACCACTGGAGGCTACGTGAATGCCGTCGCGCTTGTCCTGACCGTCTTCGTGGCCTGCGCCGTGGAGGCGGTCGAGGCCCTGACGATCGTGCTGGCGGCCGGCCTGACCCGGGAATGGCGGTCCACCTTCCAGGGCATGGCCATCGCGCTGGCCGTGCTGGCCGTGGTGGTGGCCGTGGTCGGCCCGGCGCTCACCTTGTTCCCGCTGGGCGTGCTGCGGCTGGTGGTGGGTGCGCTGCTGGCTGTGTTCGGCTTGCAGTGGCTGCGCAAGGCGATCCTGCGCGCCTCCGGCTATCAGGATCTGCACGACGAATCCGGCATCTACCAGCGGCAGGTGACGGCGGCGCGGGCGGCCGCGGCCGGCGGCCGGCACGGCGTGCACGACTGGTACGCGTTCACCCTGTCGTTCAAGGGTGTCCTGCTCGAAGGCCTGGAGGTGGTGTTCATCGCGATCACGTTCGGCAGCAATCAGGGCAGCATCGGGCTGGCCGCGCTGGGCGCGGTGGCGGCCGTGCTGGTGGTCGCCGCGGTCGGGGTGGCCGCCCGGGCACCGCTGGCCCGGGTGCCGGAGAACACGATGAAGTTCGCGGTGGGTGTCATGCTGACCTCGTTCGGCGTGTTCTGGGGGGCCGAGGGCGCCGGGGTCAGCTGGCCGGGGCATGACGCCGCGCTGCTCGTGCTGGTCCCGGTCATCGTGCTGGTCGCCACGGGCTACACCCTGCTGCTGCGGCGGGCCCACGCGGCGGGGCCGGCCGTGCCGGGCAGGCCGCCGCGGGCCGCCGCTGGCACCAGCCCGGTCACCTCGGGGGAGGGGTCATGAGCCGCTGGCTCCGTTCGTTCGGGATCTTCTGGTACGACTTCATCGTCGGCGACGACTGGCGGGGCGCGGCCGTGGTGGCGGTGGCGCTGGGCGGCACCGCGCTGCTGGTCCACGCGGCCGGGCTGAACCCCTGGTGGCTGCTGCCGGTGTGCGTGATCGCCGCGCTCGGCTGGTCGCTGCGCCGGGCCACGGCCAGGAAGGGCTGATCCGGGTCAGCCCGTGCCGCCCGCCCGGACCAGGCCGGTCTCGTAGGCGAACACCACGGCCTGCACCCGGTCCCGCAGCCCGAGCTTGGCCAGCACCCGGCCGACGTGCGTCTTGACCGTGGCCTCGGACACGTACAGCCGCTGCGCGATCTCCGCGTTGGACAGCCCCTGCGCAACGTGCGCGAGAACCTCGCGCTCCCGGGTGGTGAGCAGGACCAGTCCGGGCACCGCCGGGGAGTCGCCCGCCGGGAACAGCGGCGCGAACCGGTCGATCAGGCGGCGCGTGGTGGACGGCGCGACCACCGCGTCCCCGGAGTGCACCGCGCGGATGGCGAACAGCAGCTCCTCGGGCGGGACGTCCTTGAGCAGGAAACCACTGGCCCCGGCCTTGAGCGCGGCGTAGGCGTACTCGTCGAGGTCGAACGTGGTGAGCATGAGCACCCGGGGCCGGTCCCCGGCCCGGCAGATCCGCCGCGTCGCCTCGATCCCGTCCAGTTCCGGCATCCGCACGTCCATCACCACGACGTCGGCGGGCCGGGTCCGCAGCAGCTGGGTGGCGGCCAGGCCGTCGCCCGCCTCGCCCACCACCGACATGTCGTCCTGGGCGTCGAGCACCATCCGGAAGCCGGTGCGCACCAGCTCCTGGTCGTCGACCAGGAGGATCCGGATGCTCATGCCACCCCGGCCCGGTGCGCGGCGCCGCCGGCCGCGGGCTGGCCGGCCGGGCGGGTGGCGGTGCCCGGGCCAGCGCGGACCGGAAGCGTGGCGGTGACCTGGTAGCCGCCGCCGGGCCGCGAGCCGGCCTGCAGCGTCCCGTTGTACAGCGCGACCCGCTCGCGCATACCGGTCAGCCCGTGCCCGGCCCCGTCCGCGGTGGCCGCCGCGCCGTGGCCGTCGTCAGTGATCCGCAGCTCCAGCACGTCCTCGCAGTACCGCAGCAGCACCTCGGCGCGGGCGCCCGCGCCGCCATGCTTGCGGGTGTTGGTCAGCGACTCCTGCACGATGCGGTAGGCGGCCAGGGCCAGGCCGCCGGGTAGCGGTGCGGGCACCCCCTGCACGGTGAACGAGACCGGCAGCCCGGTGGCCCGGGCCTGCTCGAGCAGCTCGCCGAGCTGGCTGATCCCCGGCAGCGGGACCACGCCGGTACTGCGGTCATCGCTGCGCAGCACGCCGAGCATGCGGCGCATCTCGGCCAGCGCCTGCCGCCCCGTGCTGGCGATGTTGCCCAGCGCCTGCCGGGCCCGTTCTGGCGAGCTGTCCAGGGCGTAGGACGCCCCGTCGGCCTGCACGACCATCACGCTGACGTTGTGCGCGATCACGTCATGCAGTTCGCGGGCGATCCGGGCCCGCTCGGCCGCCGCGGCGATCTGCGCCTGCGCGTCCCGTTCCCGTTCCAGCCGGGCGGCCCGGTCCTCCAGCGAGGTGTAGTAGGCGCGGCGGTAGCGCATCGAGTCGCCGAGGACCCAGGCGACCAGCACCGGCCCGGCGAACGTTATCGACCCCACCATGATCCAGTTCAGCACGCTGAGCCCCTGCGGGGCCCAGAATGCGACGGCCACCGCCGAGCCGATCAGGCAGATGCCCAGCCCGGCAATGGAGATCCGGCGCGGGCGGTAAGCGGCCAGGGTGTAGAGCAGGATGACGATGGCCAGGTCGGCCGTGCCGGCCCGGACGTCCAGCACCACCTGGAGCGCGCCGGCCGTGACGCTGACCAGGAAGGCCCCGGCCGGGTAAGCCCGGCGGAAGGTCACCGGCGCGCACACCACCAGCACGAACGGGATGAGCTGATACCGGTCCGTGGCGAAGGCCTGGACCAGGCCGAGGAACGCGAGCGCGGCGGCGAGCACGCCGTCCACCAGCCGGGGGTGGCAGCGCAGCCAGACGTAGAAGGCGGCCACTGGACAAGAGTACGGTCGGGCGCCGCGGCCGGCGTCATCCTGGAGGGGGGGCTGGCCTCATCCTTGCGACGGACGGCCGACCCGGCCGGGCCCTGCGGGCCCAGCCAGGCCGGCCTTCCGCCCCCCGGTACGGCCCGTGAGCCTCCCCTGCCCACGGGCCTCCCCAGCGGGACATCCCCTTGCCCCGCCCAGGGCTCTCCCCGCCCCGGCCTGAGGCGGCGCGCACCGCGGTTCCCGGAGTCCCCCGCGATGCCCGGCAACCACGCTGCAGCGAGCCTGCCGGGCATCGCTTCCCGTGCCGCAACCGCCGCGGCACGGGCCCGCCCGCCGGCCTGCCGGCGGGCTCTCCGGCCAGCGCAGTCCGCGCTCGCCTCAGGCTCTGCCCAGCTAACCCGTCCCGGGCCGCCGCCGCTATCCCCGGACTGGGGGATCAGGGCGCCGGCCGGGCGCGCCCTAGAATGGGCCTCCCTGAAGACGGACAGCGGGGTGCGGTGCACCCATCATCACGGGCAGGCAGGAAGGCGATGGCGGTCGAGCCCGGTGCGACGGCGCTGGCGCGTGTCAGCACGCCGTCGGGGCTGGTCGTCGGCATCCCGGAAAGCAGCCGCCTGGTGTTCGGCCGGGGCCCGGACGTGGACCTGACGATTGCGGCCGGCCGTGGGCTGTCCCGCCGCGCCGGGGTGATCAGCACGCTCGGGGACGGCCTCTGGATCGCCAACATCAGCCGTACCCATGCCCTCTATACCGAGGGCGACGGATACCGGGTCCGGCTGCCCCGGATGGAGGAGCAGGGCGAGCCGTCGGCCGGCTGGTTCCTGCGGGCCGGCAGCACCCTGGTCGGCTCCCGCGCCATGCTGGATGAGGGCCAGGCGCTGTGCGTGATGATCGCCGGGCAGTCCGCTGGCTGGGGTGACGGGCCGGACGGCACCCGGATCTGGCAGGACGGCGACGCCACGCTGCTGCCGCTGTACCTGGACCCGATGACCAAGATCTTCCTGGTCGCGCTCATGTGGTGCCGGCCCTGGCTGCTGGATCCGGCCGGCGCCACACCGCTGCCGCGCACCCCGGAGATCGCCAAGGCCGCGCTCGAGGCGACCGGCGCCTATCACGAACTCGAGCGGTTCGACACCGACCCGGCGTTCCGGGACCGGCTGTCGGCCCGGGTGGCCGAGCACATCAAGGTGCTCCGCCGCAAGATCTCCGACCGCGGGCTGGTCCGCGCGGACCTGCGGCTATCCGACGAGGTAGTGGTCCGGGTGCTCATCGAGCACGGCATCATCACCTCGGCTGACCTGGGACGGCTGAACGATCCAGCCTGGTGCTCCCGCCAGGAGGACCTGTGGTGGACCCAGGAACCGTGATCCGCCCGCCCGCCGCCGGTGGGCGGCTGAGCGCCGCCGGGGCGGGTTACCGGCGGTACGCCGCAATTGGCACCGGACGGATAGCCCATCCCTTAGGTACCGTGACGCTGAGGGGTGCCATCCATCTTTACGAGGGCATATGGTCGCGTTATGGCCGAGTGGTGGTCAATCGAGGTCTTCGACGCGGAGTTTTCTGCCACTCAGTGGCGGGACAGCTACAGCTCCCAGCTGATCGAATCCGCGGTGGCGCACGGCGCAGCGGACTGGGAGTGGCACATCCACCGGTGGGGCGTGGTGTTCGAAGTGGCCTTCCCCGAGGAGGCGCGGTGGGCGGCGTTCCGTGCGCTGCCAGGGGTCCGGGCCGCCCTGGACGCGGTCCCCGACCCGGTGAGCGGGCTGCTCATCTACCGTGGCCGGGGCGGCGGCGCGGGTGCCACCGCGCCGCGCAGGCCACGGCCGGCCTCGGGAGCGGGCATGATGGCCCTGCCCGAGCCGGGTGACGAGCCAGTCATCGACCTGACCCAGTCCGGGCTCAGCGACGCGGCGGCGGGACCGCCCCAACCCAGCCTCGCTGCCAGGTGAGCAGCTTGCGCGGGGCCCGCAAAGCCTCACTACGCCGATTGATAGGCCGTTCTGTGAGCTCTGGTCCGCCGGCAGTGCAGGATGGAGTCATGAGGGATATCCGAACCACAGCCATCGGGCTGCGGTCAGCTATCGAGCGAAGCGGCTACTACCCGGGGCTGGTGGCGGATGCGGTGTTTTCCGCCCTGGGCGCGGAGGCCGTCGTGTCATACGTGGTCCAGGCCGATGCGCTCTTCGACCCGGCCATGGAAGTGCGCCGGCACATGACCGTGCTGGTGCTGACTCCGACCCGGCTGGTCTACTCGCATACCGACGAGAACCCAGCCGATGAGCCCGGGGCCCGTCCGCAGGCGGAGACGAGCACGGAAGCCGTGCGCTTCTCCCGGATCTCGTCGGTCGCAGTGACCCGTGTCGTCCCCGACCCGGCCTCGTACGTCCCCGGCGTGACCATGCCGACCGAGGTCGTCCTCACCATTGGCTGGAACGTGCTGTCCCACGTGGAGCTGGAGCCAGCCCACTGCGGGGACGAGAACTGTGAAGCCGATCACGGCTACACCGGCACGATCACCGCTGATGACCTGTCGCTGCGGATGAGCGAAGCCGCAGACGGCGACGAGGCCGTGCGGCAGGTGCTCGACTTCGCGGCCGCGCTGACCGAGGCGACCACCCATCCTGGCCGCTGACGGGCGCACGCATGACTGCTGAGCCAGTAATTGCGCCCACTGTGCCCAACTACGGTGAGGGAACCCTGCCGGACCTCGCCACGTCGCTGCTCGCCTCGCTGGGGGTGAGCGGTGAGCCCAACCCGCTGGACCTGCCCGCCACCCGCCGGGCCTGCCTGCTGATCGTGGACGGCCTGGGCTGGGAGCTCCTGCGTGATCATCCCGCCGCCGCGCCGTTCCTGTCCGAGCTCACCATGACCGGCCGCGCGCTGACCGCGGGATTCCCGGCCACCACGGTGACCAGCCTGAGCTCGCTCGGTACCGGGCTGCCGCCCGGCCAGCACGGGATGCTCGGCTACCAGGTGGCGGTGCCCGGCACCGGGCGGCTGCTGAACGGCCTGCGCTGGGACGACCGGGTGGATCCGCTAAGCTGGCAGCCATCCCCGTCGATCTACCAGCGCGCTACCGCGGCGGGCGTCGACGCGTACCGGGTGGCCGCCCGCGGGCTGGAGAAGACCGGGTTCTCGATCGCCGCGATGCGCGGCGCCACCTACCGGGCGGCGGACAGCCTGGGCGCGCTGGTCGCTCAGGCGGCAGGCGCGCTGGGCGGGTCCGACCGCAGCCTGGTCACCGTCTATCACGCCGAACTCGACGGCACCGGCCATGGCTTCGGCGCTCAGTCCGAGGCCTGGTTCTACCAGCTGGCCCACGTAGACAAACTGGCCGAGCAGCTGGCCTCGGCGCTGCCCGCCAACACCACCATGTATGTCACGGCCGACCACGGGATGGTGGACGCGTCCGCGGACGAGCGGATCGACGCGGACACGACGCCCGAGCTGCGCGAGGGTGTGGCGCTGCTCGGCGGGGAGCCGCGGGCCCGGCACGTGTACGCCAGGCCCGGGGCCGCGGCTGACGTGCTGGCCGCCTGGCGGGAGGTGCTCGGCCCGCGGGCCTGGGTGTCGTCCCGGCGGGAGGCCATCGAATCGGGCTGGTTCGGCCCGGTCGACCCCAGGTTCACCGCCCGGATCGGTGACGTGGTGGCCGCGCCGGCCGGACCGTGGGCGATCGTGGCGACCAAGGCGGAGCGGCTGGAGTCGTCACTGATCGGCATGCACGGTTCGCTTACTCCTGGTGACCAGTTTGTCCCCCTGCTCAGCGTGAGCAGCCTGTGAACCGGGTGGCCTCCAGTGCCTCGGGAGCCGGGTTATCCACAGTCTGGCCATGGGAATCCAAGAGCGCATGAGGTTCATCCACAGCTAGGTGGCTAGTTATCCACAGGACGAACCGGGCGAGTCCGGATCAGCCGGGACGATTCGGCGCGCTCCGCCTCGCTGGTGACGGAGAGGAGCCACCGTGGACTCGCTGACCGACGCCGGCTCGCTGGCCAGCGCCCTGGCCGGGCCGCAGCCACCGGTCCTGCTCGACGTCCGGTGGGGGCTGGCCGGGCCGCCCGGGATCGACAGCTACCGGGCCGGCCACCTGCCCGGGGCGCAGTTCGTCGACCTGGACCGCGACCTGGCGGCCCCACCCGGGCCGGG
>Ga0134128_10011863_pt1 | contig 10397 bp, 15 predicted proteins | sample KB31754_FD_96462 | JGI IMG/M metagenome (GOLD analysis project Ga0134128, IMG submission 96462) | Terrestrial soil microbial communities with excess Nitrogen fertilizer from Kellogg Biological Station, Michigan, USA - KB3-175-4 | ecosystem: Environmental > Terrestrial > Soil > Unclassified ...
ATACGTGGCTACTATGACAGCATACTCGGCCAAGGATGGCAGCCGGCGTGAGCAGTCTGATCAGACAATAGCCCGCTAGACTGTCACATATCCATCTGTCCAATGGTCTTTATCCAACTCGCACCGGCTGATCTGAAATCCATCGGGTAAGGCGCTAAAGCCGGGCCGGTCACGCAGTCGCTCTACAGCGGCGCTCGCGCTTTGCGCAGAACGATAAACTCCGATCAGCTGTCTTCCGAGCGATCTCAGCCCGCCGCTTTTTATTCCTATCCCCGTAACTTCGACGCCGATCACATCAGCGGCGCGCTTCTCACCTCGGCGGTGGTTGGCCGTTGGATCGTGCTTTCTCTTGGGGTGAGGCGATGAGCGGTTTGGTCTCGGCTATCTGCGCGATCCGCTCGTACTGCTCGGCAACCTCGAGTAGGCGGCGCCTAGCTTCCGCTTCGTCCATCCATTCCGCGACGGTGCGCGCCTGCCTAGCCCGCTCTCTCCAATGGTTCGCGTCCAAGGACATGGTTTCGCTCCATGCTTTCCGCGAAAAATTAAAAAGCGAAGGCGCGCAGCGTCAAGAGGGAGCGAGGCCGATACGCGCAGGGTTATTTCATCGTGGGGATGTCGCCGAGCGCCGTCTGCACTGACGCTCGGGACCGCATCACGGATCGTGTGAGCGCAATCAGCTTGGCGACGGCGCAGGCTTCATCCGGTGTAGCTGCTGCTCGGCTTCGCTTAGTTTAGCGCCGGCCTCCTCGCGATCCTTTGCGGTGGCACCCGGCCGGTTCATCTCCTCCAAAGCCTCTTGCCTCACCCTTTCCCAATATCCGGGGTCGTCCGAGTCCGCCATGGAAACACCTCCACCGCACAAACGCGCGAATTAGCTAGCAAGCTCACCTCGCGCGGGCGCACTGGGAGCGTAGCCGGAGATCCGTGTTGGTCCCCGGCAATTCCCTCTCCCAGGACGGAATTGCCACTGGCTAACCTCAACTGGACCGCCCGGCTTCATCCCCAAGCCGGGCGGCTTTTTCGTCCACTGCCGCATAAAACCGCAAACTCGCCGATCACGGAGACGTGATTCCAACTCATACGCCTCAGCTAATGGCCGTGAGCGCGACGGGAGCATTGGCTCGTAATGCCTTTGGTTCGCCGCCCATCGAGGAGGTCAACGATGCCTACAGTAAAGCAGTTGCGAGAGAGCGAGAATCTATGTCGCGAGCGCGCCGAATCCGCTCGACACGAACTAGCAGAGCAAGTTTGTTGGCAATCGCGGATGCGTATGCAAGGCAATCAGATGCAGCAGCGAAGAGCTCACCCGACGACGAGATGGCGCAGACCAAAGCCGATTATGCTCGCTGGAACCGGCTCCGGTCACTGAGTACATCGACCGACAACGACTTGCGCTGCGTTTGGTCCGAAGCGCAGACGATGCGCGCGTACGTAAGCCCGTCCGTACCCGTGAAAAGGCTCTCCACGACCCACTCAGTTCTGGTCATGCCGAAAAGCCCCTGATGGACATCGCGGTAGCGTTGGCCGGGCTCGACATTGATTGCGGGCATGGGCGGACCCCCCTGGGTGCGGGAAGTGTAGAACGACCTATTCAGCAACTGAAGGGTTGACCTGATTTGCCCCAGGTTAAGCCGGCCGAGCCCGGTACACGTCGCCTGCGGACTTATCCGCTCGGAGCTCCTGATAACTCACCTGCCGCAGCAAGCCATCAGCGGAAAGTCACCTCGCATACCACGTCGGCTTGACCCAATTCACCCCGGACAGGACGAGCGGCGATCCGAACCGCCTCGCTCGTGACGGCGCAACATCGAGCGGCATCTTCGTGACCCGGATCGGCTGGAGGGTATCATAGACGCGCCGAAGCTCGGCATCTGTAAACCCAGTGCCAGCGCGCCCCGCATACAGCAGGCGCCCGCCATCGTCGTAGTAGCCGAGCAGCAGCGCTCCGAAGTACGGCCGCTTCGGGATCGCTGTAGCCTACGATGACGAACTCCTCGCGGTTGACGCACTTCGACTTGCGCCACAAGCCGCGATTGCCCGGAACATAGGGGGCATCAACACGCTTCGAGATGATGCCTTCGGCCTTCGCGCCGCAGGCGGCGTCCAGGATGCGCTTGCCGTCGCCAATATGGTGCCCGCTGTACTGGACAGACGGAGGAGCCTCAAGCCGCCCCTTCCGATCGAGCAACGGCGCCGCAATCCGCGCAGGAAGTCGAGGATCAGCGCCTCTCGAGGAGTCGCAAGCCGCTGGTCAAAGCGCCGAAGCAGGTGCCGGCGGCTCTTTCGCGCATACGCGCGGACACGATGGTCGGCATAGGGTTATCTAATTTCATCGCGCTGTCGATCATGATCACGACGCCAGTCGGCTGCCGCCCATCAAGGCCGCATCGTGACGTAGAACCCGTCAGGCCCTTCATAGCCATGCGTTTGAGCGTCGCGGGCCGTCACGAGTCGTCGGAAAAGCTTGCTGAGAATCTCCGCCACCTCGTGCCATGTACTGGCCGAGCCGATAGCAACATCATTCACATAGAGCGCCTTGCGCCTCATGGCGGTCTACGCCCCTTTGTCGGAAATATGCTTTCCTAGCCTGCTGCCACCGCTCACCGAGCGGCCATCGACCGAGATCATCGGTTGTGACTCGCAGCCCTCTATTTGCTGCAATTCAAATACAGATTTGCTGATCCTTAACAACGCCAATGTATGCTTTCTGTCGATGGAAGACACTCATCCGCCCGATACACACTTAGACATAGTTACGGGAGTCCAAGATTCCCGCCTTCGCCGTCTATATGAGTATTGGGCTGCGAAGAAAGGGAATCGCCGGTTTCCGGCGCGCGCTGACATCGATCCGCTCGACTTTAGCTACGTGCTTGGCCGCGTCATGCTTCTCGACGTGCTGCGCGATCCATTGCGGTTCAGGTATCGCGTGCACGGAACTGACATGGTGATGCGGGCAGGCTACGATCTGACTGGCAAATTTCTCGATGATCTTCCGATCACCGAATATCGCAAATATGTGCAAGAGCGCTGTGAGGGGCTGGTGCGAGACCGCGAACCTCTGTTGGTTCATTATAATAGGACTCTTGACGGCCGCACCCGCCACTACGAGGCACTTTGGCTGCCCTTCTCCGAAGATGGCGAGAACGTGAGCATGCTCTTGTGCGCTTTGATCTACGATTGGCAGCCATAGGCTGAGAGGTCGCCATTGGCTGGCGATCCAAGTAGCGCTGCATTCGCCGACAAAGTTTATTGCGACATTCCGAGGTCGTCCGGCTTCAGCCGCAGTGTCATCCGTACACCTGGAAGCCAGTGCGGGCGACGGGACTGCTCGATGTGGTTGGCCGGACTCGAGTGATTGCGTTGTCGCGGCTTGCTAACGCCAGCCATCTCCTTGTTGACGGTCTCGATGAAGTCGGTGCGTCGCATCGGCATTTTGCAGAGTCCGCGAGCTTCTACGCCACTTCGGTGATCGCGAGCCGAAAAGCGGCATCGCTGACCGAGGCCACCGCCCAGCCCCGCGCTGGGAAGAGCCGCCGGCAATTACCCCTTATTCCCGCACCACGCGCACGAAAACCGACCCTCTTCCTATGATAGTCTCTCTCGCCAATCGCGCGAGAGGGCTGCTCTGTATTTCTCGTCAGGTCGCCGATATGAGGCGCCAGAAGGAGAGGGTGCCGGGCATGGGGGAGCGTTTGGGGGCGAAGGTTGCGGCGGCGAAGGTGTGGATCGTTCGGATGGTGCGGATCGGCGAGCGGCTTGAGGAGGCGCAAGGCGAGCAGGAAATCAGGCTCGCGCTCCTAGAGCTTGCCCTTGCTGGCCCGCAGTTGGACGCGGACTCGGAGTTGCGCGACGCGGTTAAGGACCTGTTGGCGAGTAGTTTTCTGACTGCCGATGAAATGCACAGCTTGACCGCCGCAGCGGAGGCCGCAGACGACCGCTGAGGAGGAAGCGGGCGGCGGGTGACTGCGCCGGGAAATGGGGGTGCCTTTCTTGGCGAAGGGAACTCCTGCTCCACCGCGGCGGAGTTGCGGACGAGCGATGGTCTACTTGCTGATGCTTGCTCGGATGGCGTTCCGATTTCTGGAAGCGTGCAAGCGCGAACGAATTTGGAGTTCAAGCGTGCTGCAAGACATCGAGCCTACGGCCGCAGCGCCCGGATTGGCGGCAGTGTCAGCTTTGGCTTGATGGCCGGTTGCCCGGGGACGACTATCGCGACTTCTGCCCAATGAAAAACTGTTTGGCGTGCTACCCCGGCAAAACAACGTGCATCGGCCTGACGCCCCGGAATGACGCGTCGCCATTAAGTGTATCGCTTCGTAGCGGGCTACTCCGCCATGTCACGTTCGCGGCACCGAGCTGCCCAGCGCCGCTTCACCGTCACGCACTGAACTGCAACGGATCGTCCACGCGGAGAAACGAACCTGCGGGTCGGCCGGCAGGATCAACGGGTCCATTCATCGCGATGACGATGCCGCCCGTCTCCGCATCTTGCGGCGAGGCAAGATAGGCCAAGGGCTCGGGATCGCCGACCGGTCGGGCGAACGCCCGCGTCCGGAATGGTACCAGCGCTTCCGATGTCACAATTCAGGGCGAGATCGTCGTCGTGAAACTCTTCGAGAGAAACGGTCCGAGTGGCTGGTACTCCCAGGCGTGGATGTCGCGTGCGGACCAGTCGTTGACGAGGCAGAAGCCGAAGATCCTATCGGGCGCGTCATTGATCGATAGCTGCCGCGCCCATTTGAGAACGCTACGCGGTCTTTGCCGCGGTCGTGGAGCCGTTCCTGCGCGAGGCTATGGGGCTATGGTGAGAAGATGGCGCGGCCGATCCGCCCGTTCATCCGCAAAGCAGCGGAACTCTGCGGAACGATCAAGCCGGCTAAGGCACGACCGAAAGCGGAATTTTATGCGCCTTTCCGAGAATAACCAGTACTGCGCTGGAAGACATTCGGCTTGCGGTAAATGGCAAGGATGACCGCCCCTTCGTCCGAGTGGGTCTCGTGAAACGACCCGATCCGCCGCCAGACAAACTCGCCGGCGCGGCAGATGCCATCGTGGTCGAAGAACGAGCCCTCGATGACGTAGGTTTGCTCGATGTCGGCGTGCTTGTGCATCGGCAGAGTCGCGCCTGGCTCCCATTTCAGGAGGCAGGTCATTTCGACTTTATCCTTGTCCTCATAAAGCACCTTGATCGAGATCCCGTCGAACTGGGTGGCTTCCCAAACGATGTCTTGGGGCTTGACGTACACGGAACCGCCCAACGTCGGCTGAGCTGCGCGATCGGCCGGTGTGGTTGCCTCGCTCATGATGCGCACCTCCTGTTTGAGAACAGACAAGATGACCCCATGCAGGCAAACGGTCAAATAAATGCGAGACAAAGTGGGCCGGCAGCTTCACAAGAAGCCCGCCGCGGCTGCCCGGAGAAGCGACCCGCTTTCGTTAGTTGGTTCCCGCCGCAGAAACTGCCGCACTCAGTCACCCAATCCGCAGTGCGCTTGCTGACGAGGGCGCAAGCGACAGGTGGGCACTGAACGACTTAAGCCCGGGTACACCGCTACTTCCGAGAAGTGCCAGCTCCGGGCTTGGCCTCAAATCCGCTTTCCGCGGCATTCGCCACGAAGATGGCTAGGCGGTCACAAAGCCTTCAGTCCAATTGTCTTTGTTCAGCTCATAGCGGCTGATTTGAAATCCCTCGGGCGAATCCCGGAACCCGGGCTGGTTGCACAGTCGCGCTATGGCAGCTCTGGCGTTGTGTTCGGTTCGATAAACTCCGATCAGCTTGCAATCTTCACCTTGCTCACCGAGGTCGTGGACATGCCATAGCAGGTAGACCGCCTCCATAGACCGCCTCCCGAGATGATCTACAGGACGACGTTACACCGTCACACTGGCTTTGTTAGGCGCAATTGAGAGCCCAACCTTTGGCCCCTGCCGTTAGCACGTCGGAGGGAAGATGGCCGAGTGGTTGAAGCTGACCGAGCACCAGCAGAAAGTGCTCCGACAAGTGGCTGAGCGCTACGACGGATGCCGCCAGCGCGAGGTCGCGGACGCGGTCGGCCTCAGGCGAGGCTTGGTCGGCCCGACCGTCCATAGGCTCGAAATGCTTGGGCTCCTTGAGGTGCGCGGGCGCTTCCCACGCTGGCTCCGGGTCGCCGACACAGGCCGTGCATGGCTGGAGGAGGAGGGTATCGAGCTCGGGCCGAGTTCTAACGCGCCAGCGCCCGGGACCGCAGATGGTGCTCGACGATCCTGATTAGCTCCGGGGCCAGGAACGGCTTGGGCAAACACTCGAACCCGGAGCCGGCCAGCTTTTCCGACTCTGCCGGATCCCCGGTTATCAGCAAGGTATAGGTGCCGCGCTCGCGGGCGGCCATCGCCACGTCATACCCGGAGCCGTCGGGTAGCCCCATGTTCGAGATCACCAAGTCGTACTCGTTGGTGCGGAGGGCCTCCTCTGCATCTGTTTTTGTCCAGACGCAGTCAGTCTCGTGACCATGTTCCTTCAGCAACTCGCAGATGAAGTCGTGGACGTCCGGATGGTCTTCCACAAACAGGAGCCGTGCCATGATCCGCGAAGCGACGGAACTGATCTGTTGGTTCCGTCAACAACGAGACGGTGCCAGATGGGCGGAACCACAGCGAAAACGGTTCAGCTCAACTGGAGCCGCTTACATGGAGATTGACTTTCCGACGGTCCCCAATCGGGAATAATGTAACGACACGTGGGGATCGAGCGAGGCACGCATGCCGGAGGGATGGGAGGAGGTCCGGTATTGGCGCCGCCGCGCCGAGGAGCTGCGCGGCGCGGCAGAGAACCTCATGACTCCAAGCGCAAGAGATGCCCTCATCAACATCGCCGAAAAGTATGAGCGTATGGCCGCCGAGTTGGAGCGCCGCCTCAAGGATCAAGGCATCAGGCCCAACACTGCCGTCAGCTAGGCAAAGCGAGCGCACAGCGGTCTGTGAGCGTGCTCGATCCCTGTGGGACTAAAGCTACGACGCCGGCGGTTTCGGGGAGCCGAACTGAGCAACCGCAGCGTCAGGACGAAGCGCCGTCGTCATGAGGCCGTAAGCTCATGACCCGCTCCAGACATCGCCGAGCGCATGAAACCGAGATGCAAGAAAAAGCTGCATCGCACTATTTCGGTGTCATGGCAGCACCGGCTCAGAGGCCAGCTTGAATCCGGTTCCCGCGCGTTCGTCCAAAGTGAGGGATGGCATTGATTGCCGTTGGCTTAGGTGTCTCGGCTATGATCCAGTATGACCGCCGCTCGCCAATCGGATGGCCGGCTGGAGAGACTGGCAGCCTGCAAGAATGAAAAGGGCAGCTGCCGGGACGACCGTGGAAACAGGGGATACTCGTGGAAGGAGAAAATCGATCCAGTCGCCCCGACGAGAAGGGCGACCTCGCGAACCTTGCGCCGCTTGCCGACATCACTCGCACGGACGAGCTTTGGCGACGGCCGAACCGGCTGCCGGACTACGAGCGGGAAAACCGCGCACTGGTGGCGCTCGTGCAGGCGCTCGCGGATTCGCCCGCAACCATTCTGCAGACACTCGCAGACACCGTTCTGCAGCTGGTCGACGCTGACTCGTCGGGCCTCAGCCTGCTGGCGAAGGACGGCAATCATTTCTACTGGGCAGCGATCGCAGGCGGATGGCGGCCGCATCTGGGCGGCGGCACGCCTCGGGATTTCGGGCCCTGCAACGACGTGCTCGACCGCAATGCGCCGATTTTATTCACTCATTGGGAACGGCGTTACCCCTATCTCGCAGAGGCGACGCCGCTCGCCGAGGAGGGGCTACTGGTTCCCTTTCACGTCGAGGGCAAGACGGTCGGCACCATCTGGGCCATCCTCCATGATGAGCGTCGCCAATTCGACGCCGAGGATCTGCGGCGACTCAGGAGCCTGAGCCGCTTTGCATCAGCAGCTTATCAAGCGGTGCAATTCCAGCACGCTGAGGTTCTCGTCAAAGAGCTTAATCATCGGGTCAAGAACACGTTGGCGACCGTTCAATCGATCGCAGCGCATACGCTAAGCTCGGTCGATGCGGTGGTGAAGGACCGCTTCTATGCCCGGCTCGTCGCGCTGTCGAGGACGCATGACCTGCTGGCGCTGGCGGGCTGGGAAGGGGCCGATTTGCGTGAGTTGCTGCTGCAGGAACTCGAGCCGTTTCGCGCGGCCGAGGCCGGTCGTTTTGTGGTCGACGGGCCTGATCTCAAGCTCCCGCCCAAATCGGCACTGGCGCTCGGCATGGCCTTTCATGAGCTTGCGACCAATGCAGCCAAATACGGTGCGTTCTCGACGTCATCAGGCCAAGTGCGCGCGCGTTGGGAACTCCCGCCTTCCGGACGGGGGGAGGCGCTTCGGCTCAGATGGGTTGAGAGCGGCGGGCCTCCAGTTAAGGACAGCAGCCGTCGCGGCTTCGGACGGATGCTCATCGAAACGGGCCTACCGCTTGAGCTCGATGGAACGGTCGATCTCGCCTTCGCTGCGGAGGGCGTCGTCTGCACGATAGATTTGCCGCTTTCCACGGTGAACTAGCGCATGGCCGAGGCGTCGCCGCCCCGACAAAACCTGGGCCTCCGCGTGCTCGTGGTAGAAGACGAGATGCTCGTCGCCCTCCTTCTTCAGGAAATGCTCGCGGTATTCGGCTGCGCGGTCGTGGGACCAGTGGGGCGCCTCCAGAAGGCGATCGACATGGCTAAACGCGAGGCGCTCGACCTCGCTATCCTCGACGTCAATATCAACGGCCGGGAGGTCTACCCTGTGGCCGAGGTCCTAGCGGCTCGCGGCATTCCCTTCGTCTTCGCCACCGGCTATGGAAAGGGCGGCCTTCGGCCCACGTATCGTGATTGTCCCACGCTGCAGAAGCCCTTCCGGGAATACGAATTGCGGATGGCAGTAGAAAGCGTCACGTCAGAGAAGAGTTGATAACTCTCGTGCCCCAATCCGCTACGGTCGCCGATCGCGCGTTCGTCGCTGGATGCTGGCGCTGGCGGAGCCCTGGCACCGAGCCGCCCAAAAGAGGGGCAGAGCGGAGTCCGCTCTGCCCAAATGATTCAGACATCAACCTGCTCAGCAATGGCCAGAGCGTCGTCAACCTCGATACCGAGAGAGCGCACCGTGCTCTCGATCTTCGTGTGACCCAGCAGCAGTTGGACTGCACGGAGATTTCCTGTACGACGATAGATGAGGGTCACTTTGGTCCGACGAAGCGAATGCGTGCCAAAGAAAATCGGGTCCAATCCGATACTTGCGATCCAGTCCGAGACGAGGCGCGCATAATGCCGTGTGGTGATGCACCGATCCTTATGGCGCCGGCTCGGGGACAGTAAGTCGCCGGGCCTCCTGCCGAACGCCCTCAGGTAATCATCGACCGCTTTCCGCGTTTGCTCGGTCAGTTCGAACCTGACCGTATGTCCGGTTTTCCGTTGTCGGACACCGGAACGAGGGACGGCGGTGCCATGCGGGGCAATATCCTCGACCTTGATGCTGACGACGTCGCAGCCACGGAGCTTGCTGTCGATAGCGAGACTGAACAGGGTGCGCTCGAAGGGTCTCAGATTTCCTTGATTGCAAGCAGGGATCCGCCAAGAGCGCCGCTTGGGCGGGTCAGCGCCACAATCACGCAATCGTATTCACTTTGCGGCGGTATCTACGGTGGTCAACAACGGGAATACGGCACGGTAGACGCGCGTGACATCGAGGTGATCGATCATATCGCATTGAGACAAGGAGCGTGCCCAAACTGCGTCACTGCGGCGCTCCGATGACCGATCCGCCTTCGACGATTGTTGACGCCGCGCCGGCTTGTCGTTCGGGAAGCAGTTGTTCAGAGCTTCGCCGCGGCATGTCCATCGTCGAATGTTCCCTTGGAAAATGAGGTGATCGCATGCGCCCTGTTCTTCTCTGGGTCCTCGGCATTCCTATTCCGATCATCATTCTGCTCTACGTTTTTCACGTCATATAAATATAAGCGGCTAGGGCGCGCTCAATACGCGAGCCTCGCCCTAGCCAGCGCAGGGCGCCGCAGGATTGACCCGGCGAGATCTAAAGCTGTTGCGGCTTCGCTCCGGGGACCTGCTCGCCGGTCGCGAGCGGCACCGGCGAGTGGCGCCATCCGAAAGACCCTAGACGCTCGGCGACGATCTGCGCCGCTCGGTCGAGATCGTCGTCGCTGCCTCTAGCCCGATGCCAATCGCGCAGCTCCTCGCGGCAGAGCCAAACGAACGTAAGCGTACGGCCTCAGACGTGTGCCTATGGGGTTGCGCGAAGATCGGCAGCCGATGAAGGCGGTTGCTTTAGGGAGGAGAAGTCAACTTTCCAGGTGTCGATCTCCCACGGTTCACCACGATCGTCCAAGTTAAGCGTGAATGACACGAGCACGCCGTCGAC
>Ga0134128_10011865_pt1 | contig 10396 bp, 5 predicted proteins | sample KB31754_FD_96462 | JGI IMG/M metagenome (GOLD analysis project Ga0134128, IMG submission 96462) | Terrestrial soil microbial communities with excess Nitrogen fertilizer from Kellogg Biological Station, Michigan, USA - KB3-175-4 | ecosystem: Environmental > Terrestrial > Soil > Unclassified ...
ATGGGCGGAATGCAGACGCATGGCGTTACGCTGGCGCATCTCGACACGTTCTCTCATATCGGCCTTTTCAGCGGGGGGACCGTTGGCCTGGACGAACTCACCAACGCTCCCGGCTATAGCAAGGAGAAGGTCAAACTCGTATTTGTCAGCTGTGGCAGCCGCGAACTGAGTGGCAATCGCAGGGGCGGGAATCCCAGGCGAGTATCGATGCATTGAAGCAGGCAGGCATTACTGCCGTGTTCTACGTCTCGCCGGAAACCGCTCATGAGTGGCACACCTGGCGGCGCAGCTTGCACGAGTTCGCGCCGTTGTTGTTCAAGGATTGAATTCCAGACTTTGAGCAAACGCGCAAGACCAACGCATATGAAACACACGTTGAAAGCTTTAGCTGCCGCCACCAGCTTCTTTCTCCTCGTCTCCACTGCCACCCGCGCCGCCGAATCGCCCCGCCATCGGTTGCTTCTGGATTTTGGCTGGAAATTCACCCGCGGCGAGCAGACCGGAGCGGAGGCGGTCGGCTTCGACGATTCGCAGTGGCAGGCCGTTGACCTGCCCCACGATTGGAGCATCTACGGGCCGTTCGATCTCCAGAATAACCCTCGCTCGGAAGGCAAACAGATGGGTCGGTGTAACAAAACGACCGAAACTGACCGCCGATACTTCCGTCGGAGGCCGCCATGCCTGCAGCAACGCGCACGCCGTGGTCCAGGAAAAAATTTTTCACGCGCTCCAGCGTTGCGTCGCTCGCCACGTTGCGATCTCGTTGCACTTCGATACAGACCTTGTCCACTTTCAACTGCCGGCTGATGCGATTCCACTGGTTGCTCAATGTCAGCGGTTTATCCAGATTCCGAATCACACCGACGGGAATGTAAACCGCAACCGCAAAGTTCGTATATTGCCCCGCCTGGGAAGCAGTCGGCAGCAGGACCATGGAGCAGAGCGCGAACAACGCCGTGCGTAAGATGTTTTTCGTCATGACTTAATTTCTGGTCCTCAATCCGGCTGAAAGACGGCCTCGGCTAGGCGACAGTTGCCTTGCAACTGAATATCGCGTGATGAACCGCCCACAATAATCTGGTATTCGCCCTTGTCGGCAACCCAGCCGTTTTGATCCGGGTCGTAATGTGCAAACGCGTTTTGGTTCAAACGAATTGAAACCTTGTGCTTTTCGCCCGGTTCGAGCGACACCTTTGCAAAGCCCTTGAGTTCCTTGAGCGGCCGCGTCACGCTGGGATGCAATTCCTGGATGTAGACCTGCGCTACCTCCGCGCCCGCACGTTCGCCGGTGTTCGTCAGCGTAAATTCGACGGTCACTGCTGGGTTCTTCGTGTCTCGATCCGATAGCACGTTCAGTCCGGAATACCCAAACGTCGTATAACTCAATCCGTAACCGAACGGAAATAACGGTTCGATGTTCTTTGTATCAAACCACCGATACCCCACCAGCAATCCCTCCACATAAGTCTCAACCCCATTTGTGCCCGGATACGCATTCAGCGCGTGTACCGGCGAATCCATCAGCCGTTTCGGAAATGTGCAGGGCAACTTACCGGAAGGATTCACATCCCCGAAAAGGACGTGTGCGAGAGCATCGCCAGCTTCCAAACCGCCATACCATGCATAGAGCAGCGAGGGAACTCGGGACAACCATGCGTCATCCATCTCCACGGCTCCCCCGCCATTCAGGACCACGACGGTTTTCGAATTGGCACGCACGATTTGTGGCAGCAATTCGTCCTGGCCGCCGGGGAGCTTGAGATCAGGTCGGTCCGAGCCCTCCTGATCCAGATTATGGTTCAGCCCACCGACGAAAATGACCACGTCAGCCCTCTTTGCCGCTTCAATCGCAGCAGGGAACAAATTGGTGTTGATGGAAGCCGAAGATGCCCCATCACGGCGACGGCCAGCCGGCGCGGCATAGCCTTGTGAATATGTGATCGTGACGCCACTGCCGAGGCGATTGCTGATACCTTCGAGAGCTGTGATTTCGTAAGGTGCCTTGATGTTTGCGGAGCCGCCGCCACTGGTAAATTTCGCCACTGCATTCGCTCCGATGACAGCGACGGATTTAATTTTGGCCGGATTCAGTGGAAGCAAGTTCCTGTTCTTGAGCAACACAATGGATTCTTCGGCAATCTTGCGTGACGTTTCCTGATGTGCAGGAGTGCTCAAGGTTTGAGAGCCGGAATTTGAAGACGGAGAATTTGTCTCCGTCCGATCGTGAATCAAATTGAGTTTGAACATTACGTAGAGATGCCGGCGCACTTTGTCATCGAGGGAGGACACCGGATATTTGCCGGATTCAATGCCGTCGAGAAATGGTTTGGCGAGGTAGGCGGTGTCAAAGGGAGGACCCGTTCGTGTGCCCATTTCCATATCCATACCATTGGTGGCGGCCTCGCCGGTGTTATGCACGCCCGCCCAATCTGACATGACCAGGCCTTTGAATCTCCATTGGCGTTTCAAAATCTGGTTGAGCAAATAATCATTTTCGCAGCAATGCTGGCCGCGAAACTTATTGTATGAGCCCATGACGTCCAAAACACCGGCCTCCTGAACCGAGGCACGGAATGCTGGCAGATAAATCTCGCGCAGCGTACGCTCGTCCATCTCCACGTTGATGGAGCCACGCTGGTTTTCCTGGTTGTTGGCCGCGAAATGTTTCGCAGTTGAGCCGATTCCCTGCGCCTGCTCTCCTTCAATATAGTTGACGGCGATACGCGAAGTCAGGAATGGATCCTCGCCCATGTATTCAAAATTTCGGCCGCATAACGGGGTGCGTTGAATGTTCAGACTTGGCCCAAGCATGATGTTCTTGCCGCGCTGTTTGGCCTCCTGGCCAATGACCGCGCCATACGCTCGGGCCAAATTCGTATTGAAGGTTGCGGCTAGCCCCAGCGTCGCCGGCATAGCCGTAGCAAAGTCGTCGGTACGATTGAGGTTCCGGAAGCCAACTCCAACCTCCTCGCGCACGCCCATCGGACCGTCGTCCATCCATAATTCCGGGATTCCGAGGCGGGGGACGCCGGCGACAGAAAAAGTTGAGTTGGCATATACCAGCGCATCTTTTTCCTGCAGCGTCAGCCGTGAAAGCAAATCCTCGACTCGCGTTTCGATGGACTTACTGGAATCGAGATAAGGCAGCGAGATGGTTTCGGCGCCAAACACGGATGAGCTGGCCGCCAGACATACAATGAGTAGTTTTGGGTTCAAATGATCTAGAAGTTAACAATCTTGATGTTGCAAAAAACAGCGCTTAGGACGGAGGGCATCCGACGCGGACGAAACACTCATCGGCCGCTGAGTTGAGTTCTCCAATAGCAATTGTCCAAACCATGTGGGATGAACGCAGTATTTGATCATTATTTGCCAATTGTTGTACATGCAAAACTCTTCGTCTTGTCGGTAAAATCATCTACACAAAGGTGGGCTTGCGGTCGATCTTCGTGCCAGCGGGCAGGCCAATAATGACGCGAAAAGCCAATAGAAGTGCCATTCAGTCGCAAATTCGTGATCGTCTAATCACGGGGTTAGTAATTGATAAATGACCAAACTTGGCTACGGCCTGGCCGCGTGATTGCACGCGCAGCTTTTCGTAAATCCGCCGCACATAGGTGTTCACCGTGCTATGGGTCAGCCCCAGCATACCCGCGGGAGTAATTCAGATCTTCGCGCGTAATGCATGTGGCTCGGCATCGAGCCTTGCGTCGAATTGCCATCACCAGGAATCTCAACGAACAATGCACTTATGGAAGCGCCAAACTTCGGCTTGTAAAGCAGGTCGAGAATTTGACTGCTCTGCAGCTCGGGATAGTCCTTGAGCAGTGGCGCTGTCGCGCCGCCACCATCCACCACACCGATGCCGTCAAAGCGTTTGCCACCCACTTCGCCATCAAGTTGCACGACCTGTTCAGCACCGCTTGAAATTGAGGCTGCGAGCATTGCGAAAAATGTGATTAATAAAGCAGGAGTTTTCATCTTTCTAACGCCTCTTATGGCAGCGACACGCGATCAACGACGACTCCGGGATCAATCGCGCGGATTCTGAACCTATGCTTCCCAGGCGCCAAACCCGTCAAAGGCACTTGTGCCCGGGTAAAGTTATTCTGCACCGCAAAACTTCGAATCGTTCCCGTTTCGTTTTCTGCCCCGCTGGACCCCGGAACTTCGATGACCGTTGCCGGTTGGTCGTCCACACTGATCGCAACGCGCAGTTTCATGCCCGGACAGATCCGGAATGTCGGCAAAAAATCCACAAAAGCCTTGGCCTCACCCCCTGCGCTGTTGAAATTGTATTCGAGCGTCGGCGCTTTAGTATCGTCTTCTTTCCACGAGGCGGAGAAATTTGGCGGTTGAAGTGAAACAGCGCGGCCGGAAGGGCCAAGACCTTCAACAATGCCCCAATGGCCGTTGATTTGAGACGTCTGGCGCTCGGCAACGGCAGCATCGCGCCAGGGCTGATTTGCCGGAGGCTGATTAGAATTCACACCGCTTGTTGGTGGTGCGGTTTCTCCCCATGGCCATCGCACCTGGCTGGCCCAACTAGACAAATTTCCCGTGGTGACGAGCCCGGGCATCATACGGTTCCATTTTCCACCCGCAATATTTGTGTTGAAGTTTTGAACCTGCAATTCGAGGTCGCTGCGTAGATCCGAAATCACTTTTTCGTTCGCGGAAGGTTCGACTCCCTGCTGGATTTTTCGATCCGCCAGAAAAATCAACCCCGTCTTTCCCAGCGCATGCACTGGGAAACCAATAATTTCCTGGTAAGCATCATGCGCTCTGGCCGGGATCTTTGCCGCGAGCAGTTTCTCGTTTTCGAGCAGGGAATTGTAGTCCTTCTCCAACTGTTTCGATTCTGCCGAGGTTAACCCAAGTGCCCAGTGGCGGTTCATCAATTCCGGCTTCCGAATGGTGCCCAGATGATAGAATTTCATGAGCAAATCAGTCATGCCTTTTGAATATTTCTGACCAAAGTTCCGCGTGATAAAATTTCCGAGGAATTCGCGTTGCGCCGCAAAATTGAATCCTTCAGGATTCCATGCAAGTCGCGAAAAATAATCAATTCCGATCTCCTCCGGCTTGATGTCGCCGACGTTGATAACCCAAAGATTCCGCGCGTCATTTTCCCAGGCTTTATGTAACTCCTCCCAAATCAAAGCTGGCGCCGTGGTGTCGATCCAGGTGTAGGAATGCGGGTTGCCATAATACGACAAATGCCAGTAAATGCCCGCACCGCCGGAGCGCCCGCGTTCCGCGGCCGAGCCCAAACGGCGAATGTAACCGAAGTTGTCATCTACCCAGACAAGTGTGACATCATCGGGCACTTTTAATCCCGCGTCATAAATCGGGAGCACTTCCTTGTAAGGCACGAAACATTGCGCAACCTGTCCCCATTCCTTGGTGACATATTGATTGAGCAACGCACGCTGGTCCGCGATGACGTGGGCCATCAAATCGATTTTGTCGGGCAACGCGGTAGGCGGTGTTTCCATTCCAGCATCGTGAATGCCGCGAATACCAACGGTCCAGACTGCTTCATCCGACGCCCGATTTTTGACGCTTTCCTCCCAGTATGAATGAATCGTATCGCGATTGAGGCTGTAGTTCCATTTGCCTTTTTCCCTCTCGTTCCAATGGACGTTGTTGCACAGCATCGGTTCGCAATGCGACGAACCAGCAACAATCCCGAACTTGTCAGCAAGCGCTATGTTTTCCGGCGCCGAGGCAAACTCCCTGCTGCAGGCGTGCATGGCGGGCCAGATGTAATTCAGCCGCAAGCGGAGCAGCAGTTCGAAGATTTTTTCGTAGGCTTTCGGACCGACGTTGCCAAAATCCGGATCGAAGGTTTTTGAGGTCCAAGGATTCAGGCCCCAGTCTTCGTCGTTTATAAAAATGCCGCGATACTTCACCCCCGGCGCCTCCAGTTGCGGCGAGGAAACTTCTATCGCGATGGCATCCTGATGCTGCACCGGCACATCGGCCCACCAGTACCAGGGGGATACACCAATTTGCTCGGAGATCCGCATCAAACCGTAAGCTGTTCCACGACGATCGCTCCCGACAATCACCAGTGCGCAACCGACACCGGAGATCGGTTGCTTCACTACCTGCAAAAGCGTCGCTTCCCATTGGCCTCGGATTTTGTCCACATCCTTCAACTTTCCGTGCGCCACGAGATCGTCGATAATCTTGCTGTGACCGAGCGTTCCGGCGATGATCAATTCAGCCTGGTCGGAGATTGCATTTGTTACAACCGGTCGTGAACCGCAGACACGCTGCACGTCTTCCGCGAAAAAGTTCGCGGCCAGTTGGACAACGGGATAATCCTCCGCATCAATCACAATTGCTGAAGCACTTTTGCGTGTCGCGACGGTGACAGAGTCTGCGCTCTTCGATGGAGCAAACGAAACGTTTCCACTTGCATTCGCAGACGCGCGAAGTTCGCATAGTGAAAGCACCCCTATGATTACCGCGAGTTGGATTCCAATCTGCGCAAGACTCCACAATCTCAAGAGCTTTGTTTGGCAAAGAACTGGGCCAGTAAAATATTCAGGTAATTGCACGGACGTGCTGAGGTGCTAAAGGGACATAAAATTGAGACCCTTGAAAGATTTTACGTGCCCATCGAAGAACAGTGCGTTACGCGACGCGCCATGATTCGGGTTCTTTGCCACGGCCGTCCAGTTTCCGGGGTTAAGCTTGGTGTCAACATCCGATACGGCAAACATCTCGGCAATCGGGCCGTACTTGCTCAGATTGTTCAGTTTTAGCGGGTCGGATAGAGGTCCAGTCGAGGTGGTCGCTGCGCCAAACGGTTTAATCGTGAGATTCACGGCGCCGTTGGTGTAAGGAAATGTCACGCAATAGCAGACGCGCGTTTGTGCCAAATCCGGCATTTCGGTTGAGAACCTGCCATAACCAGGGCAAAACAATACCTTTACGTAATTTGTCTCGGTGGGTCTCATTTGAGCAGGATCCTTGGCGCCGAGGTAGCGAGACAGATAATAACCCAGTTCGCAATTGTAACGGTTAGCGCTAGGATCAATCGGCAAATTAAAATACCAGCATGCCATACCGGTCTCGCATGGCCCGGGAAGGAGGTCGGAACTGTCATTTGCATACATGTTAATCGCCATTCCCACCTGTTTCAGATTAGAAACGCAGTTCGCCGAATCGGCCTTTTGCTTTGCTTTGGCTAACGAAGGCAACAGGATAGCGGCAAGGATGGCTATAATGGCAATCACCACCAAAAGTTCAATCAATGTAAAGGCGCGCCGCCCAATTTCTTTTGCCATCTTCAAGTTTTGCAATCGGTTGTTATTCACTTGTATCCTAATTTTTATTTTTCAGGCCGCCGTAGTAACCCCCACGGAACTGCGGCGGCTCTTAACCACCCCAAATATTTAACGAGTCCTCTTCAAATTATTGCGAGAGCATGTAAAACTCCTGGGGCAACGCGAGGTTCACGACATTCGTGCTCAAATCAACATTGCCGCTACCGTCGAAACTGTTCGTCAATATCGGTATCCATTGGACCAACGGGAGGTTGAGATTGGTGCTGCCGAGCAGGACGTATTGTCCATTGGGCATGCCGTTGGTCGCGGCAAACGTCAATGTGGGGCCGGAGAGGCTCACGGAAGTAAACCTCGGCGTGGGTTTGGTTACCGTCGTGATGACGGTTACCACTCCGTTGGTGAATCCGAAGCCCAAACCCGGTCCGGCAGAACCAACAACACTGCTGAACGTCCCACTTTGAGAACCGGCCGAGACGACAGTGAACGCATCACCAAGCGATAATGGCGTGGCATCCGAAGTGATATTGGAGACGACGAGAACACCACCGTAAGTGACAGCTCCGCTGACAACGATCTGGTCGCTCGCCAGCACTCCGCCAGTTTTGCTGACGCGCAGAATCGCGCCGCTTTGAATGGTAAGGTTGTTATTTAGCGATAAGGTTCCGACAGTTGCCCCAGGGTCACCGGCGCCGATTTTTCCATTGGATTTTACAAGCACGGGGCCGGCGATGGAACCCACACCGGCAAGAATGCCGTTCGACACCACAGTATTACCGGTGTAAGTATTGGCACCATCCAGATACAACGTGCCAGAACCGAGTTTCGTCAAGCCGCCGCCACCGCCGCCATCCTGCAACGGTTGACCAACCGTCACGTCGTTCGTAATCGAATCAATGATAGCACCTCCGGCCAGAACATTAATGCTTTGGGATTGGACGGGGATCCAGGGATTTGTGGGCTTGAATGCCTGCAATACGCCGCCGTTAAGATTGAACACACCAAAACCATTGGTTCCAATGACATTCGCCGTTGAAAGCGTCCCTCCGTTTAAGTTGTAAGTGCCCTGGCCAGTGGCACTGCGTCCGAGAATAACACCTTTCTGTGCAATCACCGTACCGCCCGATTGGTTGAACGTGCCCGTGCCCGTTCCCCCGACGGCCAAGTCAGAATTTACAGTCACGGTTCCTCCCGTCAGATTGTAAATACCCGTGCCGAATATGGAATTACGACCGCCGACGATGAACGTTCCGCCACCGGTTGAAAGTTGCGTGACGCTGCCACCGGATTGATTGACTGTGCCGCTGGCATTTTGACTGCCGCCGCCATTTGCCGATCCGACGAATAAGGAATTTACCGCAAGGCTTGCGCTGTTCGAAATGTTCAATGTGCCGGCCGAACTATCAACGTCACCAACATTGAAATCAGCACCGTTAGTGAAAACAGCAGTTCCTTTCACTGTCATAGTAGCAACGTCGGTGCCGCTCTGCCCAACGTCGCAATATTGCTGAGCCCCCAGCGTCCCTGAATCGAGGACCAGTTCACCAGACCGCACCCAAACGCCATAAGTGCTTCCCGACAAATTGTTCGAGGAAGAACTCAAGGTAAGCACAGCGTTGCCAATCTTTGTCAGGTTGAACGCTCCTCCAATGCCGCCGGAGTAGGTCGTATTTGTGCTTTGATTAATCGTGAGGATCGCCGAGGCACCTGTGTCCACCAAGGAGCCGTTGCCGGACAGGTTTGCGAAAGTTTCGTTTATGCCACCAACACTGAGTGTGCCATTGGAAATGACGGTGCTCGTGCTAAATGTGGCGGGCAGGTTCAATGTCACGGTTCCCGAACCAACCTTGGTCAACGCCGGTGAATTGATTTGACCAGTGCCCTGGAAGGTATAATTGACTGCACTATTGCTCATCGTGACACTGACCGGACTCACGGTGTTACTCAACAATACCGTGCCGCTTCCTGAGTCATTGAACAACACCGCATCACCCGGAGGCACTATTTCGAGGTAGGTCGTAGGGGACCCGTTATACAACCAATTTGTAGTCGTGTTGCGGTCCCAGAGATTAGTTGAGACATTGTTAGTTCCAGTCCATTGAATTCCCCCGCTTACCACAGCGGAAACCACCACGTAGAGAGTCTGGTGAGTGGCGTCGTTGGACAGAGTTGCGGTCACGCCACGAGGGGCGATCACGCTCGTTGCAAACGAACCACTGAGGCTGCTGTATTTCAATACTGGGAATGTTCCAATGCTGAACTGTCCGTTAATGCTGATGGAGCTGGTGCCGTTTATATTAACGGAGCCCACTTGTAGAGCGATATTCGTCGGATTACCCGAGAAAGGATAGGCAAAATCCAACGCGGTGGAACCGCTGCTGCCAAGTGTCAAGGTCCCAACATTTGCACTGGTAAGAGAATTGGCAGAAACTCCAAACCTCGCGTTATCCGCCACGGAAATGGTTGCGCTTCCCAGATCGTCTGAACCGATAACCAATTCTCCGCTATTAATGTTGATGGCTCCAGGACCCGATATTGAACCGAAATCGGTGCCTTCATTCACGACATTAGTCCTGGCGATTACCAAAGTGGCGTTGTTGACAATTGCGCTGTTCGGGGAAAGGGACCCGGTGGTGCCACCATTGCCCAACTGCAGCACGCCCTGATTAATCATTGTGGCGCCCGTGTAAGTGCTGCCACTGCCAATTATCTTCCACGTGCTGTCGCCAGATTTGGTAAGGGCGACCGTGCCGGATTGTGCGCGGATAACTCCGACAACGGAGTTCACAGAGCCGGAGCCGCTGAGTTCGAGAATATAATTCCTGCCGCTGGCGTTGGCGCCGATGAAATTGCCAAGCGTCAAGTTCGCCGTGGTTGGATTCAGCAGGAATGTTGCATCAGAGCCGCCGATATCCTGGATGTTGCCGATAAGGAGACTGTAGCCATTGCCGCCAGTAATATTATAGGTCTGACTTCCCCCATTGGCGAGTGTGCTGGTATTGGTCCCCAAAAGCTCGATTACACCGTTCGCTCCGCTACCGTTGTTGTTCACATCAATGGTCGTAGCCACTCCGGTGTTGCCGGCCAGGGAATTGGAC
>Ga0134128_10011867_pt1 | contig 10395 bp, 8 predicted proteins | sample KB31754_FD_96462 | JGI IMG/M metagenome (GOLD analysis project Ga0134128, IMG submission 96462) | Terrestrial soil microbial communities with excess Nitrogen fertilizer from Kellogg Biological Station, Michigan, USA - KB3-175-4 | ecosystem: Environmental > Terrestrial > Soil > Unclassified ...
GTCTCTCCTGTCCCCCATGCTTATTGAGCTTTTCGAGCTGTTCGAGCTCTTCGTGCTTTTGAAGCTTTGCGTCCTTGTGCTCGTTAATCTCATTTTTTTCGTGCTTTTCTACTTTTGAATCCTTATGTTCTTTAGCCTCGTTCTTTTCCAATTTTTCATGTTTGTGATCCTTGTGTTCTTTAGCCTCATTCTTCTCGATCTTGAACGTCTCCTTCTCCTTAAACTCCTTGATTTCAGGCTTTACCAACTTTTCAATAGGCTTGGGGGCCGCCACGTCAGGATTGCCAGGCGCGCCACCCGCAGCAGCGTTGGGCTCATTCGGGTTTTGGTTATCAGGACCATTAGCCATTTTATTGCTCCTTTAATGAGAGTTAGGGGTTGAAATTAAGATTCGGTGTTAAAGGCCACCCTGCATAAGAAATTCGATTGCAGCAGCTCCTTCGACCCTATTATGGATAGTACAATTGTTGATATATTCAAGCAGCCAGGCGGTGGTACGAATTTGCATGGAATGGGTGCTGCCTCGCTTCAACAGCTACTCCTGTGAGGATGCTAGAGCGGTCCTATTACCTCTTTCACCGTTCCGTGCATCGGAAAACAATGCCAGATGGTTGCACGATGTGGAACCGAGTTGGGACCGCTGAATTCCTCGCGTACCGCGGTGGTCGTGAAGTCGAATGCCTGACCAGCCGGAACAGCTATAAGACCCGGCGTGATACCGATTGTGTACTTCACTTCGATGTGGTGTCCTTTCAGAATAAATTGCTGTGGCATGACAAGCCCCCTTGTTTACGCATTGACGAAAGATCAAGAAACGACTTATGAAGCAGTCCTCGGATTTCTGATTTCAAAAAACCACGTCTGAAGGATAGGCAAGAGAAAGGTAAAAGTTGTAACAAAACGGTTAAATTTCGGTTAAATTTCGGTTAAATTTCGCACCTAAAAAATTGAAGGACCTTTTGATTTGTCATTCTGGAGTACACCCCATCATTACAAATCTACCTGACACTTTTCTTCCTATTTTTTGTCATTCTAGGATCAATATTACTATTAATTGACAGTCACCTGAAGAGGTCATAGACTCTATCTTGACAATATTGTAAGGAGAAGGGTCATGACTAGCCAAAGAGTTGGATACATTCGGGTGAGCTCTCTGGATCAAAACACGGAGCGCCAGCTCGATGGTATTACGCTAGACAAGGTATTTACCGACAAGGCATCAGCGAAGGACACAAACCGACCTCAACTCCAGGCCGCACTCAATCACGTTCGTGCGGGGGATACGCTCATAGTCCATTCAATGGACAGATTGGCTCGTAACGTGGAAGATATGCTCAGGCTTGCCAGGGAAATGAATGATCGGGGCGTCTCGATTCAATTCATTAAAGAAAACATGAGCTTTACCGCTGGCAACGAAGATCCTCGCTCTACCCTGATGTTTACCATGCTCAGTGCTTTTGCTCAGTTTGAACGGGCGCTCATCAAGGAAAGACAACGTGAAGGGATTGCCCTGGCGAAGGCCAAGGGGAACATCTACAAGGGGAGAAAGCCGGCATTAAGCCCCGAGAAGGCTAGCTTGCTTCGTCAGAGAGTCGCGCAGGGGGCAAAAAAGTCAGCTCTCGCGAAAGAGTTTGGAATAAGTCGAGAGACTCTTTATCAATATATACGATAAGAAATCAGATCAAAACAAAGACAAAAAAACTGATCACTTGATGTTGGACGTGTCAGTGCGGCAAAAGGAAACGCTTGTACACAATAAGCCGTGAGGCCTACATTTTATCCAAAAATGTTTCTTGACACGTTCTATGAGTGACCTTTACTGAAAATGGGGAGAAACCTATACCGCGGGTTGAGTAACCTGATCCTAGTAGCAACTTCTCTATGGAGGTAATTATGAGCGACCAAAAAGCTACAGAAATAGGAAGCGAGACTTTTAGATTTGTTATCCGACGAGTGCCTCTTCCTGGCTCAGCTGCACGCTTTCCCAGCCCTGCCACGCCTCTTCAAAAACGCGTCTCCGTATCTCCTGTAGCAATTCCATCCGCTTCATACCGTACCTCCTCGGTACAGTAAAATCGGGCAGATCATTTCCTACAAGACCAGACAGTTTATTTGCTTTCTAAAATTGATACTGGGGCTATTGCCATGAAACAACCTGGTTTTGCTGGGAAGTGAATATGTGGTCCCCGCATTAAATCGGTTGGGCGCACAATGGGGTTCCCCTAATATCTCTTCATCGATAACGGCACCGAATTCTCCAGGCAGTTGTTCGATCTTTGGGCGTACCATTACCAGGCACGGATCGACTTCAGGCGGCCCGGAAAGCCGGTTAATTGCCAAATTGGGACGTTTACCGGATCATTCCGGGGCGAGGGCCCTGAACTTGCATTGGTTTGAAACGCTGGAGGAGGCCAAAGTGATCATCGAAGACTGGCGACGGGACTACAACGAGAGTCGGCCTTACTCAACTCTCAACAACCTGGCCCCCGGCTGAATTTGCCGGCGGCGCAGGCCTTCCAAGCCCTGGCCCGGTTACTGCAAAACCAAGCTCCAGGAAGCCTCTCTCAGTTGGTTCAATACTTACGTCTTTTCCCTACCTTGTGGAGGATAAAAATGGCAACTACTTACTGGGCGCTTGATGGTAATGCGGGGACTAATCCGCCAGACGATTTCTTGGGTACAAAAGACAACCAGCCTCTCGTTCTCAAGACAAACAGAAGCGAGGCAGTTCGAATTGATTCGACCGGTAATGTCGGGATCGGTACCACATCACCAGGGGCAAAACTGACTGTTGACGACCCAACTTCCAATACGATTTGGAATACAGCGGCGTTTCGCAAAGCAGCTTTGGGACCGCACTGGAGTCATATCCACTGGGGTCCCACGGGCGATTGGTACATTCGGTCTGCTGCAAGCAACGGCAAGGTTGTTCTCCAAGATAACGGGGGCAACGTAGGGGTAGGTACTTCTAATCCGGAAGCCACACTTCATTCTTCTTCTGGCTATGATTTTCATGTGCCACAAGTTAAGGTCACGCAAACCACTCCGAATGATTTTGCTCGGGTGCAGCTCGAGAGTTTCCGTACGGACGTCGATAGCGCGACTCCACTACGTCTTCCTCTCTGGGATATCGCAGCGGGGCGCGGCGTTTTGAATTTCTTCCGCCAGGATACTGGAAATGTGATGACCCTAACAAACGGTCTAGAACCTGGAGGAGGCATTCGCGCCTCAAGGGTTGGTATTGGTACTGAGAATCCGCAGACAACTTTGGAGGTTAAAGGCACGGCAAGGGTCGATGTTCTGGAAATCACCGGGGGAGGCGATCTTGCCGAACCATTTCCAGTCCTGGCGAACAAGACGATCGAGCCCGGCACTGTCATGGTAATTGATGAGAGCCATCCTGCTAGGCTAAAGATCAGCGATACCGCTTACGATTGCAAAGTGGCAGGAATTGTCAGCGGCGCGGGTGGCATAAATCGGGGATTAACAATTCAGCAAGGCCATATGTCAAAGGATCATGCGCACGTTGCGCTGGCTGGATGCGTTTACTGCAAGGCGGAAGCCATTTCGAATCCAATTCAACCGGGCGATCTGTTAACAACATCAGACGTACCCGGCCATGCGATGAAAGCTGCTGACCGATGAGCCTCGGGCGGAGCGATTCTAGGTAAGGCCATGAGTTCCCTCAGAGAGGATAAAGGACTTGTCCTCGTCCTTGTCAATTTGCAATAAGGGGTGAATGTTATGCAACCGATAACCATTGATCAGCTTATATTCAAAGGAACCCATAATTCATATCAGTGCTTTGAAGGCCCTTTATTTCCGCCTCCCTCCATGAATCATCCGCCGAATATTCAGATAGATCACTTCGGGGTGTGGTCGCTGGAGCTGGACTTCAGTCTTGTTCAAGAAGGAGGTCAGTTACGGGCTGTGGTGGGTCATGAAGGTCCAGGCGATGCAACCTGCTGGGGCTATTATCTCCTCGATTTTCTGCGGATGATTGCGCCGAAAAGAATTCCATCTGACCCTACGGGTACCTCGGTACTAAGATATCGTCCTGTATTCATTAATTTTGATATCAAGGACTGGGGGATTATGGAGGGCGCGTTGGCGATTGGCCGTCAGGATCTTGAATTAGCATTTGGTCGAGAAAACGTTATCGACCTGGCAGAGTATCTTCAACGAGCGGCGGTCGATATCCCACTGTTCCAGAAGTAGCTGGCAAAGCAATTCTATACAACCCCTTTGTTGATCTACGTGGAACATACGCTACTAATTGTACCTCCAAGGAGGCCGTTGAGAATTCAATCAGGATAGGGAATCTAATCGAGGATGGCGGGGGTTACTGTGGTCCAGCAGGTTGTCGTGTCTTTCGCCTTGATCAATACCAGGCCGATTGGACTTTTGAGTATGGAGTACCACCGAATCCACTACTTGTTGACTACACCGCAAATCCGCCTTGGACGGTTACGGATTCTGTTGAGAACTTCTGGCGCTGTGACAACGGCGATGCTTGGCGAGACCAGATTGTTCATGAACAAGGTACATACCGCTTTCCGTATAAAACGTTGGCTCGCGCCGTCATCCAAGCGGAAGGGACGACACCGAATGGAGTTCAGGATGCAAGAAGGGCGGGGTACGGCTGGACAGTATTAATCAGACCAGGCACCTATCGAGAGACACTCACCATCGATATCCCATTGACGTTAAGAAAAGATGACCGTTTCACCGGCACCGTTATAATTGGTCGATGAGATGAAAGAGGCGTAGGGAGAACGCTAGCGTGGGATATTTTCCTAGAGATCAAAAATGAATGATCTTTATCGGCACTAGTCGAGCACCCGTTTCAGAACTTCTTTTGTCCAACCTTGAAACTCAAGGAGAAGCAATCCGTCAACCCCAAATACATCAAGAAATACCATTCACCCAAAACACATTGCCAATACCTGAATTGAACCCGTTGATATCTCTACAGAAATAAAAAACAGATTGGGCGACTGGTTCCCTCAATACCAACCCATTTGGCCTGAAGGAAATCGTTCAGACGAAACTCAAATTCATCTTCAATATACTGAAATGAAATTCCTTCCTTGTCGCATCCGTTGGGCCATTTAAGAGTTACGATAAGGAAAGCGGCGGGATCCCGGACCCCAAATCTATTCTCCAGGAGCAAAGGGACCCTGTTAGCTTTCTGACCGCACCTATGCCGTTATCGGCAGGAAATCCGCAACCCGTAGAGTCTCCCCAGCCTTCCCGGTCTCCAACCCCAATAAGGGTGAGAAACACTTTTCCACCTTGCTTTGGTCTACCTACTTTTACGAGACGAGAGTATGCGTGGGGCACGTTAAATGTACTATAAAGTAAAAGTTTCTATCTAATTGCCAAAAACCCAATCTCTTAAAAAAGACAGTATTCGCTCTTATTATTGCTGAAGCGACCGCCGATTGCCCAGCAGCGTTTTGTTTTCAATATCGATGTCTCGTTAACAACAATCAAGGCTAATTATGAATTTTATAAAAAACGTAACTAGATTGTCCTCAGCAGATTTTCTGTTTGGGATAAGAATATCCATCTTTTTACGCAGCCATACTTCTCTCAGAGTCCAGAATCAACGCTGGCGATGGGCGTGTCTATTAATGGCTGGCGTACAAGTTGGATGTGCGGAGTTGCCACGGGTAGGAATTCCTCGCGCGGATCAGGATCGCGCACCGTCAATAACAATAACGAATTCTCGACCGGGGAACAATTGCGGTGCTGATCAGGCAGAATCTACGACAACGAGCACCGTCAATGCAGAATTTGGAACGCAGATCATGCTATCAGGTGGCGCGAGAAATGACCTTGGGGGCGTACGAAGCTTTTCCCTGGCAGTGGAAAAAGGCGGAAGCGAGATTTATAACGTTCAGACCACTTCTGCGCCAGACGCCGCAGGAACCGTACCCGTTTCATTGGGTATTTTGGGTACCAACAACGCTGGTGGCTTGGGAGGCAATGCCATTCTCTTCAATGTTGACCAGCCCGTTATGGCCCGGGCTCAAGCCGCGAATTTTAATAACCAGGAGACAGACATTACTGTTACGTATGTGCCCATTGCACCCACCCGATCTCCCTTGATTAATGCATTCCGCATTTCTCCGAGGATGGTGAACCTTGGTGAAGAGGTGACCGCGAACTGGGACATAAACCGTAACGGTGTTTGCCGTGTGAAGGTTTCCATCCGCGCACAGCAATTTAATTCAGACCGCGTGCTTTCGGTCGTGGAAAATCTTCCGCTTACCGGTAGTCAGTCTTTTAAGCCGCTAATAGCGACCGATTACTTTCTCATTGCACAAAGCGAAGGAAGCACCTTAGTTGCCCAACCCATCCCGCGCATTTCGGTTAACGTAAGGAATCCGAGCCCGGAAGTTAATTACTTCTGTTTCAAGGTTGTCTTTCCAACGAGCGAGACTTGCAGAACTGTTACTTATCCAGCATCCACTCAATCAGAAGCTCAGAGTAAGGCTGAGGCAGAGTTCTCGGGCGACACGACGATCACATCAATCTCGTGCTCTGAAATAACGACCGCATGTGGCGATTAAAGAGGTTTTGCTTACACCTATACGTTCGATACCAAAAAGAGGACTGTGGGGCTTTGCTGGGGGACTATGCGGAAAGGAGCCGATTCATACCCAGCGGGATGGGGGGTTGCACCGGTGAGCGGCGGCAATACAACGTCTATAAAGAGACGTGCCCATTCTGCATTGCAGTGAGCAACCTCCGTTGACGAGTTTCCGGGCGCCTGGGCAAGCTTGACGTCCTGCAGGGAATCGCCCGGCATTTCTGGCCCGATACGGCCCGTGGGCAATCCCTGTGGAAAACCTCGTGGGCGAGGTCTTATCCGTCCATCAGGTTTTCCAGCAGGGTTGTCCATGGGCCAAGCGTAGCGCTGCCGAACAATCGGTGAAGCCGGTCATCCACATCGATCGTTACCGCTTGCCCATTTGAAAGGTCACGTCGAGTGGAAAACTAGGTATTGAGCTGTGGTGAATTGCCTCAATAAAAAGTAACCGAAGGGGTGGGTTAAGAGGATAGGTCGCCTTAAATTGTTGACAACTCGAGCGAAGGACGTTAACGACTTGGGTAGACGTGAAAAACGGCGCATCTTGAGACAATACGCTCTGCGCTCGATGCAAATGAGTCTACCTTCAGCAGCCGGGGCCCCAAGTTTTCTGGACTTCACTCCACATCAAGGCCAACCCGATGAGTGGTCGGCCTTGTCCAGACGGTTTTGATTTCATTATCTGACAGCGACGGGGACCAACCAACCGGCTGGGCTTGGCCCAGCAGCTCCCCTCGTACACTTCCCATCTCAACGCAGCCTACAGTGTGGATCTGGTGCGAAGAGCAGCCCACTGGGAAAAGTGACGGAGAACTTCCCGCGCTATGCTATGCTTTTTTTAATAAATTGGAGTTTGGCTCAAGCGATTGACGAGGTCGGCTCAAGCCCTTCCATTCCCCATTCTTTAGTAGAGGAACCAAGTATGGGATCGGTCTTGGCAGCGCACGGGCGAAAATGGACAGAAATAACAACGCGTCAATGAGTATATTTCGAGGACGCCGGCGACTTCATGAGGCCCGCATTGCGTTGCGCTGTAGCGGCCGGATAGACTTGGCCGTCAGGCTAAATGGTGCGTCACGCGAATTAAGAGGCAAGCCATGGAGCAAATAAAGAATACTGGGGATGGTCTTCCCGATGCAGGTCTACAGCCGTTCGCAGACCTCCGAATTGAAGGGTTGACGGTTTATACAGATCAGTTCGATCCGGCGCAACAACGACAGATCACTATTAGTTTCCGCGTAGTTAACGTCGGGAAGGAGGCTACGGCGAGGCCATTCCGTACGAGCATATTTCCCGGGGACGTCAGGCAAGAAAGTCATCAGTCTATTCTTGATATCTACTATGTGAACGTGCCTGCACTGGCAGCTGGTCAGACTGTTTATGCCTCACGTAGCATCACCCTGCCAGATGGAGTAAACGAGTTCGATATCGAAGTCGAAGTCGATGTAGATCAGATTGGCACAGGGGCTGATGGAGCAAACCATATTGCCAGATCACACTACAAAAATCCGACTCCTGATATAGGACGCTGGGTTTCAATTGGACCATCGCGCATTAACGATGGCGGGTTGGGCGCTATCGGCCGCATCCATTCGATCGCCGTTCACCCAACCACGCCCAGCACGATGTATGTGGGCGGTCCCAACTGTGGTATCTGGAAGACGACGAACGGCGGCGCGTCATGGATGCCTGTAGGCGACAGCCTACCGACGCTGGCGCTCGCAGCGCTGGCCGTCGATCCCGTTACGCCGACGCGCATATATGCGGTGCTGGCAGGTATCGGTATCTACTGCTCTCAAGACGGCGCCAGCACCTGGACGCAGGTCTCCGCCGACCTCGGGACGCCCCTTGGAGCGGGCGTCTTGCTTATCGATCCAACGATGCCATCGCGCTTATACCTGACGGCGGGCTCGAATGGCCTGTACCGCTCGACCGACTTCGGCACGAACTGGACGCGCGTGAAAACCGGGTTCGTCGACGACTTGGCCACGGATCCTTCGAATCCGGCCACGCTCTATGGGGGCGTAAAGCGACGGCGTATACAAGACGATCACCAGTGGCGGCGCTGGTGAGTCAGGATGGACGAAGCTGGCCGGGCTCCCAGTGGGCGGATTCGGACGGGTCACGGTTGCGCTGTGCGCCGCCACCCCGACCACAATCTACACCGGGCTGAGCGGAAACCCGTTTCGCATCTACCGATCCACTGATGGCATGACGTTCGCCCTTCGATACACTGCGACGTCGTCAATCTATAACCCATGGATAGGGTGCGATCCCATCAATCCGTCGATCGTTTACCTCCTTAGTGCGAACTTTCAGCGCTCCACCGACGGTGGGGCCACCTTCGCCGTAACGAGCGCCGATCTTCACGAGTGCCAGAAATTCGCATCGGATCCGGTGGCGCCCAATGTCATCTACATTGGCCGCGATAACGGCCTCTTTCGATCGGAGGACCGGGGCGTAACCTTCACGCAAATCGGCGGCGGGATTGCCAACGTTGAGTTCTATGATGGCGCGCTGGCGGCGACAAACCCGAGCCTTATGATCGGCGGCACGCAAGATAATGGGACAGTTCGCTATGATGGCAGCAGTACGGTGTGGAATGAAATGTTGGCAGGGGATGGCGCGACGGTAGATATTGACCCGACGAACGATGGGATATTGTACGCGATGGGTCAGTATGCCAGTAGTATCGCGAGGTCCGTAGATGGTGGAGGAAGTTGGACGAACATTGCCAGCGGGCTACCGACCGGTACAGTCTGCTTCAATCTTCATTTCCAAGTTCATCCCACTACGCCTACGACATTGCTGGCATCCTGTAGGTCCCTATGGCGCACCACAACACCAGGGGCACCTTGGTCAACATTCCTTTCGATTGTGGCGCCACCAGGTACACCGCCAGTCAATATTGTGCGCTCGGCGGTGGATCCGACTGTGAACCTCTACTATGCCGGTACGGATCAGGGAGACTTATACGCTGGGCCTACTGGTGCAAACTGGCAGAGGGTTTTCACTCATCCCGCCAACATGGGCGTCACCGACATTGAAATTGATCGCGATAACCCTGAAACCGTTTACGCTTCCTTCGGTGGCACCGGTAGCGGGCGACTGTATCGCCTTAGACGATCCTCACCCACGCCCAGTACGATGACCGCCTTAGACATTACCTCAAATCTGCCAACAGGACTGTCGGTTCGCACGGTAGCAATTGATCGTATGACCCCACTCACTGTTTACGTGGGCACTAATCGAGGCGTCTATCGCGGGGTATCCATGAACGAGGGCGCGACGTGGAGCTGGACGGATTATAACGACGGCCTGCCGCTCGCCAACGTAAGCGACGTTGAAGTCCATCCGACGACCGGCGTGATGCGTGCGGCAACATACGGCCGCAGTGCCTACGAAGTGCACACCGACTGGCCCATTGGGACCCTAACCTCGGCCACCGGAGTTATCACGCTTCTACGCGTCCACGACGTTGAGACCGGCTGGGGGCCACCCAACGACTTCCTCGACGTAGAAGTCGTGATCATGCTCGACACTATGCCGGCGCATGGCTTCGGCTTCCAGTTGCGCCCTGATTTAGAGGAAACTGCACGGCGCGGGATGCTCGACCTCCTGCGCGATGCCTTCAACCACAACTGGACTGTGACTATTGATTATGACATCAACCCGGGACAAACAAATGGTGTCATAAGGCGGGTGTGGCTCACGAAGTAGATGCAAGGCATTCAAGTAGGAAGATAAACTCCAATTCCCGGTGGGCAATCCCTGTGGGAAACCTAGTAGACGGGCGA
>Ga0134128_10011868_pt1 | contig 10395 bp, 10 predicted proteins | sample KB31754_FD_96462 | JGI IMG/M metagenome (GOLD analysis project Ga0134128, IMG submission 96462) | Terrestrial soil microbial communities with excess Nitrogen fertilizer from Kellogg Biological Station, Michigan, USA - KB3-175-4 | ecosystem: Environmental > Terrestrial > Soil > Unclassified ...
CAATCGGGCCGCAGCCCCGACATTCTCGCCGGTCAGGCGGCGGCGCGCGCGGCGGGCGCGCTGACGCTTGCCTTCGTCAACGACGCCGCCTCGCCGTTGGCGGCCGAGGCGGAGGCGCTGGTCAAGCTCTCGGCCGGGCAAGAGCGCTCGGTGGCGGCGACCAAGTCGATGATCGCCGGCCTGGTCGCCGGCGCCGCGCTGGTTTCGGCCTGGGGCGGCGAGGCGGCAATGGGCGCGGCGCTCGAAGCGCTGCCGGCCAGGCTCGGCGCGCCGCGCCCGGCGCCGGCGGCTTTGGTCGAGGCGATCGCGCGGGCGAACTCGGCCTTCGTGCTCGGGCGCGGCTCGACCTTCGCCATCGCCGCCGAGGCGGCGCTCAAGCTGAAAGAGACCTGCGCCATTCACGCCGAGGCGTTTTCGGCCGCCGAGGTGATGCACGGGCCGGCGGAGATCGTGCGGCCGGGCTTTCTCGTGCTGGCGTTCCGGCCGAGCGACGAGGCGGCGGAGGGCTTCGATGCGGCGCTCGCCCGCTGCGCCGCGCTCGGGGCGCGCGTCATTGTCGTCGAGGCGGGGGCGGCCGACGGCGAGGGCCGGCTCGGCGCAGAGGACGCCGGCCATCCGTTGCTGGCGCCGATCACCATGGTGCATCGCTTTTACGCTATGGCGGAGGCGACGGCGCGGGCGCTTGGGCGCGATCCCGACCGGCCGCGAAACCTGACAAAAGTCACGGAGACGCGCTGATGCGCATATTTGTCGGCGCTCGCCTGTTCGATGGCGAGAGGTTCCGAGACGATTGCGCGCTAGTGACCGAAGGCGAGGCGATCCGCGCCCTCGTCCCCCACGGCGAGCGTCCAGTGGGCGAAACCGTCGATCTCGGCGGTGGCATGCTGGCGCCGGGCTTCGTCGATTGGCAGGTCAACGGCGGCGGCGGCTATCTGTTCAACGATGCGCCGACGCCGCGCACGATCCACGCCATCGTCGCCGCGCATCGCCGCTTCGGCACCACGGCGCTGGCGCCGACGCTCATCACCGACGCGCCCGAAAAGCTCGCGGCGGCGCTCGATGCGGGCAGGGCGGCGAACCCGGGCTCGCTCGGCGTGCATGTCGAGGGGCCGTTCATAGATTCGCGCCGCAAGGGCGCGCATCCGCTGCGGCACATCCGCGCCATGACGGAAGACGACGCGCGGGTGCTCATCGAGAAGCGGGCGCGCGCGGTGACGCTGGCGCCGGCTTCCGTGTCGCTGGCGCTGATGCGGCGGCTCGCCGAGGCCGGGATTGTCGTCAGCCTCGGCCATTCCGAGGCGACGGCCGAGCAGGCGCGCGCCTGTTTCGACGCCGGGGCGCGCGCGGTGACGCATCTGTTCAACGCCATGAGTCCGCTGGGCACGCGCGAGCCCGGCGTCGTCGGGGCGGCGTTGGCGGATGGGCGAATCTACGCCGGCTTCATCGCCGACGGGCTGCATGTGCATGAGCTTTCCGGCCAACTCGCCTATCGGTTGAAGGGCGCGCGCCGGCTGACGCTGGTGTCGGACGCCATGCCGCCGGCGGCCGGCGGCCCGGATGTCTATGACCTCAGTGGCCGACAGGTGCGTCGGGCCGGCTTGAGCCTGACGCTGCCCGACGGTACGCTCGCCGGCGCCGTCATCACCCTGCACGACGCCGTGCGCTTCGCCGCGCAACGCCTCGCGCCGCTCGCCGACGCGCTGAAGATGGCGACATCGACGCCGGCGCGGCTGCTGCGCGTCGCCGATCGCCACGGCGTGCTGAAGCCGGGGGCGCGCGCCGATCTCGTGCATCTGGCCGACGATCTGGCGCTGCGCGGCGTCTGGTTCGGCGGCGAGGCGGTCGAGGGCTAGCGGTTCAAACCTGACGCTCGGCGCCCGGTCGCGGTGGGCAGATTGCGGACTCCGCGCGCAATCCACCGACCTCGCCCTGAGGCGCGAAGCGAAGCGTAGCCTCGAAGGGCGTTCCAGCTTGCGCCGCCGGTTGTGCGAGGCAGCGGCTGATGGCAGAAAAGGTCGGGCCAACGAGCGTCCTTCGAGGCCCCTTCGGGGCTCCTCAGGATGAGGGGGGGTGGGTGGTGGAGACACGGCCCGCTCGGTTCGAAATCGGCCATCGCAAGTGACCGGCGGCTGGGCATCAAGCGTTTGGTTTGAACCCCTAAAGCGTCTTTACGGCGCCTTAACGCCGCGAGCGGAATTTCCACGGCGAAATTTTATGCGCTTTGGAGGCATGAAAGGCGCAGGCGCCGCTTTGCTCGCCGCCTGAACGCAGTATAGGCCAATGTCCAACATCCTTTGTCGCGCCGATCGGGAAAATGCCGCGCTCGCCTTCGTCGTTGTCGCGGCGGCCTTGGCGCGGCTGCCGCTGCGGCCGCCGCAGTTTTGAGGTCCGCATGGGCGCAGCTTTCACCCCCGAGTCGCTCGGGCGCCAATTGTCGATCGGCCCGAGCGGCGACGGGCTGTGGATCGTGCGCGACGCCGACGGCCTGTGCGGGGCGGTGTTCGCCACCCGCGACGAGGCGCTGCGCTTCGCCAAGAGCGAGTGCGCGGCGGCGCCGCCGTGGTCGTGCGAATGGCGCTTCGTGCCAGCGCTGGAACTGACCGCGCTGTTCACGCCGCGCCGGCGCGGCTGAGCCGTTCGAGGGCGCGCATCGCGCCGCGCAACTCGGCCAGGCCCTTCAGCCGGCCGACATAGGAATAGCCGGGGTTGGAGCGCGTGGGATCGTCGCCGCCGATCAGCGGGCCGTGATCGGGGCGCATCGGTAAATCGGCGTCGGCGCGGCCTTCGGCGCGCCGGCGCGCCTCCTCGTGCAACAGCCCGGCGAGAAGGCCGAGGAGATCGCCGTCGCCTTCGAGGTGGTTGGCCTCGTGGAACGAGCCGTCGGGCTCGCGCTGGACGCTGCGCAGATGCGCGAAATGCACGCGCGGGGCGAATTCCGCCAGCATCGCCGGCAGGTCGTTGGCGCCGTTGGAGCCCAGCGAGCCGGCGCAGAAGGTGAGGCCGCAGGCAGGCGAGGGCACGGCGGCGAACAGCGCCCGCACGTCCGCCGCGCTCGACATTACGCGCGGCAGGCCGAAGATCGGGAAGGCGGGATCGTCGGGGTGGATGGCGAGGCGCACGCCCTCCTGCTCGGCGACCTCGGTGATCTCGCGCGCGAAGGCGATGAGGTTGGCGCGCAGATCCTCGACGCCGACTTCAGCATAGCGCCCCAGCGCCTCGCGAAAGCTGGCGCGGTCGTAAGTGAAATCGCGCGCCGGCAGCCAGTCGATGAGCGTGCGTTCGAGGCTCGCGCGCTTGTCGGCGCTCAGCGTTTCCAGGCGGGCGCGCGCCTCGGCGACGCGCTGAGGCGGGTAATCCTTCTCCGCGCCGTCGCGTTCGAGGATGAACAGGTCGTAGGCGGCGAAGTCGACCGCATCGAAGCGCAAGGCGAAGCCGCCGCCGGGCGCAGGCCACATCAGGTCGGTGCGCGTCCAATCGGTGATCGCCATGAAATTGTAGCAGAACACTTTGACGCCGGCGCGCGCCGCGTTGCGCAGCGATTGCTTGTAATTGTCGAGCTTTTGCCGCCACGCGCCGCTGCGAGTCTTGATTTCCTCGCCAACGCCGATGCTCTCGACCACGCCCCAGGTCAGCCCCGCCGCCTCGATGGCCGCGCGCCGACTCGCGATCTCCTCGACCGGCCAGATCTGGCCGCGATTGTGCTGATGCAGCGCGGTGACGACGCCGGTCGCGCCCGCTTCGGCGATCATCGCCAGCGTCACCGGATCGTCGGGGCCGAACCAGCGCCAGGTTTGTTGCATGGGTTTCCTCCCGCGACCTAATGCGACAGCGCCCGCATCGCCGCCTCGATGCCATCCGGCGTCAGCGCGAACATGCGCTCGCCGAACAGCGTCTGGATGATGCGGGTCGAGTGAGAATAGGACCAGTTCGCCTGCGGCGTCGGGTTGATCCAGACGCTGCGCGGCCAGGTCGTCGTCACCCGCTTCAGCCAGGCTTCGCCGGGTTCGGGGTTCAGGTGCTCGACCGAGCCGCCGGGCTGGAGAATCTCGTGCGGGCTCATCGCGGCGTCGCCGACGAAGATGGCGCGATGGTCGCGGCCATAGGCGTTGAGCAGGTCGGCGGTGGCCGTCCGCTCCTCGAAGCGGCGGCGATTGTGTTTCCATACGCTCTCGTAGAGGCAATTGTGGAAATAGAAATGCTCCAGCCGCTTGAATTGCAACCGCGCGGCCGAGAACAAAGCCTCCGCCTCCTCGACGTGCCAGTCCATCGAGCCGCCGACGTCGAGGAACAGCAGCACCTTCACCGCATTGCGGCGCTCGGGGCGCATCCGCACGTCGATATAGCCCTTGTCGGCCGTGGCGCGGATGGTGCCGTCGAGATCGAGTTCCTCCTCGGCGCCCTCGCGGGCGAAGCGCCGCAGCCGGCGCAGCGCGACGCGGATGTTGCGCGGCCCGAGTTCCTCGTCGCCGGCGAAATCCTTGAACTCGCGCTTGTCCCAAACCTTCACCGCGCTGCCGCGCCGACCCTTGTCCTGGCCGATGCGCACGCCCTCGGGATGGTCGCCGTAGGCGCCGAAAGGTGAAGTTCCCCCCGTGCCGATCCATTTCGAGCCGCCCTGGTGGCGGCCCTTCTGCTCGGCGAGGCGCTGGCGCAAAGTCTCCATCAGCTTGTCGAAACCGAGCTTCTCGATCTCGGCCCGCTCTGCCGCCGAGAGGTATTTTTCGATCAGCTTTTGCAGCCATTCCGGCGGGATTTCGGCCGCCCCGACCGCTTGGCCCAGCGACAGCACGCCCTTGAACACTTGCGCGAAGACGACGTCGAAGGCGTCGAGCCAGCGCTCGTCCTTGACCAGCACGGCGCGCGACAGGCGATAGAAATCCTCGGCCGAATGGTCGGCCGCGTCGAGTTCGAGCCCGCGCAGCAGGTCGAGGAACTCGCGCGGCGTGACGGGGATGCGCGCCTTGCGCAACTCGGCGAAAAATTGAAGGAACATGGCGGGGCAACCTAGCGGCGCGGGACAAGGCGCGCAATCGCCCTCGCCGCGCCGCGTCGCAGCGCGTAGATAGCCGCCATGCTGTTCGCTCGCGAAATCCTGCCGTTGCCGCGCGCCATCGAACCCGGCGTCGAGATCGTCGTCATCGGCGACATCCACGGCCGCGCCGATCTGCTCGACGCGCTGCTTGGCGTGGCGGCGGCGATGCCTTTGGGCGAGCCGGTGCGCCGGCTCGTGTTCACCGGCGATCTCGTCGATCGCGGCCCCGATTCGCTCGGCGCGCTCGAACTCGCCCGCGACGGCGGCGGGGTTATCGGCGCCGAGGAGACCATCGCGCTGATGGGCAATCACGAAATCCTCATGCGCCTGGCGCTCGACCCCGCGAACCCGCCGAAGGTCGGACTGGCGGCGTTGCGGGTCTGGCTCGGCAACGGCGGCGAGGCGGTCGTCGAGCAGTTGCTTGGCGCCCGCGCCTCCAAGGGAGAGCCGCGCCGCATGCTCGAAGCGTTGCGCGCGGCGACGCCGGCGTGGGCGCTCGCGTGGCTGGAGCGCCTGCGCCCTTACTATGTCTGCGGCGACGTGCTGTTTGTGCATGCCGGGGTCAATCCCAGGATGCCGCTGGGGGATTTCCTCTCAGTGCCCTGGGACGAACCGCTTGAGCGGCTCGACGAGCGCGCCCACTGGGCCTGGGTGCGGGCGCCGTTCCTCGATCACGATCCCGGCGAGCGTGGCTTTTCCGGCTATTTCATCATCCACGGCCATACGCCGCTCGACCGCGGCTCGACCCGCGGCCATTCCGAGCAGGCAGCGCGCTTCCGCCTCAACCTCGACGGCGGTTCGGCGATGACCGGCATCGCGAAAATGGCGATCCTGCGCGGCGGGCTGGCCGAGGTGGTCACGGCGGCGGCGCGCTGACCGCCTCGAAGGCGCGCAGCTTCTCGACCAGAAAATCACGCACGGCGGGGTCGCTTTCGAGCCCGATGGCGCGCGCGTAGGAGCGCCGCGCCGCGCCGAGGCCGGCCAGCGCCTCCAGATCGGCGCGCGCCGCCCAATAGGCCTGAAATTCGCCGAGGCTGGCGTCGGCGGCGATGGCGTCGAGCGCCGCCAGTCCCGCCTCGACGCCGCGGGCGCGCGAGACCGCCACCGCGCGGTTGACGGCGACGACGGGTGAGCCGGTCAGCGCCAGCAGCGCGTCGTAGAGCGCGGCGATGGCCAGCCAGTCGGTCACGCCGCCGCGCCGTCGCGCCGCGTGAGCGGATTGGATCGCCGCTTCGAGCTGGAAGCGGCCGGGGCGGCCAAGCTTGGCGGCGGCGGCGAGGCGGCTCTCCGCCTCGTCGATGGCGGCGTGGTCCCAGGCGGCGGTGTCCTGCTCGCTCAAGGGGACGAAGCGGCCGGCGGCGTCGCGACGCGCCGCGCGCCGCGCGTGGGCGTAGAGCATCAGCGCCAGCAGCCCCGCCGCCTCGGGCTCGGCGGGGGCGAGCGCAACGGCGACGCGGCCAAGCCAGACCGCCTCCTCAGTGAGGTTGCGGCCGCGCGAATCGCCGCTCGCCAGCCAGCCGTGGCTGAAGGCGGCGTAAATGGCGTCGAGCACGGCGCCGATCCGTTCCGGCCACAGTTCCGGCGCGGGCTCGCGGAACGGCACGCCGGCAAGCCGGATGCGCGCCTTGGCGCGCGACAGCCGCTGGCCCATCGTCGCCGGCGAGACCAGGAAGGCCGAGGCGATCGCCGCCGCGTCGAGGCCGAGGATGGTTTGCAGCATCAGCGGCGCGCGCACGCTCTCCTCGATCGCCGGATGCGCGCAGGCGAACATCAACGCCAGCCGCCGGTCGGGCAGCGGGTGTTCGGCGGCAGCCTCCTCGGCGAGCAGGCGCAGCGTCGCCTGCGCTTCGGCGGCGGCGCCGCGCCGCCGCGCGCCGTCGATCAGGCGCCGGCGCGCGACGACGACCAGCCAGCCCTCGGGGTTGGCCGGCGCGCCATGCAGCGGCCAGGATTGCAAGGCCGCGGCGAAAGCGTCGGCGAGCGCGTCCTCCGCCGCCGGCACGTCGCGCGCGCCCGCCGCCAGAAAGGCGACGAGGCGGCCGTAGCTTTCGCGCGCGACGCGCTCGGCGAGCGCGGCGGCAGTCACATCGGCCAAATTGGCCGCACCTCGATTGTGCCCGTCGCCGCGCCGGGGCAACGCGCCGCCCAGGCGATGGCGGCGTCGAGATCGGCGGCCTCGATCTTGTAATACCCGCCGAGTTGCTCTCTCGCCTCGGCGTAGGGGCCGTTGACCACCGAGGTCTTGCCGGCCTTGTTACGCACGATGGCGCCATTGGCGGCGGGATGCAGCCGCTCGCCGCCGAGCCACACGCCGGCCTGACGCATCGCCTCGGTATAGGCGCCATAGGCGGCCATAATCGCCTGCGCATCGGACTGGCGGGCGGCGGCCATCGCCGCCTCATCGACATGGATCATCATCAGATATTGCATTTGCTGGCTCCTTCCAGATGCGCCTCGCAGGGCGCCGATGAGAAGACGCGCGGGATGGCGGCATTTCGACAGGATTTAAAAAAGGCTTTCCGCTGCGTTCGCAATGTGGCGCAGCCTACAAGAATGCGTCCTCCCGATGTGGCGCAGGAACATATCCCCCCGTCCGGCGCAAGCTAACGTCCCGTAAGTAGGGCACTAGCGGGGAGTTTACGCAATGGGCGCGAACAACTTTGTCAGGCTCGGGTTGCTCGTCCGGGCCGTCATCGGCGCCGGCGCTTGGCATTCGCCGGCGTTCGCGGAGTTCCGCCACGGCTTCTGCGCTACGGGCGGCGCCGGGCGGCGGCTCGATCTCGACGCGCTGGCGGCGCTGCAAGGGCGCGAGCGGCGGCTGGCCGAGCAGATGCTGCTGAACGCGCTGCCCGATGTCTCAGCGATCGCTGGCCTTGGCGAACTGGCGCCGCGCCGCGCCCTGCGGCGGCTGACGGCCTTGTTCGAGCAGCAATGCGCTCGCGCGCAAGCCGCCTGCGTCGCCGGCGAGGCGCATTGGAGTGGCGCGGTGATGATCGCCACGGCGGCGGCGCTGTGGCGCATCGCGCCGCAGGAGCGCTTCGCCCGCGCCGTCGCCGGTCGGTTGCGCTATGCGCGCGCCGCGAGCGAGCGCATGGACGCGGCTGCGGCGTTGGCGGGTATGCCGACGGCCGAGGTCGACGAGGCGCTCAACGAGGCGCTCGACGACCGCGACGCGCTGGTGCGACACCACGCGGCGCGCGCGCTGCTCGCCCTCCACGGCGTCGAGGTCGACGCCCGCGCCACCCATTATATGGCCTACCGGGTAATGGCTTGTGAGGCGGCGCGGCGCCAGGAGGGGTTGCGCGACATCGCCACCGCGCTCGCCGAGCGGCCGCTGCGCCGCATGCAATCGCATCAGGATTTGCCGGGAGCGCCCATATAGACGCCGGAGTTGGGCTCGACCCAGGCCAGTTGGTCGCGCACCTCGCGCACGCCGGGGATGTTCTCGACCAGCACGCGCAGGCCCGGGCGCACGGCTTCCTCGGAAATCGTGCCGTAAAGCGTCACCACGCCGTTCTCGACCGCGACGCGCGTCGAGGCGACCGGGGCCCAGATCTCGCGCTCCAACGCCGCCTCGATGTCGGCCTGGATCGCGGCGTCGGAGCGCTCGACGGGCTCCTGAGGCAGGGCGTGGATGAGCGCGCGCACGAGATCGGAGCGCGAGAGGACGCCAACCGGCGCGCCGCCCTCGACGACCAGCAACCGCCGCACTTTCTTCTCCAGCATCAAGTCGATCGCGGCGCTGATGTCCTCCTGGGCGTCGATGGCGATGACGTCGCGGGTCATGATCTCATCGACGCGCCGGCCGTGACTGCGGGCGTACTCGTGCGCGGCGCGGCCGCCGCCGATGAGGAATTCGAGCCAGCGCGGGCGCTTCTTCTGCGCCCCGAACTCGGCCCGCCGCATCAGGTCGCCCTCGCTCAGCACGCCGACGGGAGCGCCGGCGGCGTCGTTGACGATCAGCGCGCTGATCTTGTGCGAAACCATGAGGCTCAGCGCCTCCCACAGCGAGGCGCCCTCGGCGATGCCGATCACGTTGGCGGTCATGACGTCTTTCACGCGCATCGGGATATCCTTGTCTTGCGGACCAGTTCGCATGCCGGCGGGCGCTGCGCCTTGACGCTTCGCAAACCTTTGCCTTTGCGAAGCGCTGGCGGCAAGGTTGCGGCGCAGAGGAAACGTCGAAGTCGCAGATTTCGCAATGGCTGCGTCGCGCTATACAGGGCGCGCCACCGGATCGGGTGGTGAACTGAGGCCGGTCATGAGCGAAAATCCGATCGTCGTCGAAGCGACCCGCGGCGGCCGCGTGGAATCCGCCCATCGCGGCGCCGGGGCGGTGGTCGATGGCGACGGCGCCCTGGTGTTTGCGTTCGGCGACATCGAGCGGCCGGTGTTCCCGCGCTCGGCGGTGAAGGCGATGCAGGCGCTGGCGCTGATCGAGAGCGGCGCGGCGGATCGCTTCGGGCTGACGGCGCAGGAGCTTGCGCTCGCCTGCGCCTCCCATTCCGGCGAGGCCGGGCATGTGGCGGGCGCGGCGGCGATGCTGGCCAAGGCGGGCTTGGGCGAGGATGCGCTCGCCTGCGGCGCGCATTGGCCGCTCAGCGCCGAGGCGACGCGGGCGCTGGCGCGCCAGGGCCGAGAGCCGACGCCGCTGCACAACAATTGCTCGGGCAAACACGCCGGCTTCCTGTGCGCCGCCTGCGCGCTCGGCGCGCCGAGCGAAGGCTACGAGGCGCCCGGCCATGTTGTGCAGCGCGAGGTCAAGGCGGCGCTGGAAAGCGTGTGCGGCGAAAAGCTCGACGAGACGCGGCGCGGGCTCGACGGCTGCTCGATCCCGACCTACGCCATCTCGCTGCAAGCTCTGGCGCGCGGCTTTGCCCGCATGGCGACGGGGCGGGGGCTCGCCGTCCAGCGCGCCGCCGCCGCGCGGCGGCTGTTGGCGGCGATCTCGGCGCACCCGTTCCTCGTCGCCGGGACGGGCCGCTTCGACACCCGCGCGATGCACCTGCTCGGCGGCGCGGCGATCACCAAGACGGGCGCCGAGGGCGTGTTCTGCGCGGCGCTGCCGCAACTCGGCCTCGGTCTCGCGGTCAAGGCCGACGATGGTGCGGGGCGGGCGGCGGAGGTGATGATCGCGGCGCTGATCTCGCGCTTCATCGAGACGCCAGAGGGCTTTGCGGCGCTGACGCGGCCGAAGCTTGCCAACTGGCGCGGCGCCGAGGTCGGCGAAATCCGCCCGGCGGGCCTGCTGGCAGGGTGAGCAGATCCGGGGACAGCATACGCATTGCGCGATTTCGGTTGATTTGGCGCGTCGCGGCGGGCCTGCAATCGAGGCGGCGCCGCCGCGAGAACAGTGACGGGGA
>Ga0134128_10011869_pt1 | contig 10394 bp, 10 predicted proteins | sample KB31754_FD_96462 | JGI IMG/M metagenome (GOLD analysis project Ga0134128, IMG submission 96462) | Terrestrial soil microbial communities with excess Nitrogen fertilizer from Kellogg Biological Station, Michigan, USA - KB3-175-4 | ecosystem: Environmental > Terrestrial > Soil > Unclassified ...
ACCATTACCTGGAAGGCTTTCCCGAGCCGGGCCGATCGTCAGGCGCTGGCCGGCATTAGCTCCTTGTCGTGCAGGTGGCAGGCCACCGTCCGGCTGTCGCTGATCTGCAGTAGCCGCGGCTCCTGCTGGGAGCAGATCGGCATCGCCATGGGGCAGCGCGGGTGGAAGTGGCAGCCCGGCGGGCGCTCGATCGCGTTGGGGATGTCGCCGGTCAGGGCCGGCTTGATCGTCTTGCGCTGGGTGGTGAGCTTCGGCGCGGCCTTGACCAGGGCCTGGGTGTACGGGTGCAGCGGCTCGGTGAAGATCTCGGCGGTCGGCGCGTACTCGACGACCCGGCCGAGGTAGAGCACCGCCGTCCGCTGGCTGATGTGCTTGGCCACGTCGAGGTCGTGGGTCACGAAGAGGTAGGTCAGCCCGCGTTCTTCCTGCAGGCTGATCAGCAGGTTGAGCACCTGGGCCTGGATCGAGACGTCGAGTGCGGACAGCGGTTCGTCCGCGATCACAACCTCTGGCTGGGCCGCGAGCGCGCGGGCGATTCCGACGCGCTGGCGCTCGCCGCCGCTGAACGCCTGGGGCCGCCTGGCCGCCTGGGCCGGAGAGAGCCCGACGGTCTTGAGCAATTCGGCGACCATGTCCGCCCGCTGCGACCGGTCGCCGACCTTGTGCACCAGGAGCACCTCGGCGAGCGACTGCCCGACGGTCATCGTCGGGTTCAGCGAGGAGTAGGGGTCCTGGAACACGCCCTGGATGTTCCGCCGGACGGTCTTGGCCGCCGCGCCGCGGGCATTGGTGATGCTGGCGCCGTCGTACAGGATGTCGCCGCTCGTCGGCGAGTACAGGCCGAGCAGCAGCCGCCCGAACGTGGTCTTTCCCGAGCCGGTCTCGCCGACCAGCGCCAGCGTCTGGCCGCGCCGGATGTCGAGCGAGACGTCGTCGATGGCCTTCAGCACCGGCCGGCTGCGGGGGCCGGGGGTTCCGGGGGTAGTCCCCCGGGAGGACAGAGCGGGGGGTCGTCCCCACGGGCCAGCACTGCCGACGCGTCCGTGACCAACCGAGAAATACCTACAGACGTTGACGGTCGAGATGATCGGGGTGTCTGGATCAGCCGCGGACATTGGCGTCTTCCTTGCTCACATGGGCGCGCAGCCCGTACCGGCCGGCTCCTGAGCCACCGTCGATCTCGAGCACGGCGCCGGTGACATGACCGGCCTCCGCACTGGCCAGGAACAGCACCGCCGACGCGATGTCCAGCGGATGCCCGCCGACTCCCAGCGGAATCTGGCGGACCAGCGCCTGGCGCAGGTCGTCGGGGGCCCGGTCCGGGTACGCCTCGCTCCACTCGCGCACGTCGATGTAGCCGGGCGAGACCACGTTGACCCTGATCCCGTGGACGCCTAGCTCCATCGCGAAGGTCTTGCTCATGGTCTCCACCGCCGCCTTCGACGACGCGTAGGCGGCACCACCGGGCCGGGGGCTGCGCACCGAGCCGGTCGAGATGCTCACGATCGCGCCCGGATGACCCGCGCTGACGCAGTGCCGGGCGAACGCCTGCATCATCATGAACGAGCCGGTGACGTTGACCGCGAAGACCCGGTCCCAGTCTTCCTGGGTCGTCTCGAGCAGCAGGCCGTCCGGATACGAGGCGGCGTCGTTGACGAGCACGTCCACGCGGCCGAACCGCTCGGTCGCCGCGGCGACGGCCGCCTGGGCCAGCCCGGGCGCGGCGACGTCGCCGGTCAGCGTGACCACGGCTGGCTGGCCGTCGAAGTACCCGGAATCGACCAGGTCGCAGACCACCACAGATCCGCCCGCCTCGGTGAACGCGTGCGTGATCGCGCGGCCGATACCGTTGGATCCACCGGTCACAATCGCGACCTGTCCGTCAAACCGGCCCACTGCCATGCGTCCCTCCTGTCCCCCGCACACCTGACAACTGGTAATAACCACCGCAAGTATTGTCGATTGTCGACGAACTGTAGTATAGGGACGAAGGGTGCTTCTGACCAGAGCGACGGACATCCGGACCGGCGGAACCAGGTCGGCGACACCTGCGGCGGTAACCCGGAAAGGACGGGCATGGGGCTTTTCAGTGGAGTCGGCGTAGCGCTGGTCACGATCTTCGATCCCGACGGCAAGGTGAACTCGGAAGCCACCGGCAGGCACGCCGCCGACCTGGTCAGCCGGGGCATGAAGTCCGTGCTGGTCAACGGCACCACCGGTGAGGCCGGCAAGCTCACCGACGACGAGCGCACCGAGCTCCTCCGGGCGGTCAGAAAAGCGATCCCGGCCGGCATCCCCCTGCTGGCCGGAACCGGCGGCGCCTCCACCGAGGTCGCGGTCGGCCTCACCAAGGCCGCGCTCGACGCCGGCGCCGACGTGATGCTGGCCTATCCGCCGCCGGACTACAAAGACGCCACCGAGCTATGTGCGTTCCACGAGGCGGTCGCCAGCGCCTCCGACGGCAAGCCGGTCCTCGCCTATCACGTCCCGTGGGTGTCCTCCCCCGGCGTACCAGTGCAGGATCTGCCAAATCTGCCGATCGAAGGCATCAAGGACTCCTCCGGCAGCGCGGACCGGCTGCTCGACGAACTCGCGCACTACACCGGCTCGGTCTACGTCGGCTCCTCGGCCCTGCTGTCGCTGGCCGGGCCGATGGGCGGTGCCGGAGCGATCCTGGCGCTGGCGAACATCGAGCCCGAGCGCTGCGTCCTGGCCTTCGACGGCGATGGCGGCGCCCAGCGCGGGCTGGCGCAGGCGCATCTGGCGGTACGCGCGGGCGGACCGGCCAGGCTCAAGCAGCTGCTGGCCGAGCGCAGCGACTACCCGGCGACCAGCCGCCTGCCCTGACCGGCCTCAGGTAACGAGGCAGAAGCCACGAAGGATGCGTTCTTTATGCCAAAGATTTTGCGCGGGATCGCGGTGCCGCCGTTCAGCGATAATCCAGAAGATTTCGCCGATCTCGGTGTCGAAGTCGAGCAGGCCGGATTCGACGGTTATTTCCTCTGGGATCACATGGTGTTCTCTAATTCCGGTGATGGACCGCCGATTCTCGATCCGTGGCTGATTCTCGCGGTCGTGGCGACCAGGACCTCCAAGATCAAGATCGGGACGATGGTGACGCCGGTACCGCGCCGCCGTCCTTGGCAGCTAGCCAAGGAAACGGCGACGCTGGACCGATTCAGCGCCGGCCGCGTGATCCTGGGCGTCGGGATCGGCTCCCCCAGCTACGGCGATTTCGGCCTGTTCGGCGACCCGTCGGGCGAGCGGGAGCGGGCCGACCTGCTGGATGAGGGCCTGGACATCATGGCCGGGCTGTGGAGCGGCGAGCGGTTCGGCTACCAGGGCGAGAAGTACAAGATCGATCCGGTGCGATTCGCGCCGACGCCGGTGCAGCAGCCGCGGATCCCGGTCTGGGTCGCGGGCATCCTGCCGAACCGGCGGCCGATCGAGCGGGCGGCTCGGTGGGACGGTTTCGTCCCGATCCGGTATGACAGCACCGGGCTGGCCAGGCCGTCGGCCGCCGATTTCACGGAGGTGGGCGCGCGGATCGCGGACCAGCGCGGCAATCTCGCCGGCTATGACCTGGCGGTCTGGGCCGAGGTCGCCAAGCAGCCAGCCGAAGAGATCGGCGCCTACGAGCAGGCCGGCGCGACGTGGTGGATCGAGACCGCACGGCCAGAGCCGGACTGGTGGCCGGGCATCAAGAACCGAGTAGCCGCCGGAGTTTGACATCATGGCCGGGTGATGCAGGACTGGACGCGCGGCGTCGAGCGCGTGGCCGTGCTGACCGGGGCCGGGATCTCCACCGATTCCGGCATCCCGGACTTCCGGGGACCCAACGGCCTCTGGACCCGCAACCCGGCAGCCGAGCGGCTCTCGACCTACCGGGCCTACCTGGCCGATCCGGCTGTGCGGCGCCGATCGTGGCAGGCCCGGCTTGATCATCCGGCCTGGTCGGCCGAGCCCAACGCCGCGCACCTGGCCCTGGCCAGGCTAGGCGAGGCGATCGACACCGTGGTGATCACCCAGAACATCGACGAACTGCACCAGCGGGCCGGAACGCCGGCCGAGCGGGTGCTTGAGCTGCACGGAACGATGTTCGGCGCCGTGTGCGTCGGCTGCGGTGACCGCACCGCAATGGCCCAGGCTCTTGACCGGGTTCGCGGCGGCGAAGACGACCCGGCCTGCCTGGAGTGCGGCGGGGTACTCAAGTCCGCCACCGTCATGTTCGGCCAGCCGCTCGACCGGGCCGTGCTGGGGCGGGCGGTACGCGCGGCCGCCGACTGTGACCTGATGCTGGCCATCGGCAGCACGCTGACCGTCGAGCCGGCGGCGTCGCTGTGCGGGATCGCCGCCGACAACGGCGCGGCTCTGGTGATCGTGAACCGCGACCCGACGCCCTACGACGAACTGGCGACCGAGGTGATCAGCGAGCCGATTGGCACCTCGGTCCCCCGCATCGCGGCCGCGCTTAGCGCCTGATCTCAGCCGTAGTGTCGTAGTCCGCCGAATCCACATTCATCCGGCCGGCTCGCCTGATGCTGCGGCCCAGGCTCAGCACTATGGCCAAGAGGACCGGAGCCAAGACGACCGCAATAGCTATTTCCCCGATGTGACGCACGCAAGCCTCCTCACCGGGCATCTAAGCCTGGTAATTACAGCTTAAGCCAGGCGGCGTAAATTTCGGTTATGACCGCTGCCAACCATGACGTATTCGTGATCGGCGCTGGAGTCTGCGGCCTGAGTGTCGCTCTTGTCCTGCTCGATGAGGGCCTGACCGTTACGGTCTATGCCGCCGACCCACCGCACCGGAGCACATCCGCGGCGGCCGGGGCCCTCTGGGGAGCGCATCTGGTCGGAGCGAACGACCTGGTGCCCAGCTGGGGCGACAGCACCTTGACGCGACTCCGCGAACTTGCCGCGGACCCGGCGACCGGGGTCCGCGAGACCACCGGGCTGGCCGCCTCGCCCGACGAAGCCGCAGGCCGGCCCGGCTTTGCCGACGGCCTGCGCGACCTAGTGCCAGCCGAGTCCGCGAGCCTGCCCGCGGGCTACCGGACCGGCTGGCGGTACCGGGCACCGACCGTCGCCATGCCGGAGTACCTGGACTTCCTGGTCGGCGAGGTGGTGAGCCGCGGCGGCACGGTGACCATCGGCAAGCCGCTGAAGTCACTGGCCCAGGCCGAGCAGGTCTCGACCGCGCCGGTGATCGTGAACTGCGCGGGGATCGGCGCCCGCGAGCTAGCCGACGACGATGACCTGATCCCGGTCCGCGGTCAGGTCGTGGTGGTAGCCAACCCCGGCCTCACCGACTTCTTCGTCGGCGACGGCGAGGAACCCGGACATCTCACCTACATCTTCCCGCACGGTGCCACCGCCGTCCTGGGCGGAACCGAGCAGCACGGCAACGCCAGCCGTCAGGCCGACGCGGCGACCGCCGGCCGGATCCTCCGCTCCTGCGCTCGGGTCGAACCACGGCTGGCGGACGCGGTGGTGCTGACTCACCGGGTCGGCCTGCGCCCGGTTCGCCCCCAGGTCCGCCTGGACACCGAACTCCTGCCCGGCGGCCGCCACGTGGTGCACAACTACGGTCACGGCGGGGCCGGCGTCACGCTGTCCTGGGGCTGCGCTCAGTCGGTGCGCGATGAGGTGCTCGCGCTGCTGCGTTGATCTGAGGTAAGAATCAAGCCCAAGATCTTTTCTAGAATCCTGGAAAAATTGCGCGGAGTTTTTCCAAGTCGCTTGGCTTAGCCACCACGGCCGCCGGCGTGTGATCGGCGTCCATCCGGCCGTAGGCGAGCCGCAGCAGCGCCTCTCCAGGCATCGTGACCTCGGCGGTGTCGGCGTTGTCGCCGTCGCCCGGCCAGTCGCCCATGGTCACCGAGTCGGCCGCGGTCAGCAGGTAATCGCGCTCGGGAGCCGTCGTCTTGATCCTGGCCTTGACCGCCGGGTCCTGCGCTTTGCCCAGCCTCGGCGCCAGGAACTGCGGAACGTTGTCGATCAGCAACTCGACGGCGTTCTGCGACACAGCGGCGGCGGGGTCGAGCGTGACCGCGACATCCCAGGTGTGCAGGGCGTGCTCACCAAGCCGCATCCGGATCAGTCCGACCGCGTCCAGCATCATCATGCCGAAGAAGTCAAAGCTGATGCTGGCGAGTTCTTCGTCAGTGAGCTCAGCCAGAGCCTGGACGTACTGGGCGTCGGTCACGATGCCGGCCGCGGCCTGCTCGTCGGCGCTCATCGCGTTCCACCGGTCCCAGACCGGCTGGAAGGCATCCCGGCCGACTGGCTCGGACCTTCCGAGCGCGCCGGGCAGGTTCATCATCGCGATCTCGGCGCCGCTGCCCAGATGGGAAAGCACCTGGGCGATGCTCCAGTCCTTGCAGTACGACTTTCCGCCGAGCTGCTCAGGGCTCAGCGGCCCGACCAGGCCGAGCAGCCGCTCGTGTGACTGACGTAGCACGTCGATCCAGACGCGCGGGTTGGACTCCATGAGTTTGTCCGGCTCCATTCCCGATGATTGAACTTTCATCTAAGTTCGACCAGTCTGTCAGATCAGCGAAGGCAAGCGGGACGGGACCGGCACGTAAAGTAGGCCAAATGAAGATCGGATTCGGCCTGCCGGTATCGGGGGCGTGGGCAACCCCGGGCAATATTTCCTCGTTCGCCGTCCGCGCCGAAGAGGCCGGCTACGCCTCGCTGTGGACGTTCCAGCGCCTGCTCGTCCCCGACGGATCCGGGATGGATCCGGTTTATCGATGCGTCCTTGATCCGATGGCCGCGATGGCCTTTGCGGCGGCCGTGACCAGCCGGATCAGGCTCGGGGTCGCGGTCGTCAACCTGCCGTTCGTCTCCCCCATCTACCTGGCCAAACAGGCCGCCAGCCTCGACGTCTTGTCGGGCGGACGCCATGACCTGGGCGTGGGCCTTGGCTGGATGCCGGAGGAGTTCACCGCCAGCGGCGCCTCCATGGAGCGCCGGGGCGCGCGGGCGGAGGAGTACGTCGAGGTGCTCAGGACGATCTGGGGTCCTCAGCCGTGCGAGTTCAGCGGATCGTTTTACTCGGTGCCGCTCGGCTCTGTGCGGCCCGCGCCGGTCCAGCCGGGCGGGCCGCCGATCGTGCTCGGCGGAACCGCCGCCGCGGCGCTGCGCCGAGTCGGCCGGATCGCCGACGGCTGGGTCACCTCCAGCCGGGCCGACCTGTCCAGGATCGACGAATCGATCGCGGTGGTGCGGTCGGCGGCGATCCAGGCCGGGCGGGACCCGGGCGGGCTCCGGATTATCTGCCGCGGTGTCGTCCGCTCCGGCGAACCGGTCACCGGGAGCGACGGCCGGCTGCTGCTATCCGGCAGCAGCGCGCAGATCAGGGCCGACCTCGACTGGCTGGCCGCCGCCGGAGTGACCGAGGTCTTCCTCGACCTCAACTGGGACCCGCTGATCGGCTCCCCGGACGTCGAGCCGTCGGCAGCGACCGACCGGGCCTCGGCGTTGCTGGAGGCGCTGAAGCCGGCCGTTTAGCCCGATCCTTACCAAGATCATTTGCGGTCAGGATTCCGTAACGCCGGCGCAAGGCTTTTGCCGGTGGTCTTGACCGGCTCGTAACCCATTGTTAAGTTCCGCGCGTGTGCAAGCGTTCTCAGCAGGCCTGTGCCTGCTTGCGAAGTTGAGCGCATCCGATCGCAGCTGCGAACGAGAGGTGAGCACGTGCCAAACCGCTTGTCCCTGAACAGACGCTCCTGGGCGCTGGCCGGAGCCCCATTGCTGGCGGTCGCCAGCATGGCGGTCTTCGCCGCAGGCCCGGCCACGGCGCACGTGACCGCGAGGTCCGGCGCTACGCATACCGCCACGGCGAAGTCCGTCGTGCCGAACAAGATCAACATGCTGGACTGCAACGGCTGGAGCAAGAAGTACAAGTCGGTCAGCCCGACCTTCCGCGCGCACTGCGTCGACCCGAGAGGCAAGCCCAAGGGCGCCCAGTCCCCGTGGATCGTCGGCGGCAAGTCGTACAAGAACAACGGCCGGTTCATGGACAACGGGCACTACGTGGGCCACGACGAGCCGAGCGTGAAGTTCATCTCGTCCGCTTCCGGGTCAGGCAACACGATGACCTACTACATGCAGGTTCCGCACGATCCTGCCAATCCGGCGACCAACACCGGCAGCGTGATCGACTACGCCGAGCTCAGCCCAGCCCCGTGGTTCGGCCTTCCGCTGTGCGACCCGAAGTCCTATCCGGTGAACAAGTGCACACCGGACAGCGACAAGAACATCGGCGCCAACGTGAAGAAGGCGGCCGGCTCGGCGTTCATGGAACTGCAGTTCTACCCGCCGGGCTTCACCCCGTTCCAAGACGACGTGAGCTGCAGCCAGACTTTCTGGTGTGCGGCGATGACCATCGACAGCCTGGAGTCCCATTTCGGCTTCGGTGACATCAACCCGAACTGTCCAGAGCCGGTGAACTTCGCGTTCATCCAGCGCAACGGCGTGCCGACCGGACCGCCGAGCCCGCAACTGACGAACTTCCACACGTTCACCCCGAACAGTCATACGCTGCGGATCCACGACGGCGATGCCCTCCGGGTCGCGATCTCCGACCCGAAGGCCGGCTTCACCATCAGGATCAATGACCTCACCACGCATCAGCACGGCACCATGACGGCCAGCGCCAAGAACAAATTCATGAACACCGACGTCAAGTCCTGCAAGGGCACTCTGCACACGTTCCACGCCGAGTACAACTCGGCCAAGGCGAAGAACCAGGTGCCGTGGGCCGCGCTGCAGGGCGGCGTGCTGATGCAGCAGGAGACCGGCCACTCTGAGGTGTGCACCTCGCTGGCCAACAAGGACCCGATCAACCAGTTCGGCGTCTCCGACCCCAACGTCTTCGACAACTGCGTCGGCGGCAGCGAGGGCACGACGGACACGGGCGAAGGCCCATGTAACGCCACGACCGGCGTCTGCCAAGGCGCGACCACGGAAGGCACGACGGGACCGATCGCCTGCCCGAGCAATAACTTCGGCAGCGGCCAGTTGTGCGAGTTCTCCGACGGCTCGTGCATGCCGCAGGGCAGCCGGCCAGTGACGCTCAACGGGCAACCGGCAACGGAAAACTCGCCGGTCAACTTCTGTCAGGCCGGCCGGTTCCAGAACGGTGACCTGGACTTCGACGGCATTCCTTACCAGAAGGGCAAGTGGCCGAACGGATCGCCGAACAACCCGACCTCATTCAGATACGCGGGGCCATTCACAGCCTCCGGAGCCTCGTACCCGACGGTCCAGTTCGAGACGCCGGTGGGCGGCTCGGAGTTCCTCTGCAACATCTTCACCGGCCTGAACTGTGACACTCCGCCGCTCGGGGCGAAGTTCTACCCGTTCTGGACCCTGACCAACAAGGCGGCGGCCGGCCAGGGCATCGGCAACGTCTTCAAGGGCAAGGGCCAGTGCATCTGGAACTTCGGCGATGTCATTGCGGGCGTCACGACCAACAACCTCGGAAAGGCCGCGCAGTACGGCGCGCCGGCCGTGGCGGTCTTCGGCGGCACGCTCATCAGCAACCCGGCCAAGAATCCCGAGGTGACGGGCAAGTGCCCGGCGCTGAAGGACCCGACTCCGAGCCGTTGACCCTCTAGCGAGATGGCCCTGCCGCGAGCGTCGCGGCAGGGCCTCTTCGCGCTATCATCGCTTTCATGAACACCCAACCACGCCACGCTCAGGTGCCCGCCAAGGCTCAGGTTCCCGCAAAACCTGTGCTTGACGGCATCGAGGAAAACTGGTCGCGGGTTTGGGATAAGGAGTGCGTAGTACAAGTTTGACCGCACCAAGAGCCGTGGCGAGATCTACGCGATCGATACCCCGCCGCTTACGGCCAGCGGTTCACTCCACATCGGGCACGCCTTCTCCTACACCCAGACCGACCTCACCGCGCGCTTTCAGCGAATGCGCGGCAAAGAGGTCTTCTATCCGATCGGCTGGGACGACAACGGCCTAGCCACCGAGCGTCGGGTGCAGAACTACTACGGCATCAGCTGTGATCCGCACCTGACCTACGATCCAGATTTCATTCCTCCAGGCCCTGACCGGCCCAAGCAGGCAGCGCCGGTCCCGGTGTCGCGGCGGAACTTCATCGAGCTGTGCCGGCAGCTCACCGAGATCGACGAGCACGCCTATGAGCAGGCCTGGCGTCAGCTCGCCCTGTCGGTGGACTGGTCGACCAGCTACCGGACGATCAATGACGGCTGTTCGGCCGTGTCTCAGCGGGCGTTCCTGCAGGCCATCGCCAGCGGAGACGCCTACACCGCGCTCGCGCCGGTGCTGTGGGACGTGACGTTCGCCACCGCGGTCGCCCAGGCCGAGATCGAAGACCGGCCGATGCCGGGCAGCTACTGGCGGCTGGC
>Ga0134128_10011870_pt1 | contig 10394 bp, 7 predicted proteins | sample KB31754_FD_96462 | JGI IMG/M metagenome (GOLD analysis project Ga0134128, IMG submission 96462) | Terrestrial soil microbial communities with excess Nitrogen fertilizer from Kellogg Biological Station, Michigan, USA - KB3-175-4 | ecosystem: Environmental > Terrestrial > Soil > Unclassified ...
CAGCACGATCTGGTGGGGATGGCACGCGCCTTCGCCGACACCACAGGCTTCCTCGGTGACGAAATGATCATTGGGCGCCGCGTATTGCGGATATGCCTCGCGGAAATCGCGCACGCCCACGCCAAGCAAGGGGTGCGCGGCGACCATCTTCGCGGTCACGCGCCAGATGTCGATGCGCCCGCTACTGGCGTAATTGATCGCATGACGGCTGTCGTGCAACGCAGCGACGGTGCGATCCATGCGCTGGTCGAAACGTGAGGATGTTTTCCAGACGACGCCCATCGCCGCCGCGACGACGATGCAGGCTGCAAGAATCCAGGCCACGAATCGCAAGGGCGAGCGCGCTTCGACCCGGAAGAACGCCAGCAGCACCACGCCGTAGGTGATCCACGCCGCGCGCGAACCGGCCAAAAGGATCGGCACCAGCAGGAACAGCATCGCGACGATCAGTCCGCTGCGGCCGAAGCGCCGCTTCGCGGCCCACAGCACGAACGGCGACAGCGACGCGAGCACCGGGCCGAGTTTCAAATTCTCCGCACCGAAGATGCCGGAAATCCGTTGCGCGTCGGCATGGCCGCCCAAGCTGTAACCGGTCAACGCCTGCACCCACGCATCCAGCGCCCACAACGCCGCCACGATGCCGGTGGCGAGGCACAGCGCATTCAAGCGCGATTCGCGCCGCACCGCGAAGCACACATACACGCCAAATGGTGCGAAGCGGATATACGCCGCGGCACTGCTCCAGCTGCGCGCGGGATCGACCGCGCCTGGTGCCGAAATCAGCGCCGCCACGAAATACGCCGCCCACAGCCACAGCAGCAGCCGCGCGCCGGGGTGGCCGGTCAAGGCGCGGCGGTCGCGCACGAACAGCATGACCGTGCCCAACATGCAGATCAGCACACCCAATTCGCTGGAGCGCCCGAACGGCAACAGGAACACCACCAGCCAGATCGGGGTGAGCGGCGACAGCAGGACGACCTTCAGGCCAGCGCGCAGGGAAAATGCCACGGCGGGAACAATCCGGCGAAAGCGCGCATGCTAACGCGCGCAAGCCGTCATACGCGCGGCGTCGCCGCCAGCTCCTCGTACAACGCCAGCACGGCGGCCTGCATGTCCGAGAGGCGATAGCGCTGCAGTGGCGCGATCGGTGGGGCGCGCCCCAGCAGCTCGGCCGCGCGCACGATCAGCTTGTCGATGTCGCCGGCGGGCACGCGGCCGGCGGGATAAAGCTCGGCCAGCAGTTCGCCGGCACCGCCGTGCGCGTACCCGAGCACCGGACGGCACAGCGACAGCGCCTCGACCACGGTACGGCCGAAACTTTCGGGCTTGTTGGAAAGCTGCAGTACCAGCTCGGACACCGCGAAGACGTCACGCACGTCGTTGCGCGGCGGCGAAAACACGACCCAGTCGGCAACACCGCGCTCCTTTGCCAGGGCCTGCATTTCCCCGAGATAAGCCTCGCGGCCGGATTCGACGATGCCCAGCAGCAGCAGGCGCGCCTCGATGCCGCGTTCGCGCAGGCCGGCGAGCAATGCGATCGCATCGGCGTGGCCTTTCAGACGGGTACCGCGTCCCGGCAGCGTGAGCAGCGGCGCACCCGCGAGCTGCGGGAACTCCGCGAAGAAACGCGTGCGCCACGTATCCTCGGGCCTATACCCATAGGGAAACGCTTCGGGATCGATGCCGCGCGGGATCACGCTGAGGCGGGTGGCATCGACGCGCGGGTAATGGCTGAGCACGAAGTCGTGCACCGTTTGCGAAACCGTGATTACCCGGTCGCCGCGGGTCATGATGCTGCTCCAGCGCCCGGGCGTATTCAGTCCATGCACCGTGGTGACGAAACGCGGCCGGGGGTGCACGCCGCGCAACGCGTGCCACGCCAGCCACGCGGGAACCCGCGAACGCGCGTGCACGATGTCGGGCGCGATCTCCGACAGTATCCGGCGCAGGGGACCGATCCGCGCCAGGCTGCGCAGCGATTTGGCACCGATGTCGAGCGTGACGTGCTCACCGCCCTCGCGTTCCAGCCGCTCGACCATGCGGCCGCCCGCGGAAACCACGATCGAGCGATGGCCCGCCGCGACCAGCGCGCGCGAGACTTCCAGCGTGGAACGCTCGGCGCCGCCGTTCTCCAGTGCAGGCAGCAGCTGGACGACGGTCAAAGGGTGCGGCGTGATGGCAGGTTCGCTCACGAATTCCTGCGTGACGGCAGCAGCGGGCATGCCTTTGTTCCTTGCAAGAATCGCGCCCGCGGCCGGCGAATGCGCGTTCCCTGCCGCTTCCGGACGTCTCAGGTTTCGGCGCGCTTCAGGATGTACTCCGCCCCGCAATACGGGCACACCGTGGTGCCACCATCATCGACGATGGGCAGGTAGATGCGCGGGTGCGAATTCCACAGCGTCATCTCCGGCAACGGGCAGGCCAGTGGCAGGTCCGCCGCAGTCACTTCGTAGCGGCGCTTGGCGTTGGCGGGTTCACCCACGGGATAGGAAGGAGCCGGCTGGGGAGGCATGCTTGGAATCCATTGGACCGTTGTGGATCAGGCCGCGCCACCAGGCGGCGCCGGCTTGAATGAACGTCGATTCTAGCGCAGCGCGCGTTGCAGACCGTCAGCTTGCGCGCGACGTCACATCCAGCGAGACCGACTCGACCCCGGCCACCCCGCGCAGCGCATCGGCCAGCGGGCCCAGCGCGCCGCGATCAAAGCCGCGTTCGAACTCGACCGTCACTTCGTCGCCATCATCCGGAATGCGGCGCGTGACGATCGTGCTGGCGGGCAGGTCGCGCGCCGTCAATACCTGCTCGATCGCGGCCAGCGAGGCACGCCCGGCGAAATTCATGCGCACCTGCGGCAGCGTCTTGCGTTTCGCAAAGCGGCGTTCGAACGGTTTCAGTGCCGCCAGGATCACCCACGCCACCGCAGTCGCGATCACCGCCGCGACGTACATGCCGCCGCCGACCGCCAGCCCGATCGCTGCCACCGTCCACAGCCCGGCGGCCGTGGTGAGCCCGCGGATCACGTTTTCGCGGTGCATGAACATGATGGTGCCGGCGCCGAGAAAGCCGATGCCGCTGATCACCTGCGCCGCGACCCGGGAAGGGTCGAGCACCACGCTCGGCCAATGCTTCAGCACGTCGAAAAAACCGAACGCGGAAACGATCATCGCCAGCGCCGCGCCGAGGCACACCAGCATGTGCGTGCGCAAACCCGCCGCCCAGGTGTGGCGTTCGCGGTCGAAACCGATCACCGCACCCAGCGCGGCGGCGAGCAGCAGGCGTACCGCAATTTCCCAAGTCGGCAGCATGGTCGAATCCGCGATCTCCAGACAGGCGAAAGTTTATCCGCGGCGTCGCGGGGCTGCTGGAAACCGGCCGGCGATCTAACGATGGATCCGCGCGGATCACGCGGCGCTGATCCGCGCGAGCGAGTGCGGGCGTATCCGGATTGTCGATAAAGCGAAGATGCGCGCAGCACTTTCGCGACAAAATGAAATCGCCCGCATAATCACACGACCTTTCCGGCGCGAACCCGATGCCACACCCACCCCATTCCGCCTGGGTCATCAGCGACGGCGCCGCCGGCAACGAACGCCAGGCGCTGGCGCTGGTGTCCGCGCTGGACGTATCGGCGCGCGTCATGACTCTGCCGTTGCGCGCGCCATGGGCGTGGTTCGCTCCGCGCCGCATTCCGGGCGGGCGGCTGGCGCTCAGCGACCGTGATCGCGCGGGATTCGAAGCGCCCTGGCCCGACATCGCGATCGGTTGCGGGCGCAGCGCCGCGCTGCTGACGCGGATGTTGCGCGACCTGTCGGACAACGATTGCTATTGCGTGCAGATCCTCGACCCGCGCATCGACCCGCGTCACTGGGACGCGGTGATCGCCCCGCGCCACGACCGCCTCGAAGGCGCGAACGTCCTGCACACGCTGGGCTCGCTGAATCCGATCGACGACGCATGGCTGGCCTCGGGCCGCAACGCGTTTCCCGATTTCGAGGCGTTGCCGCGCCCGCGCGTCGCTTTGCTGGTCGGCGGTCCGCGCCGCGGCATCGAATTCGACGAACGCCTGTCGCAGCGTTTGATCGAAACCGTGCGGACGGCGGCACAAGGCGGCAGCGTGCTCGCGACCGCTTCGCGGCGCACGCCATTTGAATTCACTGCACAGCTGGGCGCTGCCCTCGCGGATTTCCCGGGCACGTTCTGGACCGGCGAAGGCACCAATCCTTATCCGGGCCTGCTCGGCTGGGCCGATCGCATCGTGGTGACGCCCGATTCGGTGAACATGCTTTCCGAAGCGTGCGCCGCCGGCGTACCGGTGCATACGGTCACCACCGCACCGTTGCCGGAAAAAATCGCGCGCTTCCACGCTGCGTTGCGCGAACGCGGACTGCTCACCGAGGTGGGCGAGACACGCACTGCGGTGGCACCGCTGCGCGAGACGCAGGCGATCGCGGCCGAGTTGCGCGCGCGCATGGCGGCACGCGCGACGTAGGGCGGGTTTCAACCCACCGGCTCAACAAAGCGGGGCAAGACTCCTCACGGCGGGTCAAGACCCGCCCTACGGCGCACGCGCGATGCAGGGCGGGTTTCAACCCGCCGACGGATCATCCGGCGCCGAAGTCGAAACCGGCGCGGCGCGCCACCTCCAGCACCTTCGCGCAACGCGCATCCAGCACCAGGTCGCGCGACACCACCCGATGCTCCCCCGCGAGGGTCGCCGACAGCGCGCGCGCCAACAATTCCGCGTGCGCCATCGCCAGTGCACCAACGTCTTCGGCCGGCAGCACGCCAGCCTCCGCGCAGGCTGCGAGCAGGCCGCTGGTGTCGGCATGCACGACGAGCGACGGGTGTGCATGCGCGTGCAACAACGCCATGCCTTGCAGCAGAAACTGGATGTCGAGGAGCGCACCCGCGCCCTGCTTCAAATCCAGCGCACCGCCATCGGACCGGTCGCGCTGCTTGCGCCATTCCGCGCGCATCCGGCAGACATCGGCGATCACCTGCGCGCGTTCGCGCGGTTGGCACAGCACGTCGCCGCGTTCACGCGCGAATGTGCCGCCGAGCGCCACGTCACCGGCGACCGCGCGCGCGCGCACCAGCGCCTGCTGTTCCCATGTCCATGCGCGTTCGCGCTGATACGCGATGAACGCGGACAGGCTCGCGACCAGCAGCGACTTGCCGCCGTCGGGACGCAGGCGCGTGTCGACTTCATACAATCGGCCGCCGCGCGTCGGCGCCGAAAGCCAGTGCACCACGCGCTGCGCGAGCCGCGCGTACCAGCGCGCGCCATCGAGCGGACGCGGACCGTCGCTGGCGGCTTCGCCGCGCGCCGCGTCGTACACGAATACCAGGTCGAGGTCCGAGTTGAACCCCAGTTCGGATCCGCCAAGGCTGCCGTAACCCAGCACCGCGATGCCATTGCCTTGGCCCGGCAGGCGACCGTGTTGCGCGACCAGTTCACGCTCCGCCAGTTCGAGCACCGCGCCGACCACGGCGTCCGCGAGTTCCGCCAGCGCGCGCGTGGTCGCGACCGCACCCACGGCGCGATCCCGAAACGCCAGGCCGGTGCGCATCCGGTAACTCCCGCGCCATTCGGCGATCGCGGCCAGTACTGCCTCGGCATCGCCTGCCGCCTGCACGGCGGCGAGTTGCTGCGCCAGTTCCGCGCGCATGTTGGCCACGCCGTGCACGAGATATTCCACCCGCGGTGCCAGCACGTCGTCGAGCAACAGCGGCTGCGCGATCACGCGTTCGGCGAGGAACGCACTTTCCGCGCACAGCGCCGCCACGCGTGCGCGCGCCGCCGGCTGCTCCTGCAACAACGCGAGATAAGCCGAACGCCGCGCCACCGCCTGCACCAGTCGGCACAGTCGCACCAGCGCATCGGCCGGCGAGCCGGTTGCCGCCGCAGCCTCGATCAACGCCGGCATCAGGTGTTCGATGCGGCGCGCGCCACGCGCGCTGAGTCCGTGCACCGCGGCCACCTGGCGCAATGCGTCCAGGCAGGGTTCGGGCGGCGTGAAGCCGGCGGCCTTCAGCATCGCGTTTTCAAGCCGGTCCTCGCGCACGTGCCGCCACAGCCGCGCGCCTTCCCTGGCGGGCACTTCGTCGCCTTCGCGCGGGTCCGAGGCATCCTCGGGGCGCAGCACGTCCGCGAAGATTGCCGTGACCTTTTCGCGCTGGCGGTTCAGCGCGTTGGCCAGCGCCGGCCAATCCGGCTGGTCCAGCGATCGCGCGAGGCGTTCGCGCTGCAGCGGGTCGGCCGGCAACACGTGGGTCTGGCGGTCGGCGAACATCTGCACGCGGTTTTCCAGTTGCCGCAGGAACAGATACGCCTCACGCAATTCGCGCGCGCGCGTCTGCGAGATGTAGCCGCGCATGGCGCATGCCGACAGCGCGGCCAACAATCCACGGGCGCGCAAGCTGGCGTCACGCCCGCCGCGGATCAACTGCTGCAACTGCACCGTGAACTCGATTTCGCGGATGCCGCCGGCACCGAGTTTCAGGTGATCGGCCAGGTCGCGCCGCGCGACTTCGGTGTCGATCAGCGCTTTCATGTCGCGCAATCCCGCCAGCGCGGTGTAATCGAAATAGCGGCGGTACACGAACGGACGCAGGGTTTCCAGCAGCCGGTTGCCCGCGGCGATGTCGCCGGCCACCGGGCGCGCCTTGATCCACGCGTAGCGTTCCCAGTCGCGTCCCTCGCGCTGGTAGTACTGCTCCATCGCCGCGAACGAAGCGGCGACCGGCCCGGAATCGCCGAAAGGCCGCAGGCGCAAGTCCACCCGCGCGGCGATGCCATCGGCCGTCGCCTCGGCCAGCAGGCCCACGAACTCCCGCGCGACGCGCGTGAAATATTCGGCGTTGTCGAGCGGACGCGCGCCGTCGGTCGCACCCGCTTCGGGGTACGCCAGGATCAGATCGACGTCCGAAGAAAAATTGAGTTCTCCGCCACCCAGCTTGCCCAGCGCGAACACCACCAGCGCCTGCGGCACGCCCTCGGCGTTGCGCGGCGTGCCGTGGCGCGCGCGCGCCTTGCTTTCCGCGTGCCGCAACGCGTGCACGATCAGCGTCTCGTACAGATCGGTGGTGCCGGCCAGGGTGTCGGCCACCTCGTCGAGCCCGTTGACGTCGCGAAACACCAGCCGCACCGCTTCGGCGCGGCGGAAGCGCCGCAATGTCGCGATCACGTCCCGGCCTGCGCGCGCGAGCCTGCCGGCACGCACCGATGCGTGCGCGGAATCGCGCAGGCGCTCCAGCCCGGCGGCGGTGAGCAAGGCGGGGTCGGCGCGCAGCGCCTCGAACGCGAAATCGCTGGCCAACAGCAATCGGCACACGCGTTCGCCGACCCCGGCGTCGTCGTGCATCACCACGCCGGCCGCACGGCAGCACGCGGCCAGTTCGGCATAACGTTCGGCGACCAGATGTTCGAGTGGGGATGTCAACGGCGACATCCATTCATTATGCGGTCGCCCGTGATCGCCGCGCGGCCGGGCAGCCGGCGACGTGATGCGCCGGGTGGGGCAGGGTCAAAATGGCCTCGCATCGTCTGGGCCTCCGCGAACCTTTCCGGGGCCGGCGGGTCAACGTCCGAGGCTCTGAATCGTTCATCCGGAGTCGGTTACGCTTTCCGATCATCTTCCACGTGCCGCCCGCATGGCATCTGCCGCACTCCACGACGCCGGACGACATCCCGCCGCTGCACGCGTTGCGCTGATCGTGGCGCTCGCGGCCGCGTTCGTGCTGTGCACCGCACGGCTGGACGGATTCCCCGACACCGTGCCGAGCGCGTTGTGGCATTACCCGGCTTGGGTCGCATGGTGGAACGCGCCATGGCGGCTGGTGTGCAACGCGCTGCCGGGCCTGCTGCTGGCCTTTGCGCTGCTGACCTGGACGCGTCGCGCGGTCTGGTCGTTCGCGCTGGCATTCGGCGTGCAGGCACTCATCTACTGGGTGAACGCGCTGAAGGTACAGAACCTCGCGATTCCGCTGATGCCCGCGGATTTCCGCATGCTGGGCCAACTCAAACACGGCGGCGCCGAACTGCTCTCGGGTTACCTGCCGCACATCGCGCTGCTGATCGTGGTGGCGATCGTCGTGATCGCACTGCTGGTGGCGTGGTTGCGCTTCGAACCGCCGGTCTGGCAGAAGCGTCCACGGCGCTGGCGCGCAGTCGCCTCGGTGTTGCTGTTTGCGGCGCTCATCACGCTGGTCGGCGGCGTGCCGTTCTGGCGTGGCATTTACAACCAGAAGCTGCTCGGCATGCAACCGTGGTCGCCCATCGCGACCCGCCAGCATGACGGGCTGATCGGGTCGCTGCTGATGTTCCACCTGCAATTCGGCGCGCAGCACCGCAAGGCGGACGTGCCCGCCGCGCTCGCCCTGATGGCGCGCTACGAACCCGAGCTCTCCGCACAGGCTTCGCCGCCCGCCGCCGGTGATGCGCAGAAACCCGACATCGTGGTGATCCTGTCCGAATCGTTCTTCGATCCCACGATCATGAACGGGTACCCGCCCGGCACGGACCTAACGCCCAATCTGCATCGCCTCGAGCCGCACGGCACGTCCGGCTGGCTGCACGTGCCCACCTTCGGCGGCGGCACCATCCGCACCGAGTTCGAAGTGCTGACGGGGCTGTCGCTGCGCTACTTTCCGGAGGTCCAGTTTCCGTACCTGCAGATCCACCAGAAGCGGATTCCCGGCATCGTGCGCCTGCTTGACGGCGACGGTTACACCACGCTCGCGGTGCACGGCAACGATCCCGGTTTCTGGAATCGCAGCACGGCGTTCAAGGAACTCGGCTTCGGCAAGTTCGTGTCGATCGCCAATTTCCCGCCCGACGACGCGATCAACGACGGCAAGTACATGTCGGACAAGTCCTTCACCGACGAACTGCTGCGCCAGCTGCCGGATTCCGGTCCGCCGCGCTTCGTGCTGGGCATCAGCATCGAGGCGCACGGACCCTACGACCAGAATCCCGGCATCGACACCCGGGTGCGCGACGCCCTCCCGGTTCCAAAGGGCGTCACCGACCCGCAGGCCAAGCTGGAACTGCAGAACTACATCTACCACATGCAGCACGCCGACCAGCAGCTCGGGCGGCTGATCGACACGCTGGCTCAGCGCAAGCGGCGCACCGTGGTGCTGTTCTTCGGCGACCACCTGCCCGCGCTGGTGCCCGCGTTCCAGCAGGCGGGCTTCAAAAATGGCCAAGGCTTCCTTACCCAAGCCGTGCCGTACATCCTGATCGACACCGCGCACATGGACCGCGCGGTGCGGCAGAACGCGGCCGCGTGGGAATTGCCGGGCATGCTGCTGAAGCAAGCCGGGGTCGGCAACGATGCGTACTTCGCGCTCACGCGGCTGGTGGCACCGGACCTCGTGGGGCTCACCCACGCGCCGGACGCACCGGTGTCGCCCGAGAACGCGCAGCAGCAGCAACTCGACGAGGGCATGCGCAACATCGCCGACCTGCGGCTCAAGAACAAACTCGACAAGCTGTGGCAGACAGCCGCCGCGATGGCGCAGCGGGCGCCCGCCACCGCGGGAGCCCTGCCGGTAACGCACAGCCTTCAATAGCCGGGATTCGCCCGCACACGGCGGAGCACCCGGATTGCGCTCCGCTGCATTGGGTCATGGGCCCAGGCGGTGCTATGCCGTCGTGGCGGGGCAGACGTTCGCCAGCGTCGAGATGCCCAGCGCCCAGGTTTCCACCTTGATGCGCGCGATCGGGCGACCGTCGTAGGCGTTCACCAACTGCCAGTGGCGCGGACCGAGTTTCTGCAGGTCGATGCGGCACTCGGCCCAGTGGCGGAACACGCCATTGGTCAGGTAGCGAATGGTGAGCGAGCCATGGCCATCCTGCGACGCGATGTTTCCGCGCAGGAAGATCGCCTTGACGCCCTGCCCCTGTCCCAGCACCACCCCGTCATGGCTTTCAATGCCGGCCAGCGGATAGACCTGCGATGTCGCGTCGGCCGGATCGCTCCCGGCGTTCGCGCTGGTTTCCACGGAGATGCCGCTGACGGTGGCGTCGCTCACCATCAGGTTCATGCGGCTGACGCTGGCATCGCGGTCATTGGTGATGACCGCCAGCGGCACCGCAGTGGTGCCCGCCGGCAGTGGCAGCGTGGCGGCGGACGCAACGCCGCCGGCCAACAGCGTGAAGGCAAGAACAGACGCGAGACCAAACAGTTTCATGGAACGTGTACCTGGGATTCAGTGGAGAAATGCGGCAACGAAAGTGCGTCGCGCACGGCCGCGTACGCGCGACGGCCATCGGAATGGCACGTGGCTTCCATGCATCGGGGATGCCCATTGGGCGGGGAACGGGGAGCAGCGGCTCCAGCGCGAAACGCGCGACAAGAAAGATCGGGCCAAAGGCCCTGATTGCTGCA
>Ga0134128_10011872_pt1 | contig 10394 bp, 7 predicted proteins | sample KB31754_FD_96462 | JGI IMG/M metagenome (GOLD analysis project Ga0134128, IMG submission 96462) | Terrestrial soil microbial communities with excess Nitrogen fertilizer from Kellogg Biological Station, Michigan, USA - KB3-175-4 | ecosystem: Environmental > Terrestrial > Soil > Unclassified ...
CCACGCAGCACCTCCACTCGCTCCAGATCCAGCAGATCCAGGGCGGAGCCCGCGAGTGACCCCTGATACACATCGTCGATGTAGATGCCCACACCCGGGTCGGTGGTGTAGATGAAATCGTTGGTCTCCACACCCCGCATGCCGATCATCGGCGTCGGTCCGTAGGCCGTCCCCTGTGGGCGGATGTTCGCATTCGGAATGACGTTGCCCAGATCCGTGACGTTGTCCAGACCCTGCTGTTCCAGCTGCTGTCCGCTGACAGCAGTGATGGCCAGGGCGGTGTTCTGCAGATTCTCCCGTCGGTACTGCGCCGTCACGACGACCTGCTGCAGGGCATCACCGTCTGAAGGTTGCTCATCCGCCGCCCAAGTCGTCACGCTGGCTGCGAGACTCATGACGGTGCACAGCACCGATGAAGCGGCCGTGCTCTTGCTCCGGCGCGCTGCGGACGTGGCGGCGCGCGCGACGTATGTCGCATCCTCTCTCATTGAAATCTCCCCCCAGTGCGTAAGCCGTGAACGCTGCGCAGGATTCGACCGTTCGCGAAAACAGGGGAGTCCGCGGCGCGCAGTGTCGGCCTATCGGTGCTTGTGTCGTCGACGGATGCTATCGAGGCCCTCGGTGCGTGGCAGTCCATGCACCTGAGAAGGGGAGTTCCATTCCTGACACCGTAGCTCGAGCGGACCGCTTGCCAGACAGGGGTGTCATTTCCGGGATGCCTGTACGTGTTTTTGATCGCCCCGAGGCGCACCAGGCTCTCGCCGCTCGCAACGATTGTCTCTTCGGCAGAACGGAGGCGGCGCCCGCTGTCGCGCGCAGTGACCCCCACGACGGAGGACCAGTTGATGCGACAGGCGTTCCAACATGCCTGCGCCCCGGGGTTGTCCGCCCTTCAGGCTTGCAGATTCCTCACGGAATCGAGCACCGCGCGTTCGGCTTTGTCAGGATCGGCCACTACGCGGCTGCGATCCGCGAGCAGCATGGTTTCGCGTGTGTTCGGATCGTAAACGGGCCACTGGGGCAGTCCGCTGCGGGACGTATTGGGACTGCCGGTCCGCGCAAAAGCCATCCATGCCTCGCACATCTGCCCGGAGAGTGTCACGGGACTCTCGCCGGGTCCGATCATGTTGCGCGCACGCTCGATGTTGTGGAACACGAACGGTACCTCGAGCGAGTGCATGCTGCGCAGTCGTCCGCCGAGGATCGGCGTTTCCCAATCAAACCGGTAACGATAGACCGGTGCGGCATGCTGTGCGAACTTGCGCTCGCAGATGTCGATCGTCCACTGCATCGTCGGATAGTCGGTGGCGATGCGGATGTACAGATCGCTCGCGGAGTACTTGGGATAGATTCGCCGATAGCCGTCCAGTACCGACTCGGCTCGGTCGTGGAGCAGGAACGCAAGGCGCTTTCGCAGGCCCGCCTCGTCGAGGCTGAAATCGCTTTCCGCGGCAAACAGCGTGATCTCGTGGTGATTGCTGCCGATCAGGATCGGCACGTCGGCGTGCACCGGGCTGGCGACAGGATAAAACGGGTGCATGGGCAGGTCGCTCGGATCCAGGACAGGAGAGAACGGCATGGGCAATCCGGGCACCGGCGGAGGGAGTTTGGCGACCACGGCGAAGTAGGCGGCGAGCAGCCGCTCAGCCGCTACCTCTTGCAACTGCTCCGGGTTGGCGACCTGCAGTTCCTGCAACAGCAGCTGCGCGTGCCGGTTCGCGTCCGCACGCTCCAGCATCTTCACTCCCGGCCCGCTCTCGATGATCGCCCGATGAAACAGGCCTCTCGAGGGTGGACAGGCGAGCAGCATGGAAACTTTCTGGCCGCCGCCGGACTCTCCGAAGATCGTCACGCCTCCCGGGTCGCCGCCGAAGCGCTCGATGTTCTCCCGCACCCAGGTGAGCGCTGCGACGATGTCGAGCATGCCTGCGTTCCCCGAATGCGAGAAGCGCCGGTCGCCGAAATCTGCGAGGTTGCAGTACCCGAACACGTTGAGGCGGTGATTGATCCCCACGCAGACGAGGTTGCCCCGCCGGGCAAGGTTCGCCCCGTCGACGACAGGATCCGACGCCGAGCCGCTGATGAAGGCGCCGCCATGCAGCCAAACCATCACGGGACGTTTGCCGCCATCGTTCAAGCCCTGCGTCCAGACGTTCAGGAACAGGCAATCCTCGCTCTCGGGAAGCTTCGGCCGCGCCGGCCCCGGGGGAATATGCGCAGCCAGCGTGCGAGGCGCGGCGGGATGGGGATTGCTTTGAATACAGGAATTGCCGTAGCTCGAAGCCTCCTGTATTGCAGTCCAGGGCTGCGGCGCCTGCGGCGGCATGAAGCGGTTCGGACCACCGGTCGGGGCGCCGTAGCGGATCCCCTTGAAGACGAACACGCCCTGCTCGACTGCACCTCTTATCTTGCCGTACTGTGTCTGAACGATCGGCGCCTCGCTGCCGTACGCGCTCGCCGACCGCAGCGCCGGCACCACAGAGTCGACTACGGCACTGCTGACGAGCAGTCCGGTGCTGCGCAACAGACGCCGTCGGTCCGGATCACTGCAAGTGCGATCGATCATCGCGATCTCCTCACTGAGCTGCCGATCAGAAGTTGCGGCGCAACGTCGCCAGCCATTCGCGCGGCGGGCCCGGCTGGCCTTGATCGATGAACGTGGGCGCGGTCGAATTCAGGTTATTGATATAGTAGAAGCGATCGGTGAGGTTCGTCACCGCAACGGAGGCCTCCCAGCCGTCCTTCGGCGAGCGCCACGTCAAATGAGCGTTCGCCAGTGTTCGACCGCCTACCCGGCCGAGCGCGGTATTGCTGATGTCGGTGTAGAACCCCGCCTGATATTGTGCGTCGAGGCGCGGGACCAGCGAGCCCTTCGACCCCAGCGGGATGTCGTACTGGATCGCGAGGCTCGCCATTCGGTCCGGTGCGTAGGGTTCCTGAGTAGCGAGCGACACCCCGGCGATGGTCGCGGCCGATTGGTTGATGGAGGTCAACTTGAAATCCAGGTAGCTCAGCGAGCCGTCGATCTCGAGCCCGCCGACCGGGTGCCATTCCCATTCCGCCTCCACCCCCTTGATGTCGGCGGATCCGACGTTGACGGGCGTCAGGTTGTAGATGCTCAGGACCGCTCCATTGACGATGGTCGGGCTCGAGTTGATGAACAAGATGTCGGTGTACTTGCTGTAGAAGGCGGAGACATCGAGCCGCAGGTGACGATCGAACAGGTCGCTCTTGAGGCCGATCTCCGCCGAGCGCAGCGTCTCGGGCTTGAACGGGACTTCCTGCTGCGGGATGAACGGACGCGGATTGACGCCGCCGCCCCTGAAGCCCGTGGAATACTGCGCGTAGGTCATGATGGTGGGCGTCCACTGATACTGCACACCGGCCCGATAATCCGTGTGACTTCCGGAGTACGTGCCGGTCGTCCCGTTCAAGGCCCCGACCGGGTTGTAACTGGGAAGAGCGGTGTCGTAGGGATTGAGGCGCTGGAATGTGTAGTCCTTGGATTCCGAGGTGTAACGCGCGCCGGCGAGAATACTGAAGGCGCTCGAGACATTGAGCACCCCGTGCAGGAAGCCCGAGCGGCTCTTCGAGGTGATCGGATCGACCCCGGTGAACAGCGTCTCGGAGATCAGCCCTGGGGAGAGAATCTTCACGCCTCCGAACAGCGCCTCTTCATCGTAGTAGTACCCACCAGCCGTCCAGTCAAGCATGCCGAACGAGGTTCCGTTGAAGCGGATCTCCTCCGTGAACTGATGCTCCGACCAGGTATCGCGAAGCATCTGCGTGGCGTACGGCGAGTCGCCCGTCTCACTCGAGAACGCCCCCTTGAACCGCAGATAGCCGGTGATGGCGGTCAGAGAGTACTGCTCAGCCAGCTTCCAGTTGAGTGAGTCGGTGATGCCGTAGTAATCCATTGGGTTGACCGTGGGGATCGTGAGGCCGGCATGAGTGCCGGCGCCCGGCTGGCCGTTGTAGATGGCCGGATCCGTGAAGCCGAGATTCCCGTAGGTCGCATAAGTGGTATATGACGTCGGTCCCGTAATGAATTGCGAGCCACCTCCCGGAACGAGGCGCTGCCCGTTCGGCAGCGTTTGCGTGTTCGCGGAATAGAGGAGCTTCAGGGGTGGCACCTCCGAGCGATCGGCCGTGACGCTGGCGATCAAATTGTTCTCGATCGCGTCGGTGGGCAGCCAGCGAAGCGCGAAGCGCGCGGCATGCAGGTCCTGACCACCTTCCGTGCCGAGCTTGCAGCCCGGCAGCAGTCCGCCCTGATAGATGCCGGAGGAGCTCTGCGTCACACAGCCGTAGTCGAGCTGCGTCATGTATCCATCCGCGTGCTTCGACGTGCCCGACACACGGACGTAGAGCTTGTCCGCGATCAACGTGAAATTGGCGCCAGCGCGCAGGTTGATCCGGTTGAAGTCCCCGTAGCCCGCCTCGGCATAGCCATCGGTGTCGTCGCTCGGTTTCTTCGAGTAGAGCTTGATGGCGCCGCCGATGGAGTTCTTGCCGGCGAGGGTGCCCTGCGGACCTCGCAGGACCTCGACGCGGTCGAGATCCGTCAAGTCGAGATCCGAGCCGAGCATGAGCCCGTGATAGACGTCATCGATGTAGATGCCGACGCCCGGCTCCAGACCCGGGTGCCCGTCGCTTTGACCAATACCGCGGATGAACGTCTGGGCGACCGGTCCGAACGTGCCGGCTCCGAGGGTGATGTTGACATTCGGGGCAACACCGTTGAGGTCGGTGACGCTGGATACGGAACGCTCATCGAGCTGCTGCCCGGTCATGGCGGTGATCGCGATCGGGGTCGACTGCAAGCTCTGCTGGCGGAACTGCGCAGTCACGAGAACTTCCTCGAGCTGGGTATCGCCGGCGGCGGTCGCCTGGTCAGGAGGCGCCGCATGGGCCGCCAGCGCCCACTCGATCGTGGAAGCGGCCAAAGCCACCGGGAAGCCAGTGTGTGCGCTGATCGAGCGCAACCGCTCCACGCGGCTCGTGCGAGAACGACCGGCAGGTGCTTGCGAACAACGATCTATCCTCGTCATGCGACCCCCTGATAATTGTCGAGTGGATCAGTTGAGCAGCGGGATGTCTTTGGCCGGCTTCCCTCGTGGAATGGCACGCAGGTAGGCGGCGATCGCCGCGATCTGCGAGTCCGTGAGCACGGAGGGTGCATAGACCGGCATCCGTCCCGACGACGTGCGCACCTTCGCTTGGATCGCTGCTTGCGGCAGGGGGTTCGGCGCGAGCCGCGGCCCCGCGGCGCCGCCTCCTGCCCCGGTCGTCCCGTGACATTCATAGCAGCCATACGCGAGGTACAGCCGACCGCCTTCGACAGGGTTCCCGTCCGGCTCAGTGGCGGGCGCCGTCAGCGATGCGGCCAATGAAAACAGGAGGAAGCTGACTGCCCGCGCGCTCATCGCTCACCGTCCTTGGGAAATCACATCGACCAGGGCGGGCTCGCCGCGTTTGACAACGGCTACGGCGCGCTGCAGGGCTGGGCCGAGGTCGTGCGGATCGGTGATTGGGCCTTCGCCGACGGACGCCCCGGGCAGGGATTCCAGATCGGACTCTGCCATGTACTTTATTGCATGACCGTGGGTTGCAGCGCCGCCAGTGGTTGGAAATGCGATGGTTGCCAAAGCAACCATGGTGGCCCTCGTGAGGGCCGGCAGGAATGGGCGCCCGTGGAACGGGTCGTTCCACTCTCGACAACCTAAACGACAGAGCGATGTTGCACTACAGTCCACCTGCCGGTGGACCTGCGATGCCCATGCGAGTCTGCCTCGCCCCTCGGAGGGTCCGGGTGGGGTCGCGTCCACTGATGACTGGGACGAACGACATACATGCGGCAGCGCCGCAAGACGCTCCTTTGACGGACATCCCGTTCGACAGATATCCACCCCGCCGCAGCCAACACCTGGCCCAGCGTGCCAAACCCTAATCCCCGCTCAACACCGCCGCCAGATATCAATTTTGGAAGGCGGTGTTCCAGCAGTGAGACCGCTAACACGCCTCTGAACCGCTACTCTCCAACATCCGAGCAGGCCTCGGATTTGCCATCGAACAACAATGAGGGGGGAGCTCATGTCTGCGAATCGTCCCATGGCGTCCTGGGCGGGCGCCCTGTTGTCCGCAGGTGTGCTGCTCGTAAGCGGGTACGCACAGGCTCAAACTGAGCAGGACACTCTGCAGGAAGTCGTGGTTACCGCCACGCGACGCGCGGATGTAGCGAGCCGGGTGCCCATGACGATTTCCGCCGTGACGCAGGAAACTCTTGATCAGCAGGGCATCAAGACGGCGGCGGATCTCACGCGTATCGTTCCGTCGCTCAACACAGTTGCGAATCCGGGTGGCGGGCAGCAGACCCTGTCTATCCGCGGTATCGTCGGGGCGACCGGCGCGGCGACGACGAGCGTCTACCTCGATGATGTGAATCTGACGAAGCGCGCCAATGGTGGCGTTGCGCAGAACAACGGCGTCGTCACCCCCATCCTCTACGATCTCGCGCGAGTGGAGGTGCTGAAGGGACCGCAGGGCACGCTGTACGGCGGATCCTCCGAAGGCGGCACGGTGCGCTTCATTACGCCGACACCGAGCCTCAGCGAGTTCTCAGGCACGGGTCGGGCCGAGTATTCGACCATCGGCAGCCGGGGTACTCCCAGCTACGAGGCGGGCGGCGCCGTCGGCGGACCGATCCTCCAGGACCATCTCGGCTTTCGACTAAGCGCGATCAAGCAGGAGTCCGGCGGCTGGATTGACGACTACAGTGCCTACACAGGCAAGCTGATCCGCCCCGATGCCAATACGAGCACCGACTGGGCCGCGCGAGCGGCCCTGCTGTGGCAGATCAACGAGCATGCCAGCGCGCAGTTGTCCGGGTACCACGTCGAGAACAAATATGAAGGCGGCCCGACCACCACCACCGCGATCTACGTGAATGGTCAACCCACTCCCGGCGCGACCTTCACGACAACCCCACGTTGCATCACGAACAATACCCGCACGGCCCCGCTTGCTCAGCCCGGTGGTGCCCCTGCGGCGGCCTTCATTCCACCGAACATAGCCTGTAACGCCCCCACCCCGGCGACGGTCTTCTTCCGCCCCTCCTACAGCTATGGCCCCTTTCCCACCGGGCAGGACATTGCCCTCGCTACTGGAATCCAGCAGATCTTCCCAGCGACTTCCGCGGCCAATATCGCGAGCCTCACGCTCAACTACGATCTGGACGTGATGAACGTGAAGCTCATCAGCTCCTACCTCAACGATACCGGACACAGCGACACCACCGGCGGTGAGGAGTGGAACTCCACGACCAACGGGGCAGGACAATTCACGACCGTCGACCCGACGCATCGGGGCTTTCCGCTGTTCCAGCCTTTCATCGACGCCACCGGAGCGGGTAACAGCGGTTTGTTCGATGCCCTCAACCAGCGCCACGGGCTGGAGGAAGAGATCCGTTTCACCTCGCGCGGCGAGGGGCCCCTGAGCTGGGTCGCGGGAGCCTATTTCTCCAACACCACCACCCACATCAATTACCTGTATCTGAGCAATGTCGCCACGGACGATCTGGTCATGCGGCAGTTGTATGGCCCCGCCATGGCCGGGCCGGCCGGCAATACCAGCGCCAGCGCGGCACGCTATGGATTGGTGAACAACCTGGGCTTTCAAGCCAGCCTGGGTGCGGTCATCAACGATCGCGAGACGGCCGCCTTCACCGAGTGGAATCTGTGGCTGATCCCGGATCGGCTCAAGGCCATCGCCGGCGTGCGCTTCTCAGGAGTGGAGCTCGCCTACAACCAGCTCAACTACGGACAGTTCAGTGGTCGTCTGTCCTCCTCCCTGGGGGCGGTGACCCAGGGACAGAGCACCGACTCGCCCATCACGCCCAAGTACGGCCTGCAGTACCAGATCACCGACCGGAACATGGTCTATGCGACGGCCGCGAAGGGATTCCGGGCGGGGGGCGTCAACGCGCAGATCTCCCAGACCATCTGCGAGACTTTCCTCGAGCAGATCGGCATCACCGCTGCGGATGTACCCGCAGCCTATCGCCCCGACACGGTGTGGAGCTACGAGCTCGGGGGCAAGTTTCGGCCTTTCGACCCGTTGCAGGTGAACCTCGCACTGTATGAGATCGACTGGAGTGGCATCCAGGCGACCACGACCCTCGGTTGCGGTCAGAGCTTCACCTCCAACGGCAAGCGGGCTCGCAGCAAAGGAGCCGAGCTGCAGGCCCTCTATCAGCCGCTGACCGCACTGAGCTTCTATCTGAATGCGGGCTACACGGATGCGTACTACGTCGATCCGGTCAGCGGTCCGGTGCCGACGCTGCCGAACGTCACGCCGACACCCAGCTTCAACGCCGGCGACAAGTTCGATATACCCCCGCTGCAGGCCAGCACCGGAGCTCAGTTCGAGCAGCACCTGGCCAGCCGACTGAACGGCTACCTGCGATTGGACTACAGCTATCAGAACGCCTACCGGGCCGGCCCCACTTTCGGCGCTTCCGGGTACGGATCGAATTACTTCACACAGAATCACCCCTCGATCGATCAATTGAACCTGCGCATCGGAGTGCGTTTCGCCAACGGCCTGGATGTGAATGCCTTCGTGTTCAACCTGCTGGATCGCGAAAAGCAGATCGTGCAGGGAATTCTGGGCATCAGCGATGGCCGCAGCGCCTGCAGTCCCGCCAGCACCAACTGCAGCACCTATTCCGGTTATAACCCCTTTGTCGGGCAGTTGTTTCAGACGCCGCGGCGTTACGGAATCCAGGCGAACTACCGGTTCTGACCCGGTATACTTTGGGGCATGACACCCGGTGAACGATGACCGCCGCGGATGTGAGGGGAGCCGCAGTGCGTACGCTGCGGCTGCTCCAATGCCTGGCCGAGGGGGAGCGTGAATTCTCCCTCAAGGAGCTCGCCGAGCGTGCTGGATTCGCTCCGAGCACGGCGCACCGGCTCCTGAGCGTCTGGGTTCGCAACGGTCTGGTGGAGCGGGCGGGCTCCAAAGCCTACCGATTGGGACCGGAGATCTTCCGCCTCGCTTCCCGGGTCTTGCAGAAGTTTGACATCCAGCGGCTCGCGCGCCCTTGCCTCGAGGAGCTATGGGTCGAGTGGCAGGAGACCGCCTCGTTGTGCCTCTATCGGCCTGTGACACTGCGCGCTCACATCGCAGACTCCATTCGCACGCCGCATCCGTTGCAGATGGTGTTCGAGCCGCAGGCGGAGATCTCCCTCGCCTAGGGTTCCATGGGGCGCGTGATCCTCGCCCACCTTTCACGCGAGGACGCGGATACCGTGCTGTCGCAGAGTCGCACCGGCCCGCTGAGTGGCAAACCCTTGCCCTCCCGTCGCCGACTTAGCGAGGAGTTACGGCAGATCCAGCAGCGGGGCTTCGCAGTGTATGAGGACAAGTCCCTCAACGTGGCGGGGGTCAGCGCGCCGGTGTTCGGGCAGGACGGAGCGGTGCTGGGCTGCCTCGCCGTGACTTTGCCCGCCACGCGCTTCCGGCTTCCTCTTCGCCAAGGCCTCCCGGGTGCAGTGACAAAGCGAGCGCGCCGCCTGAGCGAAGCTGTCGGCTTCAAAGCCTGACCCTCAGGGCCGCGCCACCTTCTGAAGCTCCGCGGCTCATAGGTAGCGGTAGTGTGCTGAGCGAATGTGCGTGAAGTGGCCGTCGGCAACCGCATACCAGATGAAATTCTGCGAGCGCACCGTCTGACCCTTGCGCAACGGGCCGGCGGCAAAGTCCCCGCGCCCCTCGAAGATGACATCCTCGGCGTAGTAACGGCCGAACCCTTCAAAGTCATGACGGTTGAACGCGGCCAGATAGGCGCGGTAGTCGCGGGCCGTCAGGCCTCCAGCCGACGGCGAGCACTCTGGCGCCGCCGCGCAGACCTGAGGCACCGTCAACACGGCTCCGATCGTCGAGACAAAATCCCTACGGCGCATGAGGTCCCCCAACGACCGGGATCAGGAGGTGCGAGTCGTACGGGCCGCCCGCGTGAATGACGTGCATTCCCGAGTTACGCGTGTCCTCGTGACGCGCAAAGGGTGCATTCGGCAAAGCACCCTCTGGGATATCCCTCCCTTGCACGAGGACGCGCAGCTTTTCGCCGGCATGAAACAGTGTCGAGGACGCCCAGATCTCGATTTCCAACGGCACGCGCTCACCGGCGCTCAGCCGCTGCTCGCGGGTATGCGAGTGGAACGGCTGCTCGGGTCGTGATCGGGCAGGGTCGAGCTCTCGATGACTCGCCCTCAGCCATCCCAGCGCGACGGGGCCGTCCTCGTACATCGCGTAGAAGATGAAGGGGACGAGCCCGCCGTCGTGATCGAGCTTCTGGATGGCGACGAACAGGTCCATATCGTCCGCACCGATGC
>Ga0134128_10011874_pt1 | contig 10393 bp, 4 predicted proteins | sample KB31754_FD_96462 | JGI IMG/M metagenome (GOLD analysis project Ga0134128, IMG submission 96462) | Terrestrial soil microbial communities with excess Nitrogen fertilizer from Kellogg Biological Station, Michigan, USA - KB3-175-4 | ecosystem: Environmental > Terrestrial > Soil > Unclassified ...
TTCTACTGGATATGGTTGTTCGTGATCATAAGGGCAAGACGATCCGCGACATCCGGCCCGATGAAATTCATGTGTTCGAGAATGGCGTAGAACAGAAAATGACCTCATTCCATCTCGTTCAAGGTCAAACCGATGTCTCTTCGAGCACGGAGGCACAAGCCGCGCCTTCCTTGGATCCTATGCGCGAGGTTCGTTTGGTGACTTTGGTCTTCGAGGGATTGGATCAGGAAGGTAAGCGCTTTTTCCTTCAGGCTTTGAAGGACATGCTGGCCGTGACCCCCCAGCAAAATTTATATTTTTCCGTCATGGTGGTAGATCAAACCTTGCACTGCATCCAGCCGTTCACAGCCGATCATCAAGCTTTGCTGAAAAGTGTGCAAAAAGCAGCCACCTGGACATTCGTGCAATACCAAAGCAATTCGCAGGCGGTTACGTCCGAGCTGCAACAGAAACTCTCGGGTGGTGAGCCACAGCTGGAAGGAGGAGCTGGTGGTGGCCCGAGCCCGTCCCAGGTGCAGAGTTTTGTTGATTGGAATATGGCGAAAATGCAATACGACATGCTCAAGGAAGCGGCCGCTGCCGACCGCCAATATGATGCACACGGAACCTTGAATGCGCTTGGGACGCTAGTACGTGCCGAATCAGAGTTACCGGGCCGAAAAGTGGTCCTCTATTTCAATCCCAAGTTGATTATTCCGGAGATGCTAAAGGAACAGTATCGGGACCTCATTAGTGCGGCGAATCGCGCAAACGTAAGCTTCTACACCGTCGATCCCAAAGGACTGGTGGCCTTAGGCGACGCGGGACAAAGCTCAGCACGGGTCACGGAGCGACCTAACGGACCAATGACTTACAGCGGGGGAGAAGGCAAAAACGACCTGAATGGCGCGACTGGCGAAATTCGTTCGCAGCAGTTAAGTGGAGGCGTGGGTGCCGTGTCAACATCGCAGGCGCGCGCCATGGATAATGCATCGGAGGCTCTCCGCGAGGATCCCATGCTTTGGCTTGCGGATCTCGCGCGCGAGACTGGTGGCACCGCCATTGCAAATACAAACGATTGGCGCGCCCCATTCAGAACGATCATGGATGAGGTGGAAACCTATTACGAAGCCAGCTACAGTCCACAAATTGCAGTTTATGATGGGTCGTTCCGTAAGATTTCTGTCCGCGTGGACCATCCTGGCGCAACAGTTCAAACCCGCAGCGGTTACTTTGCATTGCCGCAACTTAAGAGTGGACAACAATTATCAGCGTTTGAGATGCCGTTGCTAAATGCCTTAAATTCCGCAACACCCCTTCAGCAAATTTCCTTCCACGCTGCAGCCGAGCGCTTCGATGACCATGGATCTAAAGTTGAGTACATGCTGACCGTGGAGACACCGTTGAAAGAAATAACCTTTACGCCCCAGCCGGATCATACGAGCGCGGACGTGAATGCTTCCTTGCTGGCCGTGATTAAAAATCCCGGTGGGGAAATTGTGGAGAAGTTCAGCAAGAATTTTGCGGTGCAGGTTGCTCTCGATAAGGTAGCTGCCTACCAAATGGGAGATCTGGTTCAAACCTTTCGAACCGAACTCGCTCCAGGATCGTACACTCTGGAGGCGGTCGTGATGGACCGTAACGGTAACAAGACCGGTGTAAAGAAGAGCGCAGTCGTAGTCCCGCAGCCCTCCGACAGACTCTCCATGAGTGATGTGGTGGTTGTGCGCCGGACCGAGCCAATCAAGGACACCCAAATGCTCGATGCATTCTATTTTCCGGGAGGCAAAGTCGTGCCCAGCCTCAGCGATACGCTTAAGGGCGGCCCGGGAAATATTTTGCCATTCTACTTTTCGATATATCCCAATCCCGCGATCAAAGATGCTCCTGAGCTTACGATGGCGTTTTATAAGGATGGCCAGTATCTTGGCGCTGCGCAAGCACCCTTGCCGAAAGTAGAGCCGGATGGAAGAATTCCATACATCGCAAATCTTCCTGCGGACAAGTTCACCCCCGGGCCTTACGAAATTCGTGTGGGCGTCACGCAGGGTGCTTCCAAGGTGGAGGAGAAAGTAGATTTTCAGGTAGACTAGCGTGCCCTGCAACAGTGGGCGCAAAGTTATATTGCCTTGGGGGTTATAAGTTTGGTGGTATTGCGGTGGATATTTATTAGTTTATTCTTGACGGCTCTCGCCGTGGCCCAGGATTCTTCCAGCGAAGAAACTCTTCGCCGCGCGGTTGAGATGCAGCAGTCGGGTCGTTACTCTGAAGCGATCACCAACTATCAGGCTTACGTGAAAGTCCATCCGGACTCGGCAGCGGTGCGTTCGAATTTAGGCGCGGCCCTCGTTCACGAAGGCCGTTATACCGAGGCCATAGCTGAATATAAATCCGCTTTGGCCGCACAACCCTCCAATGAAGGAATCCGTTTTAATCTTGGACTCGCCTACTACAAGACGGGAAATGTAGAGCAAGCAGTCAAGGAGTTCGAAGCGGTCTACGCGGTGGAACCAGCCAATGCTCCCGAAAAGAAGCGCCTTACCCTTCTTTTATCTGAATGCTATTTGCGGCAGGGGGATGATAAACGCGTCGTTACTTTGCTCAACTCACTGGCGGTGACCAGCCCTAACGATCTCACCGTGGCCTATCTGCTTGGTACTGCGCTGCTTCATTTAGGGGACGAAAAGCGTGGCGCGTTGATGATTCAACGTATTCTACAAAATGGCGACACAGCCGAAGCCCACATGCTCATGGCGTTCACCAAGATGCAGGCGAATAACAACAAAGACGCATCTGCGGAGATAAGCCGTGCTCTCGCCTTGAATCCAAATTTGCCAGAAGCCTATTGCCTGCGCGGAAGGTTGGACTTTATCGAGTCCGAATTGACCGATGCCGAAATCTCCTTTCGTCACGCTTTGACCCTCGATCCGAATTCGTTCGACGCGCTCTTTTTCCTCGGGACCCTAGTTCGTGAGCAGGGACGATTACCAGAAGCTCAGACCCTATTGGAACACGCCATTCAATTACGCCCGAAAGAAATTCGCGTGCGCTACCAACTCGCTCTGGTGTACTCGTCCGAAGGAGATGACAAGCGCGGCGCTGCCATGCTTGAGTCCCTTATCCAGGATGTACCGGAGTACACCGAAGCACATCGCAGTCTTTCTACCATTTATTTTCGCCTGGGGCGGACCGCAGAAGGAAGGCACGAGCGAAAGGTCGCGGAAACTCTGGATGCGGCGATGCAAGCGAAGGATCTGGAGCGCGGACGGAGTATGAGAAAGTGACAAGACGCATTTGCATCCTGCTCCTGCTGGCGGTCGCGGCGGCCGCCCAGACTGCTCCTCAGAGTTTTGAAGAGCTTTCCACGAAAGCAAGCAAGGCCTATACCGACAACCGCTTGGAAGATGCTGTGGAATTGTACAAACGCGCGGTCAAACTACGCTCAAACTGGACCGAAGGCTGGTGGGCGCTTGGAATGATCGCATACGAGCGCGACCAATATCCGGAATGCCGGGACGATCTTACGCGCATGGTGCAATTGGACACATCGGCGGCGCCCGGTTTCGCGCTCCTTGGTCTTTGCGAATTTCGCGTTAAAGCATACGATCCGGCATTCCAGCATTTAAAAAAAGCCCACATGCTGGTTTCTGTGCGACAAGTGGGTGGGCCGCTTCTGGACATGGCGGACTATCACTTGGCCTTGTTGCTCACCCGTCAAGGCGCCTTTGAAGTCGCGGATGAAGTTTTGCTGAATGTCGCTCTGCGCGTCCACAATAATAGCGACATGATGTTCGCCGCCGGCGTGACATCCCTGCGGATGCCAATCCTTCCCTCCGATGTTCCAGCCGATCAACGGGATGTCGTGACCATGGCTGGCAAGGCATTCTGGGACTTGGCCTCTCAACCGCCTGAACAGACCGAAGCTGATTTTCGGGCCCTGGTTGCAAAATACCCGAAGTTTCCCAACGTGCACTACTTCTATGGCAGCTATCTGGCGGCGCATCATCCGGATCAGAGCGCTTCTCAGTTTGCGGAAGAGTTGCGGGTCAATCCCGACAGCGTACCTGCCCGCGTTCAGTTGGCGTTGCGCTACCTGGTGGAGCGAAAAACCGACGAGGCACTCAAACTGGCGCGCCAGGCAGTTGCGCTGAGCCCTGATTCTGTGGGTTCTCAGCTTGCCCTCGCTGAAGTTCTGCGCGCGCAGGGTCATGATGATCAAGCGCTAGTGCCTTACCTGGAAGCTGAACGGCTCGATCCTAACAGTCCCAAGATCCGGCTCTATTTGGAAAATGATTACCGCGCTTTAGGGCGAGTGGATGATATGAAGCGCGAACAGGCCAACTATGATCGTCTCAAGAACGAACAACGGAATTGGCCATAGCAATCAATAGGTAGGTATTCTAGCGCCGACCCACGCGCCTTAATTAGGACGGTTTTAACCTCAAGATACTGAAATTCATAACCAATGTGATTTCATTTGCACATCCACCCCCATGTTTTCACTTTCCTGACTAAACATCAGGGTAAACACTGTGAAAACATCTATAAAACACTTGCTGTTTTGTACTAAATCTGGTTTTATTGGCAACCGCCGACATTTCTTATTGTTTTTCGTCATTCTGAAGTTCGGCCGTAACCGTCAGAGCAATTGCACTTTTTTGCACTTCTCCGAATAGTTCTTATGCGGCAAAAACGTTGCGTCTTAGCATTTCGCTATGGGTCGGTGGATTTCGTCCACAACAAAGAGCAACAAAGTTTTTTGTGCTTGACAACATTAGTTAAGCCAGAGTAGAAGTTACGTCCAAATCCCGGAGTAGTTCTTTTGTACTAGTCCGGTGTAAGCGTTCTCTGGTCGCAAATAGCGCGGGGCCGGCGAATAACGATGGTGGAATCGAAAACATACGTGAAGCGAGAGAGGCTTAGATCAATGAACATGAATTGGCATAGATTTACAGGAGTGGCGATTCTCACAATCATGGTACTGCTGACCCTTATGATGGGGCCGGGAGCCAGTGCCCAGACTACTACCGCGACCTTAACCGGAACGGCGACGGATGCTTCAGGCGCGGTGGTTCCCAAAGCGCAAATCAATCTTAAAAATGAAGCGAGCGGGGACGCACGTCACACAGTCAGCAATGGAGAAGGCTACTTCACCTTCGCTGCCGTGCCACCCGGAAGTTACACTCTGTCGGTGACAATGACTGGTTTCAAAACCTGGCAGGCAACCTCCATTATCTTGAATGCCAGCGATAACCGGAATGTGTCGAACATTAGCTTGGAACCGGGCGGCTCGTCCGAAGTCGTTTCGGTCGAGGCAACTTCTACCCAGGTCACCCCAGTGGATTCGGGTGAAAAATCATTCCTTATCAGCCAGAAAATTATGTCAAACGTCGCGATTGTCGGCCAGAATGCGGCGGAGTTCATCAAAATTATGCCGGGAATGGCATATACCGGCAGCACGCTGAATACGGCGTCCTATGCCGCCCAGGATGAGCGTACCGGCAACGGCCCGGTCGGCAGCTTTTCGGCAAACGGCCAGCGCACTGCGGCTCTCGACATCACCTCTGACGGAGCCCACATTATTGACCCAGGTTGCAACTGCGGTCAGGCAATGAACACTAACCAGGACATGACCCAGGAATTGCAGGTGATGACGTCGAACTTCGGCGCCGATGAGTCCAAGGGACCGATCACCATTACCGCAATCGGCAAGTCTGGCGGTAATTCGTTCCACGGCGAAGCTTACACCTATGCCCGGTACTATTCGTTGAACGCCAATGACTGGCTCTACAACTCCAAGGGCAATTTCGCGGATGGTAGCCCGGTTTTACCAAAGCCCCAGACAAAATACTTTTATCCTGGCTTCAACATCGGCGGACCGGTGCTCATACCGGGAACAAGCTTCAACAAGAATCATGACAAGCTGTTCTTTTTCTTCGGGACGGAATATTACAAGCAAAACGTCGATAACGGCGTTTATCAGGCCGTAGTTCCGACGCAAGCCATGCGCAATGGCGATTTCACCCAAATGTTGGCCGGCAAGCCCTACATTCAGTGGCTGAATGGCTCTTCGATCACAGGCACTCCAAACAATGGTGGCCCCACCAGCAATGCGTTTACCGCCGGAAAGGTTAATCCAGGCGCAATAAATCCGAACGGCTTGGCATTGATGAACACCTATCCACTGGATAACCTCGATCCGAGTCTTCCCCAGTCACAGGGCTTCAATTATGTAAACGGCCAAACTAGATTTTCCAACATGTTGCAGCTCCGCGGAAGAGTGGACTACAACATCAGTGATTCAACCAAGTTGTATGTCTCTTACAATCACCAGCAGGACAATGCTGAAGAGAGCTTGGATACTCTGTGGACCGGAAACGGTCAGAGCTGGGCTTCTCCCACAACCCCTTATCCCACACCGATCGTTGAGAGCACCAAGTCTGACGTCGTTTCGGTGAACATGACTAAGGTGATTAACCCGACACTGACGAACGAGGTGATCTTCAGCTACACGTATCTCAACCTGCCGAATCATTTCCAGGATCCGTCCAAGGCGGATCGGACTGGTTTGGGCCTGAATTACAGCATGCTTTTCACTCATCCCAATGAGGGTAACCTCATCATGCCGGAAATGACCGGATGGGGCGATGGGATTTCGAACGTGCTTAACACGGGATTTGAGTTGAATGGCGTGGTATATGCGAAGAAAACCCTGCCCTCGGTTGCAGACAACGTGGTCAAGGTCTGGGGAACGCATACCACCAAGATGGGCTTTTACTGGGAGCGTGCTTGGAATTCGCAGCCAGGAAATGGCCCGGTCAACGGTAGCGCCGTGTTCAGTAGCTGGGGTGGCGGATCCACCGGCAATGCCTATGCGGATATGCTGATTGGGCAGACGAGCCAATACTCCGAACAGAACTTCGATACCGTTCCTGCTTTCCGCTATATTTCGACGGAATTCTACGGGACGGACTCTTGGAAGGTTAGCCGCCATTTGACGTTGGACTATGGCTTACGCGTATCCCATTTGGGTCCCTGGAAAGACACAACCGGTTCCGGTTTTGCGGCTTGGTATCCGAGCGACTACGCGAAAGACGTCGGTGGCTCTATAGGCACAGCGCTTTTCCCGGGTATTGAATGGAATAAAGTGAACGCTTCCACTCCGATTTCTGGTTCCGGGAGCAGGCTATTCTTCTACGAGCCGCGCGTTGGCTTTGCCTGGGATGTCTTTGGTTCGGGCCGAACTGTTCTACGCGGAGGTTACGGCATGTACCGTTTCCACGACGAACAGAACGTGCAGAATGGCGCCTATAGTATTACGCAGGGAGCCTTCTCGAGTCCGACCCAGAATGGCGTCAATTTCGCGAACCTCGCACCCGTAACTAGCATATCGGCGCCCAGCTCGATTACGGCGTTGGATCCCACAGACACCGAACAGCCGAGAACTCAAAGCTATAGCTTTAGCGTTGATGAGCGGCTGCCTTGGAAGAGCCTTCTGGAAGTAAGTTATGTTGGCAACAAGTCCGATTATTTGAGCAACTGGAACAACAACTTCGACCAGATTAATGATCTCGGCGTAGGGACCTTATTTGCCGCGAAGGGGTGGTTGCCAGATTGCTATCCTACGGGTAACCCGGCCAATGATGGCGGAGCCTGCAGTGCTGGCGGCGCGGACACCGGCTTTAACTCTGCGGACACGCAAAACGCGCGTCCGCTGCAGTCCGGTCCTTGTGTCGCTGCACTTAATTGCCTCGGCACCGTGAAGGTCATTGACCATAAAATGTATTCGAATTACAACGCCATGCAGGTGTCCCTGAATAAGCAATCCGGGCCATTAAACTTCATGGCCAACTACACATTCTCAAAAGTGCTCGGCATTCGCGGCGAGGGCGGAGCAGGCACTGGCGATCCAACCAACCTGAGGAACAACTACGGAACACTTCCCAGCAATCGAACAAACATTTTCAATATCGCCACCAGCTACGAATTGCCCAGCATGGCTACGGGCAACTCCTTCGTGAAGCAAGCGGTGAACGGTTGGGAAATGTCGGGAATCGTACAGTACCAGACTGGCTCGGACATACAGGAAGCAATTGGGGCGTATAACCTCAATTACTCTGCATTTATCCCGGGCGGAACAACGTTTATGGGTAAGACAATCACAGCACCGATACAGGCAAGTGCCCAAAACGTACTCGGCAGTCCGGACATCACATTGATGCCTTCGTTAACCTGCGATCCCCGAAAAGGGTTAGCGAAGAATCAATTCATCAATGGGGCATGCTTCTCTCCCTTCGCTACCCCTGGGCAGCAAGGTAGCTATGTATTCCCTGCCATGTCGGGGCCTGGGTTCTTTGACGCGGACCTGACACTCTTCAAGAATTTCACTTGGGGTAAATCTGACAGCCAGAAATTGCGCTTAGAGTTCTCTGGCTACAACTTCCTGAATCACCCGGTTCGTACCTTCATCAAGGGTGACCCGGGCCTGAACCTGAGCTTCGACAAAACTGGTGCCGCGATCGCGAATGGCGGTACTCCGTTTGGGTTTGCCATGAACAAGACAGGCCACCGCATCGTTCAGGCGGCAATCAAGTACTCGTTCTAAACTGCGAACTTGAACTAACTGAAATGAGGGCGGCTGTTACAAACAGCCGCCCTCTTCTTTTCTTCTAGACCGCGCTGGAGTATCATCACCGTTCTTTCGAACTTGCGTTTGTACACATTACAAATCACTCAAACGAGACCCCGTGCGAAAACTCTTACTAGCTTCCCTGCTTCTTTCAGCTTCGCTTTGTCTCGCCCAGAATGACTCAGCCACTTTTGCCGCCGAGTTGTTTCGTTACAAGGTCCATCCAAACATCGTCTATCACGTCGCTAACAACTACGAAGCCAGACTCGATGTCTATGAACCCGCTACCGCATCTCAGCCAACGCCGGTGGTCATCGTCATCCACGGCGGCGGATGGATTGCGGGAACCAAGGAGGAACGCGTTCTGGAAATGATGCCATACCTGCAGATGGGCTTTGCCGCGGTGAATGTTGAGTACCGCATGGCGCAGGTATCCCTGGCGCCCGCTGCGGTGGAAGATTGCCGCTGCGCTTTGCACTGGGTCTTTGCCAACGCCAAAAAGTACAACTTCGACCCCACCCGCGTTGTTGTGCAGGGCGGATCGGCGGGCGGTCATCTGGCACTTATGACCGGCATGGTCACGCAAGCGGCAGGTTTCGACCGCGATTGCTTCACCGATGAGGACAACGTCTGGAGCGAAAATCCCGGAACCAACAAGGATCCGCGTGTCGCAGCCATCGTAAACTGGTTTGGCATCTCCGACGTTCCCGATGAACTCAGCGGCCCAAATGCCAAGGGCTATGCCGTAGCATGGATTGGCACTCAGCCCAATGCCGAAGAAATTGCAAAACGCGTTTCGCCTATCAACTACGTCACTCACGACCTGCCCCCGATTATCACTATCCACGGCGACAAAGATGCCCTCGTTCCCTACGCGCAATCGGTGCGCCTGCACAAAGAGCTTGATGCTGCCGGAGTGCCGAATGAACTTCACACCGTCCCCGGCGCGGGTCATGGCGGATTTACCTACGAGCAAAATCAGGAAGCTTGGGCTGCCGTAAGGGCGTTTCTAAGAAAGAACGTGAAGAGCTTAACGGATACCGCATCCCGGAAATAGCAAGATGATTTTTATCAACACTTGTAAGGGCACAACCTTCCGGATTGTGCCCTTAATGTTTTGCTTTATTGCTCGATTGAAACTACAGTTACCGACTTGGGCGGCAATTGAAGAACAACCTTGCCGTCTTGCACCTTCGCCGAAATCGGCTTCGGCACAACAGTGCTGGGCGCATCGAAGGTATTTACGCTGTCAACTTTCGGCGCGGTCAATGTTTGTCCTGTAGCTGATTTTGCCGTAATGCCAGCCAGGCCCGCCTCGATTTCCACGGACTGATCGGGATCCACATTGGTGACCTCCAGCCAAAGTTTCCCAGTGCTGTCTTTCGCTGCAATCGCGTCAACTCGAGGCAAAGTAATGTCACCCTGCGTGTAGGTCCCTGCGTCGTAACTCACCGGCACGAACGTGGCATCCTGAAACGGCACATACATCTTGAAGACATAGTAGGTCGGAGTCAGGACCATTTTTTCCTTATCGGTCAGGATCATGGATTGCAGCACATTTATCATTTGTGCGATGTTGGCCATCCGCACACGGTCCGCATGGCGCGCAAAAATATTCAAATTGAGCGCAGCCAGCACAGCGTCCCGGAGACTGTTTTGCTGGATCAAAAAGCCAGGATTAGTTCCGGCCAGTGGCGCGTACCACCCGCCCCATTCATCCACCACGAGCGCGACCTTCTTTTGCGGATCGTATTTGTCCATGATCGCCGAATGCTCATTGATCAA
>Ga0134128_10011875_pt1 | contig 10392 bp, 10 predicted proteins | sample KB31754_FD_96462 | JGI IMG/M metagenome (GOLD analysis project Ga0134128, IMG submission 96462) | Terrestrial soil microbial communities with excess Nitrogen fertilizer from Kellogg Biological Station, Michigan, USA - KB3-175-4 | ecosystem: Environmental > Terrestrial > Soil > Unclassified ...
CCATCATCGAGGCGATGAAGATGGAGCACACGCTCACCGCGCCGATCGACGGCACGGTGGGCGAGATCGCGGTGGCGAAGGACGCGCAGGTCGCCGAAGGCGCCCGCATCCTCGTCGTCGCGCCGGCGGACGCCGGTCAGGCATAACGGCGTTTATGACAGTCGCAATGTTCCGCGCCTATCTCTTCGGCCGCCGGCCGAGCGCGCGTTCAAGATGCTCGGCGCTGGCGATCAGCACGACCGCGACATAAAAGAGCACGAGCCCAAGCCCGAAGTAGGCCACGACTTCGTGCATTTCGTCGACGGCCGCCACCCTCCAGAGCGAGTGCGTCAGGACGATCAGAATGAGCGTGACCAGCGCGAGCGCGGCCAGTAGCACCAGCACGCCCATCGCGGCGAATGCGGCCGGGCTTTTGCGCGGCGGCGCGAGCGCCGTACGAAGGATGGCGTTCAGCGTCTGCGCGCTGAAGATCGAGCCATGGAAGCGGGCCTGCGGCGGCCGCACCAGCTCCCAATAGATCGTCGTGATCACGACGGCGGCGAGACCGTAGCCGATCAGGACGTGGGTGTGCTGGAACTCCTCGCCGGTGACATAGGCCAGCACGAGCAAGACGCCCAGGCAGGCGGCCGCCACGCGGAAGAGCACGTCCCAGACGTTGGCTCCGGCTTCAGCGGGCCTGCCGAAGTCCGGCCTTTCGATTTTTCCCACGGCAATTCAAGCCTCGATGCACGCGTTTCCTCCCTACGCGTGCCGTCGGGGCGCACCGTTGACGTGGATCAAAGGCTGGCAGCGCGCCGCTAGCGCTTCTTTTTCTTCGCAGGCGTCGCCGGTTCCTGGTCCTTGTTGATGGCGAAGTAGATCGGCAGCGACCAGCTCGGCAGGACGAGCGGCAGCGCTTGCGGCACGAGGCTGAGGTTCTTCTTATTGTAGGCCATGGCCTCGTCGAAGGTCATCTTCTGCGGGTCGGTCTGGACTTGCGGCGCCGGCTTGGCCGCTTTCTTCTTCGCCTTCGCCATGGCGGCGGTGGGCGCGGTTGCGACAACGGCGAGCGCGAGCAGCAGAGCAAGCTTCTTCATGAGTCCCCCCTTTGGCGCCATCCTGGCGCCGCGCCGGTACGGTAGCAGGAGAGGCGCGCCGCGTCAGCCGGGGCATAGCGGGCAGAAGCGGCGTTTGAGACTTTCCCGCCGGCCGCCGGCCCGCTATGGCAGGGGATCGTCCGTGTGCTGCTGGATCGCTCAGGAATGCCGCTCCATCTCGTCAAGCTCTGCGTCGGCTGCGACTCCGTCGCCGACCTCGAGGACTGGATCAAGTTGAAGTTGAAGGAGAAGAAGAGGCGCGGCCAGAAGCCGGAGCGCATCCACACGACGCGCATGCTGCCCAAGCGCGCCGAGGAGCTCACCGACGGCGGCTCGCTGTTCTGGGTGATCAAGGGTCAGATCACCTGCCGCGAGAAGATCCTCGATATCCGTTCGGTGACCGGCAAGGACGGCATTCGCCGCTGCCAGGTCGTGCTCGACGGCAAGGTGACGCTGGTCGAGCCGCGCCCGCGCTCGGCCTTCCAGGGCTGGCGCTATCTCGAGGACAAGGAGGCGCCGCGCGATCTCGCCCGCGCCGCGCCCGGCGCGTCGAAGATGCCGGAAGCGATGCGGCGGGAATTGCGGGAACTGGGGCTGCTCTGATTACACCGCCAGATTGTCGATCAGCCTTGTCTTGCCGAGCTTGGCCGCGACCAGGAGCCGGATCGGCCCGTCCTTGAGCGAGGCGACCGGCGCCAGGGTGAGGGCATGGCGGGCTTCGAGGTAGTCGACGGCGAAGCCGGCTTGGGTGAGTTCGGTCACGCCTTCTTCGAGCACCATCTCGACCGGCTCGCGCCGGTTGATGCGCCCGGCGCAGGCGTTGAGCACCCGCGCCAGCATCGGCGCGCGGCTCCGCTCCTCCGCCGACAGGTAGGCGTTGCGCGAGGACAGCGCGAGGCCGTCGCGCTCGCGCACGGTCGGGATGCCCACCACCTTCAGTGGAAGATCAAGATCGGACGCCATCTGCGTGACGACGCGAAGCTGCTGATAGTCCTTCTGCCCGAACAGCGCGACGTCGGGCGTCACCTGCAGGAACAGCTTGGCGACGACGGTGGCGACGCCGCCGAAAAAGTGCGGGCGGAACTTGTCCTCGAGCCCCGCCTTGGCGGCGCCCGCCGGCTCGATCTTCAGGGCGAAGCCGTCCGGATACATGACCTGCGCGGTCGGCGCCCAGACGAGGTCGGCTTTGGCTTCGGTTAACGCGGCGACGTCGGTGTCGAACGTGCGCGGATAGCTGCCGAAGTCCTCGTGCGGGGCGAATTGCGTCGGATTAACGAAGATCGACACCACGACCCGGTCGGCCCGGCGCTGCGCTTCCTTGACCAACGTCAGGTGGCCCCGGTGCAGCGCGCCCATGGTCGGCACCAGCGCCACGGTCTCGCGCTTCTTGCGGAAGGCGGCCACGGCGGTGCGCAGCGAGCGCAGGTTGCGGGCAATCGTCAGGCGGGTCGGCATGGCAGGGTCTGTTTACGAAAGGCGGGCGCGGCAAGCCCTAGCAAGCAATGCCGCGCGCGGCCACCGGTTAATGGTTAAGTGTCACCAAACTTGACTACATGACGATTATAATTTGAAGATAAGCCGATCAAAGGACGTCGCATGCTGGTCCAGCCGATCCGTCAAACGCCGCAATCCGCTCATGTCGTGGTGCTCGGCAACGAGAAGGGCGGCTCGGGCAAGTCGACGACCGCGCTTCACATCGCCGTCGCATTGCTGAAGGCCGGCCAGCGCGTCGCTACGATCGACCTCGATTCGCGGCAGAAGAGCTTCACCCATTATATCGAAAACCGCCGCGACTGGGCGGCGCGCGCCGGCATCAAGCTGGAGCTGCCGACGCATTACTGCATCGAGCGCGCCGAAGGCACCTCGGTCGAGGCCAACGAGGCGCAGGAACTCGCGTCCTTCTCGCGCGCGATCGGCGTCATCGAGCACAACCACGACGTCGTCGTCATCGACACGCCCGGCCACGACTCCTACCTGATGCGGCTGGCGCATTCGATGGCCGACACTTTGGTCACGCCGCTCAACGACAGTTTTGTCGACTTCGACGTGCTCGCCACGCTCGACCCGACCAACTTCAGCGTCACCGGCGAAAGTCATTACGCGCGCATGGTGCGCGAGGCGCGCCGCCAGCGCCGCCTGGTCGACGGCCGCCTGACCGACTGGATCGTCGTGCGCAACCGTCTGTCGCAGCTCGGCTCGCGCAACAAGAAGCTGGTAGGCGAGGGCATCAACGAGCTGTCGCGCCGCATGGGCTTCCGCTGCATCGACGGCTTCGCCGAGCGCGTCGTCTACCGCGAGTTCTTCCCGCGCGGGCTGACCGCGCTCGACGATCTCGACGAGACCACGCTCGGCACGCGGCCCAACATGTCGCACGTCACCGCCCGCGAGGAGGTGATCGCGCTCCTCAACGCGCTGCACCTGCCGCTGTCCGAGAACGGCCGCCGCCGCGCCGCCGCCCGCGCCGAATGGCACTCGGTCATGGACCAGCCGCTGCAGGTCCACGACATGCTGGCGTAAGGCCGCGTCTTCGTTCAGCCTATCCCGTCGTCCTGAAGCGTTCGGCGCAACTGCGCCGAGCCTCGGAGGCCGATGGATCGAGGATGTGCGGCCGACTCGCCTTTTGATGTACTCTGATAGGCATGTCGAAAGACCGCGAGCAGGCTCCCGCGCCGGCATCTCACCGTGCCGAGATCGACGCCTTCCTGGCGAAGGTGAAAGCGGTCGGCCCGGCGCAGGCCGCGCAAGGCCCGCGCGGGCGGCTGATCTTCGCGCTCGATGCAACGATGAGCCGGCAGCCGACCTGGGACGCCGCCTGCGCGCTGCAGGCCGACATGTTCCGCGAGGCGTCCTCGGTCGGCGGCCTCGACATCCAGCTCGTCTATTTCCGTGGCCTCAACGAATGCCGCGCCTCCGGCTGGGTCGAGGGCAGCGGCAAGCTCGCCGCTCTGATGTCGCGCATCGAGTGCCGCGGCGGCCACACGCAGATCGGCAAGGTGCTGGCGCATGCGCGGCAGGAGCACGCGCGGCGGCGCGTGCAGGCGCTCGTCTTCGTCGGCGACGCGATGGAGGAGCCGCTCGACGCGCTCTGCGCCACCGCCGGCGAACTCGGCCTGCTCGGCGTGCCGGCCTTCATGTTCCAGGAAGGCCACGATGCGGTCGCAGAGAACGCCTATCGGGAGATCGCGCGGCTCTCGCACGGCGCCTGGTGCCGGTTCGATTCAGGCTCCGCGCATGAGCTCGGCGAGTTGCTGCGGGCGGTCGCCGCCTATGCCGCCGGCGGCCGTCGGGCGCTGATGGCGTTGTCGGCGAAGGCGTCGCCCGGCGCGCAGGCTCTGTTGGCGCAGTTGAAGTAGGTCATGCCCGTTCTCATTCTCGGCGTCCTGGCGCTGGTGCTTGCCCTGTGGGCGCTCAACGTCATCTCAAAGGTCGACCCCAAGGTCGGCGCGCGGTCGCTCAAGCTGGGCGGCGGCCTGCTGGCGCTCGGCTTTGCCGTGTTCCTCGGCCTGCGCGGCGAGCTCGGCGTCGCGCTTCCGCTCGGCGCCTTCGGCCTCGGTCTGCTGGGCTGGCTGCCCTTCGGCGCGGCCGGCTTCTCCAGGCGCACACAGAAGAGCGGCGGGCAGGCCTCACGCGTGCGCTCCGCGATGCTCGAAATGGAATTGGACCACGATACGGGCAAGATGCGCGGCCGCTTCAGTGCCGGCCCGCATCAGGGGCGCGATCTGGACAGCTTCGACGTTGCCAGCCTGACGAAACTGCTGCCGGTGCTTGACGAGGAAAGCCGCGCGCTATTGCTGGCGTATCTTGACCGCCGCGATCCCGCCTGGAGTGAACACGCGCAGGGAGACCCGGCAGCGCGGCGCGCTGCGACGTTCGGCGGCAAAATGACCGAGGAGGAGGCCTATCAGATCCTTGGCCTGCAGCCGGGCGCCGCCGCCGAGGACGTCTCGCGCGCGCACCGGTCGCTGATGAAGAAACTGCATCCCGACCAGGGGGGCTCGACGTATCTCGCCGCCCGGGTCAACGAAGCCAAGGACGTTCTTACGCGCCGCCATCGCTGAAAGCACTCCGTACGCAACACTACGCCAGCGGCGGCTCCTGCGACGGCATCCCTGTCGTTATCGTGTCCCGCGATCATGATGCGCCGCGGGTGATTGGATCGCTTAAGCTTCTGTCAGTTCTTCAGCAGCATGCAGGGGATGTCGCTGTGCTTGAGATGCTTGCACGCGGCCTCCGCCTGGTCCTTCTCCAGCCCGGCGAAGCGGGCGCGGTAGAAGGTCTTCTTGCCGTGATCGACCTTTTCCGTAAACGGGTCGGCCTTGCCGAGCACGGACTTGATCTTGTCCTGCACGGTGTCGAGGCGCTGGCGGGCTTCCTTCTCGTCGTCGAAGGCGCCGACCTGGATCATCCAGCCGCTGTGCGTCTTGGCCGAGTTCTCGCTCGTCGCCGGCAGCGGCACGGTGGCGCTGGCGGAGGCGACCTTGGCCGGGCCGGCCACGGCCGGACGCGGCGCGAGATGCGGCGTCTCGGCCTTCACCGTCGGCACCTCGGTGACGCGCATTGCCCGCGCGGCGGCAGGCGTCGGCGCCAGGCGATGGGCGTCCGGGGCGGGCGGCGTCAGCGACGCGGTCTTGAACGTGCCGGCATGCACGGTGAGCGTATGCACCGGGACCGGCCTGATCGGCGCGGTCGAACCCGGCTGCGGCATATCGATCGAGGCGACCTCGTCGTGCGCGGCCTTGGCCTCTTCGACCGGTTCGCGCTTGATGGCCTCCAACGTCGATGCCGCCTTCGGCTCGGCCTTGGTTTCCGCCTTGGCGACCGGCGTGTTCTCCCAGCCTTCGCGCACCAGCGGCGCCGAGCGAGTCGCGGCGGTCTTGGCGAAGTTCTGATCGATCAGCGAGGCGACGCGGGCGTCACGCGCGCGCGCCGTGCGGCCGCCGAACATCACCGCGATGAGATAGCGGTTGCCGCGGTGCACCGAGGTGACGATGTTGAACCCGGACTCGCGGATATAGCCGGTCTTCAAACCGTCGACGCCGGCGACGTTGCCGAGCAGGTGATTGTGCCCGCGGATGGTATGGCCGCGGAAGGCGAAGGCCTTGGTCGAGAAGAAATGATAGTACTGCGGGAAGCGGTCGCGCAGCGCGCGGGCGATGATCGACTGGTCGCGCGCGGTGGTGATCTGCGCCTCGTCCGGCAGGCCCGAGGCGTTGTGATAGGCCGTGTGCATCATGCCGAGTTGACGCGCTTTCGCGGTCATCATGCGCGCGAAGCTCGGCTCGTCGCCGCCGATCGCCTCGCTGATCACCACGGCGACGTCGTTGGCCGACTTGGTGACGATGGCCTCGATGGCGTGCTCGACGCTGATGCTGTCGCCCGGCTTCAGTCCGAGCTTGGACGGCGCCTGCGCGGCGGCATGCGCGGACACCGGCAGCCGCGAGGCGAGCGTGAGCTTGCCTTGCTGCAGACGCTCGAACAGCAAATAGAGCGTCATCATCTTGGTGAGCGAGGCGGGATGCCGCAACGCGTCCGGATTGGTGGCCTCGAGAATCGCGCCGGTATTGGCGTCGACCACCATGGTCGAGACCGGCGGGTTGTAGCTGTAATGGCTGGCGGAGGCGGCGCGATGATGCGCGCGGTGGTGATGGCGGGCGCGGGCGTCGGCGGTGCCGGCAGTGGCGACGATCAGCGTGGCCAGTCCCACAGCGCCCCAGCGGATGCTGCAACGGACGGTAGCATCGCGACCCGACATTCGCGCTCCCCTCAACCCAATTGTCAGGCCGCCTAACAGACGCGCCATCGTGGCCATATTATAGCGTGCACTCACTTTTCCCGCGGTGACGCATTTTCTGACCCTAGGAGAGCAGGGTTACCAAGGGCTTAACGGTAACCAGCGGATTTTGCGGAACTTTTCGCGCCGCAACATGGTTCTTGACAAATTTGTGCAGCGCAATATATAAATACCGTTAGTCCCCGGGACGTTGCCGGGTGGAATTCACTCGTCATGGCTTCGCGAGAGGCGGGCCGGGAAAGGGCAAGACCATGGTCAAGAATTTCGAGGACCTCCAGCAGGTCGGCAAAGAGAACATGGACATGGCACTGAAGACGATGGGTGCGCTGTCCAAGAGCTCACAGGCCATCGCCGTCGAAGTGGCCGATTACTCCAAGAAGGCGTTCGAGGATTCGACCGCCGCCCTCGAGAAGCTGTTCGGCGTGAAGTCGCTGGACAAGGCCATCGAGGTGCAGACCGAATTCGCCAAGACCGCCTACGAAGGCTTCGTCTCCAAGGCGTCGAAGATCGGCGAGCTTTATGCCGATTTCGCCAAGGAGACCTACAAGCCGTTCGAGGCGATGCTGGCCAAGGGCAAGTAAAGCGCCGACCGACACCTCAGTTCAGTTGCGTTCGTAGCGTTTGCGTTTGGAAATAAAGAAGCCCGGCTCTTTCGAGCCGGGCTTTTTGTTTGGCGTCGTGCCTGCGGTTACTTGGCGACGCGCAGCTGCGTCAGGTTGGTGCCGATCTGCTGGAACGTCGTCACGATCTGGCTCGCCGAGGTGAGCAGGAAGAATTTGCTGGTGTCGCTGGCGCAGTTTTTCAGCAGCGTCGAGGTCGGGTCGCCGCCGGTGTTGACCTGGATCGTGTAGATGGTGATCCCGGCCGCCTTGATGTTCGCGCAGGTGCCGTTGCCGCTGGGATCGACCATGCGATAGTCGACCGAAGTCGACGTGGCGGAGCCGTTGCCATACCAGCGATCCTGCGTGTTGAGGCCGTCGCTGAGCAGGATGATGATGTTGCTGTACTGGTAGTTGGAATCCGTCGGCGGCACCGTGAACGGCCCGCCGCCGGCGAGCGACAGCCAGCCCATCATCAGGCCGATCGGCTGGTTGGTGCTGCCGTTGGGCTGCATGTTGGTGACCAGCGACTTCATCGACGTCCAGTCGTAGCTCAGACCCGTCATGGTTTGCGGGCAGGCGCCGTATTGTTCGGCCGGGAACAGGGTCGTCACATCGGTGGTGTCCGGCGCGGCGACATCCTGGTCATGGCCGGCGGTCGTACCCGGTGCCGTGGTCGAGCCTCGGTCGGTGACGCAGCCGGTCCACTTGGTCGTGTCGACGAACCAGGTGTGCTTGTAGCCGTTGTTCGTCGTGATGGTGGCGGTGCAGACCTTGTTGGAGCCGCTGCCGGCGCAGGAGCAGGTGCTGTAGCCGGAGCAGGAGGCGAACCAGCCGGTGCCGACGACCTTCGTAGTCGTCGACGTTTGCGCGACGCTGTCGTAGCAGCCGATGCTGTTGCTCGGGCAGATCCAGCCCTTGTTGGTGCCGCTGGACGGGATGGACGACGTCGTCGAACTGCCGCCGGCCGCGGTGACGCAGGAGTAGCCGTTGGTCCAGGAATTGTAGGGGCAAGCCGAGCCCGGCCCGACGCTGGAGCTCGGCGTGGAGTCGTGCATGCCGACGGCGAGATTCGTGTAGTCCTTGCTGAAATCCAGCCAGGTCGCGCACTTGGCGCCGCACGCGCCGACGCTGACGTCCTTTACGAAGGGAACGATCGACACGTAGACGTCGCCGTTGACGCTCGCCGCCGACTTCAACTGGTCGAGCAGGCTGCTGGTCGCGCTCTTGAGCGCCGTCATCTTGCCGGCGTCCGCCATCGATCCGGTGTTGTCGAGCACCAGCGCCACGCGCAGACGGGTCGAGCCCCAGGCCGCCGTCGAGGTCTCGTTCAAGTTGATGAATTTCACGCCGAGAATGCCGACGAAGGAGGTCGGCACGGCCACGGCGCCGTTCACCGTTATTTGTGAGGGGGTGTCGGTCGAATAGACCGGGGTGATCGTGACGCTGCTGGCCTTGATGCCGACCGACGAGAAATTGGCGTTGAAATACTTGGTCGCATTGGTCTGCAGCTGATCGCTGGTGTCGGTCGTGGCTTCCTTCGACAGCATCAGTGCCGTCGAGTCGAGCGCGGTCTGCAGCGCGGCTTTCACGGCATTGGCGCGGCTGTAGTCGATGGCCGCGCCGACGAAGCCTGCCAGCGGCAGCGTGGCGATGGCGAAAATGATGGCGACGTTGCCTGAGCGCGCGACACTGAAATCGCGCACGGCGCGGCGAAGGTTCGACCAGATTGGCAGCATGGGCCGGATTCCGGATTTAAGAGTGTTCCGGCATCGGCTATAGCTGCCGAAGTTGAAGCGAGACTTTTCCGAATTGCACGAAAAGTGCGGGCTGCGGTTAACCCTGCGCGGCCGCGCGCGCCGGGTGGTGGCGCTGGCTACGCGCTTTGTCGGTTAATGAATATTGGGAATCCGGCCCGCAGCGGCTGCCGCATTTCAAGCGGCAGCGTTAACGTCTGCTTGCTCCGACGAGCCGATTTTCGCATCGAAGGTCCGCGGGCGGGAATTCCTTATTTGGCGACGCGCAATTGCGTGAGGTTGGTGCCGATCGTGTTGAAGGTCGTGGTGATCTGGCTGGCCGACGTCAGCATCCAGAACTTGGTGGAGTCGCTGGCGCAGTTCTGCAGCAGGGTCGAGGTCGGATCGCCACCGGTGTTGACCTGGATGGTGTAGATGGTGATGCCGGCGGCCTTGATATTGGCGCAGGTGCCGGAGCTGTTGCCGGTCTGGTACATGCGGTTATCGACCGGCGTCTGCGCCTGGTACCAGCGGTCCGCGGTGTTCAGGCCGTCCGACAGCAGAATGATGATCTGCTTATAGGTGTAGTTCGAATTCATGGCCGGAGCGGAGAGGGGGCCACCGCCGACCAGCGACTGCCAGCCCCAGACCAGGCCGATCGGCTGGTTGGTATTGCCGTTCGGCGACATCGAGTCGACCAGGCTGTTCATCGACGTCCAGTCGTAACTCAGGCCCATCATTGCGACGGGACACTGCCCGTACTGCTCGGCCGGGAACAAAGTCGACGCCTGGCCGGAGGGCAGGCTCGCGTCGGCCGGGTTCGCGGCGGTGACGGTCTGGTCGTAACTCTGGTCGCGGTCGGTGATGCAGCCGTTCCAGGTGCTGTGAGCGGCGGGCACCCAGGTCTGGTTGCTGCTGCAGCGGCTGCGGCCGCGCCGCGAACTGCCGCTGCAGGTCGTGGTGTTCTGCCAGCTTCCGTTCGCCGCCTCCCAGTCATCCCAGTCGATCCAGGTGCCGGTGTAGTTGGCCGAGCCGACATTGACGTCCTTCGAGAACGGAATGATCGACACGTAGACATCGCCGTTGGTGCCGGCGGCAGCCTTGAGCTGCGCCAGCAGCGTTTTGGTCGCGCTCTTGAGCGCCGTCATCTTGCCGGCGTCCGCCATCGATCCGGTGTTGTCGAGCACCAG
>Ga0134128_10011878_pt1 | contig 10390 bp, 9 predicted proteins | sample KB31754_FD_96462 | JGI IMG/M metagenome (GOLD analysis project Ga0134128, IMG submission 96462) | Terrestrial soil microbial communities with excess Nitrogen fertilizer from Kellogg Biological Station, Michigan, USA - KB3-175-4 | ecosystem: Environmental > Terrestrial > Soil > Unclassified ...
CGATCCAGTTCGGCGGCGGATTGTCCAGGTTGTGCACGGCGGCCGAGAGCCAGTTGACGCACTCGTAGGCGAGCGCCACGCCGACCGTCGCGCCGACGGTCGCGAGCAGCAGGCTTTCGGTCAGCATCTGCCGGACGAGCCGCGCGCGCGTGGCGCCGAGCGACGACCGGACCGCCAGTTCCTTCGCGCGCAGGCTCGCGCGCGCGAACTGCATGTTCATCACGTTGACGCAGGCGATGAGCAGCACGCCGCCGCAGAACGCGAGCATGATCCACAGCGTGCCGCGGATGCCCGGCCCCGTGAACGCGATGATGAGAGGCTGCACCTGGCCGGTATTGAAGGCCTTGTTCGTCTGCGGATAAGCCGTCGCGAACCGCCGCGCGATGGTCGTCATCTCCGCCGTCGCCTGGTCAATCGAGACGCCCGGCTTGAGCACGCCGAGGACGGCGCCGCTCACCGCCGTCTGGTCGCCGCGCGGCTTGGGCGGAAACTCGCTGTAGAGCGGAATCCAGATCTCTTCGTTGGTCGGAAACGCGAAGCCCTGGGGCATGACCCCGATGATCGTGGCCGGCTTGCCGTTCAGCCGCACCGTCGTCCCGACGACGTCGGGCCGGGCGGCGAAATCCCGCTGCCACAGGCCGTACCCGATGAGGGCGACCTTCGGGGCGCCCGGGGTGTTGTCGGCGGCCGTGAAGTCCCGGCCAATGTACGGCGTCACGCCGAGACACTGCAGGAATCCCTCGGTCGGATAGACCCCCGTGTAACGTTTGGCCTGCGCCCCGACGGTCATGTTGACCGTCGAGCCGTTCAGGTAGGAGGCCATGCGCTCGAAGGACTGCTGGACGCCCTTCATCTCCTCGAAATCAGGGGTCTGAATTTGCCCGTTTGCCCCGAACAGATTTGAGGTCGTCGGGTCGATAAAGTTGATACTGACCAGTCGATCGGCGGTCGGGAACCCCAGCCCTCGGAGCATCACGCCGTTCACGACGCTGAACATCGTCGTGACGCCGCAGATGCCGAGCGCGAGCACGGTGACCGCGAGCGCACAGAAGGATTTTTCTTTGATCAGAACGCGCAGTCCGATGCGAAGGTCCTGGAGCACACTCTCAGTCGGCATGGGCGGCGCCTCCCGCGGCACACATGCGGGATTAGACGCGGCCACTCAGATTCGCGTTCGGAGAAATCCAGCCAAAAGACTGTTCAAATTCGGGATTCCGGGTTAAGGTGGACGACTATGCTCTTGAAGACGATGAATCGTACGATCACTCTCGCGTCGGTCGCGCTCGTCGCGGCGGCGTGCTCGAAGTCGCCGGCGAGCCCCACGGGCAACGTCACGGTGACGACGCCGGCGCAGCTCGCGCCGGCCAATGGCGCGAACATCGCCAACACCAGCCAGCCGGTCACGCTCACGGTGAGCAACGCCTTCGTGACGGACCCGTCCGCGCCCATCCTGTACACGTTCGAGGTCTCGACCGATCCGGCCTTCGGGTCGAAGGTGCAGACCAAGACGGCGTCGCCCGGCAGCGGGCAGACGTCCGTCACCCTCGACATCCTGGCCCCGGGCCAAAGCTACTTCTGGCACGCGCGAGTGACCGGCGGCGACACGTCGGGCACGTTCTCGGCCGCCGGCAAGTTCACGATTGGGTCGTCGATCTCGCTCGCGGCGCCGAATCCGGTCGCGCCCCTCACCGGCGCCACGCCGAGCGGCTGGCCGACATTCGTCGTCACCAACTCGGTGAAGGCTGGCCCGGTCGGCGCCGTCAGCTACAAGTTCGAGGTCTCCGGATCGCAGAGCTTCACGACCGTCACGCTCTCGCAGACGGTGCCCGAGACGGGGACGCAGACCAGCTTCACGCCGCCGCTGAGCACGCCGGTGCCCGCCGGCAGCACGTTGTTCTGGCGCGCGACCGCTATCGATGCGTCCAACGGCATCGTGAGCAGCCCGAGCGCGCCCCAGAGTTTCGTGCCTTCGCAGCTGACCTCACAGCAGCGCATCGCGTTTCAGCTGAACTATGGGTCGCTCTGGAAGGGCACGCAGCCGCCCGGCACGAACGGCCACGCGGTCCTCGGCACCAACTGGGACCCGGCGACGATCACGTCGTTCAACGGCGTGACGTTCTCGAGCCCGACCCTCGAGGAGCTCCAGGAGTTCGACCTCATCGATCGCGGGATGGATCCGGGCGACGCGGTGAACTGGATGAACGCGAACGGCTATCCGAACTCCGGCCTCTGGGTGCCTGGAGTGATCGTGGTCGGGTTCCCGTTCGAGTACATGGCCTTCATCCAGGGCCAGTGGGACCTCGTGGTCAGGTCAGGCGGCTAGTAAGTAATCTTCTCGGCTTCGAGGACGTCCGCGAGTTCCAGCCGCAGGTTGCTGGGGTTGGTGGCGTAGCTCAGGCCGACGTCGCCGGCGATCACGCCGGCTCGCACGAGTTTCTCGATCTCGCCGTCGAAGTGCTGCATGCCGTCCTGCGCGCCGTCGCGCATGGCGTCGAGCAGCGTCTTGCCGCCCTGCTCGCCCTGCTCCACGTACTCGCGCGTGCGGAGGGTGGACTTGAGGATCTCGAGCAGGGCCACGCGTCCGGTGCCGTCCTTCCTGGGCACCAGGCGCTGCGAGACGACGTACTGAAAGCATTTCGCCAGTCGCGTGCGGATGGCCTGCTGGTCGCCGAGGGGAAACGCGCCGACGATGCGCTCGACGGTCTTGGCCGCGTCGATCGTGTGCAGCGTCGACAGGACCAGGTGCCCCGTCTCGGCGGCCTCGATGGCCGTCTCGATCGTCTCGCGGTCGCGCATCTCGCCGACGAGAATCGCCTTCGGCGCCTGCCGCAGCGCCGCGCGCAGCGCCAGGCTGAACGTCGGCGTATCGGAGTGCAGCTCGCGCTGATGGATCGTCGCTTTCTTATGGCTGTGGATGAACTCGATCGGGTCTTCGATCGTGATGATGTGGATCGCGCGCTCCTGGTTCATCCGATCGAGCACGGCGGCGAGCGTCGACGACTTGCCGGAGCCGGTCGGCCCGGTCACGAGCACGATGCCATTGCGCAGCGGCACGATCGCTTCGAGCGAGGCCGGCAGGCCGAGATCGGAGAACGACGGGATCGTGACGGGAATCACGCGCATCACGACCGCCACCGACGCGCGCTGCCGGAAGATGTTCACGCGGAAGCGCGCGACGCCCGCCAGCGCGTAGGACAGGTCGGCCGACCCCTGATCCTTGAGCTGCTGCCGGCTCACTGCGTTCGAGCCCATCAGGTGATCGGCGATCGAGACGGTCTGCTCCGCCGTCAGCAGTTCGAACCCGCGGAACGGCAGCGGCACGAGCTCGCCCTTCGTTTCGATCTGCGGCGGACGACCGGGCGAGAAAATCAGATCGCTGACGCCCTCGCGATCCTTCAACATCGAGGCGATCAGCTGCTGCGTCGGCACTCGGACCGGTGCCGAAGTTTCCGTCGCGGTGTTCATGGCCGGCATCCCCTACTGCCGCGGCTAGTGTACTCTGCGAAGTCGATCTCATGTTTGTAAGCGTCGTCGGCTACAGCGCCGCCGCGGTGGGCACGGTGTTGATGTTGCCTCAGGTAATCCGGTCCTGGCGCACGCGCCGGGTCGACGATCTCTCGTTCGCGATGGTCGGGCTGTACGTGACGAACTGTGCACTTTGGCTCGCGTACGGACTGCTCTCGGGTCTCCCGCCCGTCTGGATCGCGAACGCCGCGGCGCTCGTGATCAGCCTCATGCAGCTGGTCCTCAAGATCCGCTACGGCCGCGTGAGCATCGCGCCGGCGCCCCGCGACTGACGAGTGACGACCGACGCAGTGCGGCGCGGCCCGTACTGAACCTTCAAACTCGATGCCGCGGCGCGGCCCACTGCACGACCGAGCGACGCCCGTGTCGCCACCGTGAGTGGGTAATGCGCGACTCAGCCTGCGCAGGCCCGCGGACCACGCGGCCTCCGGAATTCGCCGCCCGCTGGCGCGCTTGTTGCTCGATCCCGGGGCATGAAGCGCCTACTCCCGATTCTCATGTGCGCCGGATTCGTCGCGGCGTGTTCGACGTCTGCCAAGACGCCGGATGCGACGAAGACGATCCGGCAGGACCTCACCAACAGCGGCTTGAAGGAAGTCTCGGTCACCCAGGACCGCGACAAGGGCGTCGTCACGCTCGCGGGCCATGTCTCGACCGACGCTGAAAAGAAGCAGGCCGAGCAGATCGCGAAAGGCGATGCCGCCGACGACATCATCGCGAATCAGATCGTCGTCACGCCAGCCGGCGCCGAGTCGGACGCGAAGACCGTCAGCGCCGCGTTCGACGACGGCATCGAGAGCAACCTCAAGGCCGAGCTGCTCGCGCACCACGCCAACGACGGTGTGAACTACAAAGTCAAGGCGGGCGTCGTCACGCTCAGCGGGTCGGTCGACTCGGCGGCGACGAAGCACACCGCCGCGGACCTCGCGTCGAAGGTGCCGCACGTCACGCAGGTGATCGACGAGATCACGGTGAAGCACCCGAAGGCCACGTCCGGCGGCCGCTAGATCGCGCCGCTACCCCGCGGCGTCGTTCAGCTGCGGGACGGCCCGTGCGGCCGAAAACACGGCGGTCACGAGCTTGACGGGATCGACGGGCTTGGCGATGTGGGCGACGAAGCCCTGGTCGAGAAGACGCTTGCGGTCGACGTCGGTGGCAAACGCCGTGACGGCGATCGCCGGCACCAGCTCGCCGCGCGCGCGCAGGTGCCGGATGAAATCGGCGCCGCTCACGTCGGGCAGCCCGATGTCGCTCACGACGACGTCGAAACGTCCCTCGCCCACCAGCGCCTCGGCGGGCCCGGCGGCCTCAGCCGTCGTCACCTCCGCGCCGTAGCGCGCGAGGATGGCGTGCAGGAGCTCGCGGGCATCGGGGTCGTCCTCGACCACGAGCAGCCGCAAGCCCTGCAGCGTCAGCGTGCCGGCGGGCGTCTCGGTGGCGTCCGTGGGCGTCTCAGGGTCGAGCAGGGGCAGCGTCACCGTGACCGTCGTGCCTTTACCGATGCCCGCGCTGTCAATCGTGACGGCGCCGTGATGCCGCTCGACGAGATCGCGCACGATCGCGAGGCCCAGACCCAGGCCCGGCTCGCGGCTGGTCGCGCGCGCGCGCTCCTGCCGGAAGCGCTCGAAGACGTGCGGCAGGAAGTCCGCGTCGATGCCGACGCCGCTGTCCCGGATCTCGACGAACGCATGGCCGTCGGCGACGCCGCTCGTGACCGAGACGATGCCGCCGCCGGGCGTGAATTGAAACGCGTTGTTCAGGACGTTGGTCACGACCTGGTGCAGCCGCGCCGCATCTCCCAGCACGAAGGCCGGTTCGGCGTGCACGTCGAGCGCGACGTGCTTGCGCCTGTGGATCGGCGAGTCCGCCGCCGCCGCCGCGGCCGACTCGACGACCTGCTGGAGATCCGTGGCTTCCAGGCGGATCTCGAGCTTGCCGGTCGCGATGCGCGAGACGTCCAGCAGGTCGTTGATGAGCTGCACCTGGATGCGCGCGTTGCGATCGAGCACGTCGATCGCGCGCTGGTACGACTCCTCGTCGATGGCGCCGCGTTTCAGCTGCCAGATCCAGCCGGTCATCGCGTTGAGGGGCGTGCGCAGCTCGTGCGACACCATCGCCAGGAATTCGTCTTTCATCCGATTGGCGCGCTGCGCCTCGTCGCGCGCCTGGCGCTCGGCCTCGAGCGCGCGCTCGAGGTTCGCCTCCGCCCGGCGGACGCGGAGGAGCGCGCGGATCGTCGCGACGAAGACCGTCGCGCCGAACGGCTCGATCAGGTACATGTCCGCGCCGCCATCGAGCCCGCGGGCGCGATCGGTGTCCGTGATGGCCGTCTGCGAGACGTGCAGCACCTGCACCGCCGGGACGCCGGCGTCCTGCTTCAGCTGGCGGCAGACGTCGAAGCCGCTGATATCGGGCAGGTTGACGTCGAGGACCACGATGTCCGGGCGCATCGCGCGCGCGTAGGCCAGCGCCTCGGTGCCGGTCGAGGCTTCGGCCACCGTGAAGCCGGCGCGGCGCAGCATCTGCACCTTGATGAAGCGCGAGGCGTCGACGTCGTCGACGACCAGCAGGCGGGCGTCGTCGGGGCTCATGGCTGCGCCTCGTATTCCATGACGCGGTTGACTTCGGCGAAGAGCCGCTCCCGCGTGAGGTCGGCCTTCGACAGAATCGGCGTGCCCTGGCCGAGGCGCGCGCGCTCCTCGGCGGTCACCGTGCGCGACGTCACGACGATGACGGGCACGCGCGAGGTCGGCGCGTCATGCCTCAGCGCGTCACGCACGTCGACGCCGTCCATGTCGCCGAGGTGCAGGTCCAGCAGGATCACGTCGGGATGCAGCCGCCGGGCCTGGTCGAGGCCCGCCTGACCGCCGGTCGCCTCGAAGACCTCGAAGCTGCTCGCGCCGAGGATCTCGCGCATGATGAACCGCGAGGCCTCCTGGTCGTCGACGACGAGGATGCGCCGCGAGTCGCGGTGGATGAGCGCGCCGAGCGTCCGCTGCAGCCATTCGGCATCGATGGGCTTGGCGCGATAGGTGTCGGCGCCAAGGGCCAGCGCCTTCTGGCTGTCGTCGACGCCCGAGACGACGAGCACGGGCACGCGATTCGTCGGCGCGCGCTGCTTGAGCCTCGCGAGGAGGTCCCACGCCTCGTCGCCATGCAGCCGGATGTCGAGCACGATCGCCGCGGGCTGCACCGACTCGAGCGCCTTGATCGCGGCCGCGGCCGATCGCACCGGCACGAACTGATACTGCGTGCCGGCCAGCGCGCGCTCGTACAGCAGCAGATCGGCGTCGTCGTCATCGACGACGAGGATGGCCTTGCGCGACGGATCCGGCGTGAGGCCCGCCCCGAGGTCGGCCGGCATGAGCGGCAGGGTGACCGTGAAGGTCGAGCCCCGGCCGAGCGCGGTCTCGACGCGGATGTGGCCGCCGAGCAGCTCGGCGAGCCGCTTCGACAGGGGCAAGCCGAGGCCCGTGCCCTTGACGCGGCGCTGCATCGGGTTCTCGATCTGGACGAACTCGTCGAAGATGCGCGAGACGTCGGCCTCGGGGATGCCGATGCCGGTGTCGGCGACCGAGAGCTCGACGCCGTCGCCGTCGCTCGTCAGGCGCGCGCTGACGCGCACCTCGCCCCGCTCGGTGTACTTCAGCGCGTTCGAGATGAAATTCCGGAGGATCTGCGACACCTTCCGCTCGTCCGAACACATCGGCGGCAGGCTGTCCGGGTCGTCGAAGACGAGCGCGAGCGCCTCGTTGATGAGCAGCGGCCGCAGCATGCCGCGCAGCGCGCCGAACAGGTCGCGGATCTCGAAAATCGTCGGATGGACGTCGACCTTCCCCGCCTCGACTTTGGCGATGTCGAGCAGGTCGTCGACCAGCTCGGCCAGCTGCAGCGCCGACCGGCGGATGTAGAAGACCTCGCTCTTCTCGTGCTCGTCGATCTGCAGCCGATCGGCCAGCAGCGTCGTCAGCGACAGGATCGAGTTCACGGGCGTCCGGAACTCGTGCGTCATGTTCGACAGGAACCGCGTCTTCACCTCGTCGACCCGCCGCAGGTGGTCGGCGCGCTCGTCGAGCTCCGCATACAGCGCGACGACGCCGCGGTTCGTGTCCTCGAGCTCGCGATTCACGCGCTCGAGGTCCTCCTGCCGCGCGCGCAAGTCCTCGAGCGTGCGCAGCAGCTCCTGGTTCTGCTTGTGAATTTCCGCGAGCGGCCCGGAGGGCCGGGCCGCCGCAAGGGCGCTGGCGAGGCGGGCCTCGTCCCGAAGACCGATGAACGGCGTCCGCGCCGGCAGCAGCTTCTTCATGCTGACGCTGGTGCCCGAGGCGCTCGAGTCGATGTCGAAGACGTCGACCAGGCGCCGCGCGCCGGTCACGCCGAGGCCGAGTCCCGTCTGCGACTGATACCGGCCCGACAGCACTTCCTCGAGATTCGGGATCCCGGGGCCCGAATCGACGATGCGGATCGTCAGCAGCTGCGGCGGTTTCGTGCCCTCGACCTCGAATGAGACGCGGCCTCCGCGCGCATACAGGAACGCATTGCGCGCGATCTCGGACACGGCCGTCGCGAGCCGCGCCTGTTCGATCGCGTCGAAGGTGAGGAGCGCCGCGATCTGGCGCGCGCGCTGGCGCGCGAAGACGACATCCTGCTCGTCATGGAGCGAGACGGAGAGCAGCACCGACATCACGCCACCTGCCGCGCGGCCACGACGGTCACGTCGTCGCGCCCGCGCTGAAAGTCCCGATAGAGCACCGCCGCCACGAGCGCCGCGTCGCGGCGCGGCAGCCCCGGATAGCGGTCCAGCGACCAATGGGACACCAGGCCGTCCGAATGCACGATGAGCAGCGCCCCGTCGTGCCAGGGGTAGTGGTATTCGCGAAACTGCCGGACCTCGTGGCCGAGAATGCCCGACTGCGACGCGGCGCGCCGTACCGTGTCGACGCTCACGATCGACGCGGCGACGTTGCCGACGCCCGCCACGGTGACGCGCGTCGACCGCAGATCCACGGTGGCGACGAGCGCGGCCGCCCCGCGCGTGTGCGCCGCGCCGCCGTGCATCGCCATGAGCGCGGCGAGCGGCGTCGCATACGACCGCGCGGTCGCCGCCCCCGTCGCCGCGCGCGCCGCTGTCTCTGCCAGCACGCCGTGCCCCAGGCCGTCGACGACGATGACCGAGAGCGCCGTGGAGTCGACCGTCACGGCCCAGGCGTCGCCGCAGGCGGTCTCGCCCGCCTGCGCCACCGAGACGCCGCCGATCTGGAAGCGGCTCGGCGGCACGGGCGCCTCGCGGCCGCGCCGCAGCCGTGCAAGCACCGCTGTGCCGGCGTTCGGCTGCGAGAACACGTCGAAATCGTCGGCCAGTCGCGTGACCGCGCCGAGTCCCGTGCCCGGCGATCCCGTCGTGGAGTGTCCGTCGACCAGGCTCTGCACCACGTCGCGCATACCGGGCCCGCGATCGATGGCGATGAGCTCGACTTCGGGAACGGCCCCCTTGCCGGACCGAATCAGGAGCGCGCCGCCGACGCCCCGCGTGTGCTTCACCAGATTCGACGCGAGCTCGGTCGCGACGAGACCCACGCGGTGGGCATCGGTCTCGTCGAATCCGAGGCCGGCGGCCGCGCGCGTCGCCTCCTGGCGCGCCGCACCGACCTGGCTGCGATCGACGACGACGCACGAGGCGTGCGTGGTCATTTCCATCTCGTGATCACCACCCGGGTGCCCTCACCACGGGCGGAGGTGATCGCGAACTCGTTGGACAGACGCTTGGCGCCCGAGAGACCGAGACCCAGTCCGCCCTTGGACGAGTACCCGTCCCGCATGGCCAGACCGATGTCGGGAATGCCGGGGCCGCGGTCTTCGAACGTGAGCCGGAGACCGCGCCGGCCGCCGTCGGTGATGACCTCGAGCAGGGCGCGGCCGCCGCCGCCGTGCTGGATGGCGTTGCGCGCCAATTCGCTCGCGGCAGTGATGATCTTCGTCTGGTCGACCAGGCTGAAGCCGAGGCGGATCGCATGCTGCCGCACCGACTGGCGCGCGACGACGACGTGTTCCGCGGTTTCAAGGGGCAACACTTCAGCCACGCATCAACTCGTCGGCCTGAAGCGCAGCCGAAAGCAGATCCATGCCCTTCTCGACGTTGAGCGCTGTGCGCACCCCCGGCAGCGTCATGCCGAGCTCCACGAGCGTGATGGCGACCGCCGGCTGCATGCCGACCAGCACCGTCTCGGCGTCGAGCACCCGGGACATCGCCGCGATGTTGCCCAGCATGCGGCCCATGAACGAGTCCACCGTGTCGAGCGCCGAGATGTCGATCAGCACCGCACGCGATCCCGTCCCGGCGATGCGGTTCGTGAGGTCGTCCTGCAGTTGAATGGCCAGACGGTCGTGCATGTCCACCTGGATCGAGACCAGGAGGTACGGCCCCATCTTGAGAATGGGAATGCGTTCCACGATCAGGCCTCGGGCACCGCGGCCGGCGCGACCATGCTGTCCTGCCACGTGGACGCGGCGCCGTTCGCGCCGTTGGACAGCGACCGGCCATTCGCGCCGTTGGTCGCCGACGTCACCATCAGGCCGACGCGGGTGAGCGCGACGGCAAAGGCGTCGGCCAAAGTGGACTTCGTGATGACCGACTTCAGGTCGACGCCGAGGTGGACGATCGTCTGCGCGATCTGCGGCCGGATGCCGCTGATGATGCAGTCGGCGCCCATGAGCCGCGCGGCAGCGACAGTTTTCAGCAGGTGCTGCGCCACCAGCGTGTCCACCGTGGGCACGCCGGTGATATCGATAATCGCAATGCGCGCGCCGGTTTCCACGACACGCTGCAGGAGATTTTCCATCACGACTTGAGTCCGGTTGCTGTCGA
>Ga0134128_10011879_pt1 | contig 10389 bp, 4 predicted proteins | sample KB31754_FD_96462 | JGI IMG/M metagenome (GOLD analysis project Ga0134128, IMG submission 96462) | Terrestrial soil microbial communities with excess Nitrogen fertilizer from Kellogg Biological Station, Michigan, USA - KB3-175-4 | ecosystem: Environmental > Terrestrial > Soil > Unclassified ...
CCCATGGCAACACCTCCAGCCGGAAGTGTTGCACTTCGTTTGTGAACTCAGGGGACCCAACCACAGGATTACGTTGGCGCGAAGGTCGTCGGCCATGGCGCCGCAGTGATAGATTCCGCGGTATGGGTCCCGGCGAAAGCAGGGACGACACCCATCCCTTGACCTGGAGCGCACTCTAGCTCGTAGAAGCCTAGGCTGTTCCGAACCGCACTATTTCGTCAGGAGCGCGTAGGCGCCGTTCCAGTCGTCCGGCGGCGGGGCCTTCCGGTAGTCGAGGATGCGCGCCTCGTAAAGGTCGAAGAGCAGTTCGAGATCGCGGCCCTCGTCACTCTTGCGGCCGCGCGCGATCGCTTCCATCGCGCCGTCCCAATCGCGGCTGCGATAGCAGGCGAGCATCTCGATGGTGAGATTGCGCAGCCGCTGGAAACGCTCCGAATTGGCCACCTCCTCCCGCCCCGCGATGGCATAGATGACCTCCGGCTCTGTCTTGCCCTTCACCATGATGAAATCGAGTTCGAGGATCGCGAACTTGTCCTTCACCGCGAGCGCGGTCTTGGAGCCGACGACGATGGGAAAGCCATATTCCTTGGTCTGCCCTTCGAGTCGCGAGGCGAGGTTGACGCTGTCACCCAGCACCGAATAGTCGAACCGCAAGTCGGATCCCATATTGCCGACCATGCAGGTGCCGGTGTTGAGGCCGACCCCGATATTGAGCGGGATATAGACGTGACCGCCCTCCTTGGCCTCCCGCTCGCGCGTTTTGTTGAGCTCGTCGATACGCTCCAGCATGTCTACCGCCGCATTGCAGGCATTGAGCTGATGGTGCTTGTCGTCGAGCGGTGCATTCCAGAACGCCATGATGGCGTCGCCCATATATTTGTCGATGGTTCCCTTGTACGTCAGGATCGCGTTGGTCAGCGGCGTGAGGAAGCGGTTCATCAGCCGCGTCAATCCTTGCGGATCGTTCTTGTAGGTCTCCGAGATGGTGGTGAAGCCGCGCACGTCGGAGAACAGGATCGTCATCTCGCGCTCCTCGCCGCCGAGCACCAGTTTCTCCGGCGACAGCGCCAGTTGTTCGACCAGTGCGGGCGACAGATATTGGCCGAAGGCGGAGCGGATCTGCCGCCTTTGGGCCTGCTCGCGCACGAAGCTCGAGAAGATCAGGGTCAGATAGATCGCCGTGGTCGAGAGCAGCGGATAGGTGAAATCGAGCAGCAAGCGATACTGCTGATAAAAAAACCAGGAAGTTCCGCCAAGGGCGGTTGCGAACAGAGCGCCGACCAGGAACAGCGTGACCGGCCCGACCCCCGGCGCAAACCCAATCACGAGCAGGCCAAGAACGAGCGCGGCGAAGAGTTCAACCGCGATCGCGTAGTTCGGCTGCGAAACCCCGGCATGGATGAGCACGCTCTCCAGGACCTGGGCGTGGATTTCGACGCCCGGCATCGTCGGCGACACCGGTGTGGTCTTGATGTCGTTCAACAGGGTCGCCGAGGCGCCGATCAGCACCAGCTTGCCTTTGATCTTGTCGAGCGGCGCGCTTCCATCCAGAACGTCGGCCGCCGAGACGTAGATCGACGGGTCCTGCCGCGCAAAATGCACCCAGAGCCGGCCGTTCTTGTCGGTCGGGATCTCAAGGCCTCTCAGCTTGATGCTTTTGAGACCGGCTCGATCGGCCTTGATGAGAACCGTCGGCGTGCCTGTGACGACCCGCAATATCTCCAGGCTCAGCGACGGCATCATGGCGCCCTGCGCGCGCAAAATCATCGGCACCCGCCGGATGATGCCGTCGCGCTCAGGCACGATCGTGACCAGGCCGCGCCCGGCCGCGGACCGCTCGATGATCGGAACGTTGCGGAGCAGGCCCGGAAATTCGAACAGAAACGGTTCGGCCTCGCCGCCGACCGTCGCGAAGCCGGTCAGCGGCAGATCCTTGTCGAAAGGCGCCAACACGCTGGCGAGGCCGGTTTCGCCGAGCACCACCCGCGAACCGCGGATGGCGTCGGCCAGGACCTGATCGTTGCTCGGCAGCGCGCGCAGTTTGCCGCGCGTCACCTCGTCCAGATAGCGCATCGTGCGGGCAGCGGCGTCAGGGTTCAGCCGGTCGGGCTCGGAGAAGACCACGTCGAAGGCGATCGCCGCAGCACCGAGATTGGTCAGGTTGGTGACCATGTCCGCGAGATAGGTTCGCGGCCACGGCCATTGCCCGAGCTTTGCCAAGCTCTTCTCGTCGATTTCGACAATGGTGACAGGCCTGATGGTCTTCACCCGCGGCTCGATCACCTGGTACGTGTCGAAGGTGCGGATACGAAGCTCCTTGACGGGCGCCGGATCGAAAACGCGCAACACGGCGAATCCGATCAACAGCGCCAGGCAGATGAGCCGCGCGTAGCCGAACCTTCGAGCGAACCAGCGTCGCAGGACCTTCAGCCGTTTCATAGTGCCTGAATATCACGCACGGGCGAATTGATCACGTCGGATTGCGCGCCAGATCCCGTCACGCGCGCCGCGATCGAGGGTGCTGCTGCCCGCTGCGGGGCGCGGAGACGCAGCATCAAAAGAAATGGAAGCCGTTGTGCTGGGCCACAAGTTGCGCGTGCAGCAGAGCCATCGGGGAAATCTCGCCCGCGCCCGCATTATGGGCTTCCGCGACCAGGCTCGCGATGCCGTGCCATATCTGACCCGTGCCGTGAGAATCATGCCACTCTGTGCCGACGTCCGATTGCGACGTCGGGACCGGAGGATCGATGACCAGCGTTCCACCGTGGCCGTCACTGGCGAATTTGAAATTCTCGAAGGCGTAGTTGCCCGAAAAATTGATGCTGGCCGTGCGCGTCCCGTCACTCAAGGTGAGCGTTCCGCCTGTGCCCGCGCCGTTCTCGATGTAGTTCTCTTTGTTCAAGCTGCCGAAATTGATGTCCTTGAGGTCGATCAAGTCGGAATTTGACGGCGTTCCATCGCCGGTGAATCCGGTGATGGTCCCGGTGAAATCGGCGGCCTTGTTGATCACGAGTTCGCCGGTGTTGCCGTGATTGTTCGCAAAATTCACCGTAGCGGTGGTCGCGCCCGAGATGCTCAGCGTCGTGTTGCTATCGATCGCCACTGTGCCGGAGGCCGGCGGATCGTCGACCAGCGTCCCGCCGGTCGCATCGGGCGCGAATTCAAAGTCACCCGAAGAGAGGCCAGAAATCTTGAGCGTAACGGAATCCGTTCCGTTGCTCACGGTAAGCTTGCCGTTGGTAAAATCGGCGCTCATATCACCTGCGATGTACTTCAGATCCTTGAGGTCGACGTGATTTTCGAAGGCTTCGGTATCATTTTCGATGAGACCGGCGATCGTTCCGCCGAAATGATGTGAATCATCGAGAATAAGCGTGGCCGCGAGAGCGACCGCCCCTCCCGGGGCACCGAACGTTACGGTCTGGCCAGAGGAAACCGAGCCACCGATCTCGAGCTTTGAGTTGTCGAATATCTCGATCGATCCCGTTCCTGTAATGCCGCCGGTGATGGTTATCGCTGCGCCCGAAGAGCTGCCGGGGCTGCCGGCTTCGATCAGCCCCAAGTTCAGGACGTTGTCATCGATCTGCAGGTTGTGGCCGGCCGGGGCTTCCAGGACCCCACCGGCACTGTTCGTAACGAGGAGGCTCCCCACGAGCCCGGCTCGGGTCATGGTGTTGATGCCTGTGTCAATGGTCAGCGTGTGTGAGCCGTTGGCATCAATCGTGCCGTAGTTGACGAGCGTCAGATTGGCGTCCCCGATCGTACCGGCACCGGTGATCGTATCGAAATTGTTAAGTGTGGCTGCCGATCCGCCGCTGGCGATAAAGTTGTCGATGTTGTCGGTCAGCGTCACCTGGCCGCCGCCATCGAGCGAAACGTTACCGGAAATTTTCAGCGCGGTCGCATCGCCCGAAGAACTCAGCGCGAGCATTCCAGCAATAACGATCGTCCCCTCGAGGTCCAGCACCGTGTGGTCGGTCACATTGACGATCGTGCCGCTGGCGATCGTGACGCCGCTGAGCGTGTTCAATCCACTCACGGTCGCGATCGTGCCCGGCCCGGCGAGCGTGCCGCCATTGAGAGTGACGTTCTCCATGTCGATCGCAGCGCCCAGGGCGGCATCGATCGCGCCGTGGTTGGTGATGATCCCGGACAGGTCCAGTGTCCCCACGGCCGCCGCCACCGTCGTACCCGCGGCAATCGTGACGCCGTTCAGCGTCGAGTCGCTGTTGCCAACCGCGGTTGCGATCTTGCCGGGCCCGGTCAAGGTACCGCCGACGATGGCAGTGTTCACGAGATCAAGCGCCGCGCCGCCTACGACCGAGATGCTTCCGGAATTGGCGTTACTGACATTCACAGCATCGAGCGTGGCGCCGGTTGACGCTTCCACAAACACGGTCCCGGAATTGCGCAGTGCGCCGCCGATGACGCTGGTGCCGTTCTCCAGTATCAGCTCGTCCGTGACGTTGATAGTCCCAGGGCCGCTGTTGATCACCGACTCGTCGCTGAATGCGACGGCGCCGCCGACATTAACCTGGCCGGCATTGCTCAGGCTACCATTGTGCAGGAAGCTCGCTCCTTCGAGGTTCAACACGCCGCCGATCTGAAAGGCGCCCGTGGCGCCGGCTCCCTCGAGATTGAGTACCGCTCCGCCGTCGACCTTCACGAGGCCCGAATTGTTGATGTCAACGGAGACGTTCAGAGTGCCTCCGGCCAGCTCGATAATCGCCGCCCTTTCATTGACGACAGTGCTCTGGTCCTGGAAATCGCCGCCCTGCAGCAGCGTGATGGCGCCGGAGTTCAGCACCGAGCTTTGGTTGAAAAGTTCCAGCCGACCGAAACTGGCCGCGCCCTGATTATTCAGGACAGCATCGTTGAAGAGGGTTACGGCACCGCCGACGGTGAAAGAGCTTTCATTGATGATTTCCGCGCCAGTCGTATTCGCGGCATCGAGGGTCACAGTGTGCGCGAGTGCGGGGGCGGCAATTGTGACGGGATAGAATCCCGTGCCACCCGGAATGTGTTGGGCGGGGATGATCACATCGTCGCTGGCCGTAGGCAGCTGACCAGCGTCGTCCCAATTCGATCCGACGCTCCAGAATCCGCCAGTCGGATGAATCCAGGTCACCCGATTGGAGATAGTAATCGTGATCGTGAGCGGCGTGAACACCGTAAGGTTGGACGGCGGATAATTCGTATCCACCTCCACCATGTACGTCAGGGTGAGCGTGTCGCGTGTCGGGAGGAAGGAGAACGCACTATCCGCGATGCTATAGGTCCAGGTGACCGTGCCGATGTTGGTGTTGCCGGCGCTTGGCGAGAGGCTGAGCTGTCCCGCCACGGCCTGGATTGCCGCCAGTTGCTGGGCCGTCAAAGTCGACGTGATGTCGTTGTGATTGGGATCCAGCACCGTGAACGAGCTGAACCTGGCTGTCGCCGTCGGCCTATCGATGCCGTTGACGTCAGCAAAGGTGATCGTCCCGGACGCGGTATCTACCAGCGCGCCGGTACGCGCCGTCAGTGAGCCTCCGTTGACGACGACTGTCGGCGGAATGTCGAGATGGATCAAAAAAGAGAACGGATTTGAATTGGACGAAGTTGAAGTTTGAGACGTGCCGGTGAGTGCGAATTGCGGGATGGCGATTATCCCGTTCGCCGCTGTGATCGCCGACCCGGCAAAGAGCAGCGGGTTGAGCGTATCCGTCTGCGCTGTCTTCGTATGCGTATCGTTGTAGCTGAACTTCTGCGTGAAGACGTCCTGGATCAGCTTCTGTATATCGGGCGGCAGCGGCTCGCTGCTCTGGGTGATCACGCCGTTGGTGATATTGATCTGCTGTCCGGCCTGATTGACCGCCGCGATCGGCTGCAGTGTGGTCTTGTCGAACAGAATGTAAGAACCTGTGTGTCCGTCCGGCTCGACCAGAACCTGGAAATGCGCGTCGGGCGTCGTGTTCTGGTTGGGCACCGTGAAGTCGATCTCGACCAGCACCGCGGTGCCGCGTATGCCCATGGTCGCGACAGGGGTGTCGACCTTCATGTCGCCGTGTTTGGCGGTCTCGCCCGCGACGAAAGTGATGGTGCCGGCAACCAAGCTGAGCAGCGACGAATTGTTCGACCCGTTGGGGTCGTAAACCATCTCGTTGAGCACCATCCTCGCGTTCGCGGACAGGCCGAACACGGTGCCGTCGATGAAGGAAAGGCCGAGGGTGGAATCGGAGCCACACTGGACGACGTCGCCTTTCTCGACATTCTCGCCCATGTTCAGGATGATGGAGACGCCGTTGCGGATCACGGTGGCGCTGCCGACAAGCTTGGTCACGTGACCGATCACCTGGCCGCTCGCGGCGGGCGCGCCGGCCTGGCTGACATCGACCGCGCCGGTCAGCGCGGTGACGAGATCGCCGGTGAGATGCGCGCCATCGGGCGAAGCCAGCGGGACCCGCTTCTCGCCTTTGAAATAATCATGCAGAACGAACTCGTGGTTGTCCCCGGAAAGGACCAAGTCGAGCCCGGATCGCTTGAAATCCGCGTTGAAGAGGAAGTGTGCATCGGGAACGACAATGGCATCGGCCGGCACATGTCCGCGAACGGACCCGACATGAACGTTGAAGGGGGATGCCGCGCCCGCGCGATCAGAGGAAATCGTGGCGTTAAACTTGCCAGCGTAATTCAAAGGGCCACCGCGTACGGTTAATATTTACCCAGATTAATATTTACACAACGATCAAAATTAAAACCCTGCATATCACTCGTGACTAGATTGTGAAACCACCTTTAGATTGCACGAATTGCAATCGTATAGGGTCGTAAAGCCCGGATCCTTGCGTCGTTTTTCGTATGCGGGTGAGTATTCATTGCTCATTCTCGAGCAAAAGAACCAGACATAAGGAGAAATCTAATGTAATAACCCATTCAATTCGACGCTCTTGATATTCCGTCAATACTTCTGATTTCTTTTGCTCACACGCTCATGCGCGGCATTGTGCGGTTTTCCGGGCCGAAACCATGATTTAAATAACAAATCTCCGAAAATCCTGACGCTTTAACCAAATCCAGCAGAAGTTCATCGCGGCAGCAGAGGCAGTTTGCGGGTCCGGCTGCGCCTCACCGCTGCTTCTTAAATGTGTCGTCAAACCGATAAAAAGGTTTTGGCCCCGGTTCGAGCTTTTCGGGCCGAAGGGCAGCGCCTTGGCATCGCGACACGATCGGCTAGAGATCGCCACAGGCCTCACATCCGCTCGAACGACCGGCATTTGCGATGCCCGATTCACCGTGCCGCAACATGTTCCGGTCCATGTTCGAGCAACGACGCAGCGAACGAACCTGGACGACATCATGACAGCGGATTGCCCCGCCCTGCAGGTGCAAGGATTAACGAAGCGGTTTGACCGGCTTGCGGTAGATGCGCTCGACCTCACCGTTCGCGCCGGCGAATTCTACGCCCTCGTCGGCCCCAACGGCGCGGGCAAAACCACGACCTTGCGCATGGTTGCGGGATTGCTGCGGCCCGATGCCGGGTCTGTCGCGATCTTCGGCGTCGACGCGCTCAACGATCCGATCGCGGCCAAGCAGATCATGGCATGGGTCTCCGATGAGCCGATGATCTATGACAAGCTGACGCCGCTCGAATATCTCGAATTCATCGCCGGCCTGTGGGCAGTCGATCCGGCGGCCTCGACGTCCTCTGCGCGCGACCTCCTGATCTCGCTCGGGCTCGAGCCGCATCTGAACGAGCGTTGTGAGGGATTCTCCAAAGGCATGCGCCAGAAGGTGGCGCTCGCGGGCGCCCTCGTTCACGATCCTCGCCTGATCATCCTGGACGAGCCGCTCACCGGGCTCGATGCGGTCTCGGCGCGCCACGTCAAGGGACTGCTCGGCGAGCGCGTCCGCGCCGGCTGCACCGTCATCATGACCACGCACATCCTCGAAGTGGCCGAACGCATGGCTGACCGCATCGGCGTCATCGCCGCGGGCCGGCTGGTCGCGGAGGGTACCCTCGCCGAGCTGCGCGCGCAGAACGGCCACGCCGACACCAGTCTCGAGGACCTCTTCATCACGCTCGTCGACGTGCAGGCCGAAGCGGCATGAGCTCGGCCACGACACTCACCTGGTTTGCGCGGCACGAGTTCCGGCTCGCCTGGCGCGAATGGCTCGCCATGATGACCGGCGGCCGGCGCCGGCGAAAGCGCGCGGCCATGATCGGCTTACTCGGCTTTGCCGCCATCATGCATCTGCCGGCCTATGCCGTGGTTGGCCGCTTCGCCACCTTGCAGGCGCCGCTCGATAAGACGTCGCTGATCGTCATCACCGCTACCATCCTCCTGGCCTGGGGGTTGATGATGTCGCAGGCGATCGAGTCGGTGACGCGGGTATTTTATGCCCGCGCCGATCTCGATCTCATCATGTCCTCGCCGGCAAGGCTGACCAACCTGTTTTCGATCCGCGTCGCGGCCATCGCTTTGATGGTCACGGCGATGGCGCTGTTCTTCTCCACGCCCTTTGTCGACATCTTGATCCTTTGCGGCGGCATCCGTTGGCTTGCGGCCTTCGGCGTCGTCGCGGCCGTCGGACTTTCCGCGGCGGCACTGGCGATCGCCATCACTATCCTGCTGTTCCGCCTGATCGGGCCGGCCAGGACGCGGCTGATGGCGCAGATCCTCGCCGCCCTCATCGGCGCCGGGTTCGTGATCGCGCTGCAGATCGCGGCGATCGTTTCCTACGGCACGTTGTCACGCTTTGCCGTTCTGACCTCGGACGCGGCGGCGGCGTTCGCGCCGGATGGCCAGAGCATCATCTGGTGGCCGGCACGGGCGGCGCTCGGCGACGCCGAGGCGCTGCTGTTTCTGTTATCGGCGAGCCTGCTTCTGCTCGGCGGCGTGATGGCGACCCTGTCGCCCCGCTTCGCCGAAACCGCGATCGGGGCCTCCGCGCAAGTTATCTCAAGCCGCCAAGGCCGCCGAGACGCCGCGTTTCGCGGCGGATCGCGGCAACAGGCGCTGCGGCGCAAGGAGTTCTTGCTGCTCGGCCGCGATCCCTGGCTGATCTCGCAGACCTTGATGCAGCTACTCTACCTGCTTCCGCCGGCGCTCTTGCTGTGGCGCAGCTTTTCCACCAGTTCAGAGGCGATCGCGCTGATCACGCCGGTGATCGTCATGGCGGCCGGTCAGCTTGCCGGCGGCCTCGCCTGGCTGACCATATCGGGCGAGGACGCCGCTGACCTGGTGGCGACCGCGCCTTTGTCACCCTCCGCCGTCCTGCGCGCCAAGATCGAGGTGGTGCTGATGACGATCGGCGTGATTTTCGCGCCGCTGATCGCGGCGTTTGCGTTCGGCGCGCCGTTGCAGGCGCTGGTTACCGCCTGTGGCGTGATCGTCGCCGCCATCTCAGCAGCCGCAATCCAGCTCTGGTTTCGTGTCCAGGCCAAACGGAGCCAGTTTCGTCGCCGGCAGACGTCATCAAGGGTTGCGACCTTTGCCGAAGCCTTCTCCTCCATCGGCTGGGCCGCGACATCGGCGCTGGCGCTGGCAATGCCCGCCGCAGCCGCAGTGAGCGGCCTCGTGACCCTCGGCATCGTCGCGGCAGCCCGGAAGCTCAGCCCGGAACGGGAATAAAGCGCTCCTATCCGCCAATCAGTTCCAGCACCGCGGCCGCGAAGGCTTCGGGCTCTTCCTGCGGCAGATTATGTCCGGCGCGTGCGATGAGACGATGCCGACGCGATCCAGCAAAGCCTGCGGCCTGGGCGGTGCCATCGGTTGCCGGTATAACGCCGTCGGCGTCACCATCAAGCGTGATCGCCGGCACCGTGATTGGCGGCAGCTTCGCCAGCCGGCGCTGAATATCGGCATAGCGCGGATCGCCTGCCGCAAGGCCGTAGCGATGACGGTAGCTGTGGATCGCGATGTCGACAAAATCGGGATTATCGAATGCGGCGGCGGTGCGCTCGAAGGTTGCTGCGTCGAACCGCCAGTTGGGCGACCATTGCTGCCAGAGAATCTTTGCGATTTCCCGCCGGTTGGCGGCAAGGCCGGCACGGCCGCGTTCGATCTGAAAATAATATTGATACCAGTACGCGAGTTCGCGCTCCGGCGCCGCCGGCTGCATGGCGTTCGCGATGTCCTGGATCAGATAGCCGTTCACCGAGACTAACCCGATGCAACGCTCGGGCCACAGCGCGGCACCGATGCAGGCGGCGCGCCCGCCCCAATCGTAACCCGCGAACACTGCGCGCTTGATCGACAGCGCATCGATCAGCGCGATCAGATCGGCGCCGACGGCCGCCTGCTCGCCGGAACGCGGCGTCGACGGCTCGAGAAAACGAGTGGGGCCGTAGCCGCGCACATACGGAACGATGACGCGGCATCCGCGCTCCGCAAGGATCGGGGCGACATC
>Ga0134128_10011881_pt1 | contig 10389 bp, 7 predicted proteins | sample KB31754_FD_96462 | JGI IMG/M metagenome (GOLD analysis project Ga0134128, IMG submission 96462) | Terrestrial soil microbial communities with excess Nitrogen fertilizer from Kellogg Biological Station, Michigan, USA - KB3-175-4 | ecosystem: Environmental > Terrestrial > Soil > Unclassified ...
CAGCGAAACGTTTGTCCCTTTGTTCCACTCCTCATTTCCAAGAACCTGACCGAATCGATGAATCAGTGCCGTGTCCCAGCTCGACGCAATGGCAATTGGCGCGGGCAGTACAGTAATGTTTGTCGCACCGTTGCCGACGCCGGCCCTCCCGTCAGCCAACCGCAATGCCGGAATGGAGAGTCGCGGAATTGCGGGAACGTATCCCACATATCCCTTGATCGGCCGCGGATCGATCCCATGAACCATTGCGATCTTTTCATCCAGCGTCATCGCATGGAGCAACAGATCGGCGCGATGCTCCGCAGAAAGTGTCTTATCCATCCATGGCAGCGACGCCCGCCGCTGGGCAAATAAAGGCAGGCTCGAAAATGTTCCCGCAGCGAACAAAAAGAACATGGAGATCGTCGCGCGAGAAAGCGCATAACAGAAAAGACCGATTATTCCCCAGACATTTTTCATTAGCTGCCATTCTGCGCAGGCGCGAAAGAGATGTCAAAGCTGTGCACAGTGAAATCAGACAATCTCCTTCCTCGAAGAATTGTGCACCGGCTTCGTGAGGGGTCAATTGATACTATCCACATATCGGAACCGGAGGCTACGAATGCAATCTGAAAAAGATCGTCAACTACATTCGGCCGCGGACCGCCGCACAGTGTTGAAGGCCTTGCTGGGCGCTGTCGCTGTCAGCGCCTTCTCAAAGAATCTTTTCGGAATGACCACCCCTGCGACTTTTAGAAACTCCATCAATCCGCGATGGTACGGCTTCAACCTGCTTGAATATTTCTCAACCGACCCGGACTGGATGAAGTATTTCCCGTATAAAAATGACGGGCATTTCCACGAAGACGATTTCCGCTGGATGCGCGATTGGGGCTTCAACTGGGTCCGCCTGCCGCTGGACTACCGCTTCTGGACCGATCCCAACGACATGATGAAGATTCGTGAGAGGAACATCGAACCCATCGATCGCGCGATTGGTCTGGGAGAAAAATACAATATCCACGTCAACATTTGCCTGCACCGCGCACCAGGAGAATGTATCAACGACGGGCTGGGAGCCAAGCTGACTGGGATCCACGTAACTGAAGAAAGAACAAACGTATATCGCGACCCCGCGACGCGGGATGCATTCATTCATCAATGGACGTACTTTGCGAAACGCTACAAATCCATCCCCAGCAGCCGCCTCAGCTTCAACATAGTCAATGAGCCGGATGACAAGCAAGAGCCGACAGTAGCAGTCGGCGAGCAGGAATACATCCGCATCGCAAAGGCCACGATCTCCGCCATTCGCGCCATCGATCCTCACCGCCTTATCGTTAGCGACGGATACCCGGTTGCGACAAAACCCATCCCGGAACTATTCGACACCGGTGTCCTGCAAAGCGCGCATGACTACGTCCCAGGCCAGCTAACCGGATATGGCAATCCCTGGATCACGCATTGGGCCAACGAAAAGCTACCGCCCCCAACATGGCCGCTCAAAGATGCACAGGGCAAAGTTATTTATGACAAGCAGATCCTTGAAGAAAAATTCCGCCCCTGGGGAGATCTGGCGAAGCATGGCATCCCAATCCACTTCGGCGAACTCGGCTGCTCACGACATGTGCCGGGGGATGTTGCACACGCGTGGTACAGCGACACACTCGATGTGATCAACAGCTTGAACTCGGGATGGGCGCTGTGGACGTTCCGCGGACCCTCGGGAATCCTCGACACAAAACGGCCGGGCGTTCAGTTCAAAAATTGGCATGGGCACGAACTGGACACAACGCTTCTCAATTTGTTGCAAACCAAAATGCGAGTGTGATTTTTTCAATATTTCGGTTATAAGGAGCAAAATGCTCAGAAAAAAGTTTCCCGTTCGCAGAGTGTCGTGGTACTGTGCGGCGCTGCTCGCACTGCTGGGAATCTGCGGCCACTGTTTCGCGCAAACCCAGCCTCAACCGGCAACAGTCACCATCGACTGGCAAAAAACCATTCTTGTTTCCCGCTCCACTCCAACCTTGCAGGTCGTCGTGAATCCCTTGCTGCGCCGGGAATCGCCCATTCACGACGCCGCATTCCGTGCTCTCAAGCAGATGGACGCCGACTATGTCCGGTATGTTCCCTGGCTGCCATATCCAAAGCTCGCGGTTGCGGAACTGGAGCCACCAACAGCGACTGCCACATCGTGGGATTTCACGCTGATCGACCCGATGACGAAGGATTTCCTCGCCGCGACGAAAGGCCACAGTACAATCGTGAATTTCAGCACCATGCCCGCATGGCTTTTCACGACCGACAAACCCGTCACTTATCCCGAAGACCCGAACCAGGTCGATTGCGATTACACCCAGGGTACTGAGCTGAAAGACCCTTCCGGAAAACAGCTCGGCGACTATTACGGGCGCATGGTCAGCTGGTACACGCGAGGCGGATTCACCGATGAAAATGGCAAGCGATACGTATCCGGCTACCACTTCAACTTTCCTGTTTGGGAAGTTCTGAACGAGGTGGACTTTGAACACCAAACCACGCCCGAGCAGTACACAAAGCGATATGACGCGATTGTCAGCGCGATCCATGCCGTCAGCCCCGCGACGAAATTTATGGGATTGGCCCTGGCGCAACCAGTCGACCCGCAGTGGTTCGAATATTTCCTGGATCATAAAAATCATCGGCCCGGAACTCCGCTCGATTACATCTCCTACCACTTTTATGCTTCTCCAACTCCAAGCCAGACAGCGGACGATTGGCAATATACATTTTTCGACCAAGCGGATGGCTTCCTCACAACCGTCCGTTACATTGAAGCGATTCGCAAGCGGCTATCGCCGACAACAAAAACCGACGTCGATGAGCTGGGCGTCATTCTGCCGCACGACAATACTCAGGTGGCTGACGCCACCGGCTATGTCGCTTCCATTCCGCCGATCTACTGGAACGCCGCCGCCGCACTCTACGCCTATCTATATGTCGGTCTGGCGCGGCAAGGCATTGATCTCGTGGGCGAATCGCAACTCGTCGGCTACCCGTCTCAATTCCCGAGCGTCACCATGATCGACTGGGTCACCGGAATGCCGAATGCGCGTTACTGGGTCTTGAAACTCCTCAAGGACAACTTTCATCCCGGCGACCGGATCGTCGCGACCAAGGTCGATTCGGATAAGGGCGTTGTGGCGGAGGCTTTCTGGACCGGCACAGGAAAAAAATTACTGCTCGTCAACAAGCGCAATCACGCGGAGACAGTGTCGTTGCCCGATAGCGGAAGCATCTCGGAAATTACCGCGGTGGATGCGTCAACTGGAGAAAATCCGCCGACAGAAAAACAGTTCTCCGGACCAACGTTGGAACTCGCTCCCTTTGCTGTTACCGTGGTGGATTGGAAATAGCGGGAGACATCCATGGAAAGAATCGCGTTTTGTCTTCGCCTGCGCCTCGGCGCTGGCGAGGCTTACGATCAGGCCCACCAGGCAGTCTGGCCCGAGATGCTGGCGCTGTTAAAGACCGCTGGCGTTTCGGAATATTCCATTTTTCGCCGCGATGAACTGTTAATCCTGACCATGCAGGTGGAAGACTTTAACCGTACCTGGAACCAAATCGAACGAAGCCCCGTCAATACGCAATGGCAGCAGGCAATGGCAAAATTTTTCGAACCCATGGACACCCTCCGGCCCGGCGAGCGGTTCCCGATGATGCGCGAAGTCTTTTACCTGAAGTGATTCATTCGATCAACGACCAAGGATGACCAAGTCAAGCATGGAAAAAGAAAGCCATTTACGCGCCGGCCTCTGTGGAATTGGCCTGGAAGCGTACTGGGACCAGTTCCCTGGCCTGAAGCCCAGACTGGAAAGCTACGTTCAACAAGTTGCGGAGCGGCTCTCGCGTCCCGGTGTGGATGTTGCGAATCTTGGACTGCTCGACACGCCATCGCGCGGGCAACAAGCCGGGCACGCATGCCGTCGCGCGGACATTGACATTCTCTTCATATACATCACCAGCTATGCGGTCTCCAGTATCGTGTTGCCACTGGTGCAGCGGGCGGGTGTTCCAGTCGTTCTGCTGAATCTCCAACCGGACGCAGCCCTCGATTATCGCGCCATCAACCAGTTGCGGGATCGCACTCGTATGACCGAAGCGTGGCTCGCCTGGTGTTCCGCCTGCCCTGTGCCGGAAATTGCCAACGTCCTGATGCGGGCAAACATTCCCTTCCATCAGGTCAATGGGACGATGGTGGACGAAATTACCTGGAATGAAATCGACGAGTGGGTTTCCGCTGCCTCGGTTAGGAAAACTCTCGCCTCCAATCGGCTCGGACTTCTGGGCCACTATTACAACGGGATGTTGGACGTCATGACAGACGCGACCCAGATTGCCATCGCGTTCGGCAGTCAGATTGAAATATTGGAAGTGGATGAACTCAGCGCATTGCGCGCCGAGACGGACGAACACGCAATATCGCAGCGAGTGATCGATTTTCGCAATCATTTCGATGTCCAGCCGGACTGTCCGGAGCCGGAGTTGCGAAGGGCCGCACGCACTTCACTCGCGCTCGATAAATTCGTCGCGAAGTACGATCTCCACTCGCTCGCCTACTACTACGAGGGCACCGGCAATGCCGCCAACGAAGACACAATGAGCTCCATCATTCTCGGTACCTCCATGCTGACGGCGCGCAACATTCCAATCGCGGGAGAGTATGAGGTGAAAAACACTGTTGCCATGAAAATCATGGACAGCTTCGGGGCCGGCGGCTCCTTCACAGAGTTTTATGCCGTCGATTATGCGGACGATCTCGTTCTCATGGGCCATGACGGACCAGGACATTCCGCCATCGCAGAAGGAAAGACAAAAGTACGGCCGTTGCAGGTGTATCACGGCAAAGTTGGGCAGGGTCTTTCCGTGGAAATGTCGGTTCGATATGGCCCCATCACCTTGCTTTCCGTTGTCGAGGACAAGGATACCGGCTTCCGGCTGCTGGTTGCGGAAGGACTATGCGAGCCGGGAGAGATTCTGGAAATCGGCAACACCAACAGCCGTTTCCGCTTTCCCATGGGAGTGCGCAAATTTCTCGAGCATTGGAACGCGCAAGGCCCCGCCCACCATTGCGCGATCGGCATCGGCCACATTGGAACGCAAATTAGAAAACTTGCTGAGTTGCTGAAAATCAATTTCCATCAGGTGTAGCATCTTCAATTTGACGCCGCGATTTTGGACAACAAAAAATAATGAAAGCAATCTCTATCGATCTCGGTGGCTCTCACGCCGCCATTGCCATCGTCGAAGACAAAACCATTTTGCGTTCCCGCGAAATTCCAGTGGACTCCAGCGCCGGTATCCGTTGCCTGCTTCCACAATTCCGGTCGATCATCTTCGAACTGCTCTCTCAACTCCAGATCGATATCAAACAGTGCACCGGTCTGGCGTTGAGTATCGCCGCGATGACATGGAGGGACCGCGTAGTTTCCACCAATAAAAAATTCGAGGATGCTCCGGAGATTGATCTGCCCGCGTGGTCTCTCGCGGAACTCGGCATCCCGTTAGCCTTGGAAAACGATGCACGCATGGCGCTGCTGGGGGAATGGTTCGCGGGCGCGGCGCAGGGGATGTCCGATGTTGTGATGATTACGCTGGGCACTGGAATCGGCGGTGCGGCCCTCGCCGGCGGAAAACCATACCGCACCAGCCAGGTTCAGGGCGGTTGTCTCGGAGGCCATATTCCTGTTCTGTTCACTGGAAGAAAATGCACCTGCGGCGGATATGGATGCATGGAAGCCGAAGCCTCGGGCTGGTCATTGCCGCTGATTGCGCAAGAGTGGCCCGGTTTTCCCGAAAGTCGGCTTGCAACTGTGGAACGGATAAACTTCCACGCCCTTTTCAGGTTTGCGAAAGAAGGAGACCGTGTATCAACGGAGTTGCTGGAGCGATGTTTGCACATCTGGGCCGTCGGAACAGCGGGATTAATCCACGTCTATGGACCACAATGTGTCGTGATCGGCGGCGGCGTCATGCGCAGCGCGGACGTCATCCTGCCATATATCCGGAATTATGTGCGCGATTATTCCTGGAAACCCAGTGGACCTGTTCAGGTTCTCGCCGCTTCTCTCGGCAACAATGCAGCATTGCTCGGCGCGATTCCGCTCCTGACCAGCTAGAACGCAGAATCCTTCGGCCTTATTGCTTGCGGACGTATGCCTTGATGGTAGCCAGTGGCGCGCCGATTTCCCCAACCGGAGAAATGCGATATTTTCCCACCGCCGCCGGGACGATAAACGTTTCCGCATAATGAACCGGAAATGGCTCGAACGCGCCCGTGGGACTTTCGACCATCGCTTCCCGTCCTTCGACAAGGTTCAAAACATTCACTGTGCCTTGCGTGTCGTGCTCCACGGGAACAGCGAACCAATGCCGGCGCGTCTCAATGAACTCTGTCTTATATAGACCCGTGGACTCCTCACGCCAACCTGGGCCGCTGGCGATCGGCTGAATCGGATCGATCAGATTCTCCTTCACCCAGTTTGTCGTCCGATCCCACTGGATATTTTTCAAACCGTAATCCAGATGAATCGGACGCGGCTTTCCATCGAATCCGAGCCGTTCCCAGTCCCACAGCTTGAATGTGAAGATATACGGCGTCGCGCTGATCTCCAGCACCAGTCCATTGCGGCCCGAACAATGGATCGTTCCCGCCGGAATCGACAGATGCGCGTGCTTTTTTACCGGCCACGCATTGACGTATTTTTCTGCCGGAAATGGCCTGCCTCCCGACTGCGCTTCGCGCAAATCGCATTCCATCTGACGGCGATCGATATTGTCCTTCAGCCCGAGATACACCACTGCATCCGCTTCGGCGTCCAGCAGGTAGTAACTTTCGTCCTGCGTGTACGGCATTTCAAACTGCTGCTGAATAAATTCCCGCAGCGGATGCACCTGCAGCGAGAGATTGCCGCCACCTACCGTATCTAAAAAGTCAAAGCGAATTGGAAACTCCGCGCCGAACCGCCGGACGATCTCCTCACCCAGCAATTCCTGCGGATGCTCATTTACCAGCGTCAATGCGGGCAACTCAATCGAATGCTTTCCGAAACTGAATCGCAGGCTGTTCTCTTCCGGCACGCAATCGAAGCACCACGCAAAATTCGGCGGACCTTTCGGCAGATCAAAATGGGTGCGCATCCACTCGCCGCCCCATGGCCCCGGATCGAAGAACGGCACCACCCGAAACGGCCTCGAATATGTGATTTGCAGTCCTTCACGATACAGACAACCCGCAACCATGCGCGGGTCACGAGGGATATTCGTGTCCAAATAAAAATCGATCTTCTCGAAAATCTCATGCCGGATTCGATCGGCGACGCGCCAATCGATAAAGTAGGCGCGTTTGTACAATTCCTGCGGCGTGGCGGAAGAATTTTCCAAGCCAAGATTTCCAATCTCATGCGCCCGTTGCCGTCGCTGGATTTCCCATCGCGCCAGATCGGCATAGACCAGTACGTCCCAATCGTCAGCGATCTGTGTAGCCCCCGTACCCACCACAATCGTCAGGCCGCCCGCGTGTTCCCGCACCTGCGCCCGCAACCGATCCAACCGCTCGGGCGAAAGAAAATCTGCAATCGTCCAATCCAGCATTCTGGCGAAGACAGGATCGCGCCCCAGCGCCGGAGCAAACAAGGCCTGCAGCTCTTTCGCTTCCTTCATCGCCTCCGACGCAAACACACAGGCTTGCGGATGAAGTTCTGCAATCAAGCTCTGCTGGATTTCCAGGATATCGACGCCCGGATAGCATTCAATGGCGACGACGCACTTCGATCGTCCCGCCAGCAATGGTCGCAGCCGGGAGGCGATTTCCTCCCAGCCCACCGCGCAATCCTCATCCCGGCCAGTGATTTGGACCGTGGGGAACTTATCGTAATTGGTCTTCATTTCTCTTTCGATCTTATGGGCGTGCCGTGGAATCAGGTGCTGTGGCTTTCAGCAAGACAACGGAGTGCGCTGGAATTTCGACGGTTGCCAACGTGTCGCCGTCTCGTTGAGATATAGGAAGATTTTTGCCCTTCATTGCATCGGTCACATTGTATGTTCCATGAAACCTTACAATGGCCTGCTGATCGCCACCCCAATTGGAAAGTACTGCCGCCAGCCCATGCGGGTACGTCATCCCGCGAAACAGGACCGTCCGGTTCCCTTGCAGCGAGATTTCCTGAGTTTGTTCCGCGCCGAGCGACGGCCCGACGATCCATCGCTGCACCACTGGATTCATCCGCATTTCGTACGCCAGCGACACCGCGGATTCAAAATAGTAGACGCGGCCTTTGCCGAATGTGTGCGTCACCTCAAAAGGATTTCCATCCTTATCGCGCAAAATTACTTCAGCTCCCTTCAATTGCAACGGGAGCCTCCATAGTTCTCCGCCCTGCTCATTTTCAGCGGTCACGGAATACGGTTCGTCCGGCTGGATCGGATATACATCGGTCGCCTCCACGCCGAACAGGTCGGCCGTTCCGCCAGGAATGGTGGGCCGAATCTCGCCGGTAGCAGTCTTCCATCCCGTCAAGCCATCGGCCCACAGCGTACCGCCGTCGCGAACATAATCTTTCAGCGCCGCGATGGCCGCGTCATCCAGCGCATACGATTCTGGAATGTATAGCACTTTGAAATTGGCCAGTTCGCCCTTCTTCAATTGATCCAGGTCGACGAACTGGGTCGCCACATGGGCGCGATGCAGAGCCAGATAGCATCCCAGCAGCGAATCGCCGACTTCGCTCTCGCGATTTTGTCTGCGGCCGTCAAGACTCATCAAAATCTGCGACTCGCGGTTGTAGAGAATCGCAACCCTCGCCGGCTGCGGTCTCGCTTCATTCAGCCAGGGATTCTTCCGCAACGTCTCCGCCACTTGCTTCACCGTGGCAACGCGCACCGAAGGCGTGCCATCCATGCTGACCAGACTCCACTCGCCCGCCTCCGTCCCGCCGGATCGTGGGTTCCACAACCAGAACGCGACCGCGCGGCTTCCGGCGCCATAAGAGTCCCACATCCAGCGCGTCAAATCAGCCGGCGTTTCGGTAAAAGCGAAGTGGCCGGAATAGGTCACTGGTCCCGATTCCAACTCCGTCACCCAGAATGGTTTTGCGCGATCCGCCATGCTGGCGTTGGAAGCCAGATCCAACCGGTACGCGAACCGTTCCCCATAATCTGTCTCCGGCGTGCTGGACAGCATTGTCCAATGCATCGACACGCCGACAATGTCCGGTACACGTTTTTCCTTCCACACATCCTGCCCATTGGCATCGCCAATCGGTTGCGTCACGTTGAAGTGGGTTGGATGGTTCGGATCGATCGCTTCCACCTGTTGCTTCACCCATGTCAATAAATCAATCAGGTTATCGACATTGAAATTTCGCCAATCGATCACGGCGTGATAGTCCGTCCAATAGTCTTCCAACTGTGCGTCGGTGATCTTCGCATCGGAAAAGCGACGCAATTGCCCGAACCATTGCCGGTTCAGCACGTCTACGGTGCCATACTTCCTTTCGAGCCAATCTCCAAAGGCTTGAAACGTCGCCGGCTCGGTATCGTACTTTGCCGGCTCATTCATCAACAGCCAGATACCCTGCGCGGGATTGTCTTTATATCTGCCCACAACGCGCCGGAAATATTCCGCAGCCGCGGCGCGATTGGCGGGATCGTTCAGGTTCACACGGCTGTGATAGAACGGTGTTTCATTCTTCCATCCCGGTGGGTCTTCCGGGCATAACGTCGCGGCGATTTTGATTCCATTCCGTGCCGCGGCATCGTAAATCCAGTCATAGCGATGAAAGTCCCACACGCCGGGAACGCGTTCCACATCGTTCCAGATGATGAAGATGCGCGTAATCGTCAGACCGGCGTTGTGCATCTGCTGAAATGCCCGGTCGATGGATGCCTTTGTATCCCCGGAATTCAGAAAATACTCCGCGCCAATGCGGAGCTGACCGGTCAGCTCAACCAGATTCTTCTCTCTGGTTGCATTTGTGGACACTGACGATTGCGCCAATGCTCCCACTGCGGAAAACGCAACGAAAGCAAGAGCAGAAAAACAGAGCAGGATTGAGCGAACGCGATACATCACAGGCACTATGCCTGCGGAAACAGCGGACGTTGACATCGATCTCAACCTCTCAACAGAAAATTGGAAATCACCCGGAACTATCGTTTTCGCTTTTGCACTAGAATAAGCCCTCGTGCCTATCGCATTTGATCCCGACCGGTTGTGCGTGGTTCTCGTCTCCACGCGCAACCCGCTCAATATAGGCGCAGCAGCACGCGCCATGTGCAACTTCGGCTTCACGCAACTGCGCGTGGTCAAGCCGTATGAGGCTGCATTTCGCGAAGCACGCTCCGCAGTCGGCGCGGCCCCCATCCTGGAAA
>Ga0134128_10011883_pt1 | contig 10387 bp, 10 predicted proteins | sample KB31754_FD_96462 | JGI IMG/M metagenome (GOLD analysis project Ga0134128, IMG submission 96462) | Terrestrial soil microbial communities with excess Nitrogen fertilizer from Kellogg Biological Station, Michigan, USA - KB3-175-4 | ecosystem: Environmental > Terrestrial > Soil > Unclassified ...
CCTCCAGCGCGTCGGCGTCAGGGCGACCACCGTCGGCTTCCGCCAGGTCATCCAGGATCCAGTTCGCGGACGAGTGAGCGATGAAAGATCCTCGGGGCCTATGTCACATTCGTCGACCTGAATCGTCATGACACTGGGAAACAACGAAGGACCCCCAACATGACCGTCAGACTCGATGCGCTTGCTGCCGCGCCTTCTCTCATCAGGGAATGGCAACGCAGTTCAGTCGTCCTCATGTCAGGCTTTGATCCAGGCATAGCGGAGCTCGTGAAGATCCGGGCATCGCAGCTCAACGGCTGCGCGAACTGCATCAACATCCACACCTACATGGCTCGTCAAAACGGCGAATCTGAAGAGCGAATCAACCTGATCGCGGCATGGCGGGACGCGCCTTGCTACAGTGATCGAGAGCGCGCGGCGCTGAGCTGGACGGAGGCCCTGACCCGGCTCTCCGAGGAGCACACCCATGTCAGCGCTTACGAAGAACTCAAAGCTCACTTTACGGACCAGGAGCAGGTCGCACTCACGATGACGATCATCGTCATCAATGGCTATAACCGCATTGCTGTCGGCTTCGGCGGCTGGGTCGATCCCGCCGCACTCAAGGCGCGGGCGGCCGCGGCAGCTTGAGCGCCAGTCAGGGCACGGCGGATGCGGCAGCGACGTTCAAGCTGCTGCATCCCAAACGCATACGCGTCGCTTACCGCGTGCTCGGTTTTGTCCACGATGCTCAGGACATCGTTCAAAATCCTGGACATTTTGCGCGGCCGCATCTGCAAGCTGCGGTGAGGCTTATCAGAGCGGCTTCACCCCACGATTTGATCCGTAGTCGACCCGGGGCAACTCAACGCCCCCGGAAAGGGAAAACATGCCACAGGTCCAAACAGTCACCCCTTATCTGAATGTCAGCGACGGCTGGAAGGCAATCGACTTCTACGAGCGCGCTTTTGGCGCCCAGGTGAGCAATATTATCCAGAGAGAAGGAGGCAAGCTGGCGCATGCCGATGTCGTTGTGGCTGGTGCACGCTTCATGATGCGGGAGGAATATCCGGCCTACAACTTTCGCAGTCCCACGGCATTAGGCGGTACCGCAGTCAACCTCTTCGTCTATGTCGATGACGTCGTCAACTTTACAGATCGGGCCGTTGCTGAGGGCGCAACCGTTATCCGTCCCGTTCAGGAACAGTTCCATGGAGACTTGATGGCCGAGCTTGAAGATCCGTTCGGCCACTCATGGTTCTTTGCCACACACATGTCCGATATGACTGAGGAGGAGCTCACCAAACGCGCCAGGGAAGCCAATTTGTAGTCCGCACATTCAGACGGGTCATATCGTCGTTTCGCGCCATCGCAGGCATGAATGGCTTTTCGACGGTGCGTCGAGTTTGCGACGGCATCGCGCCGTGCGATAGTCAGCCCTACGGCAGGATCTCCCACTGCGACGTGTAGTTCAGGATGGGGCGCTCGAAGATCGCCCCCTGGTTCACGAACACCTTGCCGAGATCGAGCATCGGCTGAAACGTATCCAGTTGCTTCGCATCCGCCACCGTCTGCCAGATGCTGATATTGATGAGCGCGTTCCCGGTCTCGTCTTCGCCGGCGTAGAAATGGATAAGACCGCGCATCGGGCGGATGCCCGGTTCAAGCATAGCCAGCGACTCCGCCATCAATTTCTTGAGACGGGCGAAATGTTCGGGCTGGCAACGCAACACCGACACGCGCAGGACTGGCATGGTTTCATTCCCTTCTCAACATGGCACGATTGACGACGGGCTGCGGATTATCAGCAGACTATGCCACACTGACATCGCTCGTGCGGCGATACGTCCTTACTAATAGGTACGGAGTCCAGCAAGGGCGCGCGCTACCGCCCGCCCCAGTTTCGGCGCCGTGATCTAGTGCGGTCACGGCCGATCCTTTCTGTCAGTGCGATCTCTTTGGGTTAGAGAGTTCGGGGCCACGGGCCCCCGTTACGCCCGCGATGAGCTCGATCGCCAGCGCCAGCAGCGCAGCTCTGGACGCGGGGGGTATCCTTGCTGGCTTGGCCGGGGCGACTTCCATGGCGCTTGGCAGTACATTATCGCGTAAGTGGCAGCCGCCGGTTTCGCCCCTCACCTTTACTGCCTGGCAGCTAACCGCCGGCGGGATCCTCTTGGTCCCCGTCGTCCTGGTTTTCGATCGATCCCTGCCACTTCCGACAATCTCCAATTTGCTGGGGCTCGTCTGGCTGGGCCTGATCGGAGCGGCTTTGACCTATGTTCTCTGGTTCCGGGGAATTGGGCGACTTCCGCCGGCGGCAGTATCCTCACTCCTCTTCCTGAGCCCGTTAACGGCGGTACTGCTTGGCTGGGTTTTCCTTCAACAGTCTCTCAGCATCCTGCAGATGGCCGGCATCGCCCTCGTCATCGGCAGCATCTTACTCAGCCAGCGCGCGAATAAAGGCGCGGCCTCGGGCGGCCAAGACCCCTCACTCACGCCCCTGTAGCCGAACCGCAAGCCAGCGTTATCAAATAGGAGAAAAAGCCTGACTCTTGGCAGCCATCAAACCTCGGACAACAAGAGAGACGTTCTGAATACCCTTGGATAGGCAAAAATCATTCCCACTCGATCGTGCCCGGGGGCTTGCTTGTCACGTCGTAGACGACGCGGTTGATGCCACGGACTTCGTTGATGATGCGGGTCGCGGCGCGGCCGAGGAACGCCATGTCGAAGGGGAAGAAATCGGCCGTCATGCCGTCGACCGAGGTCACGGCGCGCAGCGCGCAGACGAACTCGTAGGTCCGCCCGTCTCCCATCACCCCCACCGTCTGCACGGGGAGCAGCACCGCGAAGGCCTGCCATATGGTGTCGTAGAGGCCGGCTTTGCGGATCTCGTCGAGATAGATCGCGTCGGCCCGGCGCAGGATGTCGAGCTTGTCGGGCGTGACGCCGCCCGGCAGGCGAATGGCAAGCCCGGGACCGGGGAACGGATGCCGCCCGACGAAACGGTCCGGCAGGCCGAGTTCGCGACCGAGCGCGCGGACCTCGTCCTTGAACAGCTCGCGCAAGGGCTCGACCAGCTGCATGTTCATCCGCTCGGGGAGGCCGCCAACATTGTGATGGCTCTTGATGGTGACCGACGGGCCGCCCGAGAACGACACGCTCTCGATGACATCCGGATAGAGCGTGCCCTGCGCCAGGAACTCGGCGCCGCCGATCTTGTTGGCCTCGGCCTCGAAGGTCTCGATGAACAGCCGCCCGATCGTCTTGCGCTTCGTCTCGGGGTCCGTCACGCCCGCCAGGGCCGACAGAAATGTCTCGGACGCATCAACATGGACCAGCGGGATGTTATAGTGGTCCCGAAACATCGAGACGACCTCGTCCGCCTCGTTGAGGCGCATCAGGCCGTGGTCGACGAGAATGCACGTCAGCTGATCGCCGATCGCCTCGTGGATCAGCACGGCGGCAACGGACGAATCGACGCCGCCCGACAGCCCGCAGATCACCCTGCCCTTGCCGACCTGCGCCCGGATCTTCTCGACCGCCCGTTGGCGGTAGGCCGCCATGGTCCAGTTGACGGGGATGCCGCAAATCTCGTGCACGAAGTTTTGGTAGAGCTTCGCCCCGTGCGGCGTGTGCACGACCTCGGGGTGGAACTGCACCCCCCAGATGCGCCGCTTCTCATCGGCAATCATCGCAAACGGCGCGCCCGGCGAAGTGCCGATTACCTCGAAGCCCGGGGGCAGCTTCGTGACCCGGTCGCCATGGCTCATCCAGACCTGATAGTCGCCGCCGAGCTTCCAGACGCCCTCGTAGAGCGCCGAGAGCTTTTCGATCCTGACCTCGGCGCGACCGAACTCGCGATCATGCCCCGCTTCGACGACGCCCCCCAACGCTGCGCACAGCGCCTGCTGGCCGTAGCAAACGCCGAGAATGGGCACGCCGGCGGCGATCAGCGCCGGGTCGATGGCCGGCGCGTCTTCATCGATGATCGAGGCCGGTCCGCCCGAGAGCACGATGCCCTGGGGCTGGAGCGCTGCCAGGGCGGACGCCGCATGATTGTAGGGGTGGACTTCGCAGTAGACGCCCGCCTCTCGAATGCGGCGGGCGATGAGCTGGGTGACCTGCGATCCGAAGTCGACGATGAGGATCGAGGGTGGAAGAGCGGCAGCGGGGCTTGTCATGGCGAGCATTTAGCGGTCCGGGCCCGATTCCGCAAGGAAGCGGCTAATCGCCTCGCGCCCCCGGCGGCCGGATGCGTCTCGGAAAGCGCAATATCTTCGCCGACCGCCGCTGGGCAACCACCTGCAGCTCGTCGATCAGCCCGATGACGAGCTGCAGTACCTCCCGCAGCTTCACCGATTCCGCGTCCTGGTCCCTGAGGATCGCCTGCGCCTGCTCCAGGTGGTCCCGGATCAAGAGATATGTCATGCGCATGGCCGTCTCCGTAGTTTGCACAAATGCTATTGCGGCGCGCCAGCGGCCGACTCGCACGCTGGACGCAACGGCCGCAGGCTGGGCCCGGCAGGCTGAACGGAAACTTGCGGAAATGTGTGCAATTCGAAGTAACTGGGCAAGAACTTGGAAACCCGAGTCGAATGCCGTCAAGCGACAAAAATTACCGGCATAAGAGCGATGAAAACGTCTCCGGCCCGATCATGCCATCCCCTGGCCGCCGGAAGGCGGGGCGCGGCGACTTACTGGCGACGACGTTCGATCCCTAGTACTTACTTTGCCGAAGCGCGCGGTTGCCGCCGGAGCAGGCTGATGAAGAAGCCGTCGGTGTCCGTGGTTCGGGGCGTCAGGGTCAGGCCGACATCCGACCAGACCGGTTCCACGGCGGCCGGAAACGATTGTTGCCACAAGGCCTTCGGGTCTCTGGCAACGAATTCCGGCTGGGCCGCGAGAAAGGACCGGATCTGCCCGGCGTTCTCGTCCGGCAGGAGCGAGCACGTCACATAGACCAGCACGCCCCCCGGCTTGAGGAAGCGTACTGCCTCAGCCAGAAGCGCGCGCTGCTGCTCCGCCCGCTGCGCCAACTGTGCTTCGGTGAGCTTCCATTTCGTGTCTGGCCGGCGCCGCCACGTGCCGGTGCCGGTGCAGGGCGCATCGATCAGCACGCGATCCATTTTTCCGGCGAGATCGTCGAGCGCACCCGGCTCCGGGGCGCGGACCTGCACATTGCGCACGCCGTTGCGCTTCAGCCGGTCGTAAATCGGGGCGAGGCGCTGGCGCTCGCCGTCATAGGCGAATATCTGACCCTTGTTCCCCATCGCCGCGGCCATGGCGAGGGTCTTGCCGCCTGCCCCGGCACAGAGGTCCAGAACCTGCTCGCCCGGTGCGGCGCCCGCCAGCAGCGAAACGAGCTGGCTGCCCTGGTCTTGCACCTCGAACCAGCCCTTCAGATAGCCTTCGTCAGCGAGGACGTTCGGCGTTCGCGCGTCGCCTGGCCCCGCGGGAAAGCGGATGCCGATGGGGGAGATGGCGGTCTCCTCCGGCGCAAGGCGATGCAGCGCCTTCACCACGCGCTCGCGGTTTGACTTCAGCGTATTGACGCGCAGGTCGAGCGGAGGACGGGCGGCGAGCGCCTGCCCTTCCGCAATCCAGTCCCGCCCGAGCGAAGCCTCGAAGCGCGAAGCGGTCCATTCCGGCAGATCGGCGCGCACATGGCCGGGCGCATCGGCGAGCGGATCGGCAGCGGAAAGGCGCGCCAGCTCCTCCATCGTCGGCGGTGCCGGTGCATGACTGTCGGCGGTGAGCGACTCCGCCAGCGCGGCAGGCGCCTGCCCCCAATCGCGCACGGCGACGCTCAGCACCAGGGCGCGCGGCGTATCCTCGCCCATCGCCCAGGCATGCGAGGCGCGGCCGCGCAGCGCGTCATAGACGAGATTGCCGATCGCCGCGCGATCACCTGACCCGGCAAAGCGATTGGCGATGCCCCAGGCCTTGAGCGCCTCGCTCACCGGCCGGTGCCGTGTCTCGACCTCGGTCAGGACTTCGATGGCGGCGGCAAGGCGGCCGGGAAGGCGCAAGCCTAGTTCCCCCCGCGATAGTTCGGGCTCTCGCGCGTGATCGAGACGTCGTGGACATGGCTCTCGTTGAGCCCGGCCCCGGAAATCCGGACGAATACCGCATTGTCGCGGAATTCCTCGAGCGTATGCGCGCCCGTGTAGCCCATCGCGGCGCGCAGGCCACCGGCGAGCTGATGGAGTACGGCCGCGGCGGGCCCCTTATAAGGCACCTGCCCCTCGATCCCTTCGGGCACCAGCTTGAGGCTGTCGGAGACTTCCTGCTGGAAATAACGATCGGCCGAACCACGGGCCATTGCCCCGACCGACCCCATGCCGCGATAGGATTTGTAGGAGCGGCCCTGGTAGAGATAGACCTCGCCCGGGCTCTCGTCCGTGCCGGCGAGAAGCGAGCCCACCATGGCGCAGGACGCGCCGCCCGCCAGGGCCTTCGCCAGATCGCCCGAGAACTTGATGCCGCCATCGGCGATCACCGGCACGCCCTGCTTGTCGGCCTCCTCGGCGCAGGCCATGACCGCGGCGAGCTGCGGCACGCCGACGCCGGCGACGATACGGGTAGTGCAGATCGAGCCCGGCCCGATGCCGACCTTGATCGAATCCGCGCCGGCATCGATCAGCGCCTTGGTGGCTTCGGCCGTCGCGACATTGCCGGCGACGATGCGCGTCGAATTGCTTTCGCGCTTCACCCGGTCGACGGCGGCGCTCACATGCACCGAGTGGCCATGTGCCGTATCGATGACAAGCAGGTCCACGCCGGCCTCGATCAGCGCCATCGAGCGCTCATAGCCCTTGTCGCCGACGGTCGAGGCCGCGGCGACGCGGAGCCGGCCGGCGGCGTCCTTGATCGCCTGGGGGTTGAGCTGGGCCTTCTCGATGTCCTTGACGGTAATGAGGCCGATGCACTGGCCGGCGTCGTCCACGACCAGCAGCTTTTCGATACGGTACTGGTGCAGCAACCGCTTGGCGTCATCCTTGGAGACGGTGTCGCGAACGGTAACCAGATTGTCACGCGTCATCAGCTCGGCGACGGTCTGCCTTTCGTTCGAGGCAAAGCGCACGTCCCGATTGGTCAGGATGCCGACAAGCCGGCCTGTCGCCCGCCCGCCCATGCCGCCATTGGCGACGACCGGGATGCCTGAAATGCGGTTGGCCCGCATGAGCGACAGCGCATCGGCCAGCGTCGCTTCGGGGCCGATGGTGATCGGGTTCACCACCATGCCGCTCTCGAAGGACTTGACCATCCGCACCTGCTCGGCCTGCTGTTCGGGCGTGAGATTGCGGTGGATGACGCCGAGGCCGCCGGCCTGCGCCATGGCAATCGCCATGCCGGCCTCGGTCACCGTATCCATCGCCGAGGAGAGGATCGGCAGGTTGAGCGCGATGTCACGGGTCACGCGGCTCGATATGTCGACGTCGGTCGGCAGCACATCGGAGCGTGCCGGCTGGAGCAGCACGTCATCGAAGGTCAGAGCGGCTTCGCCGGTAATGGAGGTGACGATCCTGGCCAAGGGGCAATCCCTTCCCGTTGCATGAAGCGGAAATAACGGAAGCCCGCCTGCCCCGTTAGCGAGTCGGGGAAAAGCGGGTTGGCACGGGTCATTAGCAGCGCGCGCGGCCTTTGCATAGCCGCGCTGCGCAGAGCGGCCATGCACCGGCGGCCACGGCCCCGCCGCCCCCCACGTCATCGGCGCGAAGGCGGCAATCCGGTTCCAGGCCAAACCGGCGACGCCCATCGGAAGACCCGGACCGCCGCCGCGAACGAGTTGACGACTAGTCGGTGAAGGCGCCGTAGACGAGCTGGCGCAGCTCACGCTGAATCTTGTTGTGATTGGGGGCGTTGCGGACCTGCGTCATGAAGACGACGGTAAGGTCTTCCTTGGGATCGATCCAGAAGCTGGTCATCGCCGCGCCGGACCAGAAGAAGTCGCCGAGCGAGGCAGGCATGCGGCGTCGGCCGAGGTCGATCGTCGTTGCACAGCAGACCGAATAGCCGCAGCCCCTGAGGCTCTCCTCACCCACCGTCGGGTAATAGGCCATCTCGGCCGCGTCGCGCCCGTCCGGCAGCAGATTGGTGCTGAAGAGCGTGACCGTCTTGGGGCTCAGCAGGCGGACGCCGTCGAGCTCGCCGCCGTTCAGCAGCATACGGCAGAAGCGCATGTAGTCATGCATGGTGGAAAGCAGGCCGCCGCCGCCCGATTCCATCTTCGTGGGGGGCGCGAAGGCGCTGCGGGCGGCATCGTCGTCGAGCCCGAGGGATCCATCTGGCTGCGCCACGTAGCATGAAGTCAGCCGGTCGAGCTTTTCCGGCGGGCAATTGAACGAGGTGTCGTTCATTCGCAGCGGCTCGAATATGCGCGTCCTGAGGAACTCGCCGAAACGCATGCCGGAGACCTTCTGGACGATGTAGCCGAGCACATCGATCGAGACCGAGTAGTGATAGGCGGTGCCCGGCGAGAACTCGAGCGGCACGGTGGCGAGGCGGGAAACGAAGCTTTCGAGCCCGCCCTCCGTGGTGCGCGGCTCGGCCGCGAGCGCCCGGTAGGCGGCATCGACATTGCTGCGATTCTGCCAGCCATAGGTGAGGCCTGCGGTATGGGTCGCCAGATCGACGATCTTCATCGGCCGTTCGGCCGGCTTTGTCTTGAAGGCTCCGACGACACCTCCGCCGAACACCGCGAGGTCCTTCCATGCCGGAATGTAGGTCGCCACGTCGTCTTCGAGATCGACCAGCCCCTGCTCGGCCAGCATCATCAGCGCGACTCCGGTGATCGGCTTGGTCATCGAATAGATGCGATAGATGGCATCCTCGCGCAGCGCCTTGCGCCGCTCGATATCCATGAGGCCGGAAATGCTGGAATGGGCGAGTTCACCGCGGCGCCAGACCTGGAGATGGGCGCCAGGGATTTTGCCGGGCTCGACATAGCGCTGGCGGATAAAGGCATCGATGGCCCTGAGCCGTGCCGGCGACATCTGCGCCTGATTACTGTCGGACATAGTTCTCTCCCTCGGCCCCGATGGCTGGTCGTCACATTAGCGCGATGGCCGTGGCACGAACAACGCGCTTCGAAAATTTGACCATTACAACTTAGCAAGCAAACTAAGTTTCGAATTGCCACGTTGAGAAAGCAGGATTATTCCCACCGCGAAAGCTCGCGCGGGCTCCCGCATTCCCGCGAGTCCCAGGCTCAAATTGATACCGATTACCCCAATCATTCTGGCGGTGGCCCTGTTCATGGAACAGATGGATTCCACCGTCATTGCCACGTCGCTGCCGGCAATCGCAGCGGATATCGGTACGTCGGCCATTGCTCTGAAGCTGGCGGTAACATCCTACCTCGTCGCTCTCGCCATCTTCATCCCGATTTCCGGCTGGATGTCAGACCGGTTCGGCGCCAAGAACATTTTCCGGCTGGCGATCGTTGTTTTCGTACTGGGCTCGATCGCCTGCGGCTTCTCCAACTCGATCGCCGCTTTCGTCTTTTCCCGCTTCTTCCAGGGAATTGGCGGCTCGATGATGACGCCGGTCGGGCGCCTGCTGCTGGTTCGCGGCACGCCGCGCAACGAGCTGGTCAACGCCATGGCCTGGCTCACCATCCCGGCCCTTATCGGGCCGATCATGGGCCCCCCGCTCGGCGGCTTCCTCACCACCTATCTTTCCTGGCATTGGGTGTTCTGGATCAACGTGCCCATCTCGATCATCGGCATCGCGCTGGTGACGAAATTCCTGCCTGAAGGAGAGCCGCGAAGTCCGCGGCCGATGGACTTTCCCGGCTTCTTTCTGTCGGCCATTGCCTTCACCGGGCTCGTCTTCGGAATGTCGGTGATCAGCCTGCCGGCGCTGCCGATCTGGTATGGTTTTGCAACGATCGCCATCGGGGGGGTGAGCGGACTCATCTATATCTGGCACGCAAGGCGGGCCAAGTATCCCCTCCTCGATCCCAAGATGCTGCGCTATCCGCTGTTCAGAGCGGGCATTGTCGGAGCCTCGAACTTTCGCATTGGCATCGGCGCCATCCCCTTTCTGCTGCCGCTGATGCTGCAGCTCGGGTTCGGGCTCAATCCGTTCCAGTCCGGCATGGTGACGTTCGTGTCAGCGGTCGGCGCGCTGTCGTCCAAATTCGGTGCGCAGCGTATGTTCCGCCGCTATGGATTTCGCGGCGTGCTGGCGGCGGGCACGCTGATCTCGTCGATCTTCATCGCCATCGCCATCATCGTCGGCGGAGCACTGAACTGACGTGAACGCCATATCGAGCTCGTGGTCGAACGCGTGATTCCCAGAACGCTGCGAACGGTCGGCCTCGCCGGTGCGCTGCTCGCGACCGCAACACCAGTCGTGGCGCAAACGGCGCGTTACGACGACACCTTTCGCAAGTACTCGA
>Ga0134128_10011884_pt1 | contig 10387 bp, 11 predicted proteins | sample KB31754_FD_96462 | JGI IMG/M metagenome (GOLD analysis project Ga0134128, IMG submission 96462) | Terrestrial soil microbial communities with excess Nitrogen fertilizer from Kellogg Biological Station, Michigan, USA - KB3-175-4 | ecosystem: Environmental > Terrestrial > Soil > Unclassified ...
TTTCTACGTGCAGCGCTCATAGGTTTCACCTAATAGCCATTTTAGCTATTCTAGCTACTTTGGTCAATATAAAAGGTAGAAAAAGGACCCGCATAAAAGCGCCTCACCGGCTTAAAGTCCAGAGCCACAGGGCCACGGCTGCCGGGGGAATCTATGGCCTGGAAGAACCGAACACCGCGGGATTCACGACATTAATTGGCGTGCCCATCCAGAAAGCCGTGATCTGGTCGAAAATTTCGGCGAATTGCAGGTCATATTCATCGCGCGTGACATATCCGATGTGCGGCGTACACACTACATTTTTCATCTTGAGGAGCGGATTATTTGTGTCCCGCAGAGGTTCTTCCTCGAACACATCCACCGCGGCCATTCCTGGCCGGCCTTGTTGCAGGGCATGTACTAGCGCGCCGGGTTCAATAAGCGGCGCGCGGCTGGTATTCACAAGGAGTGCTGTCGGCTTCATGCGAGCTAAATCCGCCGCAGTGACGATTCCCCTGGTTGCGTTGTAAAGCCGCAGGTGCAGCGAGAGCACGTCGCTCTCTTCGAAAAACGCTTCTTTACTATTTGCGGCGGTGTAACCATCCTGCCGCGCGCGTTCGAGCGCGTCTTTGCCTGACCAGGCGAGGACCTTCATGCCGAAGGCTTTTCCATAACCCGCCACGGTGCTTCCGATGCGGCCATACCCGTAAATGCCGAGGGTTTTGCCGCGCAGCGTATCGCCCACGCCAATTTGCCAATTCCCTGCTTGCAACGAAGCCATTTGCTGCGGGATCTGGCGAATGGCGGCAAGAATGAGGCCCCAAGTCAATTCCGCTGCCGCGTAGCACGGCGTGCCGGCATGCTGGCTGGACGAGACAACCACGCCAAGCTTCGTGCAGGCATCGATATCGATGTGCGGATAAACGCTGCGCTGGCTGATAAGCTTCAGATTGGGCAGGCGCGCGAGCAAGGGCGCCTGGATCTTCGTCCGCTCGCGGATGAGCACGAGCACTTCTGTATCGTTCAGCCGGCCGGCCAGCTCATCTACATCCTGCACATGATCGTTCCAGATCTGGACCTCATGTTTTTTAAGTTTCTCGAAACAAGGGAGGGTTCGAATCGTATCGAAGTAATCGTCCAGAATGGTTATTTTCATCTTGAACTCGCAGTTTAACCAATATTCGCATGAGAAATATTTTCGAAGATCTGAATGAATATATCCCAATGACTGAGTTTGCCAACCGCTTAAATGTCTGCCTTTCGATTAAGCATTCCATAGATGGGTCAACAGCCTGGGGGCTGTTTTGAAATGCAGCTCGATTGACTCCTCCCTTGTAGTAAGATAAGCTCACCCTATGAGTAAGCGATTGCAGGTCCTGCTAAAAGATCCCGAATACCGGGAAATCCGTCAGGCGGCCCGGGCGCGGAATATGTCCGTCGCCGAATGGGTTCGCCAAGCTCTGAGCCTGGTGCGGCGAAGGGAGCCGTGCGGCAACGCCGAAAAGAAAATTCAAGCGATACGCGTGGCGGCGCGTTCCCAGTACCCCACGGCGGACATAAATCAGATGTTGGCGGAGATAGAGAGCGGGTACGGCGTGGACAAAAATCAGTGATTTTTATCGACTCGAATATTCCCATGTACCTTGTGGGCGCGCCGCACGCCCACAAGGCCGACGCGCAACGCCTGCTTGAAAAATTCATTAGCGAACAGCAACGACTAGTCACGGACGCGGAAGTATTGCAGGAAATTTTGCATCGCTTCGTCGCCATTGAGCGGCGAGATGCCATCCAACCCGCTTTCAACGCCCTGCTCAACGTGATTGATGAGGTTTTGCCAGTCGACCGGATGGCTGTAGAACGCGCCAAAGAAATTGTATTGGGCTACACGGGTTTGTCAGCACGCGATGCCGTACATCTTGCCGTGATGCAGTCTAATGGAATCGAACAAATCTTAAGTTTCGACTCCGGGTTCGACCAATTCCCCGGAATAACCCGTTCACATTAAAGCTCGCGAACTCAGACCCTGCCCGTTTTCATTGCCTATGGAATAAGTCGGCAGAGTTTTTTGAGCACAATTTAAAAGTTGTTCCGCTAGGTTCGCAGTGGCCGCTTGGTTTAGGATAGGTTATGTTTTGACCGTGCCGCGCCAGAGTTTGTGTCCGACTGCGCGCCATATCTAAAAATTAATATAGGCGGGAGCTTCGATGGAAATCGAACTGAGTCTAGAATTTTTGCGCGTTGTCGAACAAGCGGCCGTCGAATCGGCAAAGACAATGGGGCTGGGCGACGGCCACAAGGCTGACCAAGCCGCTGTCGGAGCCATGCGCCGGGTAATGGACGAAGTTCCCATGGACGGCACAATCGTTATCGGCGAAGGCGAACGCGACGAAGCTCCGATGCTATTCATCGGCGAAAAAATCGGAGCTGCTCAGCACGTGCGCGGATTCAATTTTCCCGCCGTGGACATCGCCGTCGATCCCCTGGAAGGCACAAACTTGTGCGCCACGGGAGCACCCGGCTCGATCACCGTGCTTGCCGCGAGCGAAAAGGGCGGACTGCTCCACGCGCCCGATCTGTACATGGAAAAAATTATTGTGGGGCCGTCCTGCAAAGGCGCCGTCGACCTGGATGCTCCGGTGGCGGACAACCTTACAGCAATTGCCAAGCGGTTGAACCGCGATGTCGAGGACCTCGTGGTGATGGTTCTCGAACGCACGCGGCACGAAAAACTGATCGCTGATATTCGCGCCACGGGAGCGCGTATTCGCCTGATCGGAGACGGGGATCTATCGGCGGGAATTTCCGCTGCCGTCGTTGGCACCGGTGTCCACGCGGTCATGGGCACGGGAGGCGCTCCGGAAGGCGTGCTGACGGCAGCTGCGCTTCGTTGCCTGAACGGAGAAATTCTTGCGCGCCTGGTGGTTTCAAAGCCCGAACATGAAGAGCGCATCGCCAAGATGGGAATCAAAGATGGCAAGCGCATCTATCGCACGGAAGACCTCGCTCCCGGCAAAAAAATTATTTTTGCATGCACCGGCGTGACCGATGGAAACCTCCTGCGTGGCGTTCGCTTCTTTGGGGAAGGCATCCGAACCCAATCGCTGATCGTTACGCTGGACGAGCGCCAGGTACGTTTCATCGATACCGTGACTCTCGACAAGCGCCCTGACGTCAAGGTCCGTTTCAATTAAAAGAAACCTGTTTCCCGCCTTTCAGTAGCTGACTTTGGATCGATAAAGAATCGCTCGCTGCTTCGGCGGCGAGTTGCCATATCCCTCACCGTCAAATCGCTGTCTCTGCCTCGCGATCTTACTCTATAGTGCAGGTTAGATTAACTATTGATAAATAGTGACAAAATTATTCGTCTCGGGATAAGATTGCAATGATTTTAGATCCATCCATTCCTGGTTCATTTTGAGGAGACCACCACTGTGAGCCGCCGTTCATTCGGCTACTGCGCGGTCGTTCTGTTCCTAAACCTGCTCCCCTTCGGAATTCTCCGGGCGCAAGGCGTTTGCGACGCCGGCAACGGGTCGCTCAACCCCGCGCTGCCCCAGGCGATTACGCCAGCGGGCATCATTTTGGAATTCTCACGTAAGGAGGCGAAATTCAAAGCGGCGCGAGATCGGTACGGTTACACGTTGGATGTGTCGGTGCAAACCTTGGACAATAACGACCGCGTGGATGGGCAATATCAGCAGGTTTCGGAATATATGCTGAACGACGACGGTAAACGCGTGGAAAAGACTACGTTCGCTCCACAGAGCACACTTTGGAAATTGTCGCTTACGCAGGACGATCTCGATGACATGCGCCAGCGCATTCCTTTTCCTCTCACGCCGGACGAACTGCCCCATTTTTCCATAATGTATGTGGGGCGCCAGCGCGTGGATCAATTGAATACCTATGCCTTCGATGTTGTTCCGAAAGACGCGAAAAAAGATACGAAAGTTTTTGAAGGGCGTGTCTGGGTCGACGATGTGGACCTTATGATCGTGAAAACTTGCGGCAAGCCTCGTGAGGATCAGAACGCTAACTTCACCAAGAAAAATCAAATGGTTAATCTCACCCCCGTGTTCGTCACGTACCGGGAACAGATTGACGATCAGTTCTGGTTCCCAACCTATTCACGCGCTGACGAGCTTTTACGGTTTCCAAGAGGATTCGTCCACATACGTGAAGTGGTGAAGTACACCGACTACAAGCTTTTGCCTAAAAAGTAGATTTGGCTGCGATTCGCTTCTCCGGGTAAGCTTGCTGCATGACTGCCCCTGGTGAATTGCGGACCGCTCGTCTCTTGCTTCGCTCCCACGAGCAAAAAGATATTCCCGCCATCGCGCGGCTGGCTGGAGCAAGGGAAATCGCCGCCACCACTCTCAACATTCCGCACCCATACACAGAGGACGATGCGCGCAAATTCCTGACCCAATCCGATGCAGATTTCCGCGCAGGACGTTCGATATCGTTTGCCATTTGCAAACTGCCCGGCGGCGAACTTTGCGGCGGGGCGGGGCTCGAGATTTCGGAGATACACTGGCGCGCGGAACTTGGCTATTGGATCGCCGTGCCATTCTGGCGGATGGGATACGCCACCGAAGCCGCGCGAGCCGTGATCGAATTCGGATTTACACAGCTGAAGTTACATAGAATTCACGCGCACTACTTTTCCGAAAATACGGCCTCGGGCCGCGTGCTTGAAAAGATCGGCATGCACCACGAAGGCCATCTTCGAAACCACTTCCAGAAATGGAACCGTTTTATCGACGTCGAAGTCTGTGGAATTTTGGCTGAAGAATTTCACGCGAGCTAGCTGCCGTAGCGAAGATTCAAGCGGAGGCGAGTGAAAACGTAACGGCGCGAACTCTTCGTACAGCAAGAGTTCGCGCCGTTCCTTGAAATTTCTTTTCTAGCCGACTACCGGTGGCCCATCGCAGCTGGGTGCATCCGACGCGCCAGTTGTTCGACTCGCGAGACCTGGGGTTGTGCCAACGGGCGCACTACTCCATTGCCGCTCGAGACGTGGTCGCTGATCGCGGCCAGGCGCTTCAGGATCGATTGCCACTGTTCCCAGTCGAGCTGCCGTAGGAAAGGCCGCAACCCCTGGATGAACGGATCTTCCAGAAGCGCTTCGCCGTTCGTTTCCGGAACGAAGAAACGGTTCAGACCAACACCAAGCGCTTCGGAAATTTTCTCTAGCGTTCCGAGGCTGGGCGTCATCTGCCCGCTTTCGATCCGTGACAGATACGACCGGGATACGCGCGAGCGCGCCTGGAGTTGGCTCTGCGTCATCCCGCGCGACTCGCGCAATTGCCGGATGCGTTGACCAATATTCTCCACCGTCTCGCGGTTCGGCCATTTCTCGAAGAGCTGCCGATCATCGCCTGGAAGTTCCTGCGGCTCAGGAGGAGGAATTAGAAATTCCACCTTGGGCGGCAGCAAACGTAGGCAACGGCGACAATTCCCCGTGCGGGTGCGATACTGCACAAGCCCGCAAGTCTTGCAACGGATTACTTCTCGGTCAAGATCGATATCCATAGCGACCTTATTTCCGTTTGTTACGTTTATTGCATTCGTACTATTTTGTTCCGACACCGGGGCTCCTCGCAGACTATTCCGGCATGCGGATGAAAGGGACTTCGGGCGTGGGGAAGGCAGCAGCAGGCGCGAACGACATAATGGGGGTAACCGAATCCCGTGTCAAGAGTTTTCTCCACACATTTATTCAAATCGGTCAATTCGGTAAATCCTTTAGAAATATTTTAAGAAATACTGACTCAGCCAGGGAGAACAAGCTGTATGCCGCCGCCCAGTTGGAGTATTCTTCATTTTGCTGGAAGGATCGTGCGGGGCCTTTCCCGCGAAGACACGCGTGGGATCTTGCACCACGGATCGGATCGATCCGCATTACAATGCATTCAAGGGACTTAAAAAAGATCCTCGACCGATGGTATCTTTCTTGAATGGGGACAATAAAATGCCAACTCGGAACGATGCCTGGACCTTACTTTGCGAATATACCCAGAACGAAAGTTTGCGCAAACATGCGCTGGCCGTGGAAGCGTGTGTCCGTGCCTATGCCCGTAAATTGGGGGCCGATGAAGAATTGTGGGGGCTAACCGCCTTGCTTCATGATTTCGATTACGACCGCTGGCCCAATGATGCGCACAGCCCAACGGAAGAACATCCCGCGGGTGGCTCCGCGATACTGCGCGAGCATGGCTATTCCGAAGAAATGATTCGCGCGATTGTCTCGCACGCTGAATATTGCAATACACCCCGGGAAACTCTCCTCGAACATACTCTTTTCGCGTGCGATGAGCTCGCGGGATTTCTAACGGCATGCTCCCTTGTCAAACCGAGCAAGAGCATTTTCGAAGTCGAACCCGATTCCGTGAAGCGCAAACTGAAGGACAAGGCATTCGCGCGCGGCGTAAATCGCGAAGACGTGCGCAAAGGCGCGGAAGAATTGGCCGTGCCCATCGACGAACACATCGCCTTCTGCATCGCGGCCATGCGCGAAGCGGCCGACGCATTGGGCCTTCGCGGAACGCAGTCCGCCAGCGCCTCTTCTTAAGCAGCACAGGTGTCAGCCTGTGGATTTTAGGCCTCGCAGAATATCGAGGTTTCCCTGGCGCACTAAGCATTTCAATGGATACTGGCACTCTCACTCATCTCAAGCAGGCTGCAAAGACAGGCCTGGCAGCAGTCCTGGCCTACTCACTTCTTGCGGCTGCCGGAAAGTTATTGGGCGGCCATCTCGGCCATCATCGTCATGTATTCGGATGTCAGCGGAACGATAAGAGCGTCGGACCAGCGTCTGCTAGGCACGGCAATCGGAGTGTGCATTGGAGGAGTGTTTGCCGCGCTATTTGACGAAAAATTGTGGGCGTTTGGATTAGCTGTCACGATGACCGTCTTTGTCTGTGGCCGCCTGGGGTTCGCGGAGGCTGCGCGGTTGGCGGGAGTTGCTGTTGCTATCGTTATGCTTTTCAGCCACCGCGGGCATCCGTGGATCGCGCCACTTCACCGTTTCATCGAGGTCGCTTTTGGCATCGTCATCGCCGTTCTGGTTTCGGCGTTGATCTGGCCAACACGAGCCCTGAAAACCCCTTAACACTTGGAATTTGTTCAGAGCCACTTAACATTCATCGCAAAGGCGCCTCCGAAAATAAAAAAGCAGCGTGCGCGAATTACGCACGCTGCTTTTTCAAAACAGGGTGATTCCGGAAATTATCGTGCGGCCCTTGGAGAGGTCTGATCGACGGACGACGTAGCCGACGGTGGTTCCGTTCGAATAAGGCTATCGGCATCCTTAATGCTGCCGCCGACCAAGTCGGTCCTCAGTTCGAATTTTTGGCGCGGTAATAATTCCACTTCCGTTTCAAATGTTCTGTAACCCGGCAATGCGATCTTGAACCGGTGTTTTCCCGGGACCACCAGCATGGCATGCTCGATGCCGTAATATTCATCGACGGTTCCCACATAATAATCATCGAGGAAAACCGCTGCCCTGCCAGGTTGAATATTGAGCCTGACTTCCGAACTGGTCTTGGGATCAGGATAGATAAACCGTGAATCACGTTCCATGGCCACACGCACAGGAGTAACCCGTTTCGGCTCGATCACTACTTTCCTGTTGTAGTCAAAATAGCCCGCTTGCCGCACCACAACCGCGTGCTCCCCCGGCAATAACTTCAGCCGGTTCCCGCCTTTTAATTCACCCAGGTAGCCGACGTACTGTCCGTCGATCCACACCCCGGATGTCTTGGCAACTTTTGTAGTCGGTTCAAGTTGAAGTTGACCCATGACGTTTTTTTGGGCCTGAATATTAGAATGAATCGATAGAATTCCGGCAACACCCGCCAACGCCATAAGGCAGATGGCTCTGATTCCATATCGCATATACACACCCCCTCAGTACCGGTAGTACCATTCCAGGCAGGGCTGAATTGTCGCATAATCGCCGGAATTAGCAAGAGATTCCGCTTTCCCTCGAGGGACAGGTGCGATCTGTACATGGTCTAACCCTGGCGCGAATTATTTAACATTTTTGTTCAACTTGCCCGTCAAGCCGACTTCACTCACGCTGCTATTTTGAGCCGCGGCTTGGCCCTGTTATCATTAGCTCGCTAAGGCCACATGCAGATATTTCCCATTACTCGGCGGAAAACGTACGGCGTAAAAGTCGGCCAATATCAGGTCGGCGGCGGCGCGCCTGTAGTCGTGCAGTCGATGACCAATACCGACACGGCGGATATTGCCGGCACCGTGGCGCAGTGCAAGGAATTGGCTGACGCAGGCTCGGAGCTGGTGCGCATCACCGTGAATATGCCGGAGTCCGCGGCGACGGTCGCGGAAATTGTCGCGCGGCTGCGTGACATGGGATGCACCGCGCCGATCATCGGCGATTTCCATTACAATGGACACGTTCTGCTGACAAAATATCCGGATTGCGCGAAAGCACTGGATAAATACCGCATCAATCCGGGCAACGTGGGCGCGGGGGCGCGGCGCGATGAGCAGTTTTCAACGATCTGCAAAGTGGCTGTCGATAACGGCAAGCCCGTACGCATTGGCGTCAATGGCGGCTCGCTCAATCAAGAGCTGGTGATGCGCCGCATGCAGGAGAATACCGACCGCGATCTGGGACTCACGTCGGAAGACATCATCAACAACTGCATGGTCCAGTCCGCGATCGAATCGACCGAGCTCGCATTGGAATGCGGCTTGCGTCACGATCAGATTATTATTTCCTGCAAGCTCTCGAATCCTCAGAACTTGATTAAGGTTTATCGCGAACTTTCCCGCAAAACGCAGCAACCGCTGCACCTCGGACTAACCGAAGCGGGCATGGGCACCAAAGGTATTGTGTGGTCCTCGGCCGCCCTGGGCATTCTGTTGCAAGAAGGGATCGGCGACACGATTCGCATTTCACTCACGCCGCGCCCCGGGGGCGATCGCCGCGAAGAAGTCTATGCCGCATGCGAACTGCTGCAATCGCTCGGATTGCGTTCTTTTGCGCCGAGCGTGACCGCTTGCCCTGGCTGCGGCCGCACCACCAGCACCACATTTCAGGAACTCGCCGAACGTATTCAGGATTACATCCGCGAGAGCATGCCGCAGTGGAAGCAGCAGTACGAAGGCGTCGAGGAGATGACGCTCGCCGTGATGGGATGCATCGTCAATGGCCCCGGCGAATCGAAAGCCGCCAATATCGGCATCAGCCTTCCAGGCACGGGCGAAGAACCAAGCTGCCCTGTGTACATCGACGGCAAAAAATCTGTTACGCTGCATGGCAATTACGACGAACTCTCCGTCGCATTTCGCAAACTGGTCGACGATTACATTCAATCCAGATACGCCCCGAAGATCACCGCGCCGGCTTCCGCTTCCTCAGACTAATCTTGACTTTCGTTTCTCGATGGATTCCGAACCGAGGTACACTGAAGACGTCCCCGCCGAGGAGGATTTATGAGGAAGTTTTCTTTTCCATTCGCGGCGGTAGTTGCAATTTTCATCGCGTGTTCTTCGCAAGCTGCGGAGAAACCTCGCCCAGCGCAAGCAGACCAGAAACAGTCGACTAAAGTGTGGACGAACGAAGACATGGACCAGCTTCGCGCGCGCGGCCTGATCTCCATCGTGGGGCAGGAACCTCCGGCAAGTGCTGCGCAAGCGCCCGCCTCTTCGCCCGAACCTGTATACCCAGTTTACGAATCAAGGCTTGATGACCCTACGTGGTACGCAGACAAGGCTGCTGATTTGCGCGCCGAGCTCGATCGCCGTGGAGCTGCCTTGCGCGAACAGCAAACGGCGATCGCGCTGGCTGCGGACCGGATCACTCAGCCCGGAGTTGCTTTGGACAAACCGAGTGAGGGCGTAACGCCCGAGGCGGGTGTCCAGGCTCTTCAGGAGAAAGTGCAGGAAGTACAAAACCAAATGGATGAGCTGAGCGATCTGGCGCGTCAGCACGATATCGCGCCGGGTGTATTGCGCGGTTGAAAATTAAATCCGTCGCGCGCGTGAAATAAGGATACAGTCCGAAGCCTGCGCTACCGGAGGCGGTAAGTAAATTTTGCGTAGGCGCTGCGCTTGATCAGTGAGGAATTTACAAGGGTCACAGAATCCATTGATTCAACATGAGTGCCACGAAGAAGGTTCTGCCCTACCAGGCTAAATTCTCCCGCTTCCGCGAACTTCCATCTCAATTGCGTGTCAATGCGGGTATAGGAAGAGACGCCTTGAGCGGGAAGCGCTCCGATGAAATTCGCGTTCACATCCCACAAGAAACCGTGCGATAGATCGACATGGGAACGTAGCTGCACCTGATTCTGAGGACTCGATCCTTGAAGATCCGCGATGGATAACGTGTCCATGCTGGCGGGTTGCAAGTGGAGCTGAATTTTCAAAA
>Ga0134128_10011885_pt1 | contig 10386 bp, 7 predicted proteins | sample KB31754_FD_96462 | JGI IMG/M metagenome (GOLD analysis project Ga0134128, IMG submission 96462) | Terrestrial soil microbial communities with excess Nitrogen fertilizer from Kellogg Biological Station, Michigan, USA - KB3-175-4 | ecosystem: Environmental > Terrestrial > Soil > Unclassified ...
GCCGACATCGACGTCACGAACCTCGCGTCCAAGCTCACCGTGCCCACGCTGATCATGTGCTCCCGCCGCGAACCCGGCAATCGCTTCGAGCAGTCAAGGTTGCTGGCTGCGCTGATCCCGAATAGTCGCCTGGTTCCGCTCGACAGCAGTAACCATCTGCTGCCTGAGCGCGATCCCGCCTGGAAGCACTTCCTGGCCGAGATCGACCGGTTCTTGCCCAGCCGCCAATGAGCTCAGCGGCCGCGGCATCCGAAACGCAGGAGGCCCTCTCCTGCTGAGAGAGGGCCTTGACCTGCCAAAACTGGTAGCGGGGGCGGGATTTGAACCCGCGGCCTCTGGGTTATGAGCCAAGTCGACACCGTTCAGCCCGGCGCTGACTCGCGCAGCCGGCCCGGCCGGTCAGAGCTGGTTGAGTGCGTTATGCATGCCGGTCTGCGCTTGTTTGCCGAGCCTCTTGAACGCCGGCCTGAGCAGTGGGGCGAGGAGCCGGGCCGGCCCTTTGAAGGTGAACTCGGCTGTGTAGATCACCTCGGTGCCGGCCTGAACGCCGCGGAAGGTCATGGTGTCGACGGCGGTGAGCGTCTTGTTCTCCCCTTGCAGCCGGATGCGCTGACCGGGGACGAGCTCACGCACGATGTAGGTCAGCTGGGTCTGCCGGCCGAGGAACGTGGAGGTGTTGAGGTAGGCCGTACCGACGCCCCCGTCGCCGCGCTGGTTCACGGTGGTCACGGTGCCCGGGTCCCAGTCGGTGGTGGTGGTGAAGTCGGAGAGGTAATCGAATACCGCGTCCAGCGGCTTGTCGACGGTGACGGTCTTCTGCAGTCTCATGGTGTCCTTCTGGGTCCGCTGATGCTGGGTGAGTGGCTGGGGGCGGGCGCGGGCGAGGTGAGTGAGGTGCGCGCCCATAGGGCCGTCCAGGCACGGGCGGGGACGAGGCGCGCGGTCTTCATCAGCAGCGCCATCCGCCTGGGGAAGACGATCTCGGTGCGCTCCCGCTCCAGCCCGTCGCAGATCGATCGCGCGGCCGCGTCGGCGTCGATGATGAAGGGCATGGGGAAGGAGTTAGCGGCGGTGAGGTCGGTGCGGACGAAGCCCGGGCAGATCGTCGTCACCTGCACCCCGGTCCGGGCGACGTGCACGCGCAGGGACTCGAGCAGGTTAATCTGTGCCGCTTTTGTTGCTCCGTAGGCTTCGGCGCCGGCCAGCCCGCGGTATCCGGCGACGGACGCGATGCCGGCGATGACGCCGTGCCGGCGCCGCAGCATGCCGGGCAGCACGGCCGCGATGGAGTTGCTCATCCCGGTCAGGTTGACCCGGACGTGCTGGTCGAAGACCTCGGTGTCCCATGCGGCCGGGTCCATCTGCTGCCAGTAGCCGGCGGACAGCACGGCCACGTCGATGGGTCCGAGCTCTTCGCGTATTCGTACGGCGGCGGCCGCGGCCGAAGCAGCGTCGGTGATGTCGAGGGGCACGACGAGCATGTGCCCTCCCGCCACCTCCCGGAGCTGCTCGTCGCGGCGAGCAGAGATCGCGACGGTGCCTCCGCGGGATGCGAGTTCCCGGGCGACCGCTGCGCCGATGCCGCTTGATGCGCCGATGACCCAGGCGATCTTGCCGTTCAGTTCCACGCCGGCTCCCGGGTCATCTGGAGCTGGCTCACGCCGAGGTAACCGCTGCGGAAACCCGCCTCGGCGTAGGCAAGGTAGAACTCCCACATCCGCCGGAACGTCTCGGTGAAGCCCTGGGCCTGGATGTGCTGCCACTGGCCGGTGAAGCGTTCCCGCCACAGGTGCAGGGTCCGGGCGTAGTGCGCCCGGAGCTCACGCCGCTGGGTGACCCGCAGCGTGGTGTGCGCCGCCAGGGTGTCATCGATCGCCTGCAGGGACGGGATGATCCCGCCGGGGAAGATGTACTTCTGGATCCAGCTGAAGCTCCGCCGGGTGGCGACGAGCCGATCATGGGCCATGGTGATGGCCTGGATGCTTACCTTCCCGCCGGGTGCCAGCAGGCTGTCCAGGGTGGCGAAGTAGACCGGCCAGTAGGCTTCGCCCACGGCCTCGATCATCTCGACGCTGACGATGGCGTCGTATTCGCCTTCGACCTGGCGGTAGTCCTGCAGCCGCGCGTCCACGCGGTCGGCTACGCCGGCGGCGGCGGCCCGTTCGCGGGCGAATTCCAGCTGCTCCTGGGAGAGCGTAACCGTGGTCACCTGGGCTCCTCGCTGCGCTGCGCGGATGGCGAGTGTGCCCCACCCGGTGCCGATCTCCAGCAACCTGGTGCCGCTGCGCACGCCGGCGAAATCAAGAATCCCGTCGATCTTGCGCAGCTGTGCCTCCTCAAGCCGGCGCGCGGTCTGCACGGGCTCACTCTCGTCGAACCACGCCGAGGAATACGTCATCGTCTCGTCCAGGAACGACGCGAAGAGGTCGTTGCTCAGGTCGTAGTGGGCGGCGATGTTGCTGCGAGCGCCGTCGAGGGTGTTCTCCTGGTCATGGGGGACGCGCTTTTCCGCGAGTGCCCGCAGCTTCTGCAGCGGCGCCGGGACCAGGGTGGTCAGCCGCTCGGCAAACGGCGTCAGCAGGTCAGCCAGATCAGTGCCGGGCTGTGCTCGCCAGTCGCCGGCCATGTACGCCTCGCCAAAGCCGATCTTGGCGTCCCGGCCGAGCCGGGCGAAGAAGGCACCGGGACGAAGCAACTCGAACCCGGGCGAGAGCTCCGAGCCGCCGCCGAGCACGCGCCCGTCGGGGTAGGTCACGCGGACGGGGACCCGCTGTACCGCATGCTTGAAGATCATCCGCGCGATAGTGGCTCTGAGCGGCGCCGGTGGCGCTTCGGCGGCCGTGGGTCGCGTTACGGGGGCGGAGACGGTCATGGTCATGGTCATGGTCAGACACCTTGCTGTCGGGTGTGGTCTGGTCGGGAGCGGGTGGGCAGCCGATGCAGCCAGAGCCAGATGCCGTGCACCCGGATCAAGGCCGAGACCCGCTGGGTCATGAGGGGCTGGCGGATCAGCAGGCGGGCCAGCGCCTGGCGCGTCGCGGGTTCCGGCCGGCCCCGGAAAGTCGCGGTGAACGCCACGGTGCCCTGACGGCGCAGCGTGACGGTCGCTGAGACCAGGTCCGGCCGCAGCGTGAACCGCAGTCCGTAGCTGCCGCTGACGTCGAAGAACGGGGAGACGTAGAAAGCCTTGTCCGTCACGGCGGCTCCGGCCCTGTCGGGTCGCAGCAGGTAGGCGTGCCGCTCGCCGTAGGTGTTGTGGACCTCGGCGACGACGCAGACCAGGATGCCGTCGGAGGCAAAGCACCAGAAGACCGAGAGCGGGTCGAACACGTAGCCCAGGACCCGGGCGTTGGCGAGCATGAGCACCTGTCCCCCGTCACCGAGCCGGATGCCGTGCAGCGCCAGGTAGTTCTCGACGTTGCGCTTAATCGGCTGCCTCGGGTCGCCGAGGTGGTCAGCACTGCTGAAGCGCGCGAACGCCCTGAGATACCAGGGCTGGAACGGGACGTCGTCCAGGTCGATGAGCCACTGGTAGATCCGGTGCCGGAAGGCATGGCGGACAGGCCCGGGGCGCCGGTGCGTGACCTGGCCGGCGACCAGGGCCGGCAGCGGGGGCAGCGCGTGCAATGCGGGCGCGGGTACCAACGGCAGGGCGGCGGCGCTCACCAGGTCGCCCCGAAGTGCCGGGCGGCCGCGACGCCCGAGCGGCAGCCGTCTTCGTGGAAGCCCCAGCCGTGGTAGGCACCTGCGTAGACGGTGCGGTCGGTGGCGAGGCCGCTGAGTCGCGCCTGCGCCAGGACCGCCTCGGCCGTGTAGATCGGGTGCTCGTACTGCATGACCGCTGCTACGGATTCCGGGTCGAGGCGTTCGCGGTCGTTGAGCGTCACGAGGAAGGCCTCCGGCGACTGGTGCCCCTGGAGCCGGTTCATCCAGTAGCTCACTGCGGCGGGCTGAACGGGGCGGTCGCAGGACGTCATCCGGTAGTTCCACGACGCGCGCGCGTTCCGTGCCTCCGGCAGGACCGAGCTGTCGGTGTGCAGGACTGTGACATTGCTCGAGTAGCCGAACGCCTTGAGGGTGGTGACCTCCGTCTCGGTCGGGTCGGCGAGCAGGCCGAGGGCCTGATCGGCGTGGGTCGCGATGACCACGCGGTCCACGCGGGTGACCTGCCCGGTGATGTCCCGGATCTCGACGCCGTCCTCGCGCCGGGTGACATCGGTGACGGCATGGGCCGCGCGCACGTCCGGTAGCAGCCCGGCGAGCCGCTCGACGTAGATCCGTGACCCGCCGGCCACGCTGTACCACTGGGGTGACCCGCCGACCCGGAGCAGGCCGTGGTGGTCGAGGAACCGGAAGAGATACCGGGCCGGGTAGACCAGCGCCACCTCACGCCCGGCGGACCATACGCACGATACGACCGGAACGGCGTAGTGGGCGATGAAGTAGCGGCTGAATCCCTCCCGCTCCAGGAACTCGCCGTAGGTCGTGAGGTTCTCATCGTCAGTCGTGCGCAGGAAGGCCAAGGCGCGCCGGTGGAACCGCCTGACCTGCCACAGCATCCGGAGGAACCGAGGGTCGATGAGGCGGCGCGGCTGGGCGAAGACGCCGCGCGGCCCGCGGCCGCCGGCATACTCCAGCCCGCACCCCTCGCACCGCACGCTCATGCTCATCTCGGCAGGGCGCACCTCGACGTCCAGCTCGCCGAAGAGCTTGCGCAGCCAGGGGTAAGTCTGGTCATTGTGCACGATGAACCCGCTGTCGACGGCGTGACGCCGGCCATCTGAGCTTGTGACGTCGTGAGTGTGCGCGTGACCGCCGAGCCGGTCCTCCGCCTCGAAAACGGTGACGTCATGGGTCCGGGAGAGCAGATAGGCAGCAGTGAGCCCGGAGACCCCGGCGCCGATCACGGCCACCGACGGCCGCCGTGCGTCCGCAGCCGTGCTGTGCTGCTGGGAAGCGGAGGCGATGGCGGCCGCCGGACCGCTGGCGCAGGAGCCCATGATATCAACTTCCGTCTAAGGTTTGTCTAAGTTACCGTAGGCTTCTCGGCCAGTATTGTCAAATGTCTGTCTAAACACTGTAGAGTTACGGCATGGACATTCCCGACGGCTCGCCGGTGCTGCGGATCGGTGAGCTGAGCCGGCGCGTCGGCGTGAGCGATCACGTGCTGCGGGCGTGGGAGAGCCGTTATGGCCTCCTTCAGCCGGTGCGTTCAGCGGGCGGGTACCGGTTGTACTCCGAGGCAGACGCCACGCGGGTCCGCCGGATGCAGGCCCACCTCGCCAGCGGGCTGTCGGCCGCCGAGGCGGCGGGAGCGGTGCTCGGGGAGGACAGCGGGGGCGGCGCGGACCTCGGCCGGACCGCCGGGCCGGACCGCGCCGCACCGGCGGCGGGTCAGCTGTCCGATGCCCTCCGGCAGGCCCTCGACGCCTTCGACGAGCCGGCCGCGCAGGCAGTCCTGGACCGGCTCATGTCCGACCTCTCCCTGGCGACGGTGCTCCGCGACGTCGTGATGCCCTATCTCGCCGAACTCGGGAAGCGCTGGCAGCTGGGAACGGCCAGCATCGCCCAGGAGCATTTCGCCAGCAACCTCCTCCGCGGCTGGCTCGCCGGGCTGGCCCGGGGCTGGGGCAACGGACACGGCCCCCGCGCCGTCCTCGCCTGCCCCCCCGGGGAACTCCACGACCTGGCCCTGATGATCTTCGGCATCATGCTCAACCGCAGCGGGTGGAGGATCGACTACCTCGGCATGATCACCCCCGTCGACGAGCTCACCCGGACGGTCGCCATGAGGCGACCGGACCTTGCCGTCCTCGCCGCCACCCTGCCGGAGAGACTCGAGCCCCTCGCCCCGCAGCTCACCACGCTCGCCCAGCACACCCCGCTCGCCCTCGCAGGGGCCGGCGCCACGCCGGAACTCGCGGACGCCGTGGGAGCCCGGCTGCTGACCGGCGACCCAGTCACCGAGGCCGAGAACGTCGAGTGGCCGCGGTAGGAGTCTCACGGGCGGCGGCTCCGGCTCGCGGGCAGCCGGCCGTGCCCGGCATCGGCCGAACCGGCCACGACGTGGCTGGCGACAACACGCCACCCCCGGCCCACAGCAAGCGCGGTCCGCCCTTGAGTTCCCGGGTCTGATGATCTTCCACGATGCCTGGTCAGCTGGTGGTGCCGCTCAAGATCGCGCCCCGGAGCGCGGGCCAGCGTTGTTCGGCGCGCAGGAGCAGGTCGACGCCGAGCCGGATCTGACCGAGCGCGCCGTGATCTCCGCCGGCGTGGCGGCCAAGAAAGAAAGCGACATGCCCCAGGGCGCGGGCCCGCTGGGCGGTGGCGATCAGGTCGAGCTCGTGGTCTGCCGGGGGTCGCGCGCCGAAGTAGCCGGCCGCGATCTGCGCCGAGTCCTCGACTCCGGGAATCAGGGCCGCGATCGCAACATCGACCAGGGGCAGGTCGGGGTGGGCAAAGTCGAAGTCCAGAACCCCGCTGACCGTCCCGCCCTGGTACAAGATGTTCCCGTCATGCCAGTCGCCGTGCACGAGCTGCACGCCGGGCCGCCCGCTGGCCGCTGACCGCGCCGCGGTGCGCACCTCGGCCAGTTTGCGGCCGATCAGCCCGGCCAGGGCCGGGTCGTCCAGGGCGTCCAGATGCTGCCAGGCCGGGTCGGCGGGCATCTGGAGGACCGGCGGGAAGGCATCCGGTGGCCCCGCGACCGGCACAGCGGCAAGATCGCGGTGCAGCCGGCCCAGAAGCCGGCCAAGCTCGCGGGGCTGCCGCGGCCGCCCCGGGCTGCCGCGGCGTCCGGCCAGCCGCGGGAACAGCGAATAGCGGCGGCCGCCAGCAGCAACCACCAGGCGCCCCGCATCTGATGGAACCGGGACCGCGACCGGCCAGCCCCGGTCCCGAAGCTGCCCCACGATGGCGTGCTCGTAGCCGATCGCGGCATCAGAGCGCAACGGGCCATAGCGGCGCAGCACCAGGCCCGCGCCGACATACCAGTGCTCGTTGTTGCGACCCGCACCGACCCGGTACGGCCGGACGCTCTCCAGGCCATAGGCAGCCAGGACCAACCGCAATGTCATCGACGCGCACCATAGCACCACAGGTCCTGGCCGGCTCGCGGTCAGCCAGCAGCAGGATGGCGCGCGTATGGCGCGGATTGTGGAGCCAGAACCATCGGCGGGGCGGCGTCGCCCAGCTCCATGCGGCACCGCGCCAGGTGGCCGCAGAAGGTTCGGGAGAACCAGCAGCAATGGTGGCCTTGTACATAAGTGCCGAGTCCCCCACGGACACGGCCCCCAGCTCAAGAGCCAGGGCCCGGCCGTCCGGCCCGCAGCAGGAGACCTAAGAAGCTACCCATCCCATACCTGGCCGGGAGCAGGATGGGAGCAGCGAGACACTGGCAGGCGCGGTCAGACGCCGTGATCGCACTAGCGTCACCGCCTCTGAGCTGCGGGAACAACTATAGGCACCACGTTCGAATGCCTGCGTGCTCAGTTCGCATCGAGGGGGTCAGGGGTTCAAATCCCCTCAGCTCCATCCTGCTACCAATCCGCTACCACAAAGCTCAAGGCCCGACTACCGTCTCCGGCAATCGGGCCTCTGACCTGCACTTACCTGGTAGCGGGGGCGGGATTTGAACCCGCGACCTCTGGGTTATGAGCCCAGCGAGCTACCGAACTGCTCCACCCCGCGTCGTGTGCCCCTACTTTAGGTGCACCTCCGCCAGGAGGCAAATCCGCACGCCAGCACGCCGCGCCCGCGATCGCGGCCGGGCTCAGGCCCCGATCGCAGGCGGTTTCGGCAGCGTGGCCAGCCAGATCCGCAGGTTCAGCGGGCCCGGCTCCATCGGCGGCTCGGTCAGCTCGTGCGGGTCCTGCGTGGTCCGCAGGCTGACCACCAGCGAGCCGGTGGCCGCGTACTGGCCAAGCGCGGCCCGGCTGACCGCCAGCAGCACCGGCCGGCGCCCGGCCCGCTCGATGCCGTTGATCACGGCGGGCAGCTGCGCAGCCGCCGCCTGGCCCGCCGCGACCCACGCCACCGGCCGGTCGCACATGGTGCGCACCGGCGCGGCGAGCTGGTCCGCCAGCTGCTCACCGATGATCACCACCGCCGTGCCGCGGCCGATCGCGCCGCACAGGCGGCCGGTCACCCTCGGCTCCCCCGCGTTGGTCTTGCGGGCCGCCAGGCCGTTCGCGACCGGGTGCAGCGACCCGGCCGGCCCGCCGTGAGTCAGCCCGAACCCGGTCGTGGTCACCAGCGTGGGCACCAGCAGCGCCACCACGCAGCAGGCCGACACGAACGACCAGGCGGCCATGCCCGCGCCGCGGGACCGGGCCCGGCCGGACAGCCACGCGGCGGCCCAGATGGCTGCCAGCACCAGCCCCGGCAGCACCAGCGGTACCAGGCGGCGGCTGGCCCACGGCTGATCGGCGACCGTCTCCGGCTGCCACAGCACGACCGCCGCGCCCCAGCCGATGATCAGCAACGGCAGCGCCCAGTTCCGCGCCGCCCCGCTGGGGTCCCGCCAGCGCAGGAGCGCGCGCACCGACCGCCGGGTCAGCAGGGCCAGGCCCACCCCGGCCAGCAGCAGCGCGGGCAGCCCGATGTACCAGATCACCCAGTACAGGCTGTCCTCGGCGTACAGCCTGGCCGGATCGACCCGCAGCCCCTGCGCCTGCTGCAGCGCGGCCATGAAGGCCTGCGCCCCGGCGCCGGGATGACCGCGCACGGTCTGCACGTACGGCCGGACCGCCAGCCCGATCACCGCCGCCACCACGGCCACCCCGGCCGCCTCGGGCAGCCAGGACCGCCAGCGCAGCCTGGTCAGCCAGCCCAGCCAGCGCAGCGGGGGGCGGCGGCCGGCCCGCCGCAGCGCGCCGCGCACCCGGCCAGACCGCACAATCACAACGGCGCAGGCCGTGACCACGGCCAGCCCCGCGGCGACCAGGCCGGTCGTCCGCAGGGGCCCAGCGAGAGTGTCCATATAGGGGCCGGCCAGCACGTAACCAGCCACCAGCCCGTACGCGATACCTATCACAAGCCCCAAGGAATACGGCCCTGCCTGCGACCGCCGGGCCGCCCAGAGACCCCCCGTCACAGGGATCACCGGGAGCAGGTAGACCAGCCCGTCCGGGCGCACGAGGGTAATCAGCCCGAGGCTGAGACCGGCCAGGCCGGCCAGCACCCAGGCCGGCGTCAGCCATACGGGCTTGCTGCGGATCGCCCAGCCCGCCCGCCGGGCACCCGCCAGCGGGTTGTCCATCACCACCGTGTCGTCACTGACCGCAGCCGGCTGCGTCCCGGCCCGCCGCCAGAGCCCCGCCCGGGACCGTGACGCCAGGACCGCGGCCGCTTCGGACAGGGTGGCCGGCGGCCGCGCGGGGGCCGGTTCCGCCGCTGTCGCTGGATCGCCGGAGGTGCCCGGAGACGCTGATGTGGCTTCAGTTGTGGCCGTGGCTGGCGGTACGGGCGGCGCCGGCCCGCTGGGCGCCGGGCGCGGGCCCGGCGGGGGCAGCGGCGAGGCCGCGGCAGGCTGCGCACGCAGCGTCAGCGAGTCGATCAGCAGGCACAACCCGCCGAACAGCAGTATCTGCAGCACCGGCTCGGCGAACGCCGACCGGCTGGTGTACACCTCGGGCAGGGTGATGGCGAGCACCAGCGCGGCGGCCGGGGCCCACTGCGGGCCGGCGAGCCGGCCGGCCAGCCCGCCGAAGGCGAGCACGGCCAGCGCCCCGAGGACCGGGCTGACCAGCGCCGCGCCGCTGATCCCGTGCAGCCAGAACCCGCCGCTGAGCAGCATCGGCAGCCCCGGCAGCGATCGCGGGTACAGCGCGTCGCCGTGGGCCAGCAGCCCGGATGTGGTGAACGACAGGCCGGGATGGGGCCCGCCGAACGCCCCCATCCGCGCCGGGATCGGCAGCGAGCCGTGCTGGGAGATCCAGTACCCGGCCGCGAAGGCCGCACCCGGGGCCCGGCTGGCCACGATCGTCACCGAGTTGACCGCCTGCTGCCACACCCCGAACCCGACGGCGACCAGGGCCGTGCCGACCAGCCCGAACCAGGCGGGCCAGCGGCTCCCCCGCCGGGGGCCCGGCAGCGCAGTAGGCCACTGAGCAGGCACCCACTGCAACCCGGAGGCGACGATGATGATCGCCAGCGGCACCGAGATGAGCAGCATGACGGCCGGGCTGAACACCCCGGCAAGCAGCAGCGGCAGCCCAGGAACCAGCCAGGCGATGACAAGCACCGCGGGCAGCACGGTCAGCCGGGCGAACGCCCCGCCCGCCGGCGGCAGTTGCCGCTTCCGCGTCTGGGCACCCCGCCGCGGCCCAGGCCGGCCCGGTCTCAGCTGGCGCGGCCCCGGCTGGTCCGGGCCAGCCTCACGGCTAA
>Ga0134128_10011886_pt1 | contig 10386 bp, 8 predicted proteins | sample KB31754_FD_96462 | JGI IMG/M metagenome (GOLD analysis project Ga0134128, IMG submission 96462) | Terrestrial soil microbial communities with excess Nitrogen fertilizer from Kellogg Biological Station, Michigan, USA - KB3-175-4 | ecosystem: Environmental > Terrestrial > Soil > Unclassified ...
GCCGATCGTCTCGGCATGTGCGCGGGCCTGCTCCAGGCCGGCCACCGCTCCGCCGCTCCATGCCGCGAGCGGCACGCCGACCTGCTCGGCGAGCCGCTTGGACTCGATCTTGTCGCCGAGCCGACGCATGACCTTGGCCGACGGGCCGATGAAGGTGATCCCCAGCCGTTCACACAGCTCCGCGAACTCAGCCTTCTCCGAGACGAACCCCCAGCCGGGCCATACCGCGTCGGCCCGGCACTCGCGCAGCGCCCGCTCCAGCTCGGTGTAGTCGAGATAAGGACTGGCGCCGAAAGCGCCGTCGCTGCCGGGGTCGGCCGGCCCGATCAGCACCGCCTCGTCGGCCTCGCGGACGAACATCGCGTGCCGGTCGGCGACGGTGTACACGGCGATGATGCGCAGCGCACGCCGCCCTTCGGCGTTCCACTCCCGGACGGCGTTGATGAGCCGCATCGCGGGCTCGCCCCGGTTGACGATCGCGAGGCGCTGGAAAGCAGGCCGGGGTCCCTGGATGCTCATCCGGTCACTCGCCGAAGGCAACGCGCAGGTCGTCTGTGGTTGTCCCGGTCACCCGCGATGCTGCGGATCGGCCGCTGACGTCTTCCAGGATGTCCAGCACCACCTCGTCGGCGACGACAGCGGGGTCGATGCGCATCACTGCGTAACCGCCGACGGCGCCGGCCCCGAAGCCGGGCGCGAACACCCGGGTCGGGCGGGTGATCACGCCATCGCGCACGGCGTCGTGCATCGCGATCGGAATGCTCGCCGCGGACACGTTGCCCATCGTCTCGATGTTGAAGTACAGCTGGTCAGCGGACAGTCCGGCCTTTCTGGCCACGTTGAGGATCATAGTCTTGTTGGCCTGATGCGGGACGATCAGCTCGATGCTCTCCAGCAACGTCCGCCCGGGGTCGTCCGGATCGGGCAGCGCGCCGAGCTCGTCGATCATCTGAGCCAGGTAGCGCTGCACCAGCGACTTGACCTCGGGACCATACACGGTGATGTCGTTATCGAACTCCGGGTTCGGCCAGATGATCGAGTTGACCTCGCTGCGCGGCCCGCTCGCATACGTCTGCACGACCTCAACGTCGCCGGCCGTGCCCGGGGCGGCCGGGACGATGACCATCGCCGCGGCACCGTCCCCGAAGATCATCCGTGAGGGGCGGGCGGTGCCGATCTTGTCGGAGAACTTCTCCACGCAGACCAGGAGGACCGGCCGCTGGACCTCTTGCAGTTGCCGGATGGCTTCGGAGAGCCCGTACGGCAGCCCCGCGCAGGCCGCCACCAGATCTACCGAGGTGTGCGTCTGCAGCAGGCCCAGCTCGCCAGACAGCCAGCAGGCCACCGAAGGGATCTGCCGGTTGCTCGTGCAGGTGCTGACCAGCACCGCCCCGATTTCCTCCGCCGCCCGGCCGGACTTGGCCAGCGCGGCCGCGGCGGCGTGGATGGCCAGCTGCTCCGGTTCCCGGCTGGTGTAGCGGCGCTGGTCGATACCGGTCTTCGCCTTGATATCGCCCGCGCTCATCGGCGACCAGGAGAAGCTCGCGTTCCGTATGACGTCGGTGTTGTCGCAGACATGCTCGCCGCGCACGACCGCGAGTGCCGCCAGCTTCGGCTGGACCACAAATGCCTCGCGTACCCGCACCGGCGGGTAGGGGGTGGCGGGTGCGACGGCCACTATCGGCTCGCGCTGGGGCCGGGCAGTGGCGCTGGCACCACCGGTGGGCTGGCCGGCGATGCCGGTCCTCCTGACCCGATCGATGAAGGCCATCACGTCGCGATTGCGGGGGTGCAACGCGACCACGAAGTCGTCGATGCCGATCTCAGCAGGCCCGCGCAGCTCGGTGTGGGAGCGGTCCCACGGGTACTGGTTGTGCAGCACCATCGCCCAGCGCATGAGCGCTTCCAGTTCGGGGACGCTCTCGTCGGCGTCGAGGATCTCCTCCGTCTGGAAGACCGGGTAGTCCGGGTCGTGCCCAGGCATCACAAACGTCAGCGCGCCGGGACTATCCAGAAACTCAGCAACCGTTGGCTTGATCGCCGGCAGTTCGGTGGCGTGGTGCAGCTTGTTGCGGAACAGGTCGAACAGCAGACCGAACAGCTTTTCTTCAGTGTCCTCGTCCCACGTCGCAGGCAGCTCACGGAAGGCTCGCTCGACCGCGGCCACCTTCCGCTCGCTGTCCTCCCACGGCGTCAGCACCGGCAAGAAGACGTCATCGCGATGCTTCGCCACATCGCGCCAGCGCGTCGGCCGTTTCTCGAACATTGTGATCGAGTACCGGTTGGCCCAGAACAAGTTCTGGCCCAGATCGCGCAGCAGCTCAAAACGCCCCGGGTAAGTCCCGGACTCGACCCGAGCCAGGATGTCCGTCCCGGTCGGCGCCTTCGCCTCGAAATCCCGGCCGATCACCGCGGTGAACTGATCGAGCGTCTCCAGGACCGAGAAGTCCAGCTCACCAAAGAGATTCGCCGGAAAGACCAGACGACCGTGCCGGTTGACCACGAACGGTTTCACGCGTGACCCCCAAAGGCCTCCTGATCCGGCGCCGGCTCGTCCCGTTTGGTCGTGTAGCCCGGACTTGTCTGCTCTACCCGAAACCGGAACCGCGACACGGACTTGCCGACACGACCTTGCCGCATCCGCGCTGCGTCGACCATCTGATGACCCGGTCAGCACTCGTTACCACTCATCGCCTGCGTCAGGCACGAACTCCGGGTTCAGCATCGCGTGCCCGCTGGCAGAGGCGGGCGAGAGTGTCCATCATCAGGACAGGGCCAGGACGATGGCGTGCAAGGCCAGCCCCACGGCCGCCCCAACCACCGTGCCGTTGATGCGGATGTACTGCAGATCGCGCCCGAGGAGCAGTTCCAGCTGGCTCGATGTCTCGGCGGCGTCCCACCGTTCGATGGTCCCGGTGACCAGCCCGGCGAGCTCGTCGTGGAACTGATCGGCGAGTGCCCTGGCTCCGGATTCGACGACACGGTCCAGGCCCTCCTGGAGGCGGCGGTCTGACCCCAGGCGCCGTCCGGCCGCTACCAGTGCATCGGCCAGCCGGCGGCGCAGCTCAGACTCGGGGTCGGCAGCCTGGATCCGCAGGCCCTCCTTGGCGTTTTGCCACAGCGATGAAGACCAGTCCCGCAGACCGGCGCTACCCAGGACATCGCGCTTCAGGCGCTCGCCGCGCTCACGCAGCTCCGGGGATGTCTCGAGGCGGTCGGGGAGCCCGGCGATCCACTCCTCGAACTGCTGCCGCGCCTGGTCGTTAGGATCGGCGGCCATCGCCACCAGCCGCTGGCGCAGGCGGGCGTACATGCGGTCGAAGACCCGCCGGTACACCGTGTCGGGCACCCAGCGAGGCGACTCGGCCTCGAACAGCTCACGAAGCTCCTCATAATGGCCGGCGAGATAGCCGTCGGCGCCGGACAGGATCGCGTTGAAGAACTCGGCGTGCTGGCCTCCCGCAATGATGACCCGCATGACCCGCCCCGCCAGCGGCGCCACCTCGACGGCCTCTACCGCCCGGGTGAGCTCGGCGGTGAGGACGCGCTGGACATCCTCATCCCGGAAAGTCTCGGCCACCATGACGACCAGATCCGCCGTGCGACCCGCGAAACGGGCGGCGTTAGCCTCGTCGGCCAGCCAGGCAGCCAGGCGGGGAACCAGGCGCGCCGAGCGGATCCGCTCGGCGAGAACGTCACCGGTGAGGAAATTCACCTGCACGAACCGGCCGAGGGTGGCAGCGAACTGATCCTTGCGCTCCACGATCACCGCGGTGTGCGGTATCGGCAGGCCCAGGGGATGGCGGAACAGGGCCGTCACCGCGAACCAGTCGGCAATGCCGCCGACCATCGAGGCCTCCGCGCCGGCCTGCACATAGCCGAGAAGGACCCCGTGGGCGCCGAGCACAGTCACGACCACAAACAGAACCGTTGCCCCCGCGAGGAGATCAGTGGCCCGCCGGCGCGCGGCGGCCAGGCCACGGGCCCGCTGCGCCGCCGACTCATGCCCGGACGCTGGTAGCGGCGAAGCAGACATCGGTACGGCAGGTTCCATCTGGCCCCTCCGGTCGGGTCCGCGGTGCAGGGCGGAAAACGACAATCAGACCCGCCAACGATATGGACCGGGCGCACGTCCTGGCCGAGATAGTGCCGCGCAGTCAGGTCGCCATGAAGCGGCTGGACCTCACGAAGGAGCAGGTTTCTGCAGACCCACCCGGGAGTAGGCACTGGCCGGGACGTCCTCGGGGCGCTTGTAAATGTTCCACGTGCATCGGCCCCCATTCCGTGACTCCGGCCAGGTAGGTGGGTCGATGACCCGGAGCGGGATACCGAAGCGCTGGATAGGGACCCGTTCCTGCAGCTGGCAGCAGTGGACGCAGTACAGGCAGACCCCTTCCTGGCGCCACGCCCAGTCGTGGGCCCGGGTGGTGACCGCGAAGTTGTAGGGGGGCTCCATCCTGGCGATGCCGTCGGATGTGGCCCCCGGACGGTGGGTTCTCCCACCCGAACCGCAGGGGTCGAAAGACACGACCCAGCGGTCAGTTTCCTCGGCAACATCCACTTCGCCCATTCGGGCCTGCCCGCTGAGGTGCCCGCGCAGGGCGGCGACGGCATCCTCGAGAAGGGCGGGCACGGAGTCGTCCCAGGACCGGACGGCGGGCGAATAGGCATCGCGGGTCGCATAGAAGTCGCTCATTATCTCGTCCCACATGCCGCCGATCACCTCCTCGCCGAACTGGCGGAAGGCCACGTCGAGCAGGCCGTAGATCCAGTCACAGGCGCGGTCGTGGGCCGTGCACCAGCGCTTCCGGGCCGCGTCGAGCAGGTCCGCCGCCTCGTCACCGCGGCCGCGGGCGCAGGAAGAAACGGCGGCTTCAGCCGCGGCCTGGAGCTCATGCCAGGCGGCCACCGTGTCCAGTCCCTCGCCGTCCGGGTCGAGCAGAGAATGGAGCCGCCGTTCCTGGCGGTCCAGCTCCTCCGCCGCCAGACCATGAGCGAGCAGGTAGTCGCGAGCCCGGGTGATAAATGGCGGAAACAGTTCACGGGCTTCGAGTGCCTCGCTGAGAATCCGGGCCGTGCAGGCCCGCGCGGCCGCGACGTCGCCATCCCGCAGGGCCGCGGTAGCCAGCAGCCACGGGGATTTCGTGTCAGGTGGCACGGCTGGCCCTCCCCCGATCCTTGACAGCTGGTGGTCCAAAGGTCTAGCAAGTATGCCATGGCGGCAGCTGAGGGCACGGCAACGGTCCGTGTCGGGCGGGATGACCGGGACCGGCGGCAGGTCGCGGAACTGCTCGACGCGCTAGTGGCGGCGGGACGGCCCTCGAGCCGGACGCTTTCCCGGCCCGAAGGCCGGCGCAACTTTAATGATCTGGTCGCATCAGTCACCTCAACCGCGCATGTCGCAGAGGTCGAGGACCGGATACTGACCACCAGGGCGGGTCAGGTCCCGGTCCGGATCTACCGGCCGGACCAGGCGGCCGGAAACGGCCCGGTCGCACTGTTCATTCATGGCGGCGGCTGGGTGTTCGGCGACCTGGAGTCACACGACGGCCTGTGCCGGGCGCTGGCTGGCGCTTCGAGAGTGGTGGTCGTCGCAGTGGACTACCGACGTGCTCCCGAGACACCGTTCCCGGGCCCGGTGGAGGATTGCCTGTCCGTTGCTGAGTGGCTCAACGCCAACGGCGCCGGGCTGGGGGTGGACGGCTCCCGCCTGGCGGTGGTCGGTGACAGCTCAGGGGCTAACATCGCGGCCGCCATGACGGCACTGGCCCGGGATGCGGGTGGGCCGCGGATAGCCCTCCAGTGCCTCGCGTATCCGGCCACTGATCCCTCGCTGTCCAGCGTGTCGTGCACGGAGTACGCAGAGGACCCGTTCATGTCGCGTGACGAGATGGCCTGGTACTGGGATCAGTACACGACGCCGGCGCAACGGGCCGACATCCATGCCGCGGTGGCGCTGAACCGCAATCTGGCTGGGCTGCCCCCGGCGGTCGTGGTCACCGCCGGGCACGATCCGCTCCGTGACGAGGGACTGGCCTACGCCGAAGCGCTGCAATCCGCTGGCGTGCCAGCCACCAGCCACCATTACCCGGAGATGCCGCATGGTTTCCTGCTCTTCGGCCGTTACCTCGACCAGACCGGGGAGGCGATCACCGAGCTTGGCGCCCAGCTCGGCGCCAGCCTGGGCGCGCACTGAGTGTGCAGGTGTTCTTATGCAGCAGAGATAACTAAACGGGCCGCGAGTCCGCCCGTGCAGTTACGATCTTACTGATCGTGTTGCATGATCGCCGGCGCGGGCGCCGGCGGACCGGGGCTAAGTGGTTGGGGTTCATGTGGAGCGTGTCGCAACGCCGGCTACCTATGAGCTGGTGAGCGAGCAGATTCGCCGGGCCATACATATCGGCACGTATCTGCCGGGCGACAAGCTGCCAGCCGAGCGGCAACTGGCCGAGCAAATGGGAGTCTCCCGCACGACCGTTCGCGAAGCGCTCCGCGTCCTCGAAGGTGAGGGCTACGTGGAAAGCCACCGGGGCGCGACGGGCGGCATTGTGGTCCTCGACCAGTCCGCCAGCGAGGAGCGGATGCGGCCGGTGGTCTCGGCCCGCCTGGCCGAGTTCGAGGAACTCTTCGATTTCCGGGCCGCGGTGGAGGGCGGGGCCGCCCGGCTGGCGGCGGTGCGCCGCACCGAGGCCGACCTGGCCAGGCTGCAGGAGGCATTCGATGCGATGGAGGAAGGCGGGCAGACCGCGCGGTTCCGTGCTGCCGACTCCGCGTTCCATCTCGGCATCGCTGACGCGGCCCGGAACCGGTTCATGCGCCAGGCGATCGAGGACGCCCGGGCGAGGATGTGGATCCCGATAGACCGCTATGTGGACAAGGTCTTCCGGACCGCCAACCGGCACCATGAGGAGATCCTTGACGCCATCCGGCAGCGGGATCCCGGCGCCGCGGAACAGGCGGTAGTGGCGCACCTGGAGACCGCACGACGGGACCTGCGCCGGGTCGCGCGCCCCGCCCGGGACTGATCCAGCGCCCCCCGGGCAGGGATGCCGCGTCTTGCCACCTCTAGGGCAATGGTCTAGTGTGCAGACCATGAGACCTTGGCCAGGGAGGTGCGATGGCTGCTGAAGTGGAGTTCGGTTTCGTTGCGAGCGCGGCGGACGCCCCCGGAACGCCGGACCATGAGCTCTACCGGACCGTTCTGGATGACGTCGAATACCATGCCGGACTCGGGTACACGACGGCATGGCTCATCGAGCACCACTTCAGCGACTACTTCCCGACGCCAAGCCCGCTGCTGCTGGCCAGCCACATAGCGGCACGCTTCCCCGAGCTATCGCTGGGCACGTGCGTCCTGGTGACGCCGTGGTACCAGCCGCTCCGGCTCGCGGGCGAGATCGCGATGCTCAGCCTGCTCACCAAGCAGCAGCTGCACCTGGGCCTCGGCCGTGGCACCGCGAAGTACGAGTTCGACGCGTTCGGCCTGGATATGCAGGAAAGCAGGCAGCGTTTCCAGGAGGCGTACGAGATCCTCATGCTGGCGCTGGCCAGTGAGCCGTTCTCCTACCAGGGGAGCTACCTCCAGGTCCCCAAGCGGATAACGGTGCGGCCCCGGGTCGCGGGTGTCAGCCGGGACCGGATCCACTTCTACGGCGCCATCGGCAGCCCGGGCAGCGCCGAGGTCATGGCCAAGCTCGGCCTTCCGCCCATCTGCACGACGATCGGGGACTTCGACACCCAGGTGGGGATCTTGCGCAGCTGGGACAGCGCCGCTGCCGCGAGCGGCACGCCCACCCAGGATGTGACGAAGCCGATCATGATCAACTGCGTCGTCGCCGATACCGACGAGGAAGCGACCCGGCTCGCCCAGGAGTACATCCCCCGGTTCATGCAGGCCCAGCTGAACCACTACACGCCGGATGAGGTCGACTGGGAGAAGATGGACAGCTACCGGGCCTGGCGGGGCCAGTTCGCCGGCATGAAGGCCAAGACGGACCCGGCCAACATCCCAGCCTGGGCGGAATTCCAGCTCGTCGGCTCACCGGACACGGTCGCCAGCAAGACCGCCCGCTACATCGAAGCCGGGTTCAACCACATCTTCGTGCACGCCGCCACCCCGGGCGTACCGCGTGACGTGCGGCGGCAATGGACTGAGCGCTTCGCCCGGGAAGTCGCGCCCCGCTTCACCGCGCGGGTACCGCACGCAGGCGCAGTCGCGTGACACCACCCGGCGTGACACCACCCGGCGAGACACCGCCCGGCGTGCCGGCCCTGCTGGACGGCAAGACGGCGCTGATCACCGGCGCCACCCGGGGTATCGGGCGCGGGATCGCCGAGGTGTTCGCGGCCGCCGGGGCCAGCCTCGTACTGACCGGCCGCGACTCCGCCGCCGGCCAGCAGGCGGTCCGCGCGGTGGAGGCCGCTGGCGGGAAGGCGCTGTTCACCGCGGCTGACATGCTCGATCAGGCCTCCGTGCAGGCGGCAGTGGCCACGGCCGAGGAGCGGTTCGGCGGGGTGGACATCCTGGTGCAGAACGCGGGCATGTACCCCGAGGTGCCGATCGAGCAGATGACCGCGGCGGACTGGGACCTCGTGCACAGCACGAACCTGCGCGGCACGTTCTTCGCCGTGCAGGCCTGCCTCCCAGTGATGCGGGCCCGCGGGGGCGGCCGGATGGTACTGATCTCCAGCATTACCGGGGTACGCACCGGTTTCCCCGGCCTGGCCCACTACGGCGCGACCAAGGCCGGGATGAACGGGTTCATGCGCAGTGCGGCGCTGGAACTCGCGCCGTACGGCATCACCATCAACGCCATCGAGCCGGGCAGTATCCGGACAGAAGGGCTGGCCGGCCTGGGGGCCACGGCGATCGCCGCCATGGAGGAGTGCATCCCCCTGCGGCGGCTCGGCGAGCCAGCCGAGATCGGCGCCGCGGCCCTGTTTCTCGCGTCCGGCCTCGCCTCTTACATCACCGGCCAGTCCATCGTGGTGGACGGGGGGCAGACGCTGCCTGAGATCAAGCAGTAGCAGGCACGGGCACCCGCCATGACCTTCCACGGCCGCAACGCCATCGTGACCGGAGCGGGCGGGGGGATGGGCCTGCGCATCGCCGCCGACCTGATCGCGGCGGGCACCACCGTGACCGCGCTGGACGTGAAGCCGAGGCCCGCCCAGCTCGACCAGCCGGCCTGCCGGTACGAGCAGCTTGACGTCACCGACCGGGACGCCGTGCAGGACACCGTCCGGCGGGCGCACCAGCGGCACGGGCGGCTCGACTACGTCGTCAACGCGGCCGGCGTCGGCTGGTTCGGCCGGGACCGGTCCCTGGTCGACACCGAACCCGGCGTGTGGGACCGCGTCCTTGACATCAACCTGACCGCGGCCATGCAGGTCTCGCGGTGCAGCATCCCGCTGATGCGGGAGGGCGGCGGGGCCCTGGTGCACATCGCGAGCGTGGCGGGTCTGCGGAACTCAGATGGCCCGATGGACGCCTACCAGGTGGCGAAGGCGGGGCTGATCTCCATGTCGCGCGCGATCGCCCTCAGCTGCGGCCCGGACCGCGTGCGCTCCAACACGGTCTGCCCGGGTGCGATCCTGACACCCATGATCGAGCCGCTGTACGCCGCGGACCCGGCCCGCCGGCAGCGCATGGAGCAGCGCACGCCGCTGGGCCGGCTCGGCGCTCCCGATGACGTGTCTGCCGCCTGCCTGTTCCTGCTCTCTGACGCGGCGTCCTTCATCACCGGCGTCGATCTGGTCGTCGACGGGGGGTGGACGCTGGCCCTGGCGTAGTCATTTCAGTGCCCGAGGAGGAAAGGCTGTGACGACATTGCTTCCCGCCGCCGACGCCGCCGATGCCGCCGCCGCTGATGCCGCGCGGCAAGGGCATCGAGCGCAGCAAGCGCAGCAGCTGACGGCCGAGCTGTCCGCGCGCGGTGTGCGGTGCTGCCAGGTCGAGGTGCCCGATCTGGACGGCGGCATGCGGGCCAAGCTGGTCGGTCTGGACAAGGCCCTGGCTGCCCCCGGCACGGCGCTGTGCAGCATCGTGTTCGGCCTGACCGCAGCCGACGACGTGTACGAATCCGCCGTCTCCTCGTACGCGAACGGCTTCCCTGACCTGCTCGCGCCCGCCGATCTGGGCACGGTCCGGGTGCTGCCGTGGCGGCCGTCTGTGGCCAGCGCCATCTGTGACCTGCGGTCACCGGCGGGCGGGGAGTTCGCGCTGGCCCCGCGCACGGTCCTGCGCACGGTGACTGAGCGGTGTGCCGCCCTGGGCTACGAGCCGCGGTTCGCGGTCGAGTATGAGGCGTGCGTCCTGCACGCGGACCCCGGCCTCATCGCCGCGGGCCGGCACCACGACCTCAGGCCGCTGGGGCGGACGGCGAA
>Ga0134128_10011887_pt1 | contig 10386 bp, 5 predicted proteins | sample KB31754_FD_96462 | JGI IMG/M metagenome (GOLD analysis project Ga0134128, IMG submission 96462) | Terrestrial soil microbial communities with excess Nitrogen fertilizer from Kellogg Biological Station, Michigan, USA - KB3-175-4 | ecosystem: Environmental > Terrestrial > Soil > Unclassified ...
ACGAAACGTAAAGTGCATCGCGGTCTTCCCGAATACTCCCGAAGAAGCTCGCAAATACCTCCAATATATTGAGCTCCCAATTGAGAACGTTTATACAGGTCCACTGGGCGCTTCCAAAATCAGCGGCACGCCGACCGTCGTGTTTGTAGACGAAGGAGGGATCGTAAGGAGCGTCTGGATCGGCGCACAAACTGATAGAGAGCAGGAAATGCGCGACAAACTGCTCGCACTTTTTGATTCGTAGTCTGCGCTGAACATTTTCTTGACGCCACAAAAGGCACAAAAAGCACAAAAGAGGGAAGACAGGTGTTTGGTACTTCATCTTTTGTGCTTTTTGTGCCTTTTGTGGCTAGTTCTGTCCTAATAGATATTGCCGCCGGGTTGGGTAGAAGTTACTGATCCGTTGTTTACGTTGAGCGTGTAAGCAACGCCGCCGGTGCCGGTCCATGTCGAAAGGTTGAAGGTTCCTCCCTGCGGGACTTTGTAGACGCCGATATTCAGATACGTCATAGGCGTCTTATCCGCGAGCACTTGAGCAGGACCAGGCGCCTGAAGGAAATAAGCGGCGCCGACACCAACCATCGTTGCTGCGCCGGTTGGCAGCACCAGTAACGCCGTCTCCTCGTCAATTCCGATTGCGCGCGGTTGAGTGGCCCAGCCGTTGTTTACAATGCGCGCCAGAAAGACGAGCGATCTTCCGAGTCGATCGCGCGTCACAAAATGCGAATCGTAAAGCTTGTTCCCTCCCAACGACGACTGAAACAGATCTCGATCGAGGGTGACGTAACGATGGAACGGATTGGCTAGCGCCTGACTCGACGTCACAGATCCGATGGCGCCCGTGTAAATGAATTGACTGAGCACGGCAAGTCCGGCACTCGTTCCGCCAACGGGCGCCTGCTTGGAATTGAGCAGGAAATTCACGCCCGTCTGCACAGCGGTCCCACGCCACAGCGCAACATACGTCGACTGGTCACCGCCGGCAATCCAGAGCGCCTCGGCGTTTTGAATTTGAGTGCTGACGTACGCGGAATTTGCACCAGTCACACTCGTGATGATGATCGTTTCAACTGAATCCATCTGCGGGCAGAGTTGTTGGATGTACGGGTTGTAAGCGTCGGTGCCGGTGGTCCGGATCACAAGGAAGTCGCCGCCACCCGCGCGCTGGCACATCCATTGAAATGCGGCGTCAACGTCAGTCCCGCCTCCCATCAAAACGAGTCCCGGACTCAACGTCTGAGACGGTTGCGCATCGCCGGGATTACCGACGACAAACGATGTGAATCCGGTTTTCGGCCCAGCATAAACCGACGCCGAAAGCCCGAACACAACAGCTACTAATACCAGGCAACGTAGAGAAGTGGTGAGCATAGGAATCCTCCTGAAAGTGTTAAAGAGTGGCGGACGTTATATCACTTTACTTCGTCTTGAGCACGATTATCGATACCGAATGCTTCGGCAGAGTGACAACAAACGTGCGTCCGCCCGCCAGTACGCGTTTTTGAATCGACACTGCATCAGGTCGGGAAAAACTGTTAGCCACCTCGAGTGAAGGAGCGGTGACGGTTTTAAACTCCGCTCGTGGCGCAGGCACAATGCCTTGAATATTGATCGTTGTGAGTAATGCGCTGGTGCGATTGGTATTCACGGCTTTAATAAAGATCGTTTTGCCATCAGCAGTCTGGCTAACTGTGGCATCGAGGTAAGGAATGTTCGTGCCTTCATGAGACGTATTGAAAGTTGGACTGTTGACGTTACTTGCGAGGCGCTGATCCCCGCGATGCGCCGCGTAGAGCTGGTTCACCAGAAAGATCGGCGAAACGAAAACGCTATGTCGACCGGCTTGAATAATACCGCCGGGCCAGCCATTAACGAGATCAGAGACGGCGCTCATCTCGACGATCTCGCCCGAGCGCTCGAACACATTCATCAGCCGTGCGGCATAGAGCGCCGACTCCATTGAATACTGCCGCTCACTCGGAAGATCGAGTCCCCATTCGTTAATCGCCAACTTAACATGACCCAACCCGAGTTCGGCTAACAGTTGTTGGACCTGCGCGTAGAAACGCTCGAAGAACAACGGGCGCGCCATCAGATTCAACGGATCGCCGCGCAGTTCGCGCCGTCCGTAATAGTGATGGATCGCGAGGTAATCAATGTTACGCCCGGCTTCGCGCAGCACGGTCCGGTTCCAGCTCATGTCGTTGTCACCGACAGCGATCAGCTTGATCGATGGATCGACAGCGCGCATTGCTTGCGCATAACGGTTGTAGTTACGCGCGTACGTTTCCGCATCTGAATGGCCGCGTACCCAGTTGCCCCAGATCTCGTTTCCAACTTCCCAGAATTTGACGCCAAATGGCGCCGGGTGACCATTTGCTGCACGCATCGCACCGTATTTCGAAGTTGCTGGTCCATTGCAGTATTCAACCCACGCTGCGGCTTCATCCGCGGTCGCGCCGCGTCCCTCGACGTTGACAGTAATCGAAGGCTCAGCTCCAAGCTCGCGGGCGAACATGACAAACTCATCTGTACCAAAGTCGCTCGGCTCCGGTTCGTTCTTCCACGAGAGATTGGTCCACGTGACACGCTCGTCACGCGGTCCGATTCCCCAGAGCCAGCGATAATCCTGGGCCACGTTACCACCCGGCCAGCGAATGAAAGCCGGCTTTAACAGTTCGATCTTGTCGAACACGTCGCGACGCACGCCACCAGCCGCAACATCGGCTGGTATCAACGACACTTGATCGATCCAGACTGTCCCTCGTCCTTTAAAAAGAATCGCGAGGCGTGCTAGTGGGTCGCTGCGATCGGGTACCAGTGAGAACTGATACAGGCGCCAATTATCTTTAGTGATGTTGATGCGACTGACTGTAGTGCCGGCGTAGACCTGATGCTGGTCCGAATCCGATTCCAGCGCCACCGCGACGTCGCCTTCGTAATCAGTGGTCCTAAGCCAGAAGTAACCTCGATATTCCAGTCGAGACCTGATAGGAATGCGTGGCTGATAGATTCCGTGACGCTCGATTACGCCGTCACCGAGCTCGATGCGCAGCGAATGTTCCTTTACTTCACTCCGCTGTTTCGGGTAAGGAAATTGATCGTCCCAGTGAAAGGTGAGTGCGTAATCGTCGTTTCGATCGTCCGGATAGCGTTCCCAATTGCGTGAGAGACCGATTGCGTTCGGCGGTTCTTCAAAACTGCGGTTGCGGATTAATTCCGCGTGCAGTCCGCCTTTGATGCCCCCATACATAAATTCCAGAAACTGTCCGTAGAGCAGGGGGCTGATGCGGTTCTCAACCTTGCGAGCATCGATCGTTATCGATGCCCTCGTTTGCGCCGCGACGAGGTGAGGCTGCGCAAAAACAGCCGCCAGCAGACATAACCGGATTAAGACGTCACGTATTCTTTGTGCCTTTTTGTGGCTCACCGAGTCTTGCCGGTCATCCGTTTGATAAACTCAACTTCTTCCGGGAGATAAGGTTTGCCGTCGTTGCGAAACACTTCGTGAAACCAAATCGACGGCTCGCGATCGACATACGGATGCTGCCACGAATCCCACGGCAGGTTTGTTTGCGTCTTACCCTGGACCAATCCCCAATTGATCATGCCGACATTGTAAACCTTGCCGACCATTAGACCACCGAAGAAGAAACTGCCATTACCTCGCGCCATATACTCCGTGCAGATCATCGGACGGTTGTAACGCTTGAGCCAGTTGATTCGTTTCTCCAGCTCTGTCGGGTGGTCATAGTTATGAAACGTGATCACGTCTGAGTTTTCGATCTGCAGGAGATCCATCGCAGTCATTTTCCCCGGGGTGGACCAGTCACCCTTCCACACTCCTGAAGTCAGCGGTTGCTCGGGTTGTGCCGCACGCGCCCACGCGAACGCCTGAGGCAACAGACGCAACACGAGTTCCACTTTGTTCTTCGGTTCGAGTTCGTTGTAACTGCCGGGATTCTCGTTGTCGGGCTCGTTCCAGATATCCCACGCGAGGACGCGTTGATCGCGTGCGAACCGGCCCACAACGCCTTTCACATACGCTTCGAGACGCGGATACTCCGCAGGATTTTGCAAGGTCGTGCGATTTGGACTCTGCACCCAACCTGAATTGTGTACGCCGGGGCGGGGCGCGCGCTGCTTACCGAGTTTCGCGTCCGGATCCCAAACCGAGTCGAAGAGAACGAAGATTGGTCTAATCTTATGTTTGGCGCAGATACTCAGAAACTGATCAAGACGCCGCTTGAAACCTTCCGAATCCTGCCAGAGCAAATCGTGCAGGTAAACGCGCATCGTGTTCATGCCGAGACTTTCCGCCCAACCGAGTTCGAGATCGATTCTTTTCGGATCGAACGAGTCTGCCTGCCACATCTCGAGCTGGTTAATGGCGCTCGCGGGATTGTAGTTGCTGCCGATCAGCCACGGCTGCCTCGCATACCAATCTCGCGCTCGTTGCTCCGACCACCGCTCGCTTTGCGCAGCGAGCGCTGTGGCTGCGAGCAGGATCCAAATGGCGGCTAGTTGGACCAGTCTTCGGAATGACGGCATATGAGTTGACCTTTTCATTTGATTAGAACCTTACATTCGCGAGACGGCGGACGATCTCGCGGCTCTCGTTTCGCGCCTTTTGCTTCTCGCTTAGTTCTTTGAAGATTGCAAGCTCTCGATTCGCTTCATCCGTTCGTTTCAACTTCACCAGTACGCGGCTGAGTTGATAATGAGCTTCGAGCAACTCAGGTTGCAGAGACACTGCGCGCTCCAACACCGTCGCGGCTTCGGCATACCGGTTTGTGCGAGCATAGAATCTCCCCCACGTTAGATAAGCGGGCGCTAGTTTCGAATCAAGCTCAGTAGCGCGTTTGAGATACTTTTCAGCGCGCGTCGTGTCAGCATCTGAACTCTTCAGGATTGTCTCGGCGACGAGGTAATGCAGCGCGGCGAGTTGTGCATTCAACGCGATCGCCTGTTCGTAGAAGCTGATAGCCTTTTCGTAAGCGCCTCGTTCACTGTAAGTCATGCCCAGATACGCCAGCGCCGGAACGAGCTTAGCATCGAGCGCGAGTGATCGCTTGAACGAGTTTTCTGCCTCCGCGTTCTGACCGTACGTGAGTTGAGCAATTCCGAGGGCCAACCACAAACGCGCCGACGTTGGAAACTGCTTGAGCGCTTCCTGCAATCGCAGAATACCCGCCGCGGGCGCATGTGAGTCGGTGAGCAGAAGTCCGTAACGAAAGTGATAGATCTCATTCTGCGGATCGCGTTGCACTGCGAGACGCATGGCAGGTATTGCGTTCTCATAGTGACCGTCCGCTTCATAGACTTCCGCCAAAGCCGCGTAAATCCTCGCGGTGACGATCGCGTCTGCATTCGTTGAATCCAACGTGAGCGCAGTCTTCAGCTCAGTGATGGCTTCGTCGTGGAGGCCTTTCTCCATCAAGGCCTGGCCCAGTTTCAGGCAAGTAATAAGGAGAGCACGAGAAACCTCCGCGTCTGAGTTGTTCTTTCCAGCACGTTCCAGCAGACTTCGCGCCATCCGCAGATCATCAGACTGGCCGCGATCGAAATATATCTGCGCGAGATTCGTTAATGCGCTCGGTTGGTTTGCGTTGAATTTGAGCGACGCTTCGAATTCTGCCTGCGCCTGGGCCATTCGGCCGAGGCGCATCAGAATCGCACCGTAGTTGTTTCTCGTAGACGGTTCAGACGGAGCGAGAGAAGCTGCCGCTGCGAAGTGTCGCTCCGCTTCGTTGAGTTCGTTGGCGTCGGCAGCAATCATGCCCAGGTACGTGTGCGCCTCAACGTTCCGCGGATCTTTTTTCAACGTCTGTTCAAAGATCAGCTTCGCTCGACTCTTGTCTCCACGCTCGAACGCTGCGATGCCGTCGTTTACCTGACCAACGACACCCGCAGCGCTGCAAGCCATAACGACAAGAACCGCAACAATGAATTTGTGCTTTTTTGTGGCTCTCATTTCAGAAGAGCAGCCGCAAACGTAACTGCACCCGCCGCGGATTATTCGCCCCAACACTCTGGAACCCGAAGTTTCCAGCGTCGCGCAGGTCCGTCGTCGGGAAGAAGAAATACGTGCGATTGAATAAGTTGAATGCCTCCGCGCCCAACTCAAACGTCACTGACTCGGTGAGGCGTGTCTTCTTTAAAAGACTCACATCTTCACTGTAGAAAGGCGACGAGTGAACATTGCTGAGCGCCGGAGCAAGCGTGCCGAAGAACCGCAAAGGATCTGCGTAATACGCCGCGTAAGCAGCAGACCCGAGCGCTGCTCCACTCGGATTATTATTGAAGCCCGAGCCAAACTGCGGCGGTGTCACAAACGCGGCAGGATTGATCGCTTGCCGTCCAAAGCGATTGTCAATGAATGCACCATCGCTCTCGAACGGTTGGCCAGTTGGATTCAGCCGCAGGTTTCCGAGATATCCCGTCAATTGCAGGAAGTCAGTGAAGACCGGATCCGACGTGAAGAAACTCAGCGGCACGCCTGACTGGTATCGATTGATCCCGTTTACCTGCCAACCACCTACCAACTTATCCACAATCCCGCCGCTGTTCAGGTAACGCTTGTTCTTACCGAACGGCAACTCGATCAGGTAATTGATCACAAACACGTGTGGCGCGTTGTTTGGCGAGATCGACCGGAACGATTCGCGGTCGAATGGATTTTGCAACACACCACCGAGCGGCGATCCGCCGAAGAGATCTTCAGACGCGTCAGTGATGAGTTTCGAGAAAGTGTACGACGCGCCCACTTGAATACCGTTTGAAAAGCGTCGCTCGAGTTTTGCCTGAAGCGCGTTGTAGTCGCTCGTCCCCTGGCTCTCGAGAATGTTGTTGATGCGATTGTATTGTGGGAACGGTTTCAGCGCTTGAGCAACGTTGCCAGTGAAACCTGGAAAGACTGCATTCGTTGACGAAGGCAAAGGCGCGCCAACACTCTGCGCAAACGACACGATCGCCGGATTCGCAAGCGCAGCGGCAAGCGACATGTTAAGAACCGGGAAACCCAACTTCAGCGCGTTGAGTGGTAGTCCATTCAAGCGCTGGAAATTCGATCGCAGTCGCGTGGCGTGATGGCCGATATACCCGACCGACGCGACGAAGTTATAAGGCAGCTCGCGCTGAATATCGAGGCTGTATTGCAGTGTGCGTCCCGTTTTGAAATCCGGATCGAAGAACTGTATATCTGCTCCGAGGAACTGGCTGTCTGGCGCGATCGGAGGAATCGACGGATACGTCGATAAGAAGAACTGCGCGTTGCGGCCATTCGGCGTTCGTGGTCCAGAACTGGTGTTGTAACCAATCAATCCCGTGTTCAGCTCGTTCTGGCCTTCGAATCCGTAAATGATCGGCGAATAGTAGAGACCAATACCGCCGCGAATCACTGTCCGATCGTTCCACGCGTAAGCCACGCCGAACCTTGGACCAATATTTGAATGGTCAGTCTTTACGAGCGAACGCTCCGCAGCCTGTACGCCACCTTGTCCCGCAGCTCCTGCAATCGCACCGAGCCGTCCTACTTCGGGATTCGGAACATTCGGATCAAACCCGCGATAGAAATTGCGCGCTTCAAATCTTTGGCCGGGCACGTCATAACGAATACCGAGATTCACAGTCAGATTCGGAGTAAGTTTCCAATCATCCTGTGCGAAATACCCGTGCGTGATCTGTCGAAACTGCGGATCGATCGAGTTGTTTGAATTGAACGAGAACTCCGTCGCACCGGTTATCAAACTGGCGATGGGCGAACCGCCGTCGGGATCAAAATCAGCAGCAGTTTGATCGTGGCGGAAATTGAATGAACCACCAGGATCGATCCTTTGCCTGAAATTGAACTGTGACGTTCGGAATTCTGCGCCGAATTTGAACGAGTGTTTGCCGGTGACGTACGTCACAGCGTCAGCGATGTGCCACGAAGTATCGAAGATGTGATCGGTAAAGAAACTCGATCCGATGTCCTGGTAAGCTCGCGGATCGGCTGAGGTCGTCGGGTCACCGTAACCAGGAAAACCGAGCCGTGGATAGGCGCTGTTCTGCGTCGCGTTAACTGGAAAACCAAGCGACGACGTATTGAATGGATCGGTAGTATTGCGATTCGCGACGTCGTAGCGCGTAAATCCGACGTTGAAGTGATTCAAGAGCGTGGGGCTAAACGTGTAATCGTCCTGGACGCGCACCAGTATCGATTTGAAGTTTTGATTGAAAGCTCCCTGCGACGTGAACGGCAGAGGGAAGCGGGGAACCGGATCACCCGCGATGCGATCGTTCGTGCGATGCGAGAAGCTGCCGGAAAGCCGATTTTTGTCAGACGTGACGAAATCGAGCTTCGTCGTGTACTGGTCCATGTTTGTCGGTCTGAGTCCGATTGACAGGTAATTCCCGAAAACAGTCGAGCCGAGGGGTCCAGTCCGATTCGGTGCCGGGAAAAACTGAAGCGCGTTTGCTCCAACTGGATCGATCCGGGCGCCGCCCAGGTACAGATCGAGGCGATTACCCGGAATCGCAGCGCGAGTTCCCGCCGGCTGCCTCGGATCGTAGATCTGCAGTCCGTGTCCGAAGAAGTTCACGATATAGGGATCGGTCAACAGCTCGGAAAAATCTCCCTGCCGCATTCTCAACGTTGGAACAGTGATGATGTTGTTAGAGCCTTCCGTGAATCGATAGCCTTCGTAGTTGAAAAAGAAAAAGGCGCGATTGCGGAAGCGATGAACCATCGGTCCACCTTCGCCGAAGTGCGGGAGTGTGATTGGACCGCCGACGTTGAAACCGAAATCGTTTTGATTGTCGCGGGCGCGCGGGATGTTCTGGGCGTTACTGCGAAACGTGTTCGCGTTCAGTTTCTCATTGCGGATCAGGTCGTAGATCTCGCCGTGATAATCATTTCCACCACTCTTTTGCGTGAAGTTAACGACGCCGCCGGATGAGTTGCCAAACTCGGCGGAATAACTGCTGGTCGAGAGCGTGAACTCCTGAAACGCGTTTGGTCCGGGCGCGACTTCCGAGAAGAACGTGCCGTTTTGCGTGCGTCGTGTAGTCGCGCCATCGATCAGAATCTCTGTGCCCAGCGCCTGTCCGCCGCTCACACGGAAGCGCGTCGTGTCAGTGCCTAGCGCGCCGCTGCCCTGCGTCACGTTACTATCGAGATAAATAAACGAAAGAGGCGTGCGGCCGGCGAACTCGGAGCTGACGAGCAGTGGCAGCTCTTTCACTTGGCGTTCGCTCACATTCGTCTGGCGCACCGGTGTTTCGGTTTGCAGGACGGGTGCTTCGTCGTTGGAAATCGTGACGACGCTGGTGATCTCACCGATCTCCAGTTTGAAATCGAGTGTGCGGTTTACTTGCACTGCGACCACGATGTTTTCCGCGGAGGCGGTCTTGAAGCCTTGCGCTTCGACCGTCACTTTGTACGGGTCGGCCTTGAGCTCGGGAATGTTGTAGCTCCCCTCGTCGGAAGTTTGGACCTCGCGAGTTTCGTTTGAATTAAGGTTTGTGGCGGTGACTTTGGCGTTTGGGACGCCGGCGCCGGTTGGATCTGTCACGCGGCCGGTTAACGATCCACGATCGCTCTGGGCAATTGCGGAAGTGACTGAAAGTAGAAAGAACAGTGCGAGTACGGACACTCTTGATAGCATGACACCCCTCCCTGGCTCGGTACGTTGGAAACTGGGCTATTTAAATGGATGGGGGAAACGACAACAATCGCAAGGGGTTATGCTGATATAGCAAGCGCCGTGTCGCCTTGTCAACGAATTAATTTTTTAGCCACAAAAGGCACAAAAAGCACAAATGTTGGACCCGTATTGGGCCAAATACATTTTGTGCTTTTTGTGCCTTTGTGGCTAAGATTTTTTCCTTGGTTCCTGGTACCAGCGGCGTCCGGTTCGGTATTCCTGTTCGGTCCGACTCAACATCGCCAACGCGCGTTTCGGTCGGAGGTGGGCGCAGGCGACGATGATCGTATTTAGCAAAGCCATCGGTGCTACATATGAACCAGTGAACGACGGACTGCTGGTGGGCGCGAGAAGATAGTGGTCGCAGTGCAATGCGATTGGAGTGGTGTCGCTATCCGTTATGCCAAACGTGGGAATGCCGCGTCCATGAGCCCGATCAACTGCCTCGACCGTCTCCCTGAGACACTTCCCAAAACTGATCGCGACGAGCAGATCTTTTACGGTCAGCAGATCGATCTTGTGTTGAAGATTTCCCGTACTGCCAACCGGAGCTTCTGCTGCAAAACCGAGCGGCGTCAGACCATACGCAAGAAACCACGCCAGCGACGCCGCGAGATCCACACCCACCACGAGGATATTGCGCGCGCCGTGGATCCGCTTGGCAAGGTCCACTGCACGATCAGCCGAAAAAGCGGATCTC
>Ga0134128_10011888_pt1 | contig 10386 bp, 7 predicted proteins | sample KB31754_FD_96462 | JGI IMG/M metagenome (GOLD analysis project Ga0134128, IMG submission 96462) | Terrestrial soil microbial communities with excess Nitrogen fertilizer from Kellogg Biological Station, Michigan, USA - KB3-175-4 | ecosystem: Environmental > Terrestrial > Soil > Unclassified ...
ACAGGGATACCCTCCGCCCCAACCCGAGCAGGGTGGCTACCCCGAGCAAGGCGCCTACCCCGACCAGGGGCAAGGCGGCTACCCACCGCAACAGGGATACCAAGAGCAGCGCGGCTACCCCGAACCGGGACAGGCCGGCTACCCACCTCAGCAGGGATACCAGGATCAGCGCGGCTACCCCGAACCGGGACAGGGCGGCTACCCGCAGTCGTATGAGCAGCGCCCTCCCGCGCCCACTGGGTACGGCGGCGGGCAAGGCTATGACCAGGGGTACCGCCAGGGCGGCGGCTACGGCCCTCCCGGCGGCCAGCCGGCAGGTGGCCCGCAGGGTTACGGCGGCGGATACGGCGACTACGGTCGCGGGCCGGCCCGCCAGGACGAGGGCGGCTACGCCCCGCCAGAACAACGTCCCGCGTACCCCGAGCAGGGCGGTGGGTACGACCAGGGCTACCAGCAGGGCGCGGGATACGGTCGCCAGGACTACGGATCCGCCGAATACACCCAGTACTCCGAGCACGCGCAGGGCGGGACGTACGGAGGCCAGGCCGGGGGCTACCCCGAGGCGGCCAGCCCCGAGTACGACTACGGCCAGCAGCCCGAGTACGGGCAGCAGGCGGAGTATGGGCAGGCGGGTGGCTACGGCGGTTACGGCCAGGGCGGCTACGGCGCCGCCGGCACCGCGATCACCCTGCAGCTCGACGACGGCAGCGGCCGCACCTATCAGCTGCGCGAGGGCTCCAACATCGTGGGCCGCGGGCAAGACGCACAGTTCCGGTTGCCCGACACCGGCGTGTCACGGCGCCATCTGGAGATCCGCTGGGATGGACAGGTCGCGTTGCTGTCGGACCTGAACTCCACCAACGGCACCACCGTGAACAACGCACCGGTCCAGGAGTGGCAGCTGGCCGACGGCGACGTCATCCGTTTGGGCCACTCGGAAATCATCGTCCGAATCCACTAAGTCACCGGGCTTGACGCTGCCGTGCTTCGCCCCGTGTCGACCACCGTCCAAGTATCGTGACGTAGCCGATGTGCTCGGAGTCACGGGCGCGGGGGATACGACGCTAGGACGGAAAGGACGCCAGATGCAGGGATTGGTACTGCAGCTGACGCGCGCCGGATTTTTGATGCTCCTCTGGGTATTCATCTGGTCCGTGCTGCGGATCCTGCGGACCGACATCTATGCGCCCACCGGTGCCGTCATGGTGCGTCGCGGCTTGGCGTTGCGCAGCACGCTGCTGCCGTCGCGTCAGCGCGGGCACGCGGCCCGCTATCTGGTGGTGACCGAAGGCGCGCTGGCGGGAGGGCGGATCACTCTCAGCGGCCAGCCGGTGTTGATCGGAAGAGCTGACGACTCGACCCTGGTGCTCACCGACGACTACGCCTCAACGCGGCACGCCCGGCTATCGCAGCGCGGGTCGGAGTGGTATGTCGAGGATCTAGGATCGACCAACGGTACTTACCTTGACAGGGCGAAAGTGACGACTGCGGTACGAGTTCCGATAGGAACGCCGATTCGAATCGGCAAAACGGCGATCGAGTTACGCCCGTGACCCGCGCCAATGACGATGATGCCGGCTTGGCAGGTTTTACAGCCGGGATCGAGGAGTGGCGCCTGTGACCCTGGTCCTGCGATACGCCGCCCGGAGTGACCGCGGCCTGGTGCGCGCCAATAACGAAGACTCTGTCTATGCCGGCGCCCGGCTCCTCGCCCTTGCCGACGGCATGGGCGGTCACGCGGCCGGCGAGGTGGCGTCCCAATTGGTGATCGCCGCACTTGCCCACCTTGATGACGACGAGCCCGGCGGCGACCTGCTGGCCAAGCTCGACAACGCGGTGCGCTCCGGCAACGGCGCCATCGCCGCACAGGTCGAAGCGGAGCCGGAACTCGAGGGGATGGGCACCACACTTACCGCAATCCTGTTCGCGGGCGACCGAATTGGATTGGTGCACATCGGCGATTCGCGTGGCTACCTGCTGCGCGACGGCGAACTGACCCAAATCACCAAGGATGACACGTTCGTTCAGACTCTGGTCGACGAAGGCCGGATCACCCGGGAAGAGGCCCACAGCCACCCACAGCGATCGTTGATCATGCGGGCGCTCACCGGCCACGAGGTCGAGCCGACGTTGACCATGCGAGAAGCGCGCGCCGGTGATCGCTATCTGCTTTGTTCCGACGGGTTATCGGACCCGGTGAGCGACGAGACCATCCTCGAGGCGTTGCAGATTCCCGACGTCGCCGAGGCCGCCTACCGTCTCATCGAATTGGCGCTGCGCGGCGGCGGTCCGGACAACGTCACGGTGGTCGTCGCCGACGTCGTGGACTACGACTACGGCCAGACCCAGCCGATCCTGGCCGGCGCGGTGTCAGGTGACGAAGATCAAATGACGCTGCCCAACACCTCGGCCGGGCGCGCATCGGCGATCAGACCGCGCGATGAGTCCGCCAAACGCGTTGCACCGCAACCGGAAACACCTCATCGGCCACGGTGGTCTCGCCGACGGATGTTCGTCGTCGCCGCCTTGGCGGTGCTACTGGTCTTCGCGGGCCTCACCGTCGGGTGGTGGGTCATCCAGCGCAACTATTACGTCGCCGAATACAACGGCCGTGTCTCCGTCGTTCGGGGGATCCAGGGAACGCTGCTGGGTGTTCCATTGCAACGGCCGTACCTGGTGGGCTGCATCAACGCCCGCAACGAGCTGTCGCTGGTCAGCTATGGGCAATCCGGCAGCCACTCCCATTGCCAACTGATGACGTTGCAAGACCTGCGCCGCCCCGGACAGGTCCAGGTCCAAACCGGGCTGCCGGGCGGCAGCCTGGACCAGGCCGAATCGCAGCTGCGCCAATTGTTGGCCGAATACCTGCTGCCGATCTGTCCGCCACCGCGTGCCACGTCGCCGCCCGCCGGTGGCGGAACACCCGAATCCAGCACCACCGCATCGCCAGCATCCCCCCCCACCAGCTCCACCAGCATCAGCCCCCCACCGAGCACGAGCGCCTCCAGCGGCCCCGCGAACTCATCACCGGCAGGACCGAGCACCATGTCGCAAACGGTGACCGCACTCCCCGGGCCCCCCCTCCAACCGGGCATCGACTGCCGGACGGTGGCATGACAACACAGCTTCAGCCGCCGGTCGCGGTCACGCCTCCTCTGCCTACCCGGCGCAACGCCGAGTTGTTGCTGCTGGGCTTCGCCGCGGTGATCACCGTCGCCGCGCTGCTGATAGTTGAGGCCAATCAAACCCGAGACCTGCACTGGAACGCGATCAACTACGGTCTGGTGTTTCTCGTCGTGTTCGGGTCGGCGCACATGGCCATCAGGCGCTTCGCGCCCTATACCGACCCGCTGCTGTTGCCAATCGTGGCATTACTGAACGGACTTGGCCTGGTGATGATCCACCGGCTCGATCTGGTGACCAATCAGCTCAGCGGCCGCCACCACCCCAGCGCGACCCAGCAGATGCTGTGGACCCTGGTCGGTGTGGTCACCTTTGCGCTGGTGGTCACCTTCCTGAAAGACCACCGACAACTGGCGCGCTACGGCTACATCTGCGGGCTCTTCGGTCTGATCTTCCTGGTGATTCCCGCCCTGTTACCGGCGTCACTGTCCGAACAGAACGGCGCCAAGATCTGGATTCGCTTGCCCGGCTTCTCGATTCAGCCCGCCGAATTCTCCAAAATTCTGCTCCTGATCTTCTTCTCCGCGGTGCTGATCGCCAAACGCGGCCTGTTCACCAGTGTCGGCAAGCACTTCATGGGCTTGACCCTGCCCCGCCCCCGCGACCTCGCGCCGCTGCTGGCGGCCTGGGTGATCTCGGTCGGAGTGATGGCCTTCGAAAAGGACCTTGGCACTTCGCTATTGCTGTACACGTCATTTTTGGTGGTGGTCTATCTCGCAACCCAACGCTTCAGCTGGGTGGGGATCGGCTTGGTCCTGTTCGCCGCGGGAAGCGTTGTCGCGTACTTCATTTTCAGCCACGTCCGGGTCCGGGTGCGGATGTGGTGGGACCCTTTCTCCGACCCCGACGGCAGCGGCTATCAGATTGTGCAGTCGCTCTTCAGCTTTGCCACCGGGGGGATCTTCGGCACCGGGCTCGGCAACGGTCAACCCGACACCGTGCCGGCCGCTTCGACCGACTTCATCATCGCGGCGTTCGGCGAAGAGCTGGGGTTGGTGGGCCTGGCGAGCATCTTGATGCTCTACACCATCGTCATCGTGCGAGGAATGCGCACGGCGATCGCGACCCGGGATAGCTTCGGCAAGCTGCTCGCGGCGGGCTTGGCGTCCACGCTGGCCCTTCAGCTGTTCATCGTCGTCGGCGGGGTAACCCAGCTCATTCCCCTGACCGGGTTGACCACCCCGTGGATGTCTTACGGCGGCTCGTCGCTGCTGGCGAACTATGTGCTGTTGGCCATCCTGGCGCGTATCTCGCACAGTGCCCGTCGTCCCTTGCGCACCCCCGCACGTCACGAGCCGCCGATCGCGGCGGCCGGTACCGAGGTGATCGAGAAAGTATGAACGCCTCCCTGCGCCGGATCTCGGTGACCGTGATGGCGTTGATCGTGCTGCTGTTGATCAACGCCACGATGACGCAGGTCTTCGCCGCCGACTCGCTGCGCGCCGACCCGCGCAATCAGCGTGTCCTGCTGGACGAGTATTCGCGCCAGCGTGGTCAGATTGTGGCGGGCGGACAGCTGTTGGCCTATTCCGTCGCTACCGATAACCGCTTCCGGTTCCTGCGGGTCTATCCCAACCCCGCGGCATACGCGCCGGTCACCGGGTTTTACTCGTTGCGCTATTCCAGCACCGGTCTGGAACGGGCCGAGGACCCGCTGTTGAACGGCTCCGACGAGCGACTGTTCGGGCGCCGGCTGGCGGACTTCTTCACCGGCCGCGACCCCCGCGGGGCCAACGTCGACACCACGATCAAGCCGCGGGTCCAGCAGGCCGCCTGGGACGGGATGCAGCAGGGCTGCGGCGGCCCGCCGTGCAAGGGCGCCGTCGTCGCCCTCGAGCCGTCCACGGGCAAGATTTTGGCAATGGTGTCATCCCCGTCCTATGACCCCAATCAGCTGTCGTCGCACGATCCCGAGGTGCAGGCGCAGGCCTGGCAGCGGCTGCGCGACGATCCCAACGACCCGATGACCAACCGCGCCATCTCCGAGACCTACCCACCCGGCTCCACCTTCAAGGTCATCACCACCGCTGCCGCGCTGCAGGCCGGCGCCTCCGACAGCGAGCAGCTGACCGCCGCCCCCTCGATTCCGCTGCCCAATAGCACCGCAACTCTGGAGAACTACGGTGGGCAGGCGTGTGGCAACGAGCCGACCGTGTCGTTGCAGAAGGCCTTCGCCCTGTCCTGCAACACGGCATTCGTCCAGCTCGGCATCCTCACCGGAGCCGACGCGCTGCGCAGCATGGGGCGCTCGTTCGGCTTGGACACCGCCCCGAGCGTCATCCCGCTGCAGGTCGCCGAATCGACCATCGGGATCATCCCGGACGCCGCGGCCCTGGGAATGTCGAGTATCGGCCAGAAGGATGTCGCTATGACACCCCTGCAGAACGCGGAGATCGCCGCGACCATCGCGAACGGCGGGGTGACGATGCAGCCCTATCTGATCGACAGCCTCAAGGGGCCGGACCTGACCACCATTAGCACCACCGCACCCTATGAGCAGCGGCGCGCGGTGTCGCCGCAGGTCGCCGCTAAGCTAACAGAGCTGATGGTCGGCGCCGAGAAGGTCGCACAGCAGAAAGGGGCCATTCCCGGCGTGCAGATCGCATCCAAGACGGGTACCGCAGAGCATGGCACCGATCCGCGGCACACACCGCCGCACGCGTGGTATATCGCTTTCGCGCCCGCGCCGACCCCGAGAATCGCCGTGGCGGTGTTGGTGGAGAATGGCGCCGACCGCCTGTCCGCGACTGGGGGTGCACTCGCCGCGCCGATCGGTCGGGCTGTGATCCAGGCCGCGCTACAGGGAGGACCATGAGCCCGCGAGTTGGTGTGACGCTGTCAGGCAGATACCGCCTGCAGCGGCTGATCGCCACCGGCGGCATGGGTCAGGTCTGGGAGGCGGTGGACAGCCGCCTGGGCCGGCGCGTCGCGGTCAAGGTGCTCAAGCAGGAGTTCTCCCAGGACCCCGAGTTCATCGAGCGCTTCCGCGCTGAAGCGCGGACCACGGCGATGCTCAACCACCCCGGGATCGCGGCGGTCCACGACTACGGCGAGAGCCAGCTGGACGGGGAAGGCCGCACCGCCTATCTGGTGATGGAGCTGGTCAACGGCGAGCCGCTGAACTCGGTGCTCAAACGCACCGGCCGGCTGTCGCTGCGGCACGCACTGGACATGCTCGAGCAGACCGGTCGCGCGCTGCAGGTCGCCCACGCCGCCGGTTTGGTCCACCGCGACGTCAAGCCGGGCAACATCCTGATCACCCCCACCGGCCAGGTGAAGATCACCGACTTCGGTATCGCCAAGGCCGTCGACGCCGCGCCGGTGACCCAGACCGGAATGGTGATGGGGACCGCCCAATACATTGCACCCGAACAGGCCCTCGGTCACGACGCCACCCCGTCCAGCGACGTGTACTCGCTGGGAGTCGTAGGCTACGAGGTTGTTTCGGGTAAGCGGCCGTTTACCGGTGACGGTGCGCTGACCGTGGCGATGAAGCACATCAAAGAACCGCCGCCGCCGCTGCCCCCGGAGCTGCCGCCCAACGTGCGTGAACTCATCGAGATCACACTGGTGAAGAACCCGGCGATGCGGTACCGCAGCGGGGGGCCTTTCGCCGACGCCGTGTCTGCGGTGCGCGCCGGTCGTCGTCCGCCGCGGCCCAGCGCGACCCCGCCCGCCGGCCGGGCATCACCGGCGGCGATTCCGTCCAGCCCGACGACTAGGGCGGCCGCGGTGGCCCCGCGTACCGCTGCGCCGCGTCGTTCCCGCCCGACCACCGGCGGGCACCGTCCGCCCCCGGCCCGGCGCACCTTTTCGTCGGGGCAGCGGGCGCTGCTGTGGGCCGCCGGGGTGCTCGGCGCGCTGGCGATCATCATCGCGGTGCTCATCGTCATCAATTCCCGGGGGGATCAGCAGCAACAGCCCCCGATGGTCACCGACACCGGCACCCCACCGGCATCGGCGCCGCCACCGACGAACACACCGAGTGGTTCCGCGACCCACCCCGGCATACGACTCACTTGGCCGGATGACGGCACGATAGGGACGGCGGGATTCCGCCACGGCCCGGCCCGACACGGGACATCGCAATGACCACCCCCCAGCACCTGTCCGACCGTTACGAAGTGGGCGAGATCCTCGGCTTCGGGGGTATGTCCGAGGTTCACCTGGCCCGCGACGTCCGTTTACATCGCGACGTCGCGGTCAAGGTGCTGCGCGCGGACCTAGCCCGCGATCCCAGCTTCTACCTACGCTTCCGGCGCGAGGCGCAAAACGCCGCCGCGTTGAATCACCCGTCCATCGTCGCCGTGTACGACACCGGTGAGGCAGAGACGCCCACCGGGCCGCTGCCCTACATCGTCATGGAGTACGTCGACGGGGTCACCCTGCGCGATATCGTGCACACCGACGGCCCGTTGCCGCCGCGGCGGGCCATCGAGATCATCGCCGACGCGTGCCAGGCGCTGAACTTCAGTCATCAGAACGGCATCATCCACCGCGACGTCAAGCCGGCCAACATCATGATCAGCACCACCAACGCGGTCAAGGTGATGGATTTCGGTATCGCCCGCGCGATCGCCGACAGCGGCAACAGCGTCACCCAGACCGCCGCGGTGATTGGGACCGCGCAGTACCTGTCGCCCGAGCAGGCCCGCGGCGAGACCGTCGACGCCCGTTCCGATGTGTATTCGCTGGGTTGCGTACTGTACGAAATCCTCACGGGAGAACCACCTTTCGTCGGAGACTCGCCGGTCGCGGTTGCCTACCAACATGTCCGTGAAGACCCGGTCCCGCCGTCGCAGCGCCACGAAGGCATCTCCGCCGACCTCGACGCCGTCGTCCTCAAGGCGCTCGCCAAAAATCCGGAGAACCGCTATCAGACCGCAGCGGAGATGCGCGCCGACCTAATCCGGGTGCACAACGGCGAGAAGCCCGAAGCGCCCAAGGTTTTCACCGACGCGGACCGAAGCTCGATGTTGTCGTCCAACGCCGGCGGCGCGGGGCCGCCACGGACCGATCCGTTGCCTCGACAGGTTCTCGCGGCCGCCGGCGAGGACCGCGCCGTTGGTTCGGTCAGTCGCTGGATCGTCGCGGTGGCCGCACTGACCGTCCTGACGGTCGTCGTGGTCATCGCTTTCAACACCTTCGGCGGCGGGGCCCGTGATGTTCAGGTGCCCGACGTGCGGGGGCAGGTATCCGCCGATGCCATCGCGGCGCTGCAAAACCGCGGTTTCAAAACACGCACGCTGCAGAAGCCCGATTCGATCATCCCGCCCGATCACGTCATCGGCACCGATCCCGCCGCCAACGCCTCGGTCAGTGCGGGCGATGAGATCGCCGTCAACGTCTCCACCGGCCCGGAACAGCGCGAGGTACCCGACGTCTCCTCGTTGAGTTACACCGACGCGGTCGCCAAGCTCAAAGCCGCGGGATTCACCAAGTTCAAGCAGGCCAATTCGCCGTCGACACCGGAGCTGCTGGGCAAGGTGATCGGGACCAACCCGCCGGCCAACCAGACGTCGGCGATCACCAACGTCATCGCCGTCATCGTCGGCTCCGGGCCGGAGACCAAGCAGGTTCCCGACATCGCGGGACAAACCGTGGACATCGCGCAACGGAACCTGACGGTCTACGGCTTCAGCAAAGTCACCCAAGTCCAAGTGGATAGCTCGCGTCCGGCCGGTGAGGTCGTCGGGACCAATCCGCCCAAGGGACAGATGGTTCCGGTGGACTCGGTGATCGAGCTCCAGGTGTCCAAGGGCAATCAGTTCGTCATGCCCGACCTCAGTGGGATGTTCTGGACGGACGCCGAACCACGGCTACGTGCGCTGGGCTGGACGGGCATCCTGGACAAGGGCGCCGACGTCGACGCCGGTGGCTCCCAGGCCCACCGGGTGGTGTATCAGAACCCGCCGGCCGGCGCCGGGGTCAACCGGGACGGGATCATCACGCTGAAGTTCGGGCAGTAGCCGCCGGATCGGCCGGGAAATACGGCCGCACCGCGGCGTGCACGTCATTCTCGAGTCGACGAACCAGCGTGTCATTGCGCACCAACCCGCACTCGGCTAGCCAGTTCGCCAGCATACGATGGCCGCCCTCGGTCAGGATCGACTCCGGGTGGAACTGCACGCCGTGAATCGGCAATTCGGCGTGACGGACCGCCATGATCACGCCGCTGTCCGTGTAGGCGGTGACCTCGAGCACCGAGGGCAGCGACTCGGGCACGATGGTCAGCGAGTGGTAACGGGTCGCCGTGAAGGGGTCCGGGAGTCCTTGCAACACACCCACATTGGTGTGATGGACGCTGCTGGTCTTACCGTGCAGCAGTTCGGGAGCGCGGTCGACGGTGGCACCGAATGCGACGCCGATCGCCTGGTGGCCGAGGCAGACCCCGAGCAACGGAATTTTCTCGGCGGCACACGCGCGAACCATCCCGATCGAAGCGCCCGCGCGCTCCGGCGTGCCCGGCCCCGGACTGAGCAGCACGCCGTCGAACTGCCGCACGGCAGCGGTCTCGTCGGAGAGCCGGGCGTCGTCATTACGCCAGACATCGGCGTCCACACCCAGCTGGCCGAGGTACTGCACCAGGTTGAACACGAAGCTGTCGTAGTTGTCGACAACCAGGATCCGCATCGTGCCAGGTTACCGCCGAGGCCGCGCGCGCTGCTGGTCAGCCGCCCTCAGTAGCCGATCGGGCCGTTGGGCTGCGCGAAATGCAGCCGGTCGGGCTCGAAATGACCGACGACCTGCACATCGGATTTGACCTCTTCGCGGTAGCCGAGCCCGAACCGGACCACGTACTGCTTGTAGAGGGTCACCAGGGGAGCGGCCGCCAGAGCGGCTTGCATGGCTGCGGAGTTACCGATCGCGGTGATCGTGTACGGCGGGCTGTAGGTGCGCCCGTTGAGCAGCAGCGTATTGCCCACACAGTGGGCAACTGAGGTGGTGATGAGCCGTTGGTCTTGCATCTGGATCGCCTCGGCACCGGCGGTCCACAACGCGTTGAGCACGGCCTGGATGTCTTGCTGGTGCACCACCAAATCGTCGGGGGACGCGTCGCGCGGGAAGCGGCCGTTGGCGTCGCGCTGCGCGTCCTCGAGGGTGACCACCAGACCCGGGCCGTGCACCGGGTTCATATCCGCGTCGCCGGCGAGCTGGGCGGAGCGTCGCAGCATCGCGGCCAACGCGGCGTCCGAAGAGCGC
>Ga0134128_10011891_pt1 | contig 10383 bp, 1 predicted proteins | sample KB31754_FD_96462 | JGI IMG/M metagenome (GOLD analysis project Ga0134128, IMG submission 96462) | Terrestrial soil microbial communities with excess Nitrogen fertilizer from Kellogg Biological Station, Michigan, USA - KB3-175-4 | ecosystem: Environmental > Terrestrial > Soil > Unclassified ...
AGCGACGATCCGGCCAATCCGGCCATCGTGGCCTACATTGTGCCGCTGACGGCAGGATTGCCGGAAAATGCGCCGGCCGCCGAGGTCGCACAAGGTGGTCCGGTCCGGCAATTACGCGAGAAACTGCGCCAGTTCCTTCCGGTCTACATGCTGCCGTCGGCCTTCGTCGCGATGGACGCCTTCCCCTTGACGCCGAATGGAAAGCTGGACCGGAAGGCATTGCCGCTTCCGGCCGATGCCTTGCGCACGAGCAGCCTTGTAGCGCCGGAAGGCGTCTTCGAGACCAGGATTGCGGCGATCTGGGCGGAGGTTCTCAAGCGCGAAGGAATCGGGCGCCACGACAATTTCTTCGAACTCGGTGGCCATTCCCTGCTGATCATGCAGCTTTCCGCAAGAATCGACGAGGCGTTCGACATCGCCGTTGCGCTAAAGGATTTCTACGAATATCCACAGCTCAGCGAGATCGCATCGCGCATCGAATTTCTCGGCACCATACAAACGATGGACGAAGAGCTGATCGAAGGCATGTCGGACGACGAAGCCATGCAGCTCCTCTATGAACTCGAAAAGGTCGACAGCCTCTCGGCGCCGATCCCAGGGATAGCAGACCAGCCATGATCGACCATGACGACGTGAAAGGGGCGCCGGTGCCCGTGGCCGGATTGTCCGCCAGGGACAAGTTGAAGGCATTGCTCAAGCGCCATGGCGCAACGAAGCCTCCCGCCGCGAAAATTGTCCGCCGCGGTGCTGCGGGCAACGTGCTCTCGTTCTCCCAGCAACGCCTATGGCTGCTCGAGCGGCTGATGGGGGCCAGTCCCGCCTACAACATATCGTTCGCCATGCGATTGGAAGGGCGTCTCGACGTCGCTGTCCTCGGAAGTTGTCTGCACGCCATCGTCGCGCGTCACGAGACGCTGCGCACCCGCTTTGTCGCCGTTGACAGCGAGGTCCGCATTGTCGTCGACCCGGCATGGAATTTCGCACTGGCTGTCGAGGATGTCAGTTGCCCTGGCGACGTGCATTCAGTCAGGCGCAGCGAGCGGAACCACCTCTTCGACATCGGCAAGGAGGCACTGTTCAGGGTGCGGCTGCTGAAGGAGTCCGGCGACTCGCATATCCTGGTCGCGACGATGCATCACATTGTGTCCGACGCCTGGTCGCTCGGTGTCTTCTTCAAGGAACTGGTCGGCCTGTACCGGGATTTCAGCCGCGGGCAGCCGGCTTCGCTGGCCGAACTTCCGATACAATTCGCCGACTATGCCTCTTGGCAGCGCGAAACGCTGACCGATGCCGCATTGTCGGAGAAATTGGACTACTGGAAACGGCAACTTGCCAACCTGCCGCCTTTGCTCGCGCTTCCGCTCGATCGTCCGCGCCCCGTCGAACAACGCTTTGACGGCGCCACCGCAGCGATTCATATTCCGGCGGATTTGACGGCGGCGCTGCACCAGCTCGGCAAGGCGCATGGCGCCACCTTGTTCATGACCTTGCTTTCGGCCTACGCGATACTGCTTGGCCGCTATGCCGGCCAGAACGACATCGCCATCGGCGTCCCGGTCGCTAACCGCATGCGCCGGGAAGCCGAGGAACTGATCGGATTTTTCGTAAATACGCTGGTCATGCGTACCGACCTCTCCGGCAATCCCCCGTTTCTCGGCCTGCTCGGCAAAGTGCGCGGCATGGCATTGGACGCCTATGCACGCCAGGACGTGCCGTTCGAATACCTGGTGGAGGCGCTGAACCCCGAACGCAGCCTGAGCCACAACCCCTTGTTCCAGACGATGTTCATATTGCAGAACACGCCGATGGATGCTGTCACGCTCGATGGTGTCAAGGTGGCGCGGCTCGACGGTGAAGGAATTGGCGCGTTTTCGCGTTTCGACATCACCTTGAACCTGACGGAAGGCAAGGGCGGCGATGACGGCATCAACGGTGTATTGGAATACAACACGGGCCTGTTCGAACGCGGCACGATCGAACGCATGGCGGAACAATATGTCAGGCTGTTGCGCGCCATCGTCGCGGCGCCGGAGAGCAGGCTGGCCTCCCTCGATTTCCTGAGCGACCGGGAAACGCGGCAACAGCGCGACTGGAACGACACGCAAGCCCCCTACGCGCCGGTCTGCATCCATGACGCCGTCGCCGCGCAAGTCCGGCGCACACCCCATGCCGTCGCGGTCGTCGAAGGTGAGCGGAGCATCAGCTATGCAGCGCTGGACGAAAGGGCCGAAAGGCTCGCGCTGATGCTGGTACGCGACGGCATGCGGGCCGGCGACCGTGTCGGCATCTGCATGGACCGTTCGATCGACCTCGTGGTGGCGATGTATGCCGTCCTGAAGGCGGGCGGCGCCTACGTAGCAATCGATCCCGATTATCCTGCGGCGCGCATCGGCGCCATCTTGCGGCATGCGGAAATTACCCGCCTCCTGAGCCGGCTATCCACCCATGAAAAACTGCTGGCGTCGCCGGAAGACCTGTTTGCGGGGCTGGATTGTTGGTGTATCGACGGACGGGAGTGCGCTCTGGATTCCCCGTATCCATCGAGCCGCAATGAGGCGGAGGCCGGGAAAACCCTGCCGGCAGGTTTGAGCGGCGAACACGCGGCGTATCTGATCTATACCTCGGGTTCGACTGGTGTGCCCAAGGGGGTGGTTGGATGCCACCGGAGCGTGATGAACCGGCTGGTATGGTTGAATCGCATCCATCCCGTCGCCAAGGAAGACGTGTTTTGCCAGAAGACCAGCGTGAGTTTCGTCGATCACGTGGCGGAAATATTCCAGGCATTGACCGGCGGCGCGCCCCTGGTCATATTGCCGAACCGGCTGCTTCAATCGGCCACGGACTTTCTGGGTGCCTTGCAGCGGCACCGCATCAGCAGGCTGACGGTGGTGCCGTCGCTCCTGCATACCCTGTTGAAGGAACAGGTCGTGGAAGCCTGCGCGTCCTTGCGCCTGCTCATTACGAGCGGCGAGGCCCTGGTTGTCAAAGACCGCCATGCCTTTGCGCGCCACTTTCCCAATGCGCGGCTGTTGAATTTATACGGCTCGACCGAAGTGGGCGCCGATGTCACCGCCTTCGAAGTGCTGCCGCAGCACGAAGGCGCGGTTCCCATCGGCGGGCCGATCGCCAATTCCCGGGCTTACGTACTGGACGGCAATGGCCGGTTGCTGCCGCGGGGAGCCGTCGGCGAGCTATTCATCGGCGGCGACGGATTGGCCCAGGGCTATCTGAAGCAGCCGGGCCTCAGTGCCGAACGCTTCGTCCCGGACGTTTTCAGCGCAAGCCCGGGAGCGAGGCTGTTCCGTACGGGAGACCTGGTGCGCTATCGCGAAAATGGTGACCTGGAATACCTTGGACGTGCCGACCATCAGGTAAAGATCCGCGGCTTTCGCATCGAGCTGGGCGAGATTGACGCCGCGTTGCGCACGCATCCCTCGGTCGAACGCGCCGTGACCGTCGTGCATGCCGACGCCCGCGACGGCATAAGCGATCGATTGGTTGCCTATGTCGTTGTTTCCGGGCATGCAGACGCCCCCTCGGCACCGAGCGTAACGCAATTGAAGGACTACCTGAAGGCGCGGCTGCCGCATTACATGGTGCCGGCCGTCATCGAATATCTCGATGCCATCCCGCTGACCTCCACCGGAAAAATCGACCGGAGCGCCTTGCCGGCGCCCAAGCAGGCGAAGCCTTCGCACGAGGCGCCCATGGGAGAACATGAAGCCCTGCTTGCCGACCTCTGGCATGCGCTCCTGAAATGCCGGCAAGTCGGCCGACACGACAACTTCTTCGAACTGGGCGGGCACTCCCTGCTGGCGACGCAATTGATATCGCGCATCCGGGAGCGCTTCAACGTCGAATTGGCACCCCTCTCCATATTCGAGCATCAGACGCTTGCGGAGCAAACCCGGGCAATCCTCGCCGGCGCGCCAGGCGCCAGCTCCGATGCCGCCTCTGCGGCGGTCGTGCCCATGGACCAGACCTCGCGCCTGTTGCCGCAGGCGTTGTCCTTTGCGCAGCATCGCCTCTGGTTTCTCGACCAGTTGATGGGGGCGAATCCGGCCTACAACATCGCCTCGGCACTCATGCTCGAAGGAGAACTCGACGTAACGGTTCTCGAACGCAGCCTCAACGGCGTCCTGGAGCGGCACGACTCGCTACGGACGCATTTCCTCGAAATCGGCGGCAATGCGTTCCAGGTCCCGCGGCCTTTTGTGAAACGCAGCATCGTGGCGGAGATCCACGACGACGATGATGCCATCGAGCGTGCGGCACTTGCCGAGCGGATGCACTGCTTCGACCTGAAGAAAGACGACCTGGTCAGAATCCGCCTGTTGCGCACCAGGCACACCCGCAGTGCGCACGTCTTGCTGGTGACCATTCATCATATCGTCGCCGACGGCTGGTCTCTCGGGGTGTTTTTCCAGGAAATGATTGCGCATTACCGCGCTCTCCTGGCGGATGGGCAGCTTGTTCCGGCGGAACCCGCCATGCAATACGTCGATTTCGCGAATTGGCAAAAGACATGGCTGGACGGCGGCGCACTGGAAACGCAACTGGATTACTGGCGCAATCAATTGCTCGACTTACCCTCGGTACTGGACCTTCCCACGAACCGGCCCCGTCCGGCGGAACAGTCTTTCCGCGGTTCGGTTGCGCCCCTCGGGTTGGACGCGGCCCTGCTGGCCGGCCTCAAAGCCTTGGCCCGCCAACAGGACGCCACCCTGTTCATGGTCTTGCTCGCGGCCTTCGCCGCGTTATTGCAACGTTACACGGGGCAGAGCGACATTGCCATCGGCACGCCCATCGCCAATCGCACGCGCCGGGAATTCGAGAGGGTCATCGGCCTTTTTGCCAACACGCTGGTGATGCGCAACGATTTGTCCGGCAATCCCGGTTTCAACGAATTGCTCAAGCGCACGCGCCGGATGGCCCTGGAAGCCTACGCGCATCAGGATGTCCCCTTCGAGCGTCTCGTGGAGGAGCTCAATCCGGCCCGCAGCCTGAGCTACAGCCCGCTGTTTCAAGTCATGTTCGTTCTGCAAAATGCTCCGATGGACGTGGAGAGGCTCGACGATCTGTCGATATTTCCTATGACGCCGTCGCAAGGGGAGGGCATCTCGCGATTCGATCTGCATTTGGCGCTGGCGGAGACGAACGGCGGACTCTCCGGAAGAATCGAATACAACAGCGACATATTCGACCGTCCGCGCATTCGGCAATTTGCCACCCACTTCGAAAGCCTGCTCAAGGCGATCGTGGCATCCCCGGAAACGCCGGTCGGCCAAATCGGCTACCTTTCGGCCGAAGAGCGCCGGCAACTGCTGGCAGGGCACAACGCCACGGCGAAGCCTTTCCCGCGAGAAGCCACGCTCAAATCCCTGTTTGAATCGCAGGTCGAGCGGACCCCGGACGCGATTGCCGTTCAGTTCGGAAAAGATAAGCTGACCTATCGCGAACTCAACGCGAGGGCCAATGGATTGGCCAAGCTGCTCATTTCCCGGCATGTGCGGCGCGACGATTGCATCGGCCTGTACGCCGAGCGTTCGCTGGAAATGGTGATCGGCATCTACGGAATTCTCAAGGCAGGCTGCGCCTACCTCCCGCTCGACCCCGAGTATCCGCAGGATCGGATCGCAAGCATCCTCAGGGAAGCCAAAGCCGGCCTGGTCGTGAGCCACCATGGCCTGGCCGATGAAATGGCTGGTCGTGGCATCGACGTCATCGATCTCTGCGCCGTCGCCGAAATCGGCAGGCTTGAGGATGACCGCACCGCGAATCCTGTACTGGCCGATTTGACTTCGCGGCATCTGGCCTACGTGCTGTTTACATCCGGCTCCACCGGCGGGCCCAAGGGCGTGATGCTGGAGCATCAGGCGGTGGTGAATCGTGTCCTTTGGATGCAGGATGAATATAGTCTGCAGGCAAGCGACGTCGTGCTGCAGAAAACGCCCTTCAGTTTCGACGTCTCGGTATGGGAATTCATCTGGCCGCTGATCGTCGGTGCCAAGCTGGTGGTGGCCGCGCCGAACGGGCATCGCGATCCCGACTACCTCATGGCACTGATCCGTGAAACCGGCGTGACCACCTTGCATTTCGTGCCGTCCATGCTGCAAGGCATGCTGTCACTGGGGCGCTGGCAAGACTGCAAGTCCGTGCGCCGGGTGTTTTGCAGCGGCGAAGCCTTGTCGCCGGAACAGGTGAAAAGCTTCTTTGCCAGTGGCACCGGCAGCGAATTGCACAATCTTTACGGCCCGACCGAAGCGGCCATCGACGTCAGTTATTGGCAATGCCGGCGCTCGGCCGATCTGGCCGTCGTACCGATCGGCAAGCCCATACAAAATATTCAGTTGCACGTCGTTGACGACCAACTTGAATTGGTGCCGGACGGCGTGGCTGGCGAATTGCTGATCGGCGGTGTCGGATTGGCACGCGGCTACATCAATCAGCCGGCTTTGACCCGGGAAAAATTTCTCGACGATCCTTTTTTCGACGAACCCGGAAACCGGGTTTACCGCACGGGAGACCTGGTGCGGCGGTTGCCTGGCGGGGACATTGAATACCTCGGCCGGATCGACAATCAGGTCAAGATCAACGGGTTCCGCATCGAACTCGGTGAGATCGAAAACCAACTGGACCGGCTCGATGTCGTCGAAAAATCCGTCGTCATCGCGGATCGCGAGGGAGGGGGGGCCAGGCTTGTCGCCTACATTGTATTGCGCACGGCGGGTACGGAAGTGCCGGTGGCGCAGATCAAGGAACGTCTGTCGGCCTGCCTGCCTTCCTTCATGGTGCCGCAATTCTATCTGGCGCTCGAATCTATGCCGCTCAATGCCAACGGCAAGCTGGAAAGAAAGCGCCTGCCCAAGCTGGAGAGGCAGCACCTTTCCAGCGCGCAGTACGTGGCACCCGAAACCGAGATGGAAAAACAGTTGGCCGAAGTGTGGAAACAGAATCTTCGGATGGAAAGGATCAGCGTCGTAGACAACTATTTTTCGCTCGGTGGCGATTCCATCCGATCCATCGCCTTGGTGGCCCAGGCGAGACAAATCGGCATCGAATTCCAGGTGAAAGACCTGTTTGTCAATTCGACGATCCGCAGCCTCGGCCAGGCAATCGATGCAGGAACCCTTCGTCACGCAAAAATGGAAATGCCCGAAGCCTTCGGACTCATCACCGAAGAAGAAAGAAAGGCTTTGCTTGAGAGTTTTTCGTAAATAGTCGTTATTGAGCCGGCATCGTTGCTGCCGAAGCAAGGCTGCGGCCCGTCGGCGGCTTGAAAAGTTCAAGTTCGCCGGTGTGGGCTCAATAGCAGGTAAGTCGCGCGTAATCGTGCAACGGATTGAATCGACATGACTGACAACAAAGGCACACCCGGCGCAATAGAAGATGCGTTTCCATTGTCCATGCTCCAGCAGGGCATGTTGTTCCATTCCGCCCTCGATGCGCACCTGGGGATTTACCACGACGTCTTCTCCTATGAAATAGAAACCAGGTGGGAGGAAGCCACGTTCCGCCGGGCGCTGGGTCTCGTCGTGGAAAAGCACAGCGTGTTGCGGACCGTATACAAGCTCGATGGCGCGAGGCCGCTGCAGGTGGTCATGGCCCACAAAATGCCGTTCTTCGAGTATGTCGATCTTTGGGGATGCACTGCGGACGTCAAGGAGAAAGTGCTCAATGAGTGGCTGGATTCCGAAAAACTGACGTCCATCGACACGGCCAAGGACGTGTGGAGAGTCTATGTACACCATCTGGACGAGTTGAAAATCCAGTTCGGCCTCAGTTTCCACCATGCGCTTTGGGACGGCTGGAGTGTCGCGAACTTCGTCTCGGAGCTGTTCCTAAACTATGCCGCTTTGCTGGAAGGCAGAACCCCGGCCGGCGGTGAAAAGCCGCCGTCCTATCGCCACTTCGTTGCCCTGGAGCAGCAGGCGCTGCATTCGGCGGAGAACAAAGCCTATTGGGCAAACAAAATGCATGGCGCCAGGACGCCCTGGTGGACGGGCGGAAAAGCCGGCGGGGGCCAGTCTTTTTTCTGCGAGATCAGCAAGGAGCAGAGCGAAAAGCTCATTGCCACCGCGGCCGAAGTCGGTGTTGCGGAAAAAAGCGTCTGGTGTGCGGTCTACATGAGCCTGATTGCCGTCCTCGACGGTTCAACCGACGTCGTCGGATCGGTGGCCACCCATGGGCGCCCCGAGCTTCCCGATTCGGACAGGATGTTGGGCTTGTTTCTCAATACCTTGCCGCTTCGCGTGGATCTCGGCAAGCTCAGATGGCGCGATCTTGTCAAACTGGTCGATGAGGAACTGCGCGAACAGTATGCCTATCGTCACCATCCGCTGGCTGACGTTCAGAAACAGAGCGGCCTGGATTTTTCCGCGTCGATGTTCGGGTACCTCAATTTCCGCATATATGGCGATTCCGGCATCAAGTCAAAGATACTGGGCGGGCGCGGATTTGAGGAAACCAATTACCGCATGGTCGTCAGCGTGGAGAAGCTTGAATCTTCTCGGCGCCATGTGTTCCGCATCAATGCCGACGCGACGCTGTTCGATGCAGTATGCCAGTCGCATATCCGCGCCTACGTGAACAATATCGTCAACAGCCTGACTGCGGACAGCGGTGGCACCATCGACCCCGGCCGCTTGATAGGACCGGACGAAAGGGTGTTGCAGATCGAGCGATGGAATCATGGCAAGCGGGGCGCCGACGAAAAGCGGACCTTGGCTGCGGCCTTTGCGGATGTCCTGCAGGAGAACCTGGACGCGATCGCCTTGGTCCATGAAGGTTCAAAACTCAGTTACCGCGAACTTGACGCGCAATCCAACCAGTTTGCGCGCTGCCTGCATGCCCAGGGCGCCCGTCGCGCCGACGTGGTCGGCGTCCGGCTCGCGTCGCCGCTGGAGCGCACCGTCGTTCTGCTCGGCGCACTCAAGCTGGGATGCAGCTATCTCCTGGTCGCCCCGGCAATGTCGCCGCAACGGCAATCCTGGATGGCGGGAAATGCCGGGGTAAGCATACTCGTCGGCAAATCGGCGGCAATGTCCCGATTGCCTGCGATGGGGGCGGAGACGAAAGAGATATTCCTTGACCAATGCGGGTATCGGGAGATGTCGTCGGCGGCCATCGAGGACGGTGCCCGTGCCGATGCCCTCGCCGTGCTCAGTTTCGGCAACGGAAAACAAACGCATGCGCTGGGATTCAGCCATGCCGCCTTGCAGCATTGCGCCTTGTCCGGCGCGCGCGGCGTGGCGGGGCATCTGGATGCCGCGAGAGGGCTGGATGCGTTCTCGCTCGCATTGTGGCGGCGCCTGCTCTCCGCCGAAACGCTTGACCTCGACGACATCGATTGCGACGCCGGGGGTGTGGCCGCAAGCGGGGCAGACGTGCCTGCGAATAAAGTACAGGTGCAAACGGAACCCGGTGAACTCTATGTCTTGAAGGCATGCGATATCGTACCTATCGGCACCCGGGGCGAATTGTTTATTGGCGGCCCTTCGATGGCCGACACGACAAGCGGTCCGCCACGCTTTGGCGCGGAGAAATGGATTCCCCACCCGTTCAGCAGCGAGCCCGGCCGGCGGCTGTTTGCAACGGGGTTGCGCGCAAAATTTCACGCGACCGGCGAGCTGGAAATTTTGCCGGATGTAACGGAACGGCAAAAAAGCATCAGGCGCAAAGCACTGGATCGAGCGGAGCAAATCCTGCGCCGGCATCCCGACCTGGCCGACCTTGCGTTGGAACGGGAAGAGAGCTTCGGCGGCCCCGGGAAAATTGTGGCGTATTGTGTTCTTGCGCAACCTCGGGAAGACTTCGAGCCGGACATCGTCGCCGTGTTGCGTGCGCAGACCCCGGGCAGTCTGCTGCCGTCGGCAATCGTTTGTGTCGAAAGCATTCCCCGCCACGAGAACGGGCGAGTGGATTTCTCGAAACTTGTCAGCCCCTTCAGGCGCGAACGCCAGGAAGATTTCGCTTGGCCGGTCGGCGCCTGCGAAGAACTATTGGCCAATATCTGGATGGAGTTGCTCAAATGCGAGCAGGTGAGCCGTCACGCCAACTTTTTTGAACTCGGAGGATATTCACTAATCGGCGTGCAGTTGTTGGCTCGTATCCGCAACGTCTTTGGCGTGGAATTGCCTTTGCGCGAGATATTCGAACGCAAGGATCTCAAATCACAGGCGCTTCTAATTCAGCAAGCCACACAGCAGGGCCGGCAAATGGCGCCGCTGCTGTCCGTGGACCGCTCGCTGCCGCTGCCGCTGTCGTTCGCGCAGCAACGGCTCTGGTTTCTGAGCCGCATCATGGCCCCCAACGCGGTCTACAACATCCCGCTGGCGCTGCGGCTGCGCGGGCAAGTGGACGAGCCGGCCCTGATCGGCGCCC
>Ga0134128_10011894_pt1 | contig 10381 bp, 7 predicted proteins | sample KB31754_FD_96462 | JGI IMG/M metagenome (GOLD analysis project Ga0134128, IMG submission 96462) | Terrestrial soil microbial communities with excess Nitrogen fertilizer from Kellogg Biological Station, Michigan, USA - KB3-175-4 | ecosystem: Environmental > Terrestrial > Soil > Unclassified ...
CAACTCCTCGCCAAACGCGTCGAGCGCCAGAAGGAAATCGATAATGGCGCGATGCCCGATTTTCTCGCCGCCACCAAATCCATTCGCGAGGATAAATCCTGGCGCGTCGCCGCCATCCCCGCCGATTTGCAGGATCGCCGCACGGAAATCACCGGCCCGGTCGACCGCAAGATGGTCATCAACGCGCTCAATTCCGGCGCCAAAGTTTTCATGGCGGATTTCGAGGATGCGACTTCGCCCACCTGGAAAAATCTCATCGAAGGCCAGGCCAATCTGCGCGATGCCGTGCGCCGCACGATTTCCTTCAGCAATCCCGACGGCAAGCAATATAAGCTCAACGAAAAAACCGCCACGCTGCTCGTCCGCCCGCGCGGCTGGCATTTGCCGGAGAAGCATGTGCTCATCGAAGGTCAGCCAATCTCCAGCAGTCTATTCGATTTCGGCCTCTATTTTTTCCGCAACGCCGCCGAATTGATCAAGCGCGGCAGCGGCCCATATTTTTATCTGCCCAAGATGGAGAGCCATCTCGAAGCGCGCTTGTGGAATGACGTTTTCAATTTCGCACAGGACGCGTTGAAAATTCCGCGGGGCTCCATTCGCGCCACCGTTCTCATCGAGACGATTCTCGCGACGTTTGAAGCTGAGGAAATTCTTTACGAATTGCGCGAACATTCCGCCGGACTTAATTGCGGCCGCTGGGATTACATTTTCAACACCATCAAAAAATTCCGCAATCGCGCCGGCTTCACCTTCCCCGACCGCGCGCAGGTCACGATGACCGTGCCCATGATGCGCGCGTATTGCCTGCACGTGATCAAGATTTGCCATCGCCGCGGCGCCCACGCGATGGGCGGTATGGCCGCGCAAATTCCGATCAAGAACGATCCTGCCGCGAACGAAGCCGCGCTCGCAAAGGTGCTCGCCGACAAGGAACGTGAAGCGACCGACGGCCACGACGGCACCTGGGTGGCGCATCCCGGCCTCGTGCCCATCGCGCTGAAAGCGTTCGATAAACACATGCCGCAGGCGAACCAGATTTCGCGCCAGCGCGAAGACGTGAATGTAACCGCTTCGGATTTATTGCAACCGCCGCAAGGCACCATCACCGAGGACGGTTTGCGCGGCAACATTCGCGTCGGCATTCAATATCTTGAAGCGTGGCTCGGCGGCAATGGTTGCGTGCCGCTCTACAATTTGATGGAAGACGCGGCCACCGCCGAAATTTCCCGCGCGCAAATCTGGCAATGGCTCAAGCACAACGCCGCGCTCGCCGATGGCCGCAAGATCACCGCGCAGCTTTACGACGAATTGTCATCGCAGGAAATGGCGCGCATCGAAAAGGAAGTGGGCAGCGCGCGATTCAATTCCGGAAATTATGCGCGCGCCGCAAAATTATTCAGCGATATGTCGAAAAGCGCTCAATTCGCGGAGTTCTTGACTCTGCCGGCGTATGAGTTGATTGATTGAAACGAAAACATGAGGCGAACATGAATCGTGACTGGGCCGGAGCGCATTATTCAACAATCTTCATAGAAGATAATAACGACGGTTACGCCGGCTTGGAACTATATTGCACGAGACAGGTGGAGAAACACCGCGTAGCGAGAATTATATTCTGGGATGCTTGTGGCCAATTCGTTCTGGAGACATTTGGCTCTGAAATTCCGCTGAACATCGTGGAGGAATTTATAGCTGAAACAAAAACAAAAATTAAGACAGGCTGAAATTACCTCGATGAATCGTCTCACGCAGGTAACAAAACGAAATCGGCTTGCCCCAAAGGGGCAAAAGAATACAGCCCAGGGTTGGAGCGCAGCGACTACCCTGGGTAATCGTTCCAAAACCCATTTCCTTCTCCCATCGGATGGGAGAAGGTGGCCGGAGGCCGGATGAGGGTTACGGTTTTCTCTCACAACACGGCCGACGAAATGTTGCAGCTCGATATCTTTCGGTTACGCTTTCAATAGGATATGGGCAATGTGCTTGACTTTGTATTGAACGGCCGCCCCGTTTCCATCGGCGACGTTTCGCCCAACACCACCCTGCTCGAATTTCTCCGCACGCGCGGCCTTACCGGCACCAAGGAAGGCTGCGCCGAAGGCGATTGTGGCGCGTGCTCCGTCGCCATCGTGGAAAGCGGCCCGGGCGGCAAACCCACCTATCGCGCCGTGAACAGTTGCCTCATGCCGATTTGTTTGCTCGCCGGCCGGGAAATTATCAGCGTGGAAGGAATCGGCGAATGCCCTGGCGCGCCGAAGCAAAGCAAAGGCGGCTCTTCCCTCAACCCTCGACCCTCGACCCTTTCCCCCCACCCGGTGCAACGCGCCATGGCCGAAGGCTTCGGCTCGCAGTGCGGCTATTGCACGCCCGGCTTCATCTGCTCGCTGTTCGAAGGTTACTACCGGGACGACCTCCACACCGAAGACGATCTCGACGAGCAACTCTCCGGCAATCTCTGCCGCTGCACCGGCTACCGCGCGATCCACGATGCCGCTATTGAAGCCTTTTCCCGTAGGAGACGAGGTGACGAGTCTCAAATTAAAATTCCAGACGCAGACATTTTTGCCGAACGGCTTAATCAAACCTGCACCCCACTTAAATCGGCCAATTACGAATTCGCCAACGAAAAATTCCTCCGCCCCGCCACGCTCGCGGAATTGCTTCGTTTGAAAAATGAAAACTCGGAGGCGGTACTGATCGCCGGCGCCACCGAACTCGGCCTTGAAATCACCAAGCGTTTCAAAAAATTTCCCACGCTGATTTCCACCGAAGCCATTGCCGAACTCAAGCGCATCGAGCCCACCGACACCGAATGGCGCATCGGCGCAGCCGTCACGCTCACGGAAATCAAAGACCGGCTTGGCAAGGAATTTTCCGCGCTCAACAACATGCTGCGCGTCTTCGGCTCGCGCCAGATTCGCAATCGCGCCACGATGGGCGGCAACATCGTTACCGCCTCACCCATCGGCGATAGCGCGCCTGTGCTGCTCGCGCTCGATGCGCGCGTCGTGATCGTAGGACAGGCGTCCCGCCTGTCTCCATTTAATTTCGAACCGGAGAAATCAGAGACAGGCGAGACGCCTGTCCTACAGGAACGCACGCTTCCCATCAGCGATTTCTTCATCTCCTACCGCAAAACCGCGCTTCGACCCGGCGAAATCCTGAGGACTATTATTATCCCGCGCGGCGAACCGAAGATGGGGCTCACGCGCAAATGCGAGTGGTTTAAAGTCTCCAAACGCCGCGAAATGGACATCAGCGCCGTGGCCGGATGTTTCACAATGGATCTTGATTCCCAAAATATCGTCCACGACGCGCGCCTCGCCTACGGCGGCGTCGCTGCGATGCCTGCGCGCGCACTCAAAACCGAAGCCGCATTGCTCGGAAAAATTTGGAACGAGGAAACAATTCGAGCCGTAACGCCGATTTTGCGCACGGAGTTCACGCCAATTTCCGACGTGCGCGGTTCCGCCGAATTTCGCCGTGAGTTGATCGTCAATTTGCTCGAGAAATTCTTTCATTCCGTAGGAGACGAGGTGACGAGTCTCCATTTAAAACAAAATCAGAGACTCCTCACGTCGTCTCCTACGAAAACTCCATCCCACGAAAGCGCCCACAAACACGCGAACGGCGAGGCGATTTACACCGATGACTTCGCCGCGCGCAAACACGCGCTGGAAATCTGGCTGGTCTGCGCACCGCACGCTCGCGCGCGCATCCTGCGCCGTGATGCCTCAGTCGCCCGAACAATGCAAGGCATCGCCGCCGTCCTGCTCGCCGAAGACGTCCCCGGTCTTAATGATGTCGGCGCAATTCGCCACGACGAAATCCTGCTCGCGGACAAGGAAGTGTTTTATCATGGCCAAATCATCGCGCTCGTCGTCGGCGAATCCCAGGAAGCCTGCCGCGAAGCCGCGAAAAAAATTGAGGTCGAATACGAACCAATGCGTCCAACTCTGACCATCCAGGACGCGATCACGCAAAATAGTTTTCACACCGAGCCAAATTTCATCCGCCGCGGCGATGTTCAAGGCGCGCTCGCCAACTCGCCGCACATTCTCGATGACGAATTTTCGCTCGCGGGCCAGGAACATTTTTATCTCGAGATGCAGGCCGCCTTCGCCGAATCGGGGGAAGACGGTTCGATGTTCGTAATGTCCTCCACGCAGCATCCATCTGAAGTGCAGCACATCGTGGCGCACCTGCTGCACGTGCCGGTGAATCACGTTGTGGTGCAGAGCCCGCGCATGGGCGGCGGTTTCGGCGGCAAGGAAACGCAAGCCGCGACCTTCGCCGGGCTCGCTGCTTTAGCTGCGGCAAAAACGCAGCGGCCCGTCCGCGTGCGCATCAATCGCGACCTCGACATGATGCTCACCGGCAAGCGTCATCCGTTTCTCGCGAAGTTCAAAGTCGGTTACAATGCACAGGGCGATTTGCTCGCGGCGAAAATCGAATTGATCTCCAACGGCGGCTGGTCGCTCGACCTGTCCATGCCCGTCACCGATCGCGCCGTGTTTCATCTCGACAACGCCTATTATATCCCCAGCGTGGAGTTCAGCGGGCAGGTTGCCAAAACGAATCTCGCCTCGAACACCGCCTTCCGCGGCTTCGGCGGGCCGCAAGGGATGCTGGTCATCGAGGAAATCATCGATCGCATCGCGCGGCGCCTCGGCAAAACGCCGGAAGAAATTCGCGAGCGCAATCTCTATCGCGGCACCGGCGCGACCAACACCACGCCTTACGGCCAGGAAATTGAGGACAACCGCATTCAACGCGTGTGGCAGGAATTGAAGCAATCCAGCGCCCTCGAAACACGCCGCGCGGAAATCGCGAAATGGAACGCCGCCCATCCGCATCGCAAACGCGGCATTGCCATGACGCCGGTGAAGTTCGGCATTTCCTTCACGCTCACGCACCTGAACCAGGCCGGCGCGCTCGTCCTCATTTATCAGGACGGCACCGTGCAGGTAAACCATGGCGCGACCGAAATGGGCCAGGGCGTGCACACGAATATCGCCATGGTCGCCGCGAAGGAATTGGGCGTGAAATTGGACAACGTGCGCGTCATGCCGACGAGCACCGATAAAGTGCCCAATACTTCGGCCACCGCCGCCTCGTGCGGCACCGACCTGAACGGCGCGGCAGTAAAAAATGCGTGCGAAATCCTGCGCGCCCGCATCGCGCCGGTCGCCCTCAAGCTCGTAGGAGACGAGGTAACGAGTCTCCAGTTAAAGAAAAATCAGAGACTCCTCACGTCGTCTCCTACGGCGGACGATCTGGTATTCGCCGATGATTTCATTTTCCACCGCTCGATTCCCGAAGCCAAAATTCTCTTCACGCAAGCCGTGCAGCAAGTCTATTTCCAGCGCGTGAGTTTGTCGTCGACTGGTTTTTACGCTACCCCGGAAATTCATTACGACCGCGCCAAAGGCCAAGGCCATCCTTTTCTCTATTTCGCCGTCGGCGCGGTTGTCACCGAAGTTGAAGTGGACGGCTTCACCGGCATGATTCAGATGTTGCGCACGGATATTCTGCACGACGCCGGCGATTCCATAAATCCCGGCATCAATCTCGGCCAGATCGAAGGCGGCTTCGTCCAGGGCGCCGGCTGGCTGACCTGCGAGGAACTCATTTGGGACGCGGATGGCCGTCTGCTCACGCATTCGCCGGACACGTATAAAATTCCCGCCGTAAGCGATCGCCCGCGCGAGTTCAACGTGCGCTTTCTCAAGAACGCCACGCAACGCCTCACGATCCACGGCAGCAAAGCCGTGGGCGAACCCCCGCTGATGCTCGCCATTTCCGTGCGCGAAGCGATTCGCGACGCCATCGCCGCCTTTGGAACGGCACGCGGCGAAGTGTTCCTGAAAGTTCCGGCCACGTGTGAAGCGATTTTCACCTCCGTACAAAAACAAAAAACCGCGCTGAACGGCGTGGCAGTGGATTTGAATCGGCAGGTTGCGCAACCGAATGCGCGGAAGTCGATCAGCTAAACGAATGAAGAATTTGTTTAAAATAGAGCTGCCCGGTCACAAAATTTACGGGAGCAAGGACATTTTGTTCGAATGGCATGAACCACCCGTCATTCGCAACATTGTGTTTCGTCGAGAAATTCACCGCGCACTCCGCGCGATTCCGATTTTATTTCCAGTTTTTGCCGGATTCGGGATTTGTGCATTCGCCATAAAAGTTTGGAGCAAAGGACACTCGCTAAAAGAGATTCCCTGGTGGGGCCTGCTGGCCATATCCGCAATCCTCGCAACGCTGCTTTCACTTTTTAGTGTAGCCGGAGTCATTCTGAAATATTTCTCTTCCACTTTGGTGCGTTTCGCCAGCAAGGGAATCGGAAAATGGAAAAGCGGATGGGGCTTGGAGTTCAGTTGTGAATACGGCCAAATCCGAAAGGTCACACTAACGAGACACAATTTGGCTCCCGAAGTGCAGGCTTTCCTAGTGACTCTCAGCACGGACCAACAGGCTTACCTCGCCATTTCTAATGCCGAAATTGCGAGAGCGATTGAGGTTTTGAAACAGAAAGGTGTCCTCTGTGAACGCGGCGACGACGCGTTTGTTACGTCCTTGAAAAACGAGGCGAACCCGGGTGAAAACTGAGCTAGAACTTAACCCATGCGCAACGTCCCGCAAAAACTCAGCATCGCGCGCGGCGAACAGCCCGCCGAGTTGCTGTTCAAAAACGCAAAACTCGTCAATGTCCTCAGCGGCGAGATTCACGCGGCGAATATCGCGGTGGATGATGGCCGCGTCGTCGGCATCGGCGATTACAAGGCGCGGAAGGTCATCGACCTTCGCGGCGCGTATGTCGCTCCCAGTTTGATTGACGGCCATTTCCATGTGGAAAGCTCCATGCTGACCGCGCCGGAATTCGCGCGCGCCGTCGTCCCGCACGGCACCGGCGCCGTCGTGATTGATCCGCACGAATACGCTAATGTGCTCGGCCTCGACGGCATTCGTTACGTGCTCGAGTCCAGCAAGAATCTGCCGCTCGACTTTTTCATCATGCTGCCGAGTTGCGTTCCCGCCACTGCGCTGGAAACCGCCGGCGCGCGCATCACCGCGGATGATTTGCGCCTGATGATCGGCGACGAACGCGTTGCCGGCGTGGCCGAGCTGATGAATTTTCCCGGCGTTTATCTTGGCGCCAAAAGCGAGCTGGCGAAAATTGAAGCCGGCAAAGGCAAATGCATCGATGGCCATGCGCCGGGCTTGCGCGGAAAAAATCTTAACGCCTACGTGCTCGCCGGCGTCCGCTCCGACCACGAATCCGTCGAAGTGCCCGAGGCGCGCGAAAAACTTCGCCTTGGGATGCACATCCTGTTGCGTGAAGGCAGCACCGAGCGCAATCTCGAACACCTGCTGCCGCTCGTGAACGCGCACAACGCGGCGAATTGCTCCTTCGCCACCGACGATAAACTCGCGGGCGATCTCGTCAACGAAGGTCACATCGACCATTGCGTCCGCAAATCCATCAAGCTCGGCCTCTCGCCCATCACCGCGCTGCAAATCGCCACCATCAACACCGCGCGCCATTATCGTTTGCAAAACCTCGGCGCCGTCGCGCCGCGTTTCTGGGCGGATTTCGTCGTCTTGGACAATTTAAAAAATTTCAAAGTCCGGCAGACCTACAAGAAAGGCGCGCTGATCGCGGAGGATGGCGAATATCTCGGCAAAACCGTCACACGACTCCCGCTTCCCCGCAGCACCATGAACTTGCGTTACGAACCGCGCCATCTCATCGTCTCGGCCGCCCGTGCCAAAAAAATCCGCGTCATCGAAATCGTCCCGCGTCAAATCGTCACCAAAGAACTCATCACGACGCCGAAAATTCAAGACGGCGAAGTCGTGCCGGACATTCAGCGCGACATTCTCAAGCTCGTAGTCGTCGAACGCCATCGCGCCACCGGCAATGTCGGCGTGGGTTTTGTGCGCGGATTCAAGCTGCGCCGCGGCGCAATCGGCTCCACCGTCGCTCATGACGCGCACAACGTGGTCGTCGCTGGCACCAACGACGCCGACATCATCAAAGTCATTGAAGAACTCGAGCGCCTGCAAGGCGGCCAGGTCGCGGTTTCGAACGGTCGCGTGACAGCCGAGCTCGGCCTGCCCATCGCCGGACTGGTTTCGGATCGCCCGCTACCCGAAGTGATGAAGCGCATCGATGCGCTGAACGCCGCTGCCCGCGCGCTCGGCTGCGGCCTCGACGCACCGTTCATGACGCTCTCGTTCCTCAGCCTCTCGCCGATTCCCCAATTGAAGTTGACCGACCAGGGATTGATTGATGCGTTGCGATTGAAGAAAACCACGCTCTTCGTTTAGGCCATGAATCTCACGCCGGCCGAATTCAACAAACTACGCTATGCGGAATTGACTCGCATGGTCGGCCTGGTGTTTGGGCACTCGCAAATCCCAACGCTGGATAAAGTCGATGATCAACGGACTCCTATAAGTGCGCCAAAGTTTCTCCCTCTCCCCAGGGGAGAGGGCCGGGGTGAGGGCAAGCGTAAATCAACTTGAACAGTTACGGATGAAAATCAAGCTGGCTGAATTAAACAACCTCGACCGCGCTGACTTCATGCGCATTGTCGGCCCCATATTTGAACATTCACCGTCGATTGCCGAATCCACGTGGCACAAACGCCCTTTTGCCACGATTCAACAACTGCACGCCGCGCTCTGCCAAACCGTTCGCTCCGCCAGTCACGAACAAAAGCTCGCGCTGATCCGCGCCCACCCTGATCTCGTCGGCCGCGCCGCGCTCGCCGGCACGCTCACACGCGAGTCGAAGGGCGAACAGGCCAGCGCGGGCTTGAACAATCTTTCGACCGCGGAAATCGCATTGTTCCAAAAACAAAATGCCGCCTATCACGCGCAGTTCGGTTTTCCATTTGTCATTTGCGCGCGAGCGAACAAGAAGGAGGCCATCCTCGCGGGTTTCGAAAAGCGTCTGAAAAATTCCCCCGAGCAGGAAATTCAGACCGCACTGGAGGAAATTTTCAAGATTGCCGAATTGCGTCTGCGGGATTTAACTGCGCATTAACTATGCCCGCCAAACTCAGCACGCACGTCCTGGATACGGCGCACGGTTGCCCTGCCCAGGGAATGAAAATCGAACTCTGGTCGCTGGATGGCGATGAGCCCACACTCGTCGTCACCGCCAAGACCAACGCCGACGGCCGCACCGATGCGCCACTGCTGTCCGCTGAGGAAATGAAGCCCGGCCATTACGAAATCATTTTCTTCGTCGGCGATTATTTCGCGGCCAAGTCGCCCACGCTCCCGAAAATCCGTTTTCTCGACAAAGTGCCCGTCCGTTTCGGCATCGCCGATGCCGGCCACGCCTATCACGTTCCTCTGCTTTGCTCGCCATGGAGTTACTCGACGTATCGAGGAAGCTGATGAAAACTCCAAGTTCCAAGTTCCAAATTCCAGCAGAGCACCGAGCATCAAACAATGGCTATAGTATTTCTTTAACCGCTCCAGTGCCGTTTCGAGGCTGGAAATTGGAATTTCTTTGGAACTGGGAACTTGGAACTTGGAATTTTTTCCCATGAGCCTGCGTCTTGCACGAGAACTCATGTCCCGCTGCGACGCGCTGGGCAAAATCTCCGAAGAGCCGAACCGCCTCACGCGCACCTTCGCCTCGCCTGCGATGCGCCGCGCGAACCAACTCGTCGGCTCATGGATGCGCTACGCGGGAATGCAGGTGCGCGAGGATGCCGCATTCAATCTGCTGGGCCGTTGGAATTCGCCTAAACGCAACGCGAAAACGTTTCTGCTCGGCTCGCACCTCGACACCGTGCGCGACGCCGGCAAATACGATGGCCCCCTCGGCGTGCTCACCGCCATTGCCGCCGTGCAACATCTCCGCGAACGAGGTGTTGAATTGCCCTTCCACATCGAAATTGCCGGCTTCAGCGATGAGGAAGGCGTGCGCTATCAAACCGCTTACCTCGGCAGCAACGCCTTTGCCGGCACACTCAAGGCCGCCGACCTCGCACGGATTCGCGAAAAGCAGATTGTGAAAGCGCGGCACAGCGAGAAATTTCTCGGTTACGCCGAAGTTCACATCGAACAAGGCCCGGTGCTCGAATCGCAAAATCTCCCGGTCGGCGTGGTCACCGCCATTGCCGGCCAAAGCCGGATCCAAGTGGAATTTCGCGGCGTGGCCGGTCACGCCGGAACCGTTCCCATGAATCTGCGTCGCGACGCGCTCGCTGGCGCGGCGGAACTCGTGCTCGCCGCCGAAAAATGTGGTATCACGGCCACCGTTGGCAAACTCGAAACCTTTCCCGGAGCGAGCAATGTCATCCCCGGCCAAGCCGTGTTGACCCTCGACGTCCGCCACCACAGCGATTCGCGCCCG